>WPCJ01110540.1_pt1 | contig 30209 bp, 30 predicted proteins | sample 5399831 | NCBI WGS metagenome assembly WPCJ01 (sample SAMN12869470, study PRJNA574797) | sludge metagenome | isolation source: wastewater treatment of pH10 | place: China:Beijing | collected 2019-05-20 | reverse complement strand
CCGTTAGATGCAGTTGAGCCATCAACACCAGTACCACCACGTAAGGCCGAAAGAGTTCCCGCAGTGATTGCGCTAGCATTGATGGCGATCGAGGTACTCCCAGCCCCAGTCAATCGTCCTTTGCTGTCTACGGTGAAGGTGGCTACTTGGCTAGCAGAACCGTAGGTGGCACCTACTACTCCGGTGGTAGATAGATCATAGTTAACATTGCCAGAGCCAATGAGTCGGCCGGTGGTTGTACCGCCTAGAGTGATGTCACCACCAGAGCTAGTGATGTTGCCGTTACCAGATGTAGTAACACAAGTAGAACAATCTATTGATATTCCACCAGCCGAGTTGGTAATACCAACTGGGCCAGCTCCTGTTAGAGTCGCCAGACTGTATCCACTACCGTTACCGATTAATAGTTGGCCATTGCTGGCTCCTGAGCCGTTGACGCCTGTACCACCACGAGTCACGGATAGAGTACCCGAGGTTATGGCGCTGGCATTAATTGCTATGGCAGTATTGCTTGCCGAAGTTAAGCGTCCTTTACTATCCACGGTAAACGTTGGCACAGAACTAGCCGAACCATAAGTCGCAGGAGTTATTCCGGTATCAATTAGATTAAAAGTTACCTCATTACCAGTTGATGCCACCGTACTAATACCATCACCACCTAATAGACTAAGCGTATCCCCGATATTGAGGGGTTGATCCGAACCAGAATCGGCTGATGCCACAAAAGCCGTCCCAACGGAGGTTAGACAAGTAGAACAACTGATATCACCTGTAACCGAATCGTAATCAATTGGTCCAGTTGATGATAGTGCTCCTGAAAGGTCACCGGCAACTATAGTTCGGTAGCTTGGTGCACCGCTTACTGCGTCTGGTCCGGCAAAGAAAGTGTTGGCATCAGCGATTCCTGTACCTAAAACAGCCACACACTGGAAAGCTGATCCGTTCCAACTAAGTCGTTCATTAGTTGTACAGATTGGAGCTTCTACTGCAATAATGCCTGATCCTGTTATTGGTCCTCCGGAGAGTCCAGAACCAGTATTTACTGATGTGACTGTACCTCCGGCATCCGGTGTCTGATCTTCTATCGTATTATTGATTGAGACAACCTGACTTTGGAGGTTTTTAACTGTTCCGTTTATATCTACAATCCGGCCTCTTAATGCTGAGCTTAGTTGATCAAAGTCAATTGCATTAGTTGCTATGTCGCCAGATTCTACTTGAATTGCCCCCAGTGGGTCTGCTTTAAGCTCGGAAACAACCTTTGAATTCTTGTAACCTGAGTAGAGTGAGTAAAGAGCAGCTGCGGCTAGAGCGGCAAGCAATATTTGAATAATAAGAAATAATATTGTCCATCTTTTCAGTTTGGAGGATGTTTTTGAGTTCTCCAGCATTAAGGATCCAACTGCCTTAGAATAATCAGGTGACTCTTCTACAGCATCTAGCGTGCTAAAAAGGTCAGACTTGGAAGGTAATTTTTGTGACAATCGACTATTCCCTTAGTTTAGTGGTTACTCGGCTGACAATGTCGTTCAGTTTCCAATCAGATTTGACGATATAATCCATTACACCAAGACCGGCAACCTTACTGGCTGTTTCGACATCACTAATGTTGCTTAAGATAATGATCTTAGTTGCCTTAGCCTTAGGGTCTTTGAATAGTTCTTTTAGCATCTGAGCCCCATCCATTACTGGCATTATAAGATCTAGTAAAATGATATCAGGATGGTTTTTGCTAAATAAATCTAGGCCTTCTTTGCCATTCTTACCTCGAAAGACCTTATAACCTGCCTTCTTGAGCTTAATAATTAACGGTTCGGCTAGGCTATTTTCGTCCTCAACAATCAGAACTGTTTTTCCCAGATTCATGTTTATCTCTCCCCCATTACATCTCTTGAACAACTCATAAGAGATGATGCTTATGTCAATAGTACCTATGTCTTGTCTGATTTACAAGCATAAATTTAAGCTGACTTGAAATTCTTAAATTAGTAATTTGTTAATGCAACCAACCCTTAGCCAAGAAGTTTTTAAATGACTCTAATTAATCTATTTTCTGACGGTGCGCCGATACAATAAGGCGCTAATTGTCGCAATTAAAAAAGCCGAAAAGCCCAAGAAACAGCTTGTTAATAGAGGATTTCTAACTAGGTTACCGCTACAAGAAACTGCTTCTCCTATTGGGCTGGTAAAGAATCTATAAAAAATCGGCAAATTATTAGCAAAAGCAAATACTGTTCCACCGATTAGTAGCCACGATAGGTGTCGTGCAGAAGATTTCGTCTTTTTAGGATTTTTACTAAAGGCAATTGATAGACTCCAAATTAAAGCAAATAAGAAAGCAATCGATCCCCAAAAACATGGCGACAGTAAGGGATTAGAGGAATAGGTTCCTTCGATTATCAGTAGACTAGAAAGACCTTTACCCTCTTGATCACAAAACGACTGGACTTCTCCAAATATTGTTGACCAACCAACATAATTTCCACCGATTAACGCTAAAATCTGGATAGCTAGCCAGGTAGTCGGTTTTTTTATGAGAGCTTTCATTAATAATTATTTTAACTCTAATGTTTATTCTTAACTAGTATTTTGGCAAATTTAACATACTAGGTACCGACGACTCGCTTGCCAAGTTTCTTAAGCTTAGATTCATGTTGTTCTTCTTTGAAGGTGGCTAAGGCTTTTTTCATACTATTAAAGTGAGGAGTTGACTGATAAGTCCTCGACAATACATGGCTATGCCATATTGTTGAACGAATCGGTCCTCTCATGCGAGCGACAGCAAACGTAATGTTCATTGTTTTTAACTCTTCAATCAGATTTATCAACATTGCTGCAGCAGTTGAATCGAGCGATGTGGCATTTTCTGCATTCCAAAGAAACCATTTGACCGGGCTATCTGAAGTATTGATTAGTTCAATTACTCTAGATCGAAATAATCCGGCGTTGGCGAAGTATAGAGGAGCATCGAATCGATACAATATTATTCCAGGAATCGCTTCGGTGTGGGGTGGTCGGCTCATGTCATGAAACGAGCCATATTTTGTTACGCCAAGAATTGTATCACCGGGAAAGGCTGTCTTGCGGATAAGATTAAGAACAGCCAAGAAGACTGCCAATATCAGACCCTGAAGTACACCCAATAAAGTCACACCAATTATGGTTAAGATGGCAAGTAATGCTTCTGAGCTCCATGATTCTTTAATATCGGAGATGTCTTTGAAATCTATTAGACTCCAAACAGCAAGAATTACGATAACTGCTAATGCAGATAGGGGTAGGAATTGCAACAACGGAGCTAATAGCCAGAGAATCAATCCGATTAGTATTGCACCAATAATCTGTGCAATTTGAGTTTTGGCCTTGGATTGCTGATTGATCGCTGTCCGAGCTCCACTGGTAGCTATTGGCATACCGGTAAAAATACCGCTGGCAATATTTGCGTAACCTAAACCCGTAAACTCCTGAGTGTCTGTTATGTGAGCTTGCTCTTTGGCAGCAAAAGATCGAGCGGTAGCGATTGTGTTCGCATAAGCCACAATCATAATTGCGATAGCTGGGACTACTAAGTTCTGAACCTGATAGAAACTGACATCAGGCAACGATGGTAATACTAAACTAAATGACAGCGGACCGACCGTAGCGACCCCTCTAACGTCAAAATCAAAGATTATTGAAATAGCAATCGAGGCAACTAGCAGGACTAAACTACTTGGGATTTTTGGTAGGAATTTCATCATAAAAATTCCAGAAATTAGTAATACTAAGCTGAGTGCAAGCGTTAACAGATGGGTGCTTCCAAGGTTAAAAATAATATATGTTATCGTTGTTATGAAAGTGCTTCCTTTTGGCGCTAAAAACCCAAATACATTAAATAATTGGGATGTTATTACTGAGATAGCCAGCCCTGCCATATAGCCAACTAGAATTGGCCGAGAAAGGAAATCTGCAATGAAAGATAATTTTGCTCTGACTGCTAATACGCAGCCAATTCCAATAATTATGGCTAACATTGAGGCGGTGCCAGAGTTTTGGCTAGCATTGCCCGCTAGAGGGATAATTGTTGCACCAGTAAGGGCTGCCGTCGCTGCATCAGGTCCAGCAATCACATGTTTTGTGGTAGTAAAAAATGCAAAGACAATCATGGCAAAAATTGCTGTATACAAACCATTAATTAACGGTATTCCGGCCAGTTTTGCATAGGCCATTGATTGAGGTATTGCAATCGAGGCGACGGTGAGCCCGGCAATTAAGTCAGACTTAAACCAAGATAATTTGTATGATCTAATAGTTTTTAATAGAGGAATTGAGGATTTGCCTGCGCTGTTCATTTCTTATCGGTTGAAATATCGATGTCTTCGCGACTTAGGCTCTTACCTTTTTCGTTAACCGTATAGGTAGCGATGACATCAAAAAGCATTTCAACATCGGCAATTTCCTTATTAGATAAGGATTCCACGTACTTCATTAAAGACCTAATAGCGTTGCCATGAGACACAATTAAGACATTTTTACCACTTTTTAGTACTGGCAATATGTGACGAAGATAGTAAGGCTCTACCCGAGCATATACATCTTTCAATGTCTCTCCGTTTGGCACAGGGTAATTCCAGCCGCGACGCAATTGCTTGTATGCTTTATCACCTAAGAATTCTTTCATTTGTAATTTGTTTTTACCCGTATAATCGCCATAATCTCTCTCGTTTAAAGCATCGCTACGTTCATATGGTATTTCAAAATGCTGGGAGGCGCTAAAGATGTTCTCCATAGTCTCAAGAGCGCGAATTTGGTTGGAACAAAAGGCGTAATCGATTTTATATGATGCCAATGCCTGTCCCATTTTGGCGGCTTGCTTAAAGCCTTTTTCCGTCAAGTGTGAATCTCTGGTTCCAGTCCATAACCCTTTAGCATTCCACTCACTTTCGCCATGCCTGGCGATTATTAATTTTCCAATCGATGTTTTCGGCTTATGAATAACATTGATGGGTCTGCCCTTTTCGTAGGCAGTAATATTATCAGCTGTGGTGGTGTTAATTCTAAGGATTGCTTCGCCGGTGTTAAAGGCATTATGCGGTGAAATAACAACATTTGGGAGATGTGCTAAAACCGATAAAGCTAAGTTAAGATGCAGACTCTCTTTGCTAAAAGACGGATTACGCAGGAAGAGCACTTCTTCATTAACATCCAATAGCTTTTCACCTTCGATAACGTCCAATGCAGCACCTGCAATTTTATTCTTAGTTAGGGCTTGGACTAGAGCTTCGGTATCAATTAGTTCACCGCGGGCGGTATTGATAATTATGGCGTTCTTTTTCATCTTATTGAACGCTTTTGCATCGATTAGATGGTAGTTATCTCCGGTATACGGAGCATGCAAACTAATGACATCGCAATCAGTGATGATTTTTTCAAAGCTAGTATAGTCAAATCCAATACTTTCAGCCGCGGCTTCATCTTGGAACAAATCATAGGCCAGTACTTTCATCCCAAAGCCTACCCCGATTCGGGCGGCAATTCGCCCAATCCTACCGGCTCCGATAATACCTAGAGTTTTGCCATGCAAATCAGAGCCCATTAGAGATGGTAAAGCAACCCGCCCTGCCTGAACCGCTTGATGCGCTGGAATTATCTTGCGTGTCAGCGCTAACAATAATCCGAAGGCATACTCTGCAACCGTTTCGTCACCATAGCTTGGTACATTAGCGACCACTACCTTATGCTTACTGGTTGCTTCTAAATCAATGTTGTTGAACCCAGTCGAGCGACAAGCAATAAATTTTAAGTTTGGAAGTTTATTAATTATATTTTCTGTTACTTCGCTACTCACGAAGATTGATAGCACCTCTGTTTTAGGATCCAAGTTATTCTCATTTATTGTTTCTTTAATAAACTGAATTTTGTGATCAGGAAGCAACTCAGTTAGCTGAGACTTGTCTGATTTGGTCGTATCATAGATAGTAATGTAAGCCATTAGTAGAGTATTATAGCAAAAGCATAGGCACAATGAAGATAACAAAATTACATTCTAGATGGATACTAGATTCACGGGGTCTGCCAACTGTTGAAGTTGATATTACTTCAGAAGCTGGGCATATGGCACGCGCCTCTGTTCCGTCCGGAGCTTCGACGGGTAGCCATGAAGCTTTGGAGCTAAGAGATGAAGACAGTCGACATTTCAGAGGTAAAGGTGTCTTAAAGGCCCTTAGTAATATACAAAATGAGATTGCTCCGAAACTTGTAGGTTATGAATATTCTCAATCCGAAATCGACAATTTGCTGATTAGTATGGGCGGTGAGCATAAAGCAAACCTAGGGGCTAATGCCACACTAGCTGTCTCACTGGCTAGTCTTAAACTCGCTGCATTGGATCAAAATGTTGATCTATATAGATACATTGCTCAGCTGGCAAACACACAAGAGCTCAGTCTTCCAATGCCGATGTTTAACATACTTAATGGTGGCAAACACGCACCAGATGCCTCTGATGTTCAGGAATATATGATAATGCCTATTAGTGCCACTAATATGCAATTAGCTTTGGAAATGGGGTCTGAAGTATTTCATTCTCTCAAATCGCTCTTGCATGAAAATCATTTTTCAACATCTGTTGGTGATGAGGGTGGATTTGCGCCAGCAATAAATATTCCCGAACAGACGCTTGATTTGCTTAGCAGATCTGTCGAACAAGCTGGCTTCAAACTTGGAAAGGACATAGGCTTCTGTCTAGATGTTGCAGCTAGTGAACTATTCGATGATGAAAATTACAAATTTACTAAACAAGGTATTTCTAAATCTTCAGCCGAAATGACTGATTGGCTGAAGGGTCTTGTCAATAACTACCCTGTTATCTCAATTGAAGATGGCTTAGACGAAGATGATTGGACTAATTGGGTTGAACTCAATAAAATCTTGGGCGATAAAACTCAGATTGTCGGTGATGATCTGTTTGTGACCGACGAAAAGCTGTTAGGTAAAGGTATTGAACAAAAAGCAGCAAATGCGATTTTGATTAAACCCAATCAAATCGGCACAGTTAGCGAAACAATTTCATGTGTAAAAACAGCTCAGTCAAATAGTTGGAATACAGTCATTTCTCATCGTTCGGGAGAAACAGAAGATGTTTCCATTGCCCATCTTGCGGTCGGACTGAACAGTGGGCAAATCAAGGCTGGATCGCTCAGTCGAACTGATAGAGTAGAAAAATACAACGAACTACTTCGGATTGCCGAATTACAGCCAGCTCTTAAGCTTTCCCAAACCCTTGCAAAGTTAAACTAACCGATTATCTGGGTAAAGCTAGCTTCGTTAGACAGTGAACTGCTGAAGCTGACAATACGCATCCATTCAATACCAATTTTAAAAACCGCGTATTCGCCAGCTTGAAGCTTTACGATTGGCGGTATCCAATTAGGGTCTTTGGTTAATTTAGCTTTGGCAACTTGGTCGAATAAATCTTTAGCTAGTCCAGCGTCATTACTTATTTCTGTGGCTTTACCGTTTGCTTGGAGCATTTGTTGTTCGTCCAGATCATAAGAAGTAACTGTCACCCGGTTATCGATACAGATCGCAGAATACTTAGTTGTTTCAGTCTTGGTGACAAAACTTAGATTTAGAGATTCATCGCTTGTTATAAAGACGGCGGCTGAGTAAGGAGCATGGTGTTTTTGATTGATAGATAAAACCGCCAGAGGATGCGAGGCTATGAATTCAGTTGCTAGATCAAATGATTCAGTATTTATGCTCACTAGAATCAATATACGGCACAAATCTGGCCTTGTACATCATTAATAATACCGAATAAATTAACTTCTATATTCTAGACAATTAGATATCGTTATTAAATTGGTAAGGTCTAAAGGCAATAATTATGCAACTTATTAATACTATTATATTTTCTGCTGACTACACGAAGACCCAGCCGAAGCCAGCGATCCAATCGCGACTGTATTACAAGACTTCTTGAACATGCTCGTTTACTTCTCAGTTGCTCACCTCTTCTTTGGCTAGCTCATCAAACCATTTCCGTATAAACCGTCCATAAAATAATAAAGCAGAAGTGATGCCGATAATGTGGCCAGCCGCCAGTATTTTCCTTGACGTCACGCCAGGTAAATACGATGCCTTATTATTTACGGTTCTATCGGCATAAGCCGTCATTGATAAGATATGCTTTTTATCTTCCGATGTTAGTTTGGTTAAGGTAGATGAAAGTCTTTGCACGGACTGTACGAAAGCAGGACTTCTCCGGTTCATTTGTATTTGATCAAGATATTCAATATTCGTAAAACCACAGACTGTAACAACAGCATTAACTTGCTTGTGAGTCACGTAGGCATTGAGTGCTGCACTGGCTCCAGCACTAACCCCGATTAGAATTAGCGGAGTACCTGATCTTGATAGATGATCAATTAATTGAGACAGAGCATCAGCTTTAGACTCATAATCCTCTCCATCTTCCCAGTTAATATAAAACACTGTAGTGGCGATTTTATACTTATGCCAATGCCACAGGGCGCGTTCGTAAAGAGGATACCTACCACCAAGTCCAGGGATTATAATGGCATTAATTGTCGGCATAACTACTAAAGGAATTTCCCGATGATTCCATAAAATACTCGGTCACTGGTAAGTTTACGTAATAGCATTAAGCTACGCGCTCCACCACCAATTGGGTAGCGTAGTTTCGGAGATTTCTTGCCTAGAATTTTTACAATTCCATTGGCCACAGTTTGGGGCGAAGAAGCTAGACGACTTGTTCCGGCACGTCGAAAGCTGGCTGCTTTCTTTTTGGCGATATTGGAGTAAGGTCCCTTGCCTGATGCTTCAATCATTTTATCGGCTGCAATTGAATACCAAGCAGTCCTGATTAGTCCGGGCTCGACAATGATTACATTAATACCAAATTGCTTTAGTTCGAGAGCCAGTGAATCACTCAGACCTTCGACCGCGAATTTTGTGGTGTGATACCAAACCCCAAGCGACTCACCCATTTTGCCACCGATAGACGATATGTTAATTATTGTTCCTCTTCGTTTCTTACGCATTTTTGGTATCACTAGCTGTGATAATCTCGCTAGGCCAAAAACATTTACTTCCATTTGACCCCTAGCCTCTACCATAGAAACGTCTTCGAGCGCGCCATAAGAACCATAGCCGGCATTATTGATAAGGACGTCAATCATGCCTGATTCTTTCTCGATCTTTTTTACTAATCGTTTCATCGAAGTATCGTCGCTGACATCTAATCGCACTGTTATAATTCCTTGTTTTTGTAAATGCTTCATTCGATTAATCCGACGGGCTGCCGCATATACCTTATATCCACTTTTATTTAGGGCGATGGCCGTTGCTTCACCGATGCCGCTCGATGCTCCGGTAATCAATGCTGTTTGTTGTCCTTTTAAATATGGCATAGGGATTAAGTATACCTATTTTTGTAATTCGCAATATATGTTTAGAATGGTTTTATGATTAAACAATTAGTAATGATACCAAATGCCACTGCCCAACAGGTTTATGAACTCCTAACAGATAGCGCTAAACACACGGTTTTAACATCCAGTTTGGCGAACATTGACCCAAGAAAAGGCGGTCAGTTTAGTACCTTTGATGGCTACGCTACTGGTAGCATAATTAATCTGAAACCCTATTCGCTCATTGAGCAAACTTGGCGAGCTGATGATTGGCCTGAGGGTCATCTTTCTACTATTAAGTTCGAGTTTTCCGATAATCATCAGGGGACGCAGGTTAAGTTTACTCAAACAAATATTCCAAAAGGGCGTGAACCGGAGTATGAAGCTGGCTGGGATGACTTCTATTGGACACCATTGAAAGAATATTTTAAATAATAGAGTTGGTCATTTTCTCGAACAAGTAGTAGAATTCAATAATCATGCTTAAGTTAATAAAATTTACATTGTTGGCAACGATTATATCTGGCACACTGTCTGGTCTTTCCTTGGTATATGGCGATAATTATTTGGGCATTGTAGGTATGTTCTATGCTACAGGTATATTATTTGGATTAACTACAGCAATACTTTTTCGTAATATTTTCAAACTGAACATACCTAGATTGATTGCATGGGTCGTGGCATCTACTTTCAGCTGGAGAGCTGCGGTATTTGTATTTATGAGTACTGGTGGTAGCGGACTGGTGTCTGAATCAGAGAGCTTTCTTGCTACCGCTACTTCGCAGTTCATACTTGCTGGTATCGCTGGATCTACCCTGCTCGCTCTACTTTTCTGGGCAGTGATATATAGAAGCAGCGTTAAATCAATGATTACTACAATTGCAACTGGAGCGGTTCTGGCATTAGTTATGAATCTAATTTTCAAAATTGGTGAAAGCCCGGTATTCCTCTGCGTAGCATTTACCGTCTGGCAAAGCGGTGTGGCCTTAAGCTTTGCTACCCAAAAACAAACTAGTTAATTTTTTATCTTCGGAATCTGAATCGCTACAGTTGTGCCTTTTGAGGGCTGACTTTTAATACTTAGTTTCCCTCCGTGTCTTTCAACTGTTGATTTGGCTATCGAAAGTCCTAATCCATAACCAGTGGTCACTCCTTTGGTTCGAGATGAATCGGCGCGGTAAAATCGCTCAAATATATGAGGTAATTCACCCGCTTTTATGCCGTTTCCTTCATCGGATATGTAGATTAAAACGTTCTTCTGATTAACTTTCTGGTGGATTTGTATTGTTGTATTGGTTGGGCTGTACTTGATAGCATTGTCAAGAAAGGTCACTATCATATCGGTGAGACTCACTTGGTTGCCAATCACTCTGCTTGAGTTTTTAGGTGAGAATTCTATTTTGATCTTCTTCGACCCAGAAAGAGCCCTTACTTTGTTAACAGCTCCCTGAATAACTTGATTCATCTCTACTTCCTCGAAGTCCAATTCTTTGGTTTCCATTCTAGCTAAGCGTAATAAACCATCAGACAATGATGTGAGCTTGGCTATTTCATCGAGATTACTAGTTATGAGTTCTTTGAAATCGGTTTTTGTCATCGATTTATCACGAAGGGCTACTTCTATTTCAGTCTTCATGGCCGTTAGCGGAGTTCGCAGTTCGTGTGAGGCATCTGCTGTGAACCGTTGCTGGGCTGCATGAAACTCCTCAATTGGTTGTAAGGTCTTCCTGGCCAGTATATAGCTTAGGCCTCCACCGAAGACCAAAATTACTAAGTTTGTATAAAGTAATTGCATCAGCAAGCGAACTTTTGCTGTTTCTAGCCTTTCCAATCGATCATCAACAAAGTCTCTATCACTAAATAACTCTCTAATGGGTGGAGTACCTCGAAGGGCTCTGTCCTGTTGGGTGAACCCTCTTTCAATTTCTCTTATCGATATCTGGTAAATTGAAAAGCTAAAAAATAGGCTTATTATCATAATAATACCCAGATACAGAGTGGTCATTTTGATAGTGGTATTGCGAAATATATTAATTTTTCCCGAAAACATAACCAAAGCCTCTAATCGTTGATATTAGATTCTTGCCTTTAAATGGCCGGTCGATTTTACCTCTTAAATACCCAAGGTAGACCTCAATGGTATTGGGTAAGATATCAGCATCATAATCCCAAACATGCTGCATTATATTATCTTTGGTAACAATCCTTCCCTGATTCCTCATCAAATACTCCAATAGTGCAAACTCCTTGTTGGTGAGTTGAATTGCTTTGCCAGCTCTTTTAACTATGAAATTGCCGGTATTTAGCGTTAGATCATTGTATTTAAGTACCGTGTCTAGATTTTCCTGTGGTCGGCGCAGTAACGCCCTGATGCGAGCTAGTAATTCAGTGAATGCAAAGGGCTTGATTAGGTAATCATCAGCTCCTTCATTCAATCCAGTTACTTTATCCTCTAAAGTATCTTTGGCGGTAAGCAGTAAAACTGGCGTTTTGATTCCTTGCTGACGCATTGCCCTGAGAATGCCGATCCCATCAAAGCTTCCCGGCAACATACGATCCAAGATAACGAGATCATACTCCTCGTCAGTTGCCATTGCTTCACCTGCATCACCATCGTAGACTGCGTCAACGGCAAATGCTTCCTGCTCGAGTCCTCGTTTGATGGCGTTGGCTATTTTGTGGTCATCTTCGACAATTAGTATTCTCATAGACATATTGTACTGTAACTAAGCTGAGAATTTGCTTAAAAACATAATCAAATAAATAACCACGAGTGACTAGCTCGTGGTTACTTATAGACTCCCGTCTAGTTAATTATTGTTACTCATTGGCGGTGGGCCACCAGGTCCTCGGTGTCCTCCAGGCATGAATACTCCTTTTAGTTTGGAGAGGTCAATTCCTTCGTCTCTCGCCCATGCCTCCAGTTCAGCTCTATGATCTTCCATCTTTGCTTTTCGCTCATCCTCGGTCAAATTCTCCATCTCATCGTGATTTTTCCCACGTTCAGCGCGAACTTCTTTTAGCTTGGCTTCAATAGCAGTTTTCTGCTTGGCAGTTAGTGTCCCTGTATCAACTAGCTTTTGAAGCCTCTTCTCTTGTAACGCTTCGCGCTCAGCTTCGTGCTCTTTGCGTTCAGATTCAAACACTTTCTGCACTTCGTTCTTGTTGAGATTAAATTTAGTAGCTATCTTGTCGACTAAATTAGAATTTTCGCTCTTAGCACTAACAGCATTAATTCCAACTAGGCTACTTAGCCCAATTGTGGTCGTTGCTCCTGCGATGAGTAGTGAGTTCCTTAGTGATTTCTTCATTATTTGTACCTTTCAAATGAATGTTATTTTAGGTTTTTAGAAATACTTACTGTTGCGTGCCCATTTATAACGCAAATGCGTCTTAGGTACTTCTGCTCAACAGCGTTTTCTTTGTAACCTTTGGTGGTATTACTGTTGTCCTATAAGGACAACAAACACATAGTAGTTTTCTATATTGAGAAACAGCTGAAGATTATAAAAAGTATCACTATTACTGAACGACAGTGTTCCAAAGTTTGCGTAGTCGCCAAGTAAAGTCGGCTACATTAAAGTCAAACTGAAACATTGCTGAGCCGTCAGTTCCTGAAAATACATAGATGACTTCACTACCATTTTTGTAACGGTATTTGCTAGATTTCTGTATGTTAAATTCCTGATCTTGCCACTTGAATTTGTATGGTTTGATATCTGCTAGGTCTCGTCCGAACTGGGCTACAACTTCAATTTTCTCATTTATTGTTTGGATCATTGTCTGGTTCTCCTCTGTTTAAGATTAATTGTTTGAATAATTTTTATTTTGGGGAGATATTGAATAGACGTCATTTCAATGTAAGTAATCGTTTGTGTTCATAGAGTGATAGCTCAGCTATATATCTCGTTGCTGAATCCATGAAACAATTACCCAAATCGCTATTTGCGTCTAGAGTTTGTTAGCAATCAGTATTACCTGATAACTGGGGTCTATCGATTTTTATAAACGATAAACAATGTATGTATAAGAAGTGCAGGGACCGGAGTGTGCAATCTTTGTAAAAGAATCAGCAGGGACCGGAGTGTGCTGTTCTATTAATAATTCTACACTATTTTGTTTGTGCTTACATTGATTATTCTAAAAAGTCCATTTCAGCCAATCTTGTTTGTCTTCTAAGTACAGTTTAATACGGTCTAGGCCTTGTTTGATCTTCGGTCTTTCAAGAGCATACGATAACCTAATTCGGTCTGGAGCACCGAACCAAGCACCATCGTAAACAATAACGTTGTGTTCATAAAAGAGCTCATTGACTACTCTATTAGCATGCTTAATTTTGGGAAATACATAGAATGCTCCTTCTGGTTTCCACAAATTGAAGCCGATTGCTACTAATTCGTCATAAATGAAATCTCGGCGTTTTTCCCAAACGCTTGTCTGCTCGATTACATGACTGGGTGGAATGTTCATTGCCCGTAGCGCCATTTCTTGAGCCAAAGTATTAGTGTTCATCGAACTGTGTGTTTTGATATCTATTACACCTTGAGTAATCTCCGGATCACGCGCGTAAAGATATCCAATACGGACTCCGCACATGGAATATGTCTTGGAAAATGAATTAATGGTAATCACATGGTTGCCTTTGATCGGGTAATTCTGACGAACATATATTAGGTCTTTATAAACTTCATCGGATACTACATAAACGCCAAGCTCAGAGGTTAGCTTTTCAATTGCTTTAAGTGTCGACATTACCTCAACGCGACCAGTTGGGTTTGATGGAGAATTAATAAGTACGACTTTTACATCTTCTACTTTCTTTTTGAAATCGTCTAAGTTTATATGCCCATTTTCGAGATCTGTGTAGACAGGAGTTAAACCTGCTAGTTTAATCAACTCAGGATAAGAATAATAGTATGGTCGACATACCAGTACTTTGACTCTCCCGTACTTCTGTCTAATGGTTCTAAATACCAAATCTAGTGCTTCAGAAGCACCATTGGTGATGACAAAATCATCAGAACTGGCATTGGGGTATTCGCTAGCTAGTTTTTGGCGCAGAGATAGTTCACCCTGAATCAGTCCGTACTTAAACAACCTATGCGCCTGCAGATTCTCAAATATCTGCGCTGGTGGAGGCAAATCAGGTTGACCTGAACCGAATGAAATTATTCCCTTACCTTCAACCCCGATGAAGGCTGCCGGAGAATTAATTTGCTTTTGATTCGTAATTTGCATTGGACAGATTATGACACACGGTCATCTTGCTGTCAGCGTTTTTTGCGTTTGTTTGTGTCAAGCTCTTTTTTGCGTAAACGAAGCGATTTTGGAGTTACTTCGAGCAATTCATCGTTCTCAATAAAATCAAGGCATTCTTCCAAGCTAAAGATGGTTGGTGGCGTTAATTGTACGACTCCGTCACTGCTCGAACTACGCATATTGGTCAGATGCTTGGCCTTACAGACGTTGATGTCCATATCTTCACCTCGTTTATTGAGACCGACGATTTGACCAGCGTACACTTTCTCGGCAGGGGGTATAAAACATACGCCTCTTTCTTCGACTGTTTGTAATGAATAAGGAGTCGTCACTCCACTTTCAAAGGCGACAATGACACCATTTCTCAGTTGTGGCAACGGAGTTCCCATCGGTTCATAGCCTATCATCAGGCTATTCATTATTACCGTTCCACGGGTATTAGTCATCAAGACATTTCGTAGTCCCAGTAAGGTTCTAGTCGGCAGTTCGTAGACAAGCCTAGTGTTGTCGTGTGAGGTCACATGCTGTTCCTTGAATACCGCTCTGCGCGCCCCCAGCTCCATTTGGACAGCGCCAACATGTTCTGCTGGGATTTCGATTGTTAATTCTTCCACAGGCTCGACTGTTTTACCACCTTCTTCTTTACTGACAACCTGAGGCCTACCAACTTCGAACTCAAATCCCTCTCGACGGATTGTTTCAATCAATACACTCAAGTGCAATTCGCCTCGTCCGCTTACCACAAAACCAATTCCGTCTTCCGCGACTCGCAAGCCTACGTTGGATTCTAGCTCCTTCTGCAGTCGCTCACCGATTTGTCGGCTGGTCGTGAATTGACCCTCTTTGCCTTTAAATGGACTAGTGTTAGGACCGAGATAAATCTTTAGTGTAGGTGGTTCAACTTCGATAACTGGCAGAGGTTCTATGTGATTTGGATCAGTGATTGTCTCGCCGATGCCAGCATCAGGAATACCAGTTAAACGAATTATATCTCCGGCAACACCTTCCTCGACTTCAAAGGTAGAAACACCTTGACTCATAAATATTGAGTCAATTTTGGCTTTAATTACGGTACCGTCTCTTTTTGACAGTGCTACTGCATCTCCTCCACGTACTTTGCCACGACTAATTCGGCCAATAGAATACTTACCCTTGAAGCTATCCCAAGCTAGTGCTGTGATGAGCATCTGGAAAGGTTGATCAGATTCGACTTGTGGCTTAGGAACATCACTAATAATAGCTTGGAATAATACCTCTAAGTCACCAGGTGCCTCAGGGTCTTGGGGTACTTCCTTCCAAGCCTTACCTTCTCTACCAATCGCGTAATAAACAGAGTAATGAAGCTGATCCTCATGTACTGCGAGTTCCAGAAACAGATCAGCCAGCTCGTCTTCAACTTCGTGGATGCGACTTCCGGATTTATCTATCTTGTTGATGACAATGATTGGCTTCAGGCCATTCTCTAATGCCTTTTTCAGTACAAATTTGGTCTGGGGCATTGGACCTTCCTGGGCATCGACTATCAGCAAACAACCATCTGCCATGTTGAGGGTGCGTTCTACCTCACCGCTAAAGTCAGCGTGTCCTGGAGTGTCGATGATGTTTATGCGATAGTCGCTGTGCTGAACTGCTGTTATCTTGGCGGTAATTGTAATTCCGCGTTCTTTTTCCTGATCACCACTGTCCATGATAAGGTCTTGGGTCATTTCTGCTTGGTTGTCTCGGAATGTCTGGGACTGTTTTAATAACCCATCAACTAGAGTTGTTTTGCCATGGTCAACGTGTGCAATGATTGCGACGTTTCTGATTTTGCTGGGGTCTTGTTTTGTGGCCATATAAAAAGCGCTCCTTTACTCGAGCGCTTGCTCGTACTAGTAATGCGTTATCACTATTATGTCATTTGAGAATCAATTAATCAAGCAGTGGACGTCAAACGAAGCACTTGAGTAATCTCAAGTGCTTCGCTGAAGCTTGTACGCAGTATGTATTACTACAGTACGATTACAGTTGTGTCATCGATAAGATCATTATCGTTAACAGTGTTTACTGTGTTAGTAACAGGGTTATTACTATTAACATTAACATTGTTATCACTGATATCTACATCAACATCTACATTGTCATGGTTATAACTATCTTCGTTATAGCTATCGTCGTTGAAACTATCTCGGACAACAATACTACGGTTATCGCTGTTATCAGTAGTTGTTGTAGTTGTAGTACTAGTGTTTGATTGACTTACATTTGATTGACTTACGTAGCCGTGTCTAAAGCCATTTACTCGACCAACAACTGCTACATCATTTGATTGACTAGCATCAGAGTCAACACCTGAGGCTGCGCTTGCTGGCGCGCTATCGACGCAACTTACAGCTGCTTGGTTACTTTGCTGAGCTGCTGCCAAGACTGCATCAGTCTTCGCACCCACGATTGAAGTAGTCAAAAGGACTACTAAAGGTACAGTGAAAAGCATGCCTGCGAAAACAGCCATCACCATATGAATTGGACGAATATTTATTTGATATTGTACGGGACTAGTAGCGTATGCCATTAGTTTCACCTCCATAAATTATAAATTATTTAGATCTAAGGTGCCCACTCTTACCTTGAATAAATTATAACATACAGTTGCAAGCGTAGACATAATCTTTTATAAACATGAGCATAATAAATAGCAATAAAACTGTGGAAAAGTCCGAATCTCTATCTGGGAAGGCGTAAGCCTTCCTCTAATTCCATGATTGGATTGTACCAGCCCTGATCTAATACATAGCTTTGTAAGTCTCTATCCCAACCAAATATTACCGAGAGACCAACGACAATAAATAGCCCGCCTAGAACTTTATGAAACGAGTTTTTAGGATTAGATAGCCACCCCATGCGCGCAACCACTGATTGGCCAGCAATCCCAATAAGGAGCAGGATTGATGCCAAACCAACTGCATAAGCAATGAGATACGTCAGGCCGGTCAAAAATGAAGCTGGCAAAATAACCGCCACTATTAGCGCATAAGTAGGACTACAACTGCTAAAAACAGGCCCAAGTGCTGCTCCCATCAAAATGTCACGCCCTATTCCTTTTTGTTTGTACGAAGCGCTCAGCAGACTATTTGTCTTAAGGTTGAGACCAGTCACTACCATGAATTTCTCCCACCAGATTGGCAACAGTAGATTTAAACCAAACATCAACACGATAACCCCAGATATTGTGCTCCATACCATCTGGGGTACTCCTATTAAAGTAGTGGTCGCTTTGAGCAGAAGGGTAAAAATGACTACTGATACAGCAAGACTAAGTGCTATCACCAAAGGTCGTGACCATTTATTACTACTGGTTGAATTCTGGGCTATAGACCCACCAATAATTACCGGCAAAAGAGGCAATATGCAAGGAGCTGCAACCGTAAGAGCACCAGCAATAAACGATATTAAAAGTAAAGTCATTTCAATAGCTTATCTTCGACAGAAGCAAAGGTAGGATGTTCGTAAGCCACATACTTATCAACTAATTTTCCGGCATCATCAACTTTCACTACTGTAGTCTGAATCGTAACACCGTATTTTGATCGCAAGTCTTGATTGGAATCGTAATCGACTTTGAGAATCGTTATATCTTCTGGAAGATTTGTGGATTTAATGTCAGCATCAAGTGCTCGACACTGAGGGCACCAAGGCGCATGGAAGAAAAGCAGTCTAGTTCCTGTGCTCGATTCAAATTTTGCCTCCGTATAGTTTGAATATTCTCCTTCAGAACTTGCACTAGATGTAGGACTTTCGCTAGTTGTATTTTGACTACCTTTTGAGACTAAGTTTGATTTTTTATCTGAAGATTCATTATTTGACTGATTTCGTACAACTACAAAGTAAGTTGCAACTACTGTAACCAGCGCTACTAAGACTAATGCAGGGATTATAAACCTTTTATACATGTGACAGATAATACTATATCAGATTTGATAAAGTGCTATATCCACGACAACTGCTCCAACAAATAAGATAGTTTGACGTATATTTAGTTATTAATTGAAAACTATGTTTGCATCACTAGTGAATACTGGTATAATCGCACTTGATCTAGAAAGCACGCTGCTTGAGTAACGTCTAGAACAGTAATTAATTAGAATCGTTTCGAAAATAGAGGAGCAGCTAAGAAGGACCAGTGCCAACTTACCTCAAGAGAGACAAAGGAGAGATAAGTAATAATGGCAACTAAACTATTTGTAGGTTCACTAGCATACACTGCAACTGACGATGATTTGAAGGCTCACTTCCAGCAAGTCGGTACTGTAGAATCAGCTAAAGTAATCATGGACCGTGACACAGGACGATCTAAAGGATTTGGTTTTGTAGAGATGAGTTCTGATGACGAAGCTAAGGCTGCAATTGATAAACTCAATAACAGTGATCTTGCAGGACGCAACATCATTGTGAGCGAAGCACGACCTCGCGAAGACCGCGGTGGCGATCGACGTTCATTCGGCGATAGATAAATAGAACTATCTTTCGATAAAGAAGCGACTCATTTCGAGTCGCTTCTTGCTTTTATGCACGCTAAACTGAGATACTTTAGCTAGATGTTTAGTAAATTAAATCAACGAAGCATAAGAGAAATAAACATTAGCAATAGTACGCTTGTTCGAGTGATGGCTATTATCATCGGTTTTTTACTAGTACTTGGGTTCATTTATATTGCTATTCAGCCAATCGTATTGATTATAATTTCCGCATTCTTGGCGCTTGCAATGAGTCCACCAGTTAACCTAATTGCTCGTAAAATACCCGGTAATAGTCGAGGTATTGCCACTGGTATTGCCTATATTGTGTTCCTGGCTGTCGTTAGCTTTCTTCTGTATCTGCTCGTACCACCTCTTTTACAGCAATCTGAAATATTGATTGAAAAGTTTCCCGGTTATGTCGATGAAATTGAGAATGGCAAGGATGTAATTTCTGGTTTTGTGCGTGAGTATAAACTTCAAGGACAGCTTGATCAGTTACAGACAGAGCTCTCAAGTCGTTACTCTGATATTGGTGGGTCCGTAATTGAAATTGTAGGGAGTGTTTTTAATAATGTCGCCTCGATCTTAACGATAATGATAGTGGCCTTCTTTATGTTAGTCGAGGGACCAGAGTGGTTAGAGCGATTCTGGGAGTTACAACCAGTTCACAAGAGGAAACGATACAAAAATGTCGCCCAGAAAATGTACGGCGTCATTACAGGTTTCGTGAACGGTCAGATATTTGTGGCTATGCTGTCGGCGTTCTCTTCTTTTGTTGTTTTGAGTATTGTCGGGGTTAAATCAGCCTTGCCACTTGCCGTTGTTATTGGTCTTTTTGGGCTCATTCCGTTTATTGGAGCAACAATAGGTGCCGTAATAGTTATCATTGCCTCAATCTTTACGTCAGCTACTGCTGCGATAACAATGACAATATTCTTTATTGTCTATCAGCAGTTTGAAAACAATGTTATTCAGCCGATTGTTCAGTCTAGAACAACCGAATCCTCGCCGTTACTAGTCTTAATAGCAACAATAGTTGGCGTGTTTGTTGCCGGCTTGCTCGGTGCTATTCTGGCCGTTCCAATCGCCGGATGTTTACGTATCCTAATCAACGATTATATAGACAGACACAATCTTATACACGAGACCAAATAGGCCCTAGCGAAGTATCTCTTATTGTTATTCCCTCGGCTTTCAATCGGTCGCGTTGCTCATCAGCCGAAGCAAAGTCTTTAGAGTTGCGAGCGGTTTCGCGTAGTTGAATCATTTCCTTTTGGTTCTCATCAATGTCGTGTCTTGAACCAAGCTTGAGGCCCAAGGCTCTATCGATAAAAGCAATAAAGTCGACAAAGTCCTGCGAGTCTTCTTCATTAACAAGATTACTTTCTATTATATTCATCAACTCTGATAATTCGGCTAGGGCTCCGGCGGTATCAAGGTTGTTTGCCAAGGCTTGAGTAATCTTGGTACTCGTTGTAGAGATTACATCACCAAGCATTTTGGCCTCTGTATTAACCTGGAATTGCAAGTCGCTAAAATCATACATTCTATGCAGAAAAGCCGATGCAGCCTGTAGACTTTTCCATGAAAAATTGAGCCTATGACTATAATGGCTTTGTAATGTAAGCACCCTAAATGCCAATGGTTCAAATCCTTTGGATTCAATGTCTCGCAGTGTGAAGAAGTTGCCGAGACTTTTGGACATTTTCCTGCCTTCAACCAAAACATGCTCATTGTGGACGAACATTTTTGCAAATTCTTCGTCATTTGATCCAGTACTTTGAGCTATTTCGTTTTCATGGTGCGGGAATTTGAGATCAACACCACCAGTGTGAATGGTAAATGGTTGACCGAGATATTCAGTGCTCATGGCTGAACATTCAATATGCCAGCCTGGACGTCCCGCTAGGTTCTTGCCCTCTATCTCAAAATCCCACGCTGGCTCACCGGCTTCCTGCAGTTTCCAAAGTGCGAAATCATGCACATTGTCCTTGTCGTATTCGTCATTGGCGACTCGGGCGTGCCCTGTTGATGCTTCTGTTATCTTCGTCAACACGCCATAAGGATGGTTCTTTTTGTATTCTTCAATCTTGAAATAGATTCCATCATCAGCAATATAGGCTATTCCTTTGTCCAATAACTTTTTAATTAGATTTTGCATTTGATCAATGTGTTTGGTTGCCCTCACTAGTTTGATGCTCTGCATGTCAATACCTACTTTATTGGCGTCTTCTACAAAGACACTTTCATATTGAGTTGTAACTTTTTTAAGTGCATCGAGAGCGTTTTCGTTTGGAAAATCTGTCAAAGCTCGCTTGATTGTCTTGTCATCAACATCTGTCGTATTCATAACGTGTATAACGTCAAAACCATTGATTTTAATAGATCGACGTAGCTGGTCAGCCACTACAAAGGAAAAAAGATTACCAATATGAATATTGTCATAGACTGTCGGCCCACACGAATATATTCCAATGGGTTGGTTAGTCTCGAGACTTAGTTCCTCAGTATTTTTAGTTAATGAATTAAATAAACGCACTTTACTAGTATCTGTGATTATAGCCTTACTATCAACTACCATGGATTTAGCTCTATGTTTAATAGTGGTCCTAGGAATTCGTACCGTCTGCGCCACCGATTTGCTTCTAGCCTAATTACATATTCGTGATCGAAGTCAGGATTAATTGCGCCTCCATTTAAGGTGTCGGCTGGAATGCTTCCTAGTTTTGCCTCACGATATGACCTAGCCGCCTGAATCCATCTATTGGAAAACAAAACCGCAAGCCAAAGGCGTGTTAGCTCGGTTTCGGCCGATGCCTGGAGCGGCTCGTTACCTTGCCAAACACTCAGCTCACCTATAGTTCTTATTGCTCCCATAGTATTGGCGGGATAGTGATTTATTCCATGCATAACATTGTCCGGTGCTGGTGTCGCAGTCGGAAGATCATCAAGGCAAATAACCGCCACATCTAGGTATAGCTCTCTGCCACCAGAGTCGTAATCAATAAACGTGAGGTCGGGCGCCACATCATAGTGGACTAAATCTAAGCTCATTTTTTTTCTCCATATTTTCACAAATTAAAAAAGCCTCCCGGTGTAAGAGAGGCTAATGATTCTGACTTAAAGTTATATCAACAAGCGCAAACACCGGTACAAGTACAGGTAGCGCATGAACATGAATTGTTGTGCTGATATTTCATCACTAGCTATTTTCGTTTATGTCTTGAACGTTGTCAAGTAAGTGTTTTTTGATAGAGTTGAGCACTTCTTGCTTTAACTGATCGTAGTTTGTGTCAAAAACTTTGAATCCGGCTGCAAACGGATGACCGCCACCACCAAATTCCTCGGCTATTTTGTGACAAACTTCAGAAGACTTGCTATAGGCTCTTAGCTTTCCGGTGATTCGGTCAGGATATGTTTTGAATGCAATCGCTAGCTCTACGCCTTCAGTTCCCCGTAGTTCCTCCATAACCAGCATCGACGGATTGTATTGGTCGCTGAACTTGGTAATTTCACTATACGGTATGGTAATCGAAGCGACTCGGTTGTCGAGGTGGTATTCTACCCTTTCGAGTAGTTTTCCCTTGTAGGCAAGTATCTCACGAGTTTTCTTGCCAAATTCTCGCCGTGCATCATCAAGATCACTTAACGAAACATCATATTTCTCGATCAGCTCAGCGATGATACGAACAGTATGCGCAGTTGTCTTACGGCTGATAAGGCCTAGAGAGTCGCTCATAATCGCTGCTGTAATGGCGTTTCCGCTGATTGTATCAAGTTTCCATCCAAGCTCAATTGCGACATCATAGACGACCTGAGCTGCAGCCACGGCAGTCTTGTCGATAATGTTAAAAGTTCTAAATGGAATATCAGGCGTGGCATCATGATGATCAATCACGAATACAGGTTTACTGCTAAGAGCAGCTCCCTGCGATCCACTGATTGCTTTATCAAGCACCGAAGTTGTCGATGCATCGACAATAATTGCAACATCAAAGTTATTTGGGAAATCATTGGTAATCCTGTCCCAGCCTTTTAGGTGCCTTAGATATTTGGGAATGTTAACTGGGCAGTACAAATGAACTGTTTTACCTTGCTCACCAATTATTTGTTCGACTGCCAGGGCTGACCCTATCGAATCACCATCCGGGTTCTCAGCCTGAATAACTAGAACAGTTGAAGACTGAGCAACAACTTCACCAAGTTTATGTATGTTTTCATCCATACGAGATAGTATAACAGCTAAAAATCAGTCCGACCCTCGAGTGCCTTGCTCAACGTTCCGATATCAGCGTATTCAAGGTCAACTCCAACCGGTAGTCCCCGTGCTAAGCGACTAATCTTCACATCGCTATCAGCCAGCTGTTTCTGAATATATAGCGCGGTACTTTCGCCCTCTACGCTAGCATTAGTTGCTAGGATAATTTCTGTAACCTTATCTTCTGCAACTCTGTCTACTAGTTGCTGAATAGTTAGCTGGTCCGGCCCAACATTATCCAGCGGGCTGATAAGCCCACCGAGCACATGATAGGTGCCCTTGAACGACCCGATGCTTTCTAAGCTAACTACATCAAATGCATTCTCCAATACTGCGACTACAGTCTTATTTCTCTCCGAGTCAGTATAGAGTGGAGACAGCTCTTCATCTGGCTCGCAAAAAACAAATGTTTTTGTGCAGTAACTGATACCTTCGTGAACCGAGCGAATGGCGTCAGATAGATTCATTGCTTGTTTTGCATCCGCACGCAGAATTCCTAGTGCATATCGCTCGGCTGTCCTAGTGCCAACCCCAGGCAGTTTTTTTAGTTCTTCAATGAGCTTTGTAAGAGCTTTTGGAATGACTGACATCAGTGAGTCGCCTTTGGCGAAGAAAACAGAAAAAAGAAAACAGAAAAAAGGAAGGTTGAATGTTGCAAATCAACATAATTATTTACCAAACGTTTAGCGCTCTGTCTTTTATCTCTTATCTCTTTTCTTTTCTCTAAAATGCAGAGCATTTTTTACAGACCGAGATTACCGAGAGATCCGAGGATTGGTTTCATCTTTTCTTGGGCAACTTTCTGGCTTTCTGCGATTGCTTTCTTGAATGCTTGCTCTACCCAATCCTCGAGCTCCTCGATATCCTCTAGGTCAATCTGTTCTGGATTGATTGATACATTCTTGATTTTCTGCTCGCCATTCATCTGAATTACGACCGCACCATCACCAGCCTCTACTTCCACAATAGTCTTGGACAGTTCTTTTTGAATTTTCTTCATTTTCATCATCATCTTAGCTTGATCTAGCATGGTATTCTCCTTCTCCAATAATATCTAACAGTATAACATTTAGTCTAGCTGATCTGAAAAGGCAGCTTGGGTTTCAGGGACACGAGACCAAGCAAAGAAATATCTTTCAAAGTTGTAGCTCATGCTGAATAACACGACTAAACTTAGAAGACTCAATGCTAATCCCCTGGCTGCTACGTTCTTTGGAAAGAATTCTCTCCAGTGAGTCCACAAAGTAAATAAACCTATTCCGCTTAAAATACTGATAGTTGGTAGCGCGAAGAAGACATTTACAATTTTCAGAGGCGTTAAGGTGATGATAACAGCACCACTAGCAATAATACTTAGCAATAACCATCCTCTCGGCGCTCGTAGATCAGTAAATATCACAATTAACCCTAAAGCAGCAAAAGTCAAAGTTGCTATATCTAGCAGTGGTAAATTACCCAGATTAAGATAACTAGGAAGATTAGCATTCCATCCAATATTGCTAACAGCGCTCAAAGTGTTGTCAACTATACCAGAGACGCCTGGAACTGACTTGGGAATTGCAATAAGATCCTGAATTTGCGACGGTGCAATAACCAGACTATAAATTAGCGGACTAATAAACAATATGAATACGGCCAAGCCAGATAGCGCGCCAGCTTTGTGCATCGAAGCATCGTAGCGATGGAATACCGCGATTGCGACGATAATCGCGAATATTACAAATATGATCATTCGCGGGGTGTAGGCTGCGAGACCTAAAACAGAACCAGCAATAATGTACCAATACCAACTCATATGTCGCTGGTAGACGTTATAGGCAATAAGTAAAATGGCAATCGGCCATAGTATATTCATTATTATTGGACTACCAAGACGACTGATGGTTAGCATCCAACTACTTGTCGCAAACATGGCGGTCGCCAATAATGAAATTCGTTTGTTAGTCAATTGTCTTAACAGATGGTAAAACAGAATTACTGATACTAGACCTACTGCTACGCTGGCAGCTCTTACGCCAAGACTACTTTCACCAAAGACAGTAAGGCTTAGTTTTTGCAGAGAGTGATATGGTGCGTCAACTAAATAATTGATATCGATGACTTGACTTAAATTAACAGATTCAAGTTCTACTTTATTAAACCCATGAACGAATTCGGATATATTCCAGGTGTACATTAACGCACAAATAACCAAAGCAAGTATGGTAAATCCAGTAATTAATAAGGATTGTTTAGTTAATTTCAGACGAACTTTCTTGACCATTTATGATTCCTCATGATGCTTATGTTCTAGACTTTGAAATTGTACGCGTTCTTTATTGAAATACAATTCAATTTGTCCAGTTGGACCATTTCTGTGTTTCTTTACGAATACGTCAGCGATGTTCTGTCGCTCACTTTCTGGATTATAGTATTCTTCTCTGTAAATGAACAACACAACATCAGCATCCTGTTCAATCGAACCAGATTCCCTAAGATCAGATAGTTGCGGAATCTGGGGGCTTCGTGACTCAACACTTCGTGACAGCTGACTAAGTGCTAGCACTGGCACATCGAGCTCACGAGCCAGAGCCTTGAGTGCTCTAGATATTTCACTGATTTCCTGTACACGGTTATCTGTGCCACTATGCCCGCTCATTAGCTGCAAGTAGTCAACCACAATCAGTCCAAGCGGATGTTTCTGTTGCTCTCTGCGAGCTTTGGTACGCATTTCTAGCCCGGTGATACTAGGAGTGTCGTCAATATAGATTGGGGCTTCGCTTAGACTTCCCATAGCATGACCCAGTCGCTCAAAATCTTCATCTCTCAGCTTACCTGTTCTGAGTGCCCAAGCATCTATGTTAGCTTCTGCAGCCAATAGCCTATCTACTAACTGCTCTTTACTCATCTCAAGACTAAAGAACAGAACAGGCAATTTTTGTTGCGTCGCGACATTGTGGGCGATATTTAGTGCCAAACTTGTCTTACCCATCGATGGGCGAGCTGCAAGAATGATTAGATCTGATTTCTGAAGCCCAGCCAAGGTGTTATCCATATCCTTGTAGCCAGTCGGAACACCTCTCAGTTTGCCCTTATCCTTGTGAAGCTCATCCAGACGATCAAAGCTAGATGCTAACAGGCTTTCTAAAGAAATAATGTCCTGCTTTAGTGTTTTCTGTGAAACTTGAAATAAACGCTGTTCGGCATGTTCAAGTACTTCTTGCATAGGCGTTGCTTCATCGAATCCGAGTCGAGTTATTTCCTCGGCCGCACCGATGAGTCGACGAAGCGTGGCTTTGTGGGCGACGATTTCAGCGTAATGCCCAGCATGTGCTGCCGTTGGAACGCCGTTTACTAGTTCGGTTAAATAGGAGCTTCCGCCCGCTAGCTCTAGGACAGACTCATCCTTGAGGCGATTGGATACCGTAAGTACATCAATCGGTCGTCGTTTGTCATAGAGCTGCATAATTGCGGTATAAATGTGATGATGACGTTCATCATAGAAATCATCAGCAGTTACAATGTCAGCAATGTTCACCAACGAATCACTATCTAGCAAGATTGAACCAAGCAGACTAGACTCAGCTTCGAGATTCTGTGGTGGAACTTTAGGATCCATTAGCGCACTCCTTTTAGGAACTGCGCAGGATATTGGATATTGGATATTGGATATTGAAATAGCTTCATGTCAAAAACTCTTAATCCTAAATCCATAATCCTAGATTCTAATGAAATGCTTCGCATTTTTATATACTAACCATTTCGCCACCGAGCACTTCGATTATATCCGAAGAAATATCTGGTTTCTTAGAAACTTCAGGAATTGGTTTTTTGGAATTTTCATCAAGAGCTATTTTTAACTCAAATGACCTACCAAACTCATCAGCCAGCGCTTTTTGCAAAGCATCTTGATTTTGGTTTTCCAACATTCGCCGATAATGAAACGGAAAGCCAAACGTTAGATGGATTATTTGATTATCATAGGTCATATGACACATTCTTAATAATGCAAAAATTGAATTGTTAATAGTTTTAACTCTGTCTAAAACACTATTCCATCCAGTTTCATCGATTGTGACTGAACTAGCTAAGTTTCTAGGCTTTGGGGCTATCTCAGGAACTGCTTCTGGTGTTTGATCAATTATTTCAACTTCAGGTTTAGCAACAGGGTTTTCTTGTGTTCGCAATGACGGATTTATCGTCTTTATCAGGGTAACTTCGAGAAATAATTCTGGATCGCTTGATTGACCAACTTCTAGAAGCTTTTCAATCAGTTTTATTAAATTTTCTTGGGTTAGAAGCTTTTGTTCTCCAATTAATGATTCCCTCAAATGACGGGCTAACTGCTGAGCGATTTCGACAGGTTGAGCCCCTTCCAGATAGGATTCTTCGAGTGCCGTGATGATTTCTGGAGCAGAATTGTTGGCGATTGCTTTGGTTAGAGCAATAAGTCTTGCATCGTCTAGCTGGCCTATACTTTGTCGAATCGCTTGTTTGGTGATAGTTCCGTCGATATGTTGGAGTTGATCGAGTAGTGATATCGCATCGCGAAAACTTCCATTACTGTAGCTTGCGATATCTTCGGCGGCATCTGATTCAATAGCAATTGATTCCTTTTGAGCGATATCTAACAGATGCTTAGTCAATAGGGACTTGGGAATGGGTCGAAAACCGAATCTTTGGGTTCTTGAGGCCACTGTCTCAGGTACTTTATGGGCTTCAGTTGTCGCCAAGATGAATATCACATGCGCTGGCGGTTCTTCAAGTATTTTGAGGAGAGCGTTAAAGGCTGCTTTGCTAAGCATGTGAACCTCGTCGATAATATATATCTTGTAGGAAGCTTGAGCAGGACTAATATACGCTTTTTCTCTTAACTCCCTTACATCATCAACACCGGTGTTACTGGCTGCATCTATTTCAATAATGTCGATATGTTGTACGCTGTCGCCGGCATAATCGACTCCGATAATGCGATGTGCCAACAATCGAGCAATGCTAGTTTTACCTACACCACGAGGCCCAGTGAACAGATATGCATGACTAACAGCACCGGAATCGATAGCCTTTTCCAAAGTGCTGACAATATGATCTTGGCCTAGTATTTGGTTAAAAGAAGTACTGCGATACTTCCGATACAACGCTATTTTTGACACTCATTTCCCCTTTGTACAAACTAGTATACCTGCTATCAGTCAGTGGCGCAGTCCATTACTTAGGTTAGGTGTGTAATTGTGGAAACACCATGATACTTTGTACCGACAAACCAACCCTTTCTTTTCCAAAGAAACAAATCCAATGACACTTTTGGTGGCAAAAGTACCGTAAAAGCCACGAACAGGACACACTTCTTTATGATCTCGTTGTAAAAGCAGACAACAGCCTGCGGAACTCACTCCTTGCAGTCGTTCAAACAGTCCTCGTCTATTAGTTGTCTGTTTTACACTCTTTTCATCAGGAAGTGCTTTATGTTCGACCGTCGTTCGGTATCAGCGTAGCTGATAAATAATAAACATGTGACATATAAAGGGTCTGGGCATCAGGAGTACTTCCTGAAAGCTGAATGTCAGTCATACAATCTATTGCAGTCGAGGACTGTCTGACGAAGGATGTATCTGCTGGGAGCAGATTCAGACTGAGGAGTTCCGCAGACGATTGTATTACCTGACAATGAAGCTATCAAGAAGAACGACAGCCCAGGAGTTTACTCAACTTTGCGGTCAAAGTTGAAAGACTTGGTTCTTGGAAAGAACAGGATAGGACTTGAACAATTAAACTTAATAGAAAATTATAACGCGGCTTCGACTGCAGCCCATTCGACGTCTTTGTCGTCTTCGGGGACTATTACCGAAACCTGATCATTTAGCTTGAGTTTGAAATAAGTCACACTTGCAAGTAGTACTCGGTATTCACGGTCGCCTACTTCGACGGTGTACTGGTGATTGTTTTGTCTTAAAGTTCCGATTACTGTTTTGCGGGGTATTGGACCAATTTGCTTATAGAGTAATGCCCCACCGTCTTGGATGGTAAGTTTTAGAATATCTCCTTGGACTAATTTTGATTTCGACGCGTAGTTTGCGGCAACTGGGTAGATCCTGCCATCTGGACCAAGCATATTCTGGCCATCGAAGACTCCTTCGATAACTTTCCCAGTCATATCTTCTGCGGGACCAGCGTTATCGCCTAAGTCTTCACCCAATAGGCTTATCAGTAATTCTTTTGCAGCGGCGATGTTTGTCTCTGCTTCATCTATCAGTGAGCGCAAGCGTTTTACTTGCTTCTCCGCTAACTCAGCCATGTTACATACCAGTTTGTTTTAGTTGTTATCAGTCAAACAGTACCACATCAGTTAGTAGCAGTCAAAATAGTTTTCCACAGCTCTTTTTCCGACTTTGACAGCAAAGTTGGGCAAACTGCTGGGCTGTCATTCTTCTTTATGAGTTCGTCGTCATATTCAACAATGCGCTCAAACGGTGACAAGCATCCCTTCGGGCAAGTCTTCGCTTATATATTGTTGAAATAATACTCACTCATCATGACTCATTCCTGATGCCCAGACCCTTTATAGGTCAAGTATTATCTACCATCAGCGAAGCTGATACCGAATAGAGATCGAACACAAAGCACTTCCTGATGAGGAGAGTGTGAAATACACAATAGTAAGGATGAGACTTGTCTGAACGGAGCATAGTGGAGTGAGTTGTCTCAGCCATTGTGTATCTTTACAACGCCTGCGCACCGTAGCCTTGGCGAAGGTGTGAAAACATAAAGAAGTGTGTCCTGTTCGTGGCTTTTGAGATACTTTTG
>WPCJ01110959.1_pt1 | contig 30272 bp, 25 predicted proteins | sample 5399831 | NCBI WGS metagenome assembly WPCJ01 (sample SAMN12869470, study PRJNA574797) | sludge metagenome | isolation source: wastewater treatment of pH10 | place: China:Beijing | collected 2019-05-20 | reverse complement strand
CGGCGGCGGAACGGCGGGTCCCGTAGGCGCGGGGAATCGTGCCGGCTTTGCCGCCACCGCCGCATCCCGGCTGCGTGCCGACGGCTGGCGTTTCGGCGGCGTCTCCGCGGCTTGTTCGGTCACCGTCTCGAAGCGCGACGCGCTGACCGGATAGACCGGCGCGCCGGGGCGGCCCAGCGTCTCGTCGGGCGGCAGGGGCTCGCCGAAGGGATTCCAGTTCCTGTCCTTGAAGGACGCGTTGATGGTGAAACCGTACATGGATTGCAGCAGGCGCTGCTCCGAGGCGTCCTGGTCGCAAAGCCGCAGCCTCACCTGGATCGACCCCTTGTTGCCGATCCATGTCTGCGCCAGGCCGGTCGAGGTGATGCGCTGCCAGCCGTAGAAGCAGGTATCGCCGGCATTCGACCGGCCGACCGCATAGCCGAACGGCCCGTATTTATTCTGCACGTAGAAGCCGGAAGTCTGCATCCTTACGCCGGGAAGGAGCTCGCGCATCTCGGCGCCGACGCTCTTGGGCGCGAGATAGCCGGGGCGAATGCTCTCGCCGCTTGCAAGATCCCGCTCGACCGGCCCGAATATCTGAACCCGCAGCATGTTCTGCCCCGGCGTCGCGGCTGCATTCGCGAGCAGCACGTCCTGCTGCGTGGCGTTCGAATAGCGTGTTTCGAGAACGGCCGTCACCGCCGGGCCGCCGACTTCCGGCAATGCGAAGGCCTGTTCGAGCGGAACCATGCGCGTCTGGTCGTCGCTGCGCAGCGGCACTCCTTTCGAGCACGCGGCCAGCAGCGGTGCCGCGAGCAGCACCGTCAGGAAAGCTGTTGTTGAAGGTCTGGAGCGGTACGCTGAACTGAGCCGGCCCGTTGCAAAATCGGCAATCGAATCAATACCCATGCCGGCAAGTTATGTGATTTGCGCCGATCAAAGAAGTACGTCCCACGAGCGCGCGCAGGCATGAAACGGAATAGGGAGTAACGTGCCGTAGCGTCCGATTGCCGTGGCGTCTGCCGCAGACCACAACTCTTCGACACGGGCATGAATGGCGGCTTCGTTCCGGATGGGGACCGTCGATTCCGTGCGCCGCTTCAGGGACGGATATCTGGGGGAACTTTCAGGTACCGGTTAGATTCGTAGGCGGAAGGTGCCGGCCTTTCGGCCGGCACCCATCTGTCAGAAATCGAAATCGTCAATGTTCTGGGCATTGAACGTGGTGAGCGCGGACTGCGTGTTGATCGAGTTGCCCTCGTTGATCGTGATGGTCCCGAGGTTCGGCACCTCGAAGGTGGAGCCTACCTCGTTCTTGGCCTTGCCGGCCTTCAGATCGACCGCCAGATGGGCTGCGAGCCAGCCCTCGTTGTAGGGCGACCAGAGCTGGAAGGCCTGGACCGTGCCGTCCTTGACGAAGTCGCGCATCTCGCTCGGCAGTCCGAGGCCGGTGACCTTCACCGTGTCGGCAACGCCGCGGGACTGCACCACCTGCGCGGCGGCAGCCACGCCGACGGTTGTCGGCGCGATCACGCCCTTGAGGTCAGGATAGTTGGCAAGCAGCGCTTCCATCTCGCTGGTCGACTTCTCCGGCTGGTCGTCGCCATAGACGGTCGCGACGAGCTTCATCTTGGAGTATTTCGGATCCTTCAGGGCCTCGTTCATGCCCTTGATCCAGAAGTTCTGGTCGGGCGCCTCTGTCGTTGCCGAGAGAATGGCGATCTCGCCATCATAGCCGATCAGCGAACCGACCATCTCGACCTGGTCCGCGCCGACCTTGGTGAAGTCGGTCGGCAGGATGGTCAGGTCGCGATGCGACTCGTTGCCGGTGATATCGCCGTTGACCGTCATGACAATGATGCCCTTGGCGCGGGCCGAGTCGAACACCTGGTTCAGCGCATCCGGGCTGTTCGGCGAGATGGCGATCACGTCGACGCCACGCTGGATCTGCGCCTCGATGAAGGGGATCTGCGAGGTGGCCTCGGCCGTCGCCGGTGCGACGAACTCGAAGTTGCAGTCGATCTTCTCGCAGGCCTCGACGAACCCCTTCGTCAGCGAGTCGAAATACGGGTTGCCCGTGTTCTTGCCGATGAAGACGATGTCGGTCTTGTCCTGGGCGAAGGCCCCGGTGGAAAGCACAAGGCCGGTGGCCAAGGCTATCAGTGATTTCTTCAGCACTTCAAATCCTCCTTGTTGAAAGTCCCGTTGAAAATTAACCCGGCGGAGCCGGGATCATAGCCCGCTACCTCTGGGTGCGGGAATAGATGAAGTTGGTAGCGATGATGGCAACGACGAGCAGTATGCCGAGCACCGTGAGCTGGATGGCCGGAAGCAGGTTGGCGACGGTCATGCCGGTTGACACGACGACCAGCAGCCAGGCGGCCAGGAACGTGCCGAGGATGGTGCCGCGTCCGCCGAAGATGTAGGTCCCGCCCAGCATCGCCATGAGGATCATCTGCAGCTCGCCGCCGAGCCCGAGGTCGTAGCGGACGGAGCCCAGCCGCGAGGCGGTCATCATGCCCGCGATGGCCGCGACCAGGCCCATGAGAAGGAAGAGGACGAGCTTGATGCGCCGGGTGCGGATGCCCGCATGGCGCGCCGCCACCTCGTTGGTGCCGATCTGGTAGATCTGCCGGCCGAAAATGGTCCCGGCCAGGACAAATCCGAGAAGGAGGGAAACGACCACGAAGATCAGCACCGGTACGGGAATGCCCAGCACGAGAACCTTGTCTATGCCGATGAACCAGTCGGGCACGCGGATCGACTTGTCGCCGGCGATGATCTGCGCCAGGCCCCGGAAAAGTGTCAGCGTGCCGATGGTGACGATGATCGACGGCAATTGCAGCGCGATCACCATGAAGGCGTTGAGCGCGCCCATGGCGAGGCCCGCGGCGAGCCCGATCACGATGGCGACGGGCATCGGCACGCCGGCCGCCTGCGCCCAGGCGAACAGGCAGGCCGACAGCGCCATGTTTGATGTCGGCGACAGGTCGATCTCGCCGGAGACGATCACCATGGTCATCACCAGTGCGACTATTGCGAACTCGGCAGAGAGCGTAAAGCTCCTGAGGATGTAGTTGATATCGAGGAAGAAGGGCGACAGCTGGCTTGCGACGATCACTGCGAGGATGAGCAAGACAAGCGTCATCGTCTCCGGGCGCACGAGGATGACATGCAGGAGCGGACGCGGCGGCGCGGCCTCGCGGCCGGCGATGTTGCGGGACGGGGTGTCGGCTGCGCTCATGCCTGTGCGATCCTCATGCCCGTGCCGTCCTGAGGCTCGCTATACCCTGCTGGCGCACCGAGCGGTCGATGAGGAGCGCGACAAGGATGACCGCGCCATAGATCGCGCCCTGCGCCGTGCCGGGGATGCCGAGCAGCGGCAGGGCAGCGGCGACGCAGCCCATCAGCAGCACGCCGAGCACGACGCCCAGCACCGAGCCGACGCCGCCATTGATCGAGACGCCGCCGATCACGACCGCCGCGATAACCTGGAATTCGAAGCCGAAGCCGGTGTTGGACGGGTTCACGAAACCCCAGCGGCTCGCATACATGATGCCGGCGAGCCCCGAGAGAGCGCCCGAGATCGCAAAGACCAGCAGCGTCACCTGCGTCACCTTGATGCCGCGCAGCGGAGCGGCAACGGGATTCGAGCCGAGCGCGAAGATCTGCCGACCGACGCGCGTATGCATGGCGAACCAGTAGGTCGCCAGCGCCACCGCGAAGGCCATGAAGATGATCCACGGGATGCCGAAGATCGGTGAGGTCTGGCTCATCGCCTTGAGCCCGGACGGGACGAACTGCCGGTCGACCTGTCGCGCGTTGGAGACGATGAAGGTGAGCCCCCGGTAGAGGTTGAGCGTGCCGAGCGTGACGATGATCGCCGGCAGGCGGAACACCGTGACCAGCGCTCCGTTGACCAGCCCCAGCAGCGTGCCGACGCCGATCGCCACGACGAAGCCGAGCGGCCACGGTATCTGCGGCATGTCGCGAAACATCATCCCGGTGATCATGGCCGAAAGCCCGAGCATCGATCCGATGGAGAGATCGACGTGGCGGGCGACCAGGACCAGCATCTGGCCCATGGCCGCGATCATGACCAGCGGGGTCAGCAGCAGGATCACGCGCAGGCTGTTCAGCGTGAAGAACTGTGGCTTGTAGAGGCTGACCGCGATCGTAAACAGAACGATCATCAAGGCGATGCCGGTCTCGCGGCGCATCAGGATGGAGCGAAGCATGGTCATGCCGCCGCCTCGACGCGCTGGCTGCGCGGCACCGCAGCGCTCATGATCTTCTCCTGGTTCGCCTCGGCACGCGAGAACTCGGCGGTGAGCCGGCCTTCCGCCATGACGAGGATGCGGTCGCACAGCGCCAGCAGCTCCGGCATCTCCGAGGAGATGAGGAGGATGGCTTTGCCCTGCGCGGCGAGCTCGCCGATCATGTCGTAGAATTCGGCCTTCACGCCGATGTCGATGCCGCGCGTCGGCTCGTCGAGGATGAGGATTGACGGTTCGGCCAGCAGCCAGCGCGCGAGGATCGCCTTCTGCTGGTTGCCGCCCGACAGCTCGCCGATGGGCTGGTTCACCGAGGCAAGGCGGATGCGCAGCTTCTTCACCGAGTCCCGCGCAAGGGCTTTCTCTACGGAGCGGCGGATGATGCCGGCCGGCGCGATCCTGCCGGGTATCGCGGCGGTAATGTTCTGCTCGACCGACAGCGTGCGGAAGATGCCGGCTACGGCGCGGTCCTCCGGCACGAAGGCGAGGCCGAGGGCGATCGCCTCGTCGGGCGTCCTGATCTCCACCGGCCTGCCGTCGACCTTGACGACGCCGCTTCCGGCCGGCGCGACGCCGAAGATGGCGCGGGCGACATCGGTGCGCCCCGCGCCGACCAGACCACCCAGCCCGACTATCTCGCCGCGCCTCACCGCGAAGCTGATATCCGAGAACAGGCCGGGCAGGGTCAGCCCCTGCACCTCCAGCGCCACGTTGCCGATCTCTGCCGACTGCTTGTGCATGTATTCCTTTAGCGGCCGGCCGATCATCAGGCGGATGATGTCGGCATCGCCGAGATTTTCGATCGTGTCAGTGGCGATCTTGTCGCCGTCGCGGAAAATGGTCACGCGGTCGCAGAGCGCGCGCACCTCCTCCAGCCGATGCGAGATAAAGACGATAGTGCGGCCCTCGTCGCGCAGGCGTCGCGCGATGCCGAACAGCGTCTCGACCTCGCGCGGCGTCAGCGGCGCGGTCGGCTCGTCCATGATGATCAGCCGGCTGTCGGAGGCGAGAGCGCGGGCGATCTCGACCATCTGCTGGTCGGCGATGGAGAGCCCGCGCATCGGCCGCGTCACGTCGATATGCACGCCGAGCAGGTCCATGTAGCGGACAGCCTCGCGCGTCATCTCCACCCAGGGCACCTTGGAGAACCAGCCGTCCTCGGAGCGGCCAAGCACGAGGTTCTCAGCGACAGACAGATCGGGAAACGAGATCGGCTCCTGGTGGATCAGCGTGATGCCGAGCTTCTGCGCCACCACCGGGTTGGTCACCTCGACCGGCTGGCCGTTGAGGGTCAGCGTGCCGCGCGTCGGCAAATGGACGCCGGCAAGAATCTTGGCGAAGGTCGACTTGCCGGCTCCGTTCTCGCCGAGCAGGGCATGGATCTCGCCCTTCATCAGGTCGAGATCGACGTCGCGCAGCACCTCGATGCCCGCGAAGGACTTCGAGATGCTGCGGGCCGCGATCAACGGGGCGACTGCCTCTCTCATTCCGGCTTCATGCATGCCGGCACCATTCATGCCGGCACGGGAGCATCGGGGTGGATAAGCTTCTGCGCCTTCAGCTCGGCCCAGAACGCCGCCGGGATTTTTACGCCCAGCGCCGCGACATTGGCTTCGACCTCGCTCGGCCTTGCCGCCCCGGGAATGACCGAGACGACGCCCGGATGCGCCAGAACGAATTGCAGCGCGGCTACCGGCATGCTGACGCCGTGCGTCTTGCAGACGGCCTCGATGCCGCGGACGCGCGCCTGCACCTCGGGCGAGGCCGCGCCATAGGCATATTTCGCGCCGGCGCCCGAGCCGGTGACGAGGATGCCCGAGGCGAACGGCGCGCCGATGATCACGGATACGTCGCGATCCAGCAGCGCCTTCATCCCGCGCGTCAGGCTGTCCTGGTCGATCAGCGTATAGGGCATGGCGACGAGGCAGAAGTCGAGATCGACGCGAGCCGCTATCCCCTCGAGCGCGTCGTTCGTGTTGATGCCCATGCCATAGGCCTGGATGTCGCCGGACTGCTTCAGCTCGACCAGCGCCCTGATCCCGGAATCGATGAGTTGCTTCTCGTAGCCGGCCTGCTTGTCGCCGTGGAAACCGGCGTCGAGATCATGGATCACCAGCGCGTCGACCGTGTCGAGCGCCAGCCGCTGCAATGCCTGCTCGTAGGAACGCATGATGCCGTCATAGGTGTAGTCGAAGTTCACCTCGAAGTTCAGCCCGCCGGTCCAGGGCGCACGATCGAAGTTCTTCGGATCGGCAGGCCGGTGGAGCGTGCGACCGACCTTGGTGGTGACCCGGAAGTCCGCACGCGGCTTGGTGCGCAGGAACCCGCCAAGCCTGTGTTCGCTCAGGCCCCGGCCATACCAGGGCGCTGTGTCGTAGAAACGCACGCCGGCCGCCCAGGCTGCGTCCATCGTCGCGCGTGAGTCGGCTTCATCGACCTTGCCATAGAGCTCGCCAAGATGCGCGGTGCCGAGTCCGAAAACCGGGAGTTCAAGGCCGGTTTTCCCGACACGACGGCAGGTCGAAACGGTGACATTCAAGGCGAACGGCTCCTCCCAAAGCGGTATCCGGGGTAAGCCCCGCTCTCATTCCAAGTGCAACTTGTCAGACAAAAATTAGTTTGACAAGTTGTTGACCGCTGGCCATTCGTAAAGGACAGCAGGGATACCGACAGGCGGAATTCGAAGCCGGAACCTCGGGCTGAAAATACAGGGGAGACGACGTGCCAGCCTTTCCGATCATCGACACGCATCTGCATGTCTGGGACCAGACCCGGCTCAGATACAGCGCGTTCGAGGGACATCCGCTTTTCGGCCATCCTTACCATGTCGAGGACTATCGCCGGGACTGCGGCGACGTCGAGGTCGAGGCCATGGTCTTCCTCGAATGCTATGCCGACTTCTGGGAGGATGGCGGGCAGTATATCGAGGAGATCGAGTTCGTCGAGGACGAGCAGCGGCGCGATCCACGCATCAAGGCGATCATCCCGATGGCGCCGCTCGAATGGGGCCGCAAGGTCCGTCCCATGCTCGAAAGGATACGCGACGAGCATCCGAGCGTGCGCGGCGTGCGCCGCATCATGGAATTCGACGCGAACCCGCGTGCGCTCACCATGAGCGAAGGCTTCGTCGAGGGCACGAACCTGCTGGCCGAGTTCGGCTGGTCCTTCGACATCAACCCGAACTACACGCAGATGGATTTCATCCGCGAATGGGTGAAGCTCATACACGGAGTGCCGATGATCCTCGACCATTGCGGCAAGCCCGGCATCAAGCAGGGCAGGATCGAGCAGTTCCGGGAGGACATGCAGGACCTAGCGAAACACCCCAACATGTGGGTGAAGCTCTCCGACCTGCCGCCCTATGCCGGCGAAGGCTGGACCGAGGAACAGCTCCGGCCCTACATCGAGGCCACGCTCGACGCCTTCGGACCGGACCGCACGATCTATGCCGGCGACTACCCGATCCTCCTGCAGTCGACCAGCATCCCCGAATGGGTGCAGGTGCTCGACAACGCCTTTGCCGACCTCGGTCTTTCGGAGACCGAGACGCGCAAGATATACCGCGACAATGCCATCAAGTTCTACCGGCTGGACATCTAGGCGGGCGCGCGCGTGAGCACCCCCATCGTAAGCAACCCCGTCATGGACCAGCCGGACAACGCGTTCACGGAGGCGTCCGCTCGTCAGGACAGCTTCGGCGGCGGCGCGCTGGAGCGGCGCTCCATCGCCGAGCAGGTCGCCAACCGCATCATGGGCATGATCAAGTCGGGCAACCTGAAGCCCGGAGACCGCCTGCCGACAGAGCAGCAGATGACGGTCGCTTTCGGCATATCGCGTCCGCCGCTGCGCGAGGCGCTTAAGGCGCTAACGCTGATGGGTGTCCTGGTGAGCCGCCAGGGCGGGCGCTACACGATCACCGACCTGTCGCCAAGCAGGCTGGTCGCGCCTTTCAACCAGGTGCTGACCGTCGCCGACTACGACGTTCACCAGCAGTTCGAGACGCGTATAGTGGTCGATCTAGAGCTCGTGCGGCTTTGCTGCGAGCGCGCCAGCATCGAGCAGCGCCAGCGCATCGCCAAGCTCGCCGTCGACGGCCGCGCCTTCAAGCTCGATCCGGTTGCGTTTCGGCTGCTCGACATCGAATACCACCAGGCTATCAATGACGGCGCGGGGAACGCGCTTCTCGCCGCGCTGGCGCAGGTGCTCTACGACCTCGGGCTGGATGTACGCAGGATGGCCAGCGAGGTCCCGGGCGTCATCGACAAGAGCGTGCGGCAGCACATCGAGGTCGCGGAAGCGATCCTGGCCGGCGATGCGCAAGCCGCCGTCGAGGCCTATCGCAGCCATCTCGAACACGTAAGGGACACGACCATCATGGCCATCGCCAAGCGATCACAGGAGTCGACGAATGGCTGAGCGTATCGCCTTCCGCATGAACCTATTTCCGGGTCAGGCCGCGGAATACGAGAAGCGGCACGACGAGATCTTCCCCGATCTGGCGCAGGCGCTGAAGGACGCCGGTGTTTCCGACTACACGATCTGGCTCGACCCGCAGACCAATCATTTGTTCGGCATACTGACGCGCTCCGACGATCACACCATGGACGCGCTCCCGGACGCGGAAGTCATGAAGCGCTGGTGGAAGCACATGGCCGACATCATGGAGACGCACCCGGACAACGTGCCGGTGCAGGTGCCGCTCAAGCGCGTCTTCTACCTGCCATGAGCTCCGCCTTCCGCATCAGGGATGTGCGCGCCTATAACGTGAAGCCGAGCGAGAAGGCCGGAACCTATTTCAAGCCCGGCGAAAGCCGGCACTGGCTGGTCGACACTCTGATTTCCAACCCCATGTCGGGCTATGCGCGCTATCGCGAGAAGCGCTCGAGCTGGGGTATCGGCGTGCTCGGGGCCATCGTGGTCGAGATCGAGACCGAAGACGGCACGGTGGGCGTCGCCACCGGCTCGGGCGGCGTGCCCGCTGCATGGATGATCCACCATCACTTCCGCCGTTTCCTCATCGGCGAGGATGCGCGCAAGACCAATATGCTTTGGGACCAGCTCTATCGCTCCTCCTTGCCCTACGGCCGCAAGGGCCTGCCGGTCATGGCGATCAGCTGCGTCGACCTGGCTCTGTGGGATCTTCTCGGAAAGATCCGCGGCGAGCCGGTCTACAACCTGATCGGCGGCATGGCGCGCGACGAGATCACTTTCTACTGCACCACGCCGGAGCCCGCCTCCATCAAGGCGCTCGGCTTCTGGGGCGCCAAGGTGCCGTTGCCGCACAGCCATTTCGACGGCGAGGAAGGGCTGAGGGCCAATGTCGAGTTCCTGCGGCGGCACCGCGAGGCGGTCGGCCCTGACTATCCGCTGATGGTCGACTGCTACATGTCGCTTACGGCCGACTACGCGATCCGTCTGGCCGAGGCATGCAAGCCGTTCGACATATACTGGTGGGAAGAGGTGCTGTCGCCCGAGGACGTCGAAGGCTTCCGCGCGATCAAGGCCGCGCATCCCTTCGTCAAGTGGACGACCGGCGAGCATGAATACAGCCGCTACGGCTTCCGCCGCCTGATCGAGGAACGCACGCTCGACATCGTCCAGCCCGATGTGATGTGGGTGGGCGGACTGACCGAACTGCTCAGGATCGCGGCCCACGCCTCGGCCTACGACATACCCGTCGTCCCGCACGGCAGCGGCCCCTATTCCTACCACTTCATCGCCAGCCAGACCGGCCCGGCATTCTGCGAATATGTGGCCGCGAGTCCCGACGGCAGGACGATCACCCCGGTCTTCGGCGATCTGTTCGAGGGTGAGCAGATGCCGCAGAATGGGAAGCTCAGACTCTCCGACGCGCCCGGCTTCGGCATGACGCTCGCCGACCGTGCGTCGCTCGACCTCGTTCAATGACGAACCGGGGAATTCAGGAAGCCGCAGCGAATCGCAGCTTGTCGGTGTGAGACCGACAGGGTGGAGTGAAGCGGCGGCACTTTCTGATGCCGTCGCCGAAGCCATTCCAGGCAGGACCGGGCCATCGGCGCATCCATCCCATCAGGGACGCTGTGAGATCCGGGGAAATTCCGGCAAGCAACAAGACGCATGTTGACGGCTCCCTGATCAATGATACGTTATTTACGAATTTTGTTCGTAGATACGGAACCCGCATGAGCCAGATCGAAGCCGAAACCGTGGATTGGGATGCCGCTCGCAAGGAGATGGAGCGCTGGTACTGGTGGGGTATTCCCACCTTCTTCCGCGCGCCGTGGAATGAAGAGCCGGGCGCTGGAGACATCGCGGTGCTTGGCATCCCGCATTCCTCCGGCAACGGGTCGACCGAGCGCGACCAGCATCTGGGACCGCGCGCCGTGCGGCATGTCTCGGCTCTCTACCGGCGCGGCCATGGCCGCTTCGGCTTCGTTCCGTGGGACGTGTGCAAGGTCGTCGATGCCGGAGACGTGCCGCTGCCTGAGGCGATGGTGAACGACACCAGCGTGCGCCATATCGAACTCTATGCGAAACGCTTCGCCGAGGCCGGCAGCCGCCTTGTGTCGATCGGCGGCGACCATTCGATCACGGGGCCGCTGCTGAAGGCGGTCGGAGGGCCGCATTCACCGATGACGAACGGGCAGCCGGTAGCGCTGGTGCATTTCGACTCTCACACCGACAGCTACCATCACCTGCCGCACTGGCTCGGCAACCGCCGCTCGGCGGCGCATTGGAGCAGCTATACCGTCACCGAGGGCCATGTCGATGCGACGCGCTCCTCGCAGATAGGTATCCGGCCCAATGTCGGCACGCCGGGCTCGCGCAATACCAGCGAGGAGCTCGGCTATCGCGTCATCGGCATGGACGAGATCGAGCGCTCGGGCTGGGAAAAGGTGATCGGCGAGGTGCGCAGCCGCGTCGGGGATTCCCCGGTCTACATCACCTTCGACCTCGATGTGCTCGACCCGGCCGACGCGCCGGGCGTCTCCAACCTCGAGCCCGGCTATCCCGGGCTGCGGATCGGCGAGGCGGTGCGCATGCTGCAGAGCCTGCGGGGCCTGAACATCGTCGGCGGCGATATCGTGTGCCTGATGCCGACCAAGGACAGCCCCAACCAGATCACGGCGATGAACGCCATGGTCGTTGCTTTCGAGATGGTCTGCCTGATGGCCGACCGGCTGCGGACCGACAGGCCGGCGTGAGGCGGCCGCGCCGCCGTCAGCGCGGCGGCGGCGTCAGGACGAACAGCGCCTTCGCCGGCTCGGTCTGGGAGGCATTCGCGAAAGTATGGGCGCGGCGCGGATCGAAGGCGATCGCGTCGCCCGTGCCGAGCTCGTGCGTGGTGTCTTCCAGCACGATGCGGATCGAGCCTTCCAGCACGAAGACGAACTCCTCCTCGCAGGGCAGGTTGTAGAGCTTCTCGCCGCCGGTCCCGCCGGGCTCGATATCGGAGAAAATGACCTGCAGCCGTTTCGCCTCGTCCGGTGAGATCAGGTAGTCGCTGACACCGGTGCCGCCGAAGCGAATGGGGGGCCGGTCGTTGGCGCGCACGACGCCGGAGCGCGCCGGCGTGAACAGGTCTCCCACCGGAAGCGCCAACACCTCACACAGGCGCACCAGCGAGGCGACGGAGGGGGACGTCTTGTCGCGCTCGATTTCACTGAGGAAGCTCTTCGTCAGGTCGGCGGCGCCCGCGACATCGTCCAGCGTCATGTCGAGATTGCGGCGCCGGGCGCGCAGCAGCCTGCCTATGTTGGGGCCGGCACGCCGGCTGGATGACATATCTGACAAGAACGTTACCTCCGATTCGGGATGTCTCACGCGCTGCGCCACTATGTCAGGGGGTCAGCGCGTGTTCTGCTATAGCGAATTATGTTGACTAATTAAGAACTCTGGGCGAGCCTAGCACAAGGCCATCAAGAGCCCAAAACCCAGAGGTGAACCATGTCCAGAAAATTGATTTGTCTTCTCACCCTTCTCGTTGCCACGCCGGCACTGGCCGAAGGTCCGGCCTTCATCTCAGGCGGCAAGCTGCAGGCTTGCGTCGACCCGACCTTCCCGCCGATGGAATTCGTCAAGACGCCCGGCGAGCCGCCGGTCGGCATCGATATCGACGTCATAAAGGCGCTCGCCGCACACTGGAACGTCGAGGCCAACATTACCACCATGGACTTCAACGGCCTGCTGCCCGGTCTCGAATCCAAGCGCTGCGATATTGTCATCAGCGGCGCGCTGCTCAAGCCCGACCGGCTGGAGAACTTCAGCGGCGTTCCTTATCTCAAGACAGGCGTCGTGATGATCGGCAAGGCCGACGACGCAACGGCCTACAACAGCTACGAGGATTTCTCCGGCAAGGTCGTAGCGGTCCAGAGCGGCACCTCCTACATCGACCTTCTGAACCAGGTGAACGACGAGCTCGCCACGGCCGGCCGCGACAAGATCATCCTGCAGACCTATCCCAAGCAAACCGACGCCATCCAGCAGGTGCTGGTCGGTCGCGCGACCGGCACGATCAGCCAGGACACCGAATACGCCTATCGTGACTTCCAGTCGCCGGGAGAGCTGAGGATCCTCTATTCAGCGGGAGCGCAGGACCAGTACGCGGCCTATTTCCGCAAGGACGAAGCCGACCAGGCGGCCGTCGCCGACGCGGTGAAGGCGCTGATGGCGGACGGCACGATGAAGACCATCGCGGAGGAATGGAAGCTTCCGCTTTCCACGGTGACCGGCGTTGGCGAATAGGTCCCGGACGAGATCGCGGTGAGCTTCAACGCTGAACTGTTCTGGTCGGCGCTGTTTTCCGCGACCTTCTTCCAGGCGGCGCTGGTCGCGCTGGCGCTGACCATCCTTGCCCATGCGGCGGCGATCCTGTTGTCGCTGCCGCTGGCGCTCGCGCTGGACGGCAGGCATGCCTGGCTGCGCTGGGCGGCGACAGCCTATATCGGCCTGTTCCGCGCGCTACCTGCCCTGCTCCTGCTGCTCTTCGTGTGGAACGGCCTGCCGCAGATATCGCCGATCTTCCGCGAACCGTGGTTCTCGCCCTTCGTCGCCGCCTTCGTGGCGCTGACGCTGAACGAGGCGGCCTACCAGGTGGAGATCAACCGTGCTGCCCTCAGCGCCGTGGACAGCGGACAGTATCAGGCCGGCGCGGCGCTCGGGCTGCGCAGGCCCCAGGTGTTCTTCCTGATTGCGGTGCCGCAGGCGCTGCGCGTTGCCTTGCCGCCGACGGTGAACGAGTTCATCAGCCTGCTGAAGACCACCTCGCTAGCGTCCGTCATCTCGCTTACCGAGCTCATGGCGGTCACCCAGCAGAGCGTGGCGTCATCTTTCCGCTACGCGGAATATTACGCCGTCGCGTCGATCTACTATCTCGCCATGGTCTACGCGCTGATGGCGCTGCAAAAGCGCTTCGAGCGGCGCTTCGCCTGGGCAAAGCCGCGCGGCCAGACATCGGGCGCGCCACATGGCTGAGGCCTGCACGGCCGCCGACACATATCCGACCATCGAAGGAGCCGTAAGGTGACGAATACCACCACCAATTTGCCCAGCCGCACCGACGTGGTTATCGTCGGCGGCGGCGTGGCTGGATGCTCGATCGCCTACCATCTGGCCAAGATCGGCATCACGGACGTGGTCTTGTGCGAACGCCGCCAGTTGACCTGCGGCACCACATGGCACGCGGCCGGACTGGTCACCCAGCTCCGTGCGACCCAGCGCATGACCGAACTGGCGAAATACACCGGCGAGCTGTTCACGAGCCTTGAGGAAGAGACAGGCCAGGCGACCGGCTTCAAGCGGAACGGATCGCTTCGCATAGCGACGACGCCGGCGCGCTATGAAGAGCTCGCGCGCGGTGCTTCCATGGGCCGCAACTTCGGCCTTCCCGTCGAGGCGGTGACGGCGGGCGAGATCAAGGAGCGCTGGTCTCCCGTGAACCTCGACGGCATTGTCGGGGGGTTCTGGTTCCCGCATGACGGACAGGTCAACCCGGCCGACGTCACGATGGCCTACGCCAAGGGCGCGCGCACGGGCGGCGTCCGGATCGTCGAGAACCTGCCGGTCACCCGAATCCTCGTCGAGGGCGGCAAGGCTGTCGGCGTCATGACGGAGCAGGGCAGGATCGATGCGCGCACCGTCGTGATCTGCGGCGGCATGTGGTCGCGCGACCTGGCGGCCGAAATCGGCGTGACCATCCCGCTGCACGCCGCGGAGCATTTCTACATCGTCACCGAGGCGATCCCGGACCTGCCGCGCAACCTCCCCGTCATGTTCCTGGGCGACGAGTGGACCTACTACAAGGAAGACGCGGGCAAGCTCCTCGTCGGTTTCTTCGAGCCGGTGGCCAAGCCCTGGGGACAGAACGGCATCTCCAGGGATTTCTGCTTCGATTCCCTCCCGGAGGACATCGACCATATCGCGCCGCATCTGGAGGCCGCGACGAACCGCGTACCGCTCCTGGCGAACGCCGGCATGCAGCTCTTCTTCAACGGACCCGAGAGCTTCACGGCCGATGGCCGGTATCTGCTCGGCGAGACAGCCGAGGTGGAAGGTCTCTACTGCGCCACGGGCTTCAACTCACTCGGCATCCTGTCGTCAGGCGGGGTCGGCAAGTCGCTGGCGGCCTGGATCCGCGACGGCCGCCCGCCGGTCGAGCTGATCGACGTCGACGTGCGCCGCACGCAAAGCTTCCAGCGCAACCGCGAGTATCTGAAGGACCGCACGGTTGAGACCCTCGGCCTCAACTTCGACATGCACTGGCCGAGTCGGCAGTTCGTTTCCGCGCGCGGGGTGCGGCGATCGCCTTTCCACGACCGGCTGGTCGCGGCGGGTGCGTTCATGACCGAGACGGCGGGCTGGGAACGCCCCGGCTTCTACGGCACGCCCGAGCAGGTGGCGAACATCGAATATTCCTACTACCGCCCGAGCTGGTTCGCCAATGTCGGCGCGGAATGCCGCAACACAGCCGAAAACATAACGTTGTTCGATCACAGCTGTTTCGTCAAATACCGCGTCGAGGGGCCGGACGCGCTCAGGACCATGAACTGGATCTGCGCGGCCGACTGCGATGTCGCGATCGGGCGTGTGGTTTATACGCAATGGCTCAACGAGCTCGGCGGCATCGAAGCGGACGTCACGGTGACGCGTCTGGTGGACGATGCGTTCCTCGTCGTCACGGTGGCGGCATCGCAGCGCCGCGACCTCGCATGGTTCAAGCGGCACGTGCCGGAGGGCGCACAGGTCTATATTACCGATATCACGTCGGGCCTTCCGATGATCGCCCTCATGGGCCCAAGGACACGCGAGCTCATGTCGCGGCTGTCGCCGGACGATTTCAGCAATGAAGGCTTTCCTTTCGGCACGAGCCGCGAGATCGACCTGGGCTATGCCCGCGTACGCGCAAGCCGGCTGACCTTTGTCGGGGAGCTGGGCTATGAGATCTACCCGGAAGCGGAATTCGCCGCCCATGTCTACGAGGCGATCGTTGACGCCGGCAAGGATCTCGGCCTGAGGCATGGCGGCTTCTTCGCCCTGAATTCCCTGCGCATGGAAAAAGGCTACCGCCACTGGGGCCACGACATCGGGGAGGAAGACACTCCGTACAATGGCGGCCTGGGCTTTGCCGTGGCGCTGGACAAGCCGGGCGGGTTCATCGGCCGGGAAGCCCTCACGAGGCAGCGCGCCGAAGGAGCGATCAAGCGCAGGCTGGTGCAGGTCAGGCTTGCCGGAGGCGCCGACATGCCGATGCTCTATCACAACGAGCCCCTCATGCGCGACGGGGCCATCGTCGGCTCGATCACGTCAGGAGCATACGGACATCGTATCGGCGCGTCGCTTGGCCTCGGCTATGTGAACAATGCGCAAGGCGTCACGAAGGACTGGCTTGCATCCGGCATGTGGGAAGTCGAGATCGCGATGAAACCGTACGCGGTCGAGCTGCAATTCGGCCCCTGGTATGATCCGCAAGGCGCTCGCGTGAAGGGCTGATCTACACAAACCCTGAAACGCGCTGGATGAACCACACCGCCGACAGAGAGCCTATCCCATAGGCCAGGAAGAGTTTCGGGCGCGCGGCCGGTATCGCCAGCAACAGCCTGAGGCTGCCTATCGCGGCCAGCGCCAGCAGGACGAAGACAAGCTGTCCGGCCTCGACGCCGAGATTGAAGGTCAGCAGCGCAAGCGGCACGTCCTTCTGCGGCAGGCCGACCGCGTTCAATGCGGCTCCGAAGCCGGCGCCGTGCAGCAGCCCGAAAAGAAATGCGATCAGCCAGGGGTAGCGGCTCGACAGGTCGCTGTTTCCGCGCTGCTTGCGCACGATCTCGGCCGCAACCACCACGATGCTCAACGCCACAAGAGCGTCCACCGGCGCCTGAGGGACTCGGGCAAGATCAAGCGCGGCGAAGGCGAGCGTGATGGAATGGGCGACTGTAAAGGCCGTGATCGTTGCGATCAGCTGGCGGGGTTCGCCGATCAGCAGAAGCAGGGCCAGGACGAAAAGCAGATGGTCAAGACCAAGCATGATGTGCTCGATGCCCAGCAGGAAGTAGGTGCGCGCCGTATCTCGCGGTCTCGGCGCGGCGGAGACCATCATCTCGGGAAAATCCGGCCTCAGCCGCGCCGTCTGGACCGTGCCGTCGGCGCGCAGGACTCTCGCCAGCGCATCCGTATAGGTACCGGTCAGACCGTCGACGTGGATCGTGCGTCCGGGTAGTCCGCCCTCGCAGCGGACGCGCCACCTGCTCGTGGATGCGGCATCCACGATCGCGGTGGCCGGCGGCTCCGTCTCGCTACAGTTTTCCGGCAAGCGCACATGCAGCGACAGCCGGTATTCGCCGCGCGCCGGTACTTTCCAGAGAACAGAGTAGTTTTCCGGTCCGGCCTCGACGATCTCCAGATAGGCGGGGCGCAACTCATGCGCGCTGAGACCTCCGATGCCGAGCCCAAACAGGAGGAAGAGAGCCGCGAGCACCCGCATCGGACTTCACTCGTCCGCAGCCGTAGACAAGGCGGCGTCCGGTGGCGTGACCGTCACCTGATAGTTCGCACGCAATTGGCGATAACGCTCTTCGGCGACCGCCCTTCGCCTCGACGACTGCCATTCGCGTATAACGATTCCGCGAACCTCGTCGAGGGCAGGAACGCGCGCCTCGGCCCGCTCTTCCACAAAGACGAGATGCAGGCCGAAGGTCGAGACGACTGGTCCGGTCCAGCGGCCGACCGGAGCGACAGCGATCGCATTGGCGAACTCATCACCGAAGCCGGCGGCGACCCGGTCCAGCGGGGAGAGCGGCACCGACGGCGGCAGCAATGTAGGATCGCCCGCGTCGGGAGGCGGCTGGTCAGCACTCTCTTCGCTCAATCGCTCGAGAAGCTCTGCCATGTCCATCTCGAGCCGATCGCCATGCCGGGCGGGATCGAAGAAGACATGACGGAAGGCGATCCGCATCGGCATGCGGAACGCCTGCGCGTTCTCGCTCAGATAGGTTTCGAGCTGTTCGTCGGTCGCCGTGAGATCGGCTTCGTCGGGTTCCATGAGGAATTCCATCTTCTGCTGCATGCGGCGGCGCAGCACAGTGTCGTCGCGGTCGAGGCCCATTTTGACGCCTTCGCGGTAGAAGATTTCCTCCTTCACGAACGCATCGATCAGGCCGCTCAATTCCTGCTCGGTCGGCGGCCGCTGCCAGCTGCGCCGGAAAGTCTCGTGGAGCTGGGCGATCCGGCCCGGCCCGATTTCTATCACCTCCTCGTCCTGTGCCGGCGGTGATCGGTCCAGCCAGGACCAGAGTCCGAACACTAGAGCGCCGATCATGAGGAACTGGGTCAGCGGTTCGGCCAGGAATCGTCGGACAACGCTCATGCAGGAATGCCCGCAGGCGGCCGGAGGCCGAGTGTCAGGACCAGTATGGCGCTGGCCGCGATCCACGACCCGAGGGCCCGAACCGCGATCCGTTGCCATGGGCGGTCGAGCCATGCCGCGAGACCACCGCAATAGATGACGACAAGCGCGACCCCCATCCCGGTGCCGCCCAGGGCCAGCCAGGCATGATCACCGGGAAGCGCATCCGGCTTCGAGTCGATCGAAACGGCAAGCGCCGCCGCCACGGCGAGCAGACATGAGACCAGCCTTCCCGCACGGCCCAGCGCCACGACCAGCCCGGCTACCAGGGCAATCGCCAGGATTGGCCACTGAATCGCCAACGCGGGCGGGCTTGCGAGCGCGAGCCCGAAGGCAACCGCGACGGCGAAAGCAGGCACGGCGACGCGGCTGTCGCGCGGTGCGTGCTGGCCAATGAGCAGGCCGATCGCCACCAGCGCCAGCAGATGAGCGGGCACCAGAACGGGATGCAGGAGCCCGTTGTAGAACGCGCCGATGCCCTTCATCGGACTGTGAGCGGCGGCCGTTCCGCATGAGGCGGTCACGATCGCGAACGCCAGGACGATCCTGCTTCTCATGCGACGCCGGTCAGGAAGGCGAGGCCGGCAACGGCAATGATGCCGCCGGCAACCCTCACCGCGATTCTGCCGGCTTCCCATCTGGTCGCAAGGCCCAGCGTTATGCCGATCACGTGCAGCAGCCCGGTACCGACGACGAAACCGGCCGCGTAGGCGACCGCATCGGCTGCCGCGGGAAGCTCGGTGCCATGGGCGTGACCATGGAATATCGCGAAGGCGGCGACAATGACGCCCGCGACCCATAGCGGCGGCCGCGCGCCGAAGATTACCATGACGCCGAGCACGACCGCGGATGCGGCAATACCCGTTTCCACGGCCGGAAGCGACACGCCGGCAATGCCGAGAGCACCGCCGAACGCCATCACCAGCGGGAAGACTATCGGCAGGAGCCAGATTGCCGGCGCGCCGAGGAATGCTCCCCAAAGACCTACCGCCACCATCGCGGCGACATGGTCCCATCCGAGCATCGGGTGCAGTAAACCTGAAACAAAGCCGCCCGCGACACCCTGGCCCTCATGGGCGAGGGCTGGAGATACCAGGACCGCAAGAAGCAGAACCGACGCCGAGGCGGCAATACTTGCGCGGTGACGCATCGAGAAGACCCTGGTGGCGGGCATCATAGGCCCTCCCGGCCGATTTGCCCCGCATGGATTGCGGGCCGCAACGCGTCGCGGAACATCGCGCGCGCCTCGGCCTGAACCTGATCTCCGCCGTAGAAGCGCATCAGTCCGCGCTTCCATGCCTGATCGAGATCGAGCTGCCCGGCCCGTCGCCGCCGGGCCGTCCCGCGGCGGCAGCAGGCCCGCGTCCTCGGCCTGCCAAACCGCCGTGCGCACGTGAAGCGCGTCGGGATAGACCCAGTTGAGAACGCCAAGCGAAACGCTGCGCGGATCCTCGTAACTGCAAGCGATTCCATCCTGAATGGAAGCTTCAATAGCCATAGCCACGATCAGGACGCCCAGAAGGACGCTGCCCCTCGCCGCAAGCCCGGTTTTTCGGCCCGGCTGACGCAAATGCACACCCCTCCTACGAGGCCGGGTTATACCAGATCGGCGAGGTGTAGGCCCTGTCCTGCACCGTCATGCGCGTCCCCTCCAAAGGCGTCGAGCCGAAATATTTGGCATCATAGGCCGTCCAGCGCGGTGTCGGTATCTCGATGACCCTGCCGTAGTAGAAGGCTGGTTCGGCTGGATCGAAATCAGGATCTGTCCATACCGCGCTCAGTTCGGGAGCGCCGATCGTGTTGGTCCAGCTCGCATTGGCCACGTCGACCGTGTCACCGACAACAGGCAGCTTACCGTCCGCCCCGGGATGACGGTCGCCGGACCATGCGACATCATAGACCTTCTCCTGCAGGGTCCCGTCCGCTTCCATCCAGCCCTTGACGATCTGGTAGCGGTCCAGATTGCCGCCGGTCGGATCCTTGAGCGCCGCGACCAAGAAGGTCGGCGCCTTGCCCAGCGAAGCCTGGCCGAGATCGCCCCCCATCGGCACGCCCTTGGTGTATCCGATCCGGGCGGGCAGGCGATCCTGCGCGTCGGCGGCGACGAATTCCCAGCCGCCGAAGAAGCGCACCACCATGCGCGGGCCGGTGGTGGCATAGGTTTCCTTGCGCTCCATCGCATCCCAGAGGGATTCGCGCGTGTTCTCCTGTGCCCATACGGCGGCATAGCCGGAAGCACCGACCTCCCAGTCCATGACCTTGACGCCGGTTTCCTTGTTGTCGAAGAAGACGCTTCTCATCCGTTCGGGGCTCGGTTCCTGCGGTACCGTCTTGCCGAAGAAATTGTCCTCCGCCAGTGAGGACAGGCTGTTGTGAGCGTCGCTGCCACCGACCAGGCCGAACTTGTAGGGGTTGGTTCCCAGTTCCTTCTCAAGCTTCAGGCCGTTCTTGTAGGCCGCGCGGGCATATTCGAACTCCAGCATGTCGTTCGTCTTGGCGGCGCTGCCATCGAGATTGCCCTTGTCCCATATTTCGAAGCCCGCGAACTCGTCGTTCGGCGACAGGAACGGGTGCGCCTCTCCGGTCCCCTTTGTCTGCGAGATTTCGTAGAGCCGCTCCCACTTGGCGCGATTTGCGGCATATTCCTTGTCGACCGGCTTGCCGAAGGTCTCGACGGTCGGGAACATCAGCCCGTTGCTCAGATTGCCGTTATGCGCGATGGCCAGTACGTCGCCGCCCGTCTTTTCCTCGTAGGCCGCCATCCATTCCCACAGGTGCACCGGATTGTCGCTACCCTGGGGCGGATAGACCGTGAACGGGTCGACCTGGCTGGCCTTGTCGCCATTGTCGCGGAAGATGACGTTGCGGTGAAGATTGTTGCCGCCCGTGTTCGATGTCCATTCGTAGCCGATGAAGGCGGTAAAGCGGCCCGGTTCGTTATATTCCTCGGCTGCGGCGATCGTCTCGTGCCACGCGCTGCGATAGGCTTGCGTGCCGGGGTAGTACATCAGCTTCTCGGGGAACTGATTGTGCGAGAAGCTGACGATGATCTCGATCGCGGCCTGGGCGCCCTGGCCCGACTTGATCATCTCGTACCACTTCTTGCCGGTCGGGTCGGCGAGGATACCGGGCTTGCCGGCGAAGAGGTCGGGAAAGAAGCCCATATTGTCGGAATGGTCCGCGACGACCAGGAAGTCGAGCGGCCGCGACAGTTTCACCGGCAGCCCCGTGGACGATATGACCTCCTCGCCGCGCGCAAAGCGATAGGCATCGCGCGGAGGGAGCCGCGCCCCGAACGCGCCGGCATCCATGGAGAACGACGTGTGCAGATGCGTGTCGCCGAAGAAGGGCTGCACCGGGAATTGGCGGCCCGCATAGGGTGAGTAGTCCGGGCGCGTCGGGAAGACCTTGCCGGTCTTTTCGGCGTCAGGCACACCGGCGTCCTGGGCCGACAAAGGCGCTGCCGATACTAGAAGCACGGCAACTGCATGCGCAGCAATCCTGGCAGTCATCTTCGGATCCTCCCTCAGATTCGCCGGCTCGTAGAATTGGCGCTCCGCACGGCATCATTCGGCAGAAACAGTGCGTCAAAGCAGCAGCAACGGGCCGGTTGCGGTCTCCCACCTGCTTTTCACTCGATCGTATCTTGCTATAATTCGGGCGTTAAGTCTTGCCATTTGGCGCCAAACGGGTGCGAGATGTTGGATACCGGCCCTGCGATACGCATACGCGGTTTCCTGCAGATCGCGCCCTATCTCGCCAGGCGGGGTATCTCCTCGATCGAATTCTTCCAGCGCCTCGGCATTTCACCCAACGTGTTCCAGAACATCGAGAACTGGCTCCCGCGGGCGCAATGTTTCCAGGTTGCAAATGAAATGGCGGCGGCCGCGAACGACCGGTTCGCCGGCGCCCATGTCGGATACTCGATCCAGCTGCGCGAACTCGGCGCCTGGGGCGAAGCGGTGCTGAAGGCCGCCGACATCGGTGATGCCTGCGCGCTCGCGACCGCCAACGCGCATATGCTCCATCGAGGATCCAATGTTCGTTTCACTGTGGAGGGGAACACCGCCAGAATATTCTTCCGGTTCGAAGAGCGCTGCGAATTCGATCCCCGACAGTTCATTTTCGGAACCCTGGCGGTCCTGCAAAAGGTCCCGCTGCTGGCCGGCGTCCCTGCCGCGGTCCGCGTGCGCCTGTCTGCGGAAGCGTCGCGGGACAGCGATCGGCTGGAGGCGTGCCTGGGTCCGAATATCGAAATGGGGAGCGACGTCGACGTGATCGAATTCGATCGCGCGCTGCTCGACATGCCGCTGACGGCGGACGAGGACAGGCAGCCGCAAGCGACGCAGGCGCTGCGGACCACCGTGGCCACGGCCAGATTGATCAGCGAGACGCTTGCGGATCCGCGCAAGCTGAACACCACCACCCTTGCCGCGCGCCTTAGTCTGTCGACGCGCACCCTGCAGCGGCGGCTGAAATATTGCGGTATCGTATTCGAGGATCTGCTCGACGAGACCCGCCGCGGCGAGGCTCTGAGACTGCTCGCCGAGGGCGAGCACACCATGACGGAAATCGCCTACCGCCTCGGCTACAGCGATCCTGCACACTTCACCCGTGCCTTTCGCCGCTGGAGCGGCGTGGCTCCATCAAGGTTTTCCTTCATCGATCTCCCCCGCGGCTGAACCGCCCCGCCAGATCGCCCGAAGCCGACCGGCTGCCCCACCGTCGAGCAAGGCCCCACTATCGCTTCGCGCTTCGTGCACGTCTGTGATCAGACGCCTAACTTGCTCCGATCCACCCGGGCCATGCTTTCGGAGGCTTTGTCTACGGGGTTTCGAGCTGTCTGTGTTGATGAGCGTCGTTCGAACCTGGGTGCCTTTTACGACCAGCCTTCGGTATGGTTAAGTTCCTGCCCGGGCTACATGCGTATATGCCTGTTTACAATTCTGAACGATCGTCAGCCCTTGTTGAAGGTCAGGGATTTTATAGTGGTCTTTTGCCATGAATAAGGAAGCTGACGAGAACCAGAACTCTGACGGCCGCCGCTTGGCCCAGGACCTGGAAGCAGCCACGGCACTTTATCGGTCCGGCGACGAGGCTGGTGCAGCACCGCTATTTCAGGAACTCGCCGAAGCAGGCTCCGCGCCGGCGATGACATGGGTTGGATATGTTTATCTGAAAGGCCGAGGCGTCGCCATCGATGCAGCCAAGGCTTCCACATGGCTCATGAAAGCTGCAGCAGCAGGTGACGGCGAAGCCATGACATGGATCGGACATACTCATCTCCATGGAGACGGCGTTCCGGTTGATTTCGATCTGGCGCGCGAATGGTATTTGAAGGCGGCGGAAGCAGGGGACGCCGACGCCATGTTCCAGATGGGACAGCTCCATCTCCATGGCCATGGGGTCGATACCGACATACGGTTGGCGCAGGAATGGTATTTGAAAGCCGCAGACGCCGGGGATGGTGATGCCATGTGCAGTCTGGGCTGCATGTTCTCTGAAGGCGGTGAATTGCCTGGAGATCCGACTGCGGCGCGACGGTGGTTTTTGGCGTCGGCGGAGGCTGGGAATGCCACCGGCCAGCAAAACTACGCATCGGTTCTTTACGAGGCTGGTGAAGACATAGAAGCAGACCGCTGGATGAGAAAAGCCGCCGAACAAGGAAAAGAAAACGCCATTCGATATCTCCGCGAACAAGATATCCATAAGCTATTGGTAGAGAAGCGTTATGTGGAAGCTCTGCCCAGTTTGATGTCGGCAGTCAACGTTGGTTCGGCATGGGCACGAGAATGGCTCGGATACCTTCACCTTCACGGACATGGCGTAACGAAAAATCCACGCGAAGCGATCCAGCATTATCAAGCGGCTTATGACGCTGGGCGCAGAAGCGCGGCCAGAGATGCGGGAGTAGCGAGCTTCAAGGCTGAGCTCTTTGAAGCCGCCCTGGAGTGGTTTGGTAAGGACACCGACAGGTCAGCATCGTCGCTCTACTGGCAGTTTCGGGTTCTGCAAGCCAGGCCACAATTGGAGCGTCACGCCGGAGAACGGGATGAACTCCTCCTGGAGGCAGCCAATTCCGGGCATGTTTTCGCAAGGCGAGCATTAGCCTTGCTGATGATGAAAGGACATAAACGCTTCGGCAGCCGGCGTCAGGGCTTGTGGCTGTTTTGCCAAAACTTCAAACAAGCGATGCGGCTCATGATGAAGAACCGGCAGGATCCGAGGTTGCTGTAGATGAAAAAAGCCGGCGGGATATTAGCCCGTGGTGGCGTTGCGCGCTAGACCGCCGCGCATCCCGGCGACACCTCTATTTCACGCGCCATCGATTCCGCAAACCGGTAACCGCGCGGTGACCCGAAGCAGAATCTCGTCAACGATTCTGAAGCATTTGGAGGTAGCGCTTCAACGACGCAAAAGGGTCCATCTTAGGTGACGCAGAAATCTGCGCCATCTGGGTAATGGTTTTTTGCGAACTAGAACCGACTTGCCGTCGATCTTTGCGTTGTTGACCCTGTTGAATACGGTAAACCGCCAATCCGGCGACACCTTCACAAGGATCGGGAAGGGGTTACGCCCGTAAGTGCGCTTCAGATCCGGATCCTGCACAACGCGCTTGAAGTTGAATCCGGCGGCAAGCAACGTTTTTAGCAGTGTCCCCTGGCGTTCCAGCCTTTGAAAATCGGACCCCAACCCGTTCACTGCCTTCCGAGCGCCTATCCATTGATGCACACGTTCACCCGTCAGCCGTTCTGTCGGAGGCCTGAAGGAGATCATCTTGCGCCCATCCTGGACGAGAAGTGTAGGATGCATCGGATACCAGTAGTCCATCGGCTTCTCGACGGGAACGGTGACATCGACATCTGCAAGGGCGGCTTCGGTAGCGGATCGGCGCAGGCAAAGGACGCCCTGCGCGGAAAACCCGAGGTCGCGCAAAGCCGCCAGCAGCAGTGCCCCACCACCGAGGCTGAACGCCTTGTTGATGCGATTGTGAATTCGGTCCGACCACAGATCGCGAGGAATCCATACAAGCTGTTCTTTGCGAGCATCAACGAGGACGATCACATCCGTATTGGCCTCCCAGCTATCTCGGTCAAGAACCGCAACGATAACGGCGGGCATTGCTTCAGTCCCTGATTGTCTCGGGTGCTATTGGAGGATGCTCGATTCGACGGCGGCGGCCTTCGCTGACGCCCAGTTCATAAAGCACATTGCAGAGGAGGATCAGCGGCAAGGCCGCCCAGACGAAAACCCGATCCATACCGCGAACCGATCGCGTCCCTAGGGGAAATACGATCATGAAGCGGGTAAAAATGCGTTTCAGCAGACGCTTGTGTCTGGCATTCCAGTAATATCCATAGCGCTGTCCGCGATCGTACATATCACGAGCCATTGCCCGGAAGGTTGTTGGATTGAGATGAATGGATTGTGCCCCGGTGGCCCGCGCCGGTCTGTCCCGTTTGCTGAGCCGCCGTTGGAATTCGGTATCCTCGCCGATCCGAAGATCTTCGCGGTAATAGCCATATCTTTCAAACAGTTCCCGGGCATGGCTCCCGCCGTACTGGATTGCATGCTTGCGTGGTGTATGCGGAAGTCTCCTGACGAGGACGGAAATGTGCGTTGCCCATGCAAAAATATTTCTCGGATGGCTGTTGATGACGCAGCCTGCAACCGATGTGTGGCCCCGCTTGTGCAAGTCGAGCTTGACCTCAAGCCAGTTCCTGAGCGCAATCTGGTCCGATGCAATGAATGCGATCCATGGGGCGGTCGTCGCCTTTATACCGACATTTCTCGCGGCGCCTGGCCAAAGCAGTTGTGGTATCGATACGATCCGCAGGTTGGGGACATTCCTAGGCAGGATGGTGGCTGCGTCACCACCCCCTGTATTGACGACAACAATCTCAGACTTGATCGTCTGGGCAAGCAAAGCATCCACGGCCAGAGCAAGTTCGGGCGGCGCGCGGACTGAAAGAACGACTACCGCAATCTCCGGCTGACTGGACATTCAATCCAAACGCCCCATTTCGTTGAGCATAGGCGTGACTTCGATCCGCCCGGCGAATGCGAGGCCGGGCGCAACGAGCCTGCGATAGCGCTCATGCTCCGAGACCAGTTGCCGGACGCGCTCCGCAACGCCGGTGAGGCTGCGGTGAGTGCCGCTGTCAACGATGCTACGAGTCTCGTATCCGCACCAATAGTCGGCAGTGCTGCCGATATCGATCGCTATGCCTCCCGCCTGCCTGATCCACATGCAGTAGATTTTGCCGAGCGCACCGGCAGCAACCAAAAACACCTGCCCAGGCACGACGCCGCTCAGCTTTCGGCGTAAATCATCAAAGACATCCGGATAATGCCGCTGGCCAGAGACAGCCCCAAAACCTAACGCATATCTCTGTTCCGGAGGAATAAGATGTGTCGTCTCGACGACAACACCGAAGCCCGATGCAAGGATTTCAGCGAGTTTGGCGTGGCAGGTGATCAGTGACAGGCGGCCAATCCTCTGAAGCAAAATGTTCCAGACGCCCCAATGCGAAAATGACTGATGCACATGGCACGACGTCAGGAACTGGGTCTTATTCAGCTCGTCACGAACGAAATCGTTTGCCGCGAGAATCCCGCGCGCGCTTCTGCCACCCTCGGTTATGTCGCTCGGAGAACGGGCGAGCAAAGTGAGGCAGACTCTGTGAATGTCGGGAACCCCGACAATATCCGCCTTCAGGATTGCCTCGGAAATGCTTCGTTTCATTTCCGTCATCGCAATATCGGAGCCTTCTCCCCACCAAACCCGTGCGGTGGCAGTCTGGTCGGCCGACGCAAATGCCGCATGTTCAGGACGATAGGGCAAGAAGACACCCTCGCCATCGCCGAGTCTGACCAGCGAAAGCGGCCTGAGATTATCGATCGCGTCGACAATCTCCAACGCGACTTCAAGAGAATCCTTAAGACTGTAGCTCGTGTCCAGGTGCACCCGCCGACCGTTTGTCCGAGCGGACCTGATACCATTACAGGCTTGAAGGACGAGATCTAATGAAAAGGAAGAATCTGAGGACTTTTCCAATTCTCGGACAATATCTGCTGTCACATCTTCCGAGCGCTGCACCGAGCTATCAACGGCTGGAGAGGATGAGAAAAGTTCGTCGAAGGTCGCAAGCCGCATTCGATGATACGGCGTAAGCAACCTCAAGATAGTACCCGTGCGGTTTTTAGGCGCTTCTATCGAGAGCCGGTCCAAAATCCTCCGACCTGATTTCGTACCGCCGGCCTCCCAGGCGGCATTCACCAGCGGCGCCAGGAACTCGCTCTTAAGATTCGAAAGACTTGTGCCATCGAGCAGGCCCTGCAGGCTGCTGTCGGCATCAGAATAGCGCCGCGCGTGAATCAGCGCCGTCGTCCTGAGATCCCGGCCTGCCTGTTCATTCCGGCTGCTGCTTCGGTCGATAAGCTTCAATGCCTCATGCGTGCGGCCCAGACGAACGAGCATGTTCACATACGTCTTTATCAACCGCTCGTCTGTCAGGATCACGTCCTCATATCGTTTGACGATCTCGTCCATCACCGCCCACTCGTGCAGATGGTTATGGATCGGCAGAGCGGCTAACAAATAGGTAAGTGCTGGCCCGGCCGGCGGTTTCAGCGCGTCGGCAATTTTGCGAGCCTCGCCGATCCGTTGCAATCGCACGAGGATAGACGTGCTGGCCCTGACGGCATCCGCATCGTTGAAGCGTTTCCACGCATCGTCATAAAACGCCAGCGTTCGTGGCCAGTCATTTCGCTTCTCGGCGATTTTTGCAGCGCCCAGCAAGCCTATCGGAACAGATGGATGCAACTGTCGCAGCGTTGAAAAACTGACGTCCGCCTCATCATCCAGTCCGAGAAAAGCCTGTGCTTTTGCTAGGCCGCGCAGCGGCACCATACGATGAGGCGCGAGAGCGACGGCCTTGTTCCATGCCCCTAGCGCAACCTGCCAGTCCCCTGATTTTTCAGCGGTTCGCGCCAAACTCTCATGGACATTCACTAGGTCCGGTCGCAATTGGCATAGCTGCAGAAAATCCCTCTGCGCTTCCGGGTAGCGTCCCAGATGGTACAGCGCCTTGGATCGCCTGAAGAGAGCGAGCGCATTCTTCGGCAACACTCGAAGGACGGCATTCCAACGAGCAAGCGAGGATCTCCATTGCGCCTCGGATTTTGCACCTGAGTCGAGGGTCTCGTTCCTGAGCCTCATCAGCCGTCTCTGCCGTGAGAAAGTCTCTGGACGGACGGACTCGCCATTCTCACCTGACGCTTCTCGCACGTCAGTGCGGAGCGTTGTCGAGCCCATGTTCGCGAGTGCTTTTTCAACAACCGGCCATATATGACGCCAAGCCGTGCCATCGGCCATTTCGTTGATCGACCATTGACTGTAGCAGAGGTCGTTCAGAAACTGCTGGCGCTCAGGCTGTTTTGGATTCTCGATCTCGGAAATGTCACGGGAGCATATGCCATAGGCAAGGCTGGCGCTCGACAGACAAATGGGCGGAATGCCTTCGATCAACGCATCTATTGCCGATCCAGAGGACAGTGTGATGCAAGCCCATGCGCCGACGAGATCGTCCGACAATGCTCTACCCACGGCCGAAACCGTAACCCCGGCCACAGTGGAGAGAGCCTCGCGAACCTGTTGTTGATAGCCCCAGCGTGTGCTTGGATGCAGCCTTGCAGTAATTGGCCTGTCGCTGAATCTCCGGATATCATCCACAGTCGCGCTCAGCCACTTGCATACGTCGACGCCCCTGAGAGAAGCGTCACCCGGCACCTGACCCATCAAGACGATATGATCGCCTGTTTGCCTGTAAGGCTTCAGATGAATGCCGCACTCGACAACTACCCGCTCCCATCGATCAGAGGGACTGTTCCGCGCACCGAAATCGGCATCATCACCGAGCGCACCTCCTACGGCCAAACGGTAGTATGGATGTATCTGACGCGGGCGAAGTGGACGTCGCCGCAGCATCGACAGCCACGCCGGTAGCCGCTTTTTGAAGGAACGCCCGATCAGGCTGCTCTCTATGACGACAATCGGTCCGCTGTGTTCGCGGTGAAGAGCGTTGCGCAGAAGCCCTTGCTTCGACGTTCTTTTCGGGTTGGCCAGACCATACATGACCACAACGTCGCATGGGACATAATTCCAACCGGGCGTAACGGTGACGTCCAGTCCCTCGACACGGAACCCTGAAATATCGACGAAGCTGACACTATCAGTAAAGATGCGCGCATGTGGCATCGTCCAGGACTCCGGCAACCGTGCGTCCCGAGCGGATTCGCCCAACCGCTCGAACAACGGCAGCCATCAGCTTTCTAGTGCAAATTCAGGACAAGTGGAACTGGCTTGGCCGAGCCATATTTTCCGTCATGAACGTAGTCTCACGCGCACAGCTTGCCCCCTGGTTACGCTGCTACACGGCTTGCTGTCTCGTCCCAGCTAATCAGGTACAAGGACTTGCCGGTCTTATTCCATTCCGCGGTAGGTGACCAAATGGCACTCTACGACGGCTAGCCCCTTTACGGGCATATGGACATTGATTTCGCCTGACTCCGCTCCCGACGTCAGGTCTATCGCTCGAATGATACCTTCCGACGTTGCTGCAACGAGGTTGCCAGCGGGCTTAACGGCGCTGATATAGTCGACGAATGCGGGCACACCTGGAACGCGAATGACTACGCCAACGCTAAAGTCGACGATCGCGACGGCCAGTAAGGGACACCAGCGCTGACTGCCGTCAGGTTTGCCTGTTGCGTTCAAGGACCTAGCGCGTACAGCGTCGCTTGTCGCTAGGATTGGACCCCGGTCGCTTGTTAAACTTCGTAGCAACCGCCGACACCGCGACTTCACGCCACCTCGAATCCGCTAAATGGTGACCGCGCGGTAACCCTGACCTTTCGGCCAGTTCCCAAACCTCGCGATTTCAACTGCCCGGAAAACACGAAAGCCGCGGAATTCCGCGGCTTTTCGGTGAGGTTACTTGGAGCGGGTGAAGCGATTCGAACGCTCGACCCCAACCTTGGCAACTCGTCCGGGCAGTTTTCGCTCCAGCAAGCATTAACGCGCAAAACTACGAAAAATCCCTACTCTTCAATAACTTACATTGACACCGCTTTCCGCG
>WPCJ01093416.1_pt1 | contig 30300 bp, 33 predicted proteins | sample 5399831 | NCBI WGS metagenome assembly WPCJ01 (sample SAMN12869470, study PRJNA574797) | sludge metagenome | isolation source: wastewater treatment of pH10 | place: China:Beijing | collected 2019-05-20 | reverse complement strand
TCCATGCCGCCCGCAGGCGCGGCCGCGGAGCCGATCTCCGGCCTGGAAATGCGTGATTCGCCGCGCCGCGCGGCTGCCGCATCGCCCGCTGGCGCGCGATCATGCGCGGAGCCTGCGGGATAGCTGATGTAGTCCGCGTCGATGATGCCGTCTTCCGACGCGGCTCTGCCCTGCGGCGCATCGAACGCCGTAGCTCGCGCGGTTTCGGCCGGCCCGGTCATGATTTCGCCGGAAACGGCGCGTGGCCTGACCTCGTCAGCCATTCTCCGGGCCATCCTCTGGAACAATTGTCATAGCGATTAGAACAGAATGGTTAACACTTCGCCACTTTTGCCTGTTTTCCGGCCGGAATTAACGGTCGATTAACCATGGAAGTTCGATGGTCCAAGGCAGTCGAACGGCTTCGCCAGAGAGGCCGCAATCGAGGTTATCAAGCAATTGATCCGTTTTGAAAATGTCGGGCTGCGGTATGGAATGGGCGCCGAGATCCTGCGCGATCTGTCGTTCGAGATTCCCGCGCGCTCCTTCCAGTTCCTGAGCGGACCGTCCGGGGCCGGCAAGACGACGTTGCTGCGCCTGCTCTTCCTGTCGCTGAAGCCGACGCGCGGCCTGATATCGGTATTCGGCAAGGACCGCTCGCGCATCACGCGCCGCGAGCTTCCCCATATCCGCCGTCGCATCGGCGTCGTATTCCAGGATTTCCGCCTGCTCGACCACATGACGACCTACGAGAACGTCGCGCTTCCCCTGCGTGTGCGCGGGCGGGAGGAATCGAGCTACCGCAACGACGTGACCGAGCTTCTCAAATGGGTCGGTCTCGGCGAGCGCATGCATGTGCTGCCGCCCGTGCTGTCCGTCGGCGAGAAGCAGCGCGCGGCAATCGCCCGCGCGCTGATCGAGCAGCCCGAGATCCTGCTGGCCGACGAGCCGACCGGCAATGTCGACCCACCGCTGGCGCGCCGGCTGCTGCGCCTTTTCATCGAGCTCAACCGTCTCGGCACGGCTGTCGTGATCGCCACCCACGACCTCGCCCTCATGGAGCAGGTCGAGGCGCGGCGCATGATCCTGTCCGGCGGAAGGCTGGACATCTATGACTGAGCCGGGCTTCACGGAGGACGGCATCGCCGCCGACGAGGCGGCGTCCCTGCCGCGCGCCCAGCGGCGCACGACGCCGATCGTGCCTGCGCAGAACGTGGCCGGGCGCGCGCTGGTCTCCGTCATCGCCATCATGACCTTCCTGTCATGCCTCACGCTCGGGGCAGTCACGCTCGTGCGCGATACGGCGTCCGTCTGGGAAAGCCAGATCTCGCGCGAGGCCACCATCCAGATCAGGCCCGACGACGGGCTGGACATGGACACGGCGCTGGAGACTGCGGCCGGCATAGCGCGCGCCTTTCCGGGCATCACCGGGGCGCGCATCGTCGACCGCGACGCCACCGCCCGCTTGCTGGAGCCATGGCTCGGAAGCGGCCTGAACATAGACGAACTGCCCGTGCCGCGACTCGTCATCGTCACCATAAACGAATCCTATCCGCCCAATTTCCAGCGGCTGCGCGAGGCAATCGTCGCCGAAGTGCCGCAGGCGTCGCTCGACGATCACCGCACCTGGGTCGACCGTCTCGTCACCATGGCCCGCACGACGGTCACCATTGGCGTCGCGGCCCTCGCCCTGATGCTGACCGCCACCGTTCTGTCGGTCGTCTTCGCGACACGAGGCGCGATGGCCGGCAATGGCCACATCATCGAGGTGCTGCACTTCGTCGGCGCGGAGGCGCGCTTCATCGCCCGCGAGTTCCGGCGGCACTTCCTGGCAACAGGCATGAAGGGTGCGGCGGCGGGAGGGGCTGCGGCCATCGTCGTCTTCCTGGTCGTCTCCTTCTGGTCGGCGCGCAACATGGCGACGCCCGAGGCGGACCAGGCAACCGCTTTGTTCGGCAATTTCGCGATCGGCGCGAGCGGCTATGCCGGGGTCGGACTGATCGTCCTTCTGGTCGGCGTGCTGACCGCCGCGACCTCGCATGTGACGGTCGTCACTTACCTCACCGACATAGAGAGCCGGCAGACCGATGCGGCATAGTGTCTACGCTCCTACACACCGCCGCAATTCGGCGCTATTCCTTTACCCGATGAAGGAACGCGTCGATGACCCGTTCGGCCGCGATGCCGTGCTGACCGCCCGCCGCAGACGCGGCGGGCTGACCGGCGTCGTGCATGCCGTCGGGTTCACGCTGCTCTGCGCCTCCCTGCTGTTTCTCATCGGTTTCGCATTCTTCGCAACGCATGTGAGCAGGCTTTCGACGCCGGCCAACCCGGCGGTGGCCGACGCCATCATCGTGCTGACCGGCGGCCAGGCCCGCCTCGACGCGGCGGTCGACCTGCTCAAGTCCGGCAAGGGCAAGAGGCTGCTCATCAGCGGCGTGCATCCCTCGACCACGCCGGCCTCCTTGCAGGCCGCGACCGGCGGCGACGAGGCGCTGTTTTCCTGCTGCGTCGACATCGATCGCGATGCGCTCGATACGATCGGCAATGCCGAGGAAAGCACCAAATGGGTGAGGACGCATGACTACAAGCGCGTGATCCTCGTCACCAACAACTATCATATGCCGCGTAGCCTGCTGGAACTCGGCCGGCTGCTCGAAGGGGCAGAACTGGACCCCTATCCCGTGGTGAACACCAATCTCGGCAATGGCGGCTGGATGGTGCGGCCGGCCGCGCTGCGCGTCCTGTTCACCGAATACAACAAATATGTCGTCTCGCTGGCGCGCAGCGTCATTCCCGTGGCCGTGACCGTCGGAGACGCCACGAACGGCACTGCCACCGGGCAGGCGTCCGCCGCCGCGAGAGACTGAGCGGCCCAGACGATTCCGGCAGCGTTTCCTTTTTGCGGCCTTCTGGTGTAACCAGCGCTGAACAGGCGATACGAACCCCGCTCGGGCGTGCCGCGATTGCCTTAGAAGAAGATACCGGGCTTCCTACCCATGCTCCAAATCCGCTCGCTGGCGTTCAATGCGGCATTCTATGTCAGCCTGATCGTCCAGATGATCCTCTGGACCCCGTTCTATTTCCTGGCTCCGCGCCACAAGGCGTGGTTCGTGCCGAAATTCTGGTCGCGCACGAGCCTGTGGCTCTACGACAAGATCGCGGCGACGAAGAGTGACATAAGGGGCATGGAGAACCTGCCCGAAGGCTCCTTCATCCTGGCGCCCAAGCACCAGTCCTTCTGGGACACGATCGCCTTCTTCCCCTATCTGGACGACCCGCTCTACATATTGAAGCGGGAGCTGACATGGATCCCGTTCTTCGGCTGGTACATCCAGAAGATGCGCATGATCCCGGTGAACCGGGGCAGCCGCGCTAAGGCGCTCAAGGGCGTCGTCGCGGCCACCAAGGCCGAGCTTGCGCGAAACCCGAGACAGCTGATCATCTATCCAGAGGGCACGAGGCGCGCGCCCGGCGACGAACCGGCCTACAAATACGGCATCGTGGAACTCTATTCGCAGCTCGGCGTGCCGGTGGTGCCCGTCGCGCACGTCGCCGGGCTCTACTGGCCGCGCCGAAAGTTCCTGCGCTTCCCCGGCACCATCCATGCCCGCTTCCTGCCGGCCATCCCGCCGGGACTGGGCAAGGACGAGTTCATGCGCAGGCTGATCGGCGACATCGAGACTGCGTGCGACCAGTTGCTGGTCGAGGCGTCGCAGGCCGAAAATCCGCCCCCCATACCGCCGACCGCCGTCAAGCGGCTCAGGGAGCTGGGTGCCCTTTCCTGAAACACGGGATCAGGGCTGGCTGGCCTGATCCAGTTCCCGGATATCGTCCGCGCCGAGCTTGAGGGCCGCAGCGCGGATCAGGCTGTCCGTCTGTTCGACCGTGGTCGCGCTGGCGATCGGCGCGGTGACGCCGCGCTGCGCCATGATCCAGGCAAGCGCGACCTCGGCCTGGCTGGCTGCGTTCCGCGCCGAAACCGCATCGAGGGCCGCGAGTATGCGCTCGCCGCGCGGGTTGAGGTATGCGGCGATGTCGCCGCCGCGAGGACTTTTGCCGAGATCGGCTCTGCCGCGGTACTTGCCGGACAGGAAGCCCTTTGCGAGACTGAAATAGGTGATGACGCCGATCCCCTCGCGGATGCACAGGTCGCGCAGGGGACCGTCGAAGGACGACCGGTCGTAGAGATTGTATTCCGGCTGCAGAACCTCATAGCGCGGCAGCTTGCGCTGGCTCGCCACGCGAAGCGACGCCTCGAGCTGTCCGGCATCCAGATTGGATGCGCCGCACCAGCGGATCTTGCCCTGCTCCAGCAGCTTCTGGTAGGCGCCCAGCGTCTCGTCATAGGGCACGGCCTCGTCCGGCCAGTGCGACAGATATAGGTCGATGGCGTCGACCTGCAGGCGCGCCAGCGAATCCTCGACGGCCTTCGCGATATGGGCGGCGGACAGGTCCGTCTTGCCCTGCCCCATGTCGGAGCCGACCTTGGTGATGACCACCACCTTGTCCCGGTTGCCGCGGCTCTTCATCCATTTGCCGATGATGGTCTCCGATTCGCCGCCCTTGTTGCCGGGAACCCAGCGCGAATAGGAGTTGGCGGTGTCGATCGCGTTCAGGCCGGCATCGACGAAGCGGTCCAGTATGTCGAAGGACGTCTTCTCGTCGGCCGTCCAGCCGAAGACATTGCCGCCGAGCACCAGCGGGGCGATCTCGAGGTCGGTTCTACCAAGGCGACGTTTCTGCAAGGCTATGCTCCATGGTCGTTCAGACTCAGCCATCCGGCCAGCGGCAACCTAATCCTTCACCCGCTCCAGTCAAATCGCCTGCATCGTGGACACGGAAACGCGCCGCCCGACTTCCTCCAGCCAGTGGTCGCGGATGCCGAGATCCTTAAGGTGCGACAGCGTGTTGAGGACGTATTCCTCGTTCGGCCCGGCGGTGCCGGCTGCACCCGAAACCATGCGTGCGGCCATTTCCGGATCGAGCGCGCCCGCATACTGCACATGCGCCCGGTCGGCGACATAGGCAACCGCCGGGACGGTCTCGCCGTTCGCCAGCCTTACCGGCACGACCCTCTCGAGATAGACATTGGTGACAAGCTCGCGCTCGCGCAGATAGGCCAGGACCTCCTCGCGAAGCTCCTGCCGCACCTGGAAGGCGAGGCCGACGCAGGAGCCGCCACGGTCGAGTCCGAGCACCAGCCCTGGCCTTTCGGGCGTGCCGCGATAGATGCTGGAGGTCACGCAGAGCGAGCGGCGGAAGCCGTGCAACCGCGCGCGCTGGGTCTGCATATGCGCAAAACCCGGCCGCCACATAAGCGAGCCATAGCCAAAAACCCAAAAATCGCCCATATCGCCAAGCCAGTGTCAAAGTCGCGCCGTCACCGGCATGTTGTTCGAGTGTTGATCGATTTCCTGCCGCGACGCGACGCTGCACGTGAAATAGCGAATGTTTTCCAGAAGGTTGAGTGTTTTCGGCCCCAAACGGATGGGAAAATCGAGGAACAAGCATGGCCGCTGAGCAAAAAACTCCGAATTTCGGCAGGCGCATCGTCTGGCTGGCCGTTTTCGTGGCGATCCTGTTCGGCGGCTACAGCGTCGGCTGGTTCTTCCTCGCCGACCGCGTGCTGACCCGCGCCAGGACGACCATCGCCGAGCTGAACACCGACGGCCGGACGGTCGAATGCGACAACCCGACGATGAGGGGCTTCCCCTTCCGGCTCGGCATCTTCTGCGACCGCCTCGCCTATGCCGACCAGAACGCCGCGACCGGCTTCACCGCCGGCAGCCTGCGCACGGCCGGGCAGATCTACGACCCGATGCGCTTCATCGCCGAAGTCGACGGGCCGGCATCCGTCGCGGCACCGCATCTCGGCGGGCTGGAGCTCGACTGGGAGAAGCTGCGCGCCAGCGTGCGATGGGCAAGGCCGGTGCCGGAGCGTGTGTCGCTGGAAGCGGGCAAGCTGGTCGCGACCACGGCGACCGGCAAGCCGCTGGCGACCATCGGCACCTTCGAAGGACATATGCGGCCGAACGGACAGGATCTCGACCTCGCGAACAGCTTCGACGGGCTTGCGCTCGACCCCACGCTGGCGGACGGCAGGACGCTGCCGCTCCTGTCCGGACGGTCCGACCTGACGATCGACGGCGGCGTCGACCTGCGCGGTCTGAGGCCGCAGGACCTGCGCGGCCGCTCAGGCGTCATCCGCGACGCCTCGCTCGATCTCGGACCGACCTCCGGCTTCACGGTGAAGGGCACGTTCTCGATCGGCGAGGACGGGCTGATCGACGCCGACCTGAGGCTGACCGTGCGCGACCCGCAGGCGCTTTCGGCCACGCTCGCCGAGATCTTCCCCGAAAAGCGACGGGAGATCGGCAATGTGTCGTCGGCGCTCACCTTCATGGGCAACGACCCGACGCTGCCGCTGACCATCGAGCGCGGCGAGGCGCGGCTCACTTTCTTCACGCTGGGACGCATCCCGCCGATCTGAGGTTCGCCTGAAGCGCCGCGCTGCACATCCGGCCGCGCAGCGCGTCACGTTCGGGATTTCCCGCAACGCCCAAGCCCCCTTTCCCCGTCCTTCACGGGGAGAGGGTAAGGATTAGGGGCGGCGCCGAGCTTCAACCGACGGCAGCGTCGCTCAACTCTTGGGATGCTCCACGGCCTGGCGGCCGAAATCGGGAGCGTCGATGTCCTGGCCTGCTTCGATGATGGAGCGGCGCACCGCGCGGGTACGGGTGAACATGTCGAACAGCTTGTCGCCCTCGCCCCAGCGGATCGAGCGCTGCAGCGAGGCAAGGTCTTCGGAGAAACGCGCCAGCATCTCCAGGATGGCGTCCTTGTTGTGCAGGCAGACGTCGCGCCACATGGTCGGATCGGAGGCGGCGAGGCGCGTGAAGTCGCGGAAGCCGGAGGCCGAATATTTGATGACCTCGGACTTTGTGACCGTCTCCAGATCGTCCGCCGTGCCGACGATGTTGTAGGCGATGATGTGCGGCAGGTGAGAGACGATGGCGAGCACCTTGTCGTGATGGTCGGGGTCCATCGTGTCGATGTTGGAGCCGCAGCGCCGCCAGAACTCCGACAGCTTCTCCAGTGCCGCCGGGTCGGTTCCGGCCAGCGGCGTGAAGATGCACCAGCGGTTCTCGAAAAGCTCGGCAAAGCCCGCATCCGGCCCCGACTTCTCGGTGCCGGCCAGCGGATGGCCGGGGATGAAATGGACGCCCGGCGGCACATGCGGCTCCATCTGCGCGATGACGGAGCCCTTGGTGGAACCGACATCGGTGAGGATGGCGCCCTGCCGCAGCGCCGGCGCGATCTCCTTCGCGACCGCGCCGGACGAGCCCACCGGCACCGAGACGATGACCAAGTCTGCGCCCGCGACGGCTTCCGCGGCGCTCGTCGTGTAGCTGTCGCCGAGGTCGAGTTCTCTAGCACGCGCAAGCGTATCGGTGCTGCGCGTGGAGATCGCGACTTGGCCGGCGAGGTTCTCGCGGCGGATCACGCGCGCGAGCGACGAGCCGATGAGGCCGATGCCGATGAGCGCGATTTTTTCGAAAAGAGGTTCAGGCGACTGTCCGGCCATGGCGTCAGCTTTTCAGGAATTCGGAGAGGGCGGCCACGACGCCGCGATTGGCCTCCTCGGTGCCGACCGTCATGCGCAGCGCGTTGGGAAAGCCATAGGCCGCGACGCGGCGCAATATGTAGCCGCGTCTGGACAGCCAGGCGTCGGCCTTGGCGGCCGAATGCTTCCCATCCTCCGGGAAATGGATGAGCACGAAATTGCCTACGCTCGGCGTAACGCGCAGGCCGAGTTTCGTCAGTTCCTGCGTCAGCCAGGCGAGCCAGTGGGCATTGTGCTCGATGGTGCGCTCGACATGCTCGCGGTCCTTCAGCGCCGCGATGCCGGCCTCTATGGCCGCCGCGTTAACGTTGAACGGCCCGCGCATGCGGTTGATGGCGTCGACGATATGCGCCGGCCCGTACATCCAGCCGAGGCGCATGCCGCCGAGCCCGTGGATCTTGGAGAAGGTGCGCGTCATCACGACGTTCTGCGCATTGCCGACGAGCTCGATGCCAGCCTCGTAGTCGTTGCGGCGGACATACTCGGCGTAGGCCGCGTCGATCACGAGAAGCACATGCCGGGGAAGCGCGGCATGCAGGCGGCGGACCTCCTCGAAGGGAAGATAGGTGCCGGTCGGATTGTTGGGATTGGCGAGGAAGACGATCTTCGTCTTCGCGTTGACCGCGTCCAGGATCGCATCGACATCGGCGCGCTCGCCGGTTTCCTTCACGCTGACGGGGAAGGCGCCCGCAGCCTGTATGTAGATCTTGTAGACCAGGAAGCCGTGCTCGGTGAAGATCGCCTCGTCGCCGGGCGAAAGGTAGGTCTGGGCGAGAAGGCCGAGGATTTCGTCGGAACCGTTCGAGCAGACGATGTTGGCCGGGTTCAGCCCATGCGCCTCGCCGATCGCCTCGCGCAGCCTCGTGGCGGAACCGTCGGGATAGAATTCCAGCCGGGAAGCCACCTCGCGCACCGCCTCCACGACCCTGGGCGACGAACCCAGCGGATTCTCGTTGGACGACAGCTTGTGGACCTTGGGCGCGCCATGGGCCGCGCTCTTGCCCGGCACATAGGCTTCGATGTCCATGACGCCTGCGCGCGGCTGCGGACGTGAGAGATCGGTTGCCTGTGTCATGGTGCCTGATCCGGAAAAGCCTCGGGATTTGAGGGCCGGCAAGGAAATACAGGGGGGCGGCCGCAATGTCGAGACTGGGCGACGCCGCGGCTTGAACTTCGACTTACAGACCCATTGCCGCCGTTGCCTAACTGTCCGAGCGTCCGCATAACTGACTGAAAGATTGGAGTCCCTGGTGGCCAAGCGAACGCATTTGGTAGCGCTCACGGCATTTCTTATTGGCTTGTCTACCGTCGTTCAGGCTCAAGGAATGACGGTTAAAGCCGCTTTGAAAGCGATTGAATCATACACATTCGTCTTGCCAGCAATCGATTGTTATCGGACGAGCAGTGTGAAATTCACCACGAGCAAGTCTGCACTTGAGAAGCTTTTGTCATCAGCAATGGCCGGCTTGCCCGACAAAAAACTTGACGAGGTAAAGAAGGCTGCGGTTCGTGGAGCGTCGAACTCCGACAAAATGATAGCGGCGTCGGGAAAGCAAGCATACTGCTCGACTGTTTTGAAACGTTTTGGTCCAAGGGGGACGGTCTTCAAAGGACTGATCGTTGAGCGATCCAATTGACTGCAAGGCCAGTGGCCGCTTTCCACCCCAAAGCCGAACTTCAAACCGTGGCGCAACCCGAGACCGAGCGCCCAGCGTCCGGTTGACTGCGGTTGCGGCGCGACATAGAAGAAACCATCTATCCGTGGTGATTTGGCCGGTCGGCTTGCAGCCACGTTAAACAACTTGCTAAAGGGCCGCTGCTGACAAGCCTGTCGGGACCGGCCGCGATTTCGCCGCCGGTCTTTTGTTTGGAGCTTGTGCGATGCCGATCAAGATTCCCGACCAACTCCCGGCGCGCGAGATTCTCGTGCGCGAGGGCGTGTCCATCATGGACGAGCGCACCGCGCTGCGACAGGACATCCGCCCGCTGCAGATCGGCATGCTGAACCTGATGCCGAACAAGATCCGCACCGAGACGCAGTTCGCCCGGCTGATGGGAGCGACCCCGCTGCAGGTGGAGCTGACGCTGGTGCGCGTGGGCAACCACAAGGCCAAGAACACGCCGGAAGAGCACCTCATCTCCTTCTACCACACCTGGGAAGAGGTGAAGGACCGCAAGTTCGACGGCTTCATCGTCACCGGCGCGCCGATCGAACTGCTGCCCTTCGAGGAAGTGACCTACTGGAAGGAGCTGGAGCAGATCCTCGACTGGACGACGACCAACGTGCACTCGTCCTTCTTCATCTGCTGGGGCGCGATGGCCGCCGCGTGGCATTTCCACCGCATCCCCAAATACACGCTGGAGAAGAAGGCCTTCGGCGTCTACCGGCATCGCAACGACGCGCCGACCTCGCCCTATCTCGCCGGATTCTCGGACGATTTTGCGGTGCCGGTGTCGCGCTGGACGGAGGTGCGCAGCGCCGACATCCCGGCCGATTCCGGGCTCGATCTGCTGATGGAGTCGGACGTGACCGGACCGTGCCTCCTGTCGGAGCTGACCGGCAACCGGCTCTACATGTTCAACCACATCGAGTACGATTCCACCTCGCTGAAGGAAGAATACGACAGGGACGTAGCCGCCGGCTCGCCGATCGAGGTGCCGCACGAATACTACCCGGGCAACGATCCCGCGAAGCCGCCGCTCAACCGCTGGCGCTCGCATGCGCATCTTCTGTTCGGCAACTGGATCAACCGGGTCTACCAGACCACGTCCTTCGAACTCGGCAAGGTCGGCCTGCCCGTCAAGGCAGCCTGAGACTGCGCACCGGCCTGCCGATCAGACCCAGGAATACGGCGAGGCGCGAGCGCAGCGTTGCCTTCCTGTCCTCGCCGTCCAGCGCGCAGACCGCCTCGACGACCCGCCTCATGCCGAACCGCACGGCCTCGTTGAACGCCTCGCTGCGGGAGGTGAGAGTGCTGCCGATGGTCGGGTTGGTGTTGATCTCGTAGACGACCGGACGCCCTTCATCCAGGCCGAAATCGGCGCGGCCATAATCGATGCGCGCCAGTTCGAAGACCGGCCGCAGCGTTTCGGCATCGGCGTTGCGGTGCAACTCGTCCGCGAACAGCCTGAAATCCTCGTCGGTCGAAAGACCCTTGGTGCCGTATTTCACGAAGGGACTCGTCTCCAGAACGGTGCTTCCCGCGATCATCGCGTCACCGATGCGGTACATCGTGGTCCGCCGATACGCCCCTTCGCGCCAGGGCGTGTTGGCGAACTCGATGACGAGCATGTTGCGCAGCGGAACGCCCGAAGCCTCGACTTCCGCCAGCCGGCGATCGAGAGTTGTCTGATCTTCTATCAGTTGATCGAACTCCTGCCGGTGGTCGGTCTCGCATTTGAGGAACACCGGAAAGCGCGACGGCCTCGGCAGAACGCTTGCCCGATAGGCCTGAAAACCGTTGAAGCCGCTGGCGTGGAGGTGGAACAGAAGATCGTAGCGCTGCCTGCAGAGCGCGGGATCGTTGAGCACCCTGATGCCCTGCGCCTTCAACAGGCGATACATGGCCGCCGCCTCCTGCAATTCGAAGTGGCGAAGCCTGTCGACGTCGGTGAAGATCACGGTCGCCGCCCGGATCGAGCGGGCCGTGAACAGGCGATCATAGGACCAGCAGACGATCCGCGCCGTGCGATGCGGCGACTTGATGATTCCCCCAAGCGTGTAGGAATGGGATTTCGTCGTGACGAAAATGATCATGCTATCTGATATCCAGCCTGGCCGACGCAGACAAGATTGCAGCGGGTTGCGCCACACGTCGTAATCGGAGATAAAATAGCGGACCCAAAAGAGATGAGGGAGAACAATGCAGCATTCCATCAAACTCAACCCGGCCAAGCTGCTGGGAAACGGCAATCGCGGCGTGACCATGACGGGCGTGATCAAGCCGCCGCCGACGTCAAAGTGACCAAGTGACGGATTGAACCGGCATCCCCGATGCCAGTTCGTGGAAGACGATGCGGCCTGGGCAGGACCTTCTGCCCAGGCCCTTCCTTTGGTTCAGATGCGAGAGCTCCATGGCGAACGGAGACAATCCGGCCTTCTATCCAAGCGGTGACAGCGGATCGCAGGCGCGGGCGAATATCGAGGCGCGGCTGAAAGAGAGCCTCGACCATATCTTCGAACAGTGCCGCGCAGCCTTCGACTTCGACGAAGAGCGGGCCGGCGCGCTGCTTTCGCTGCTGAACGGCGAAGACAAGGCAGAGCCTGCCCTGTTCGGCCATTACTTCGAGCTGGTTCGCGCCATCGACGGACCGGAGATCGAGCCGATCAAGGCTGCGCTCGAACGGATCCTGGCAGGCGCAAGGGCGGTCGGCCCGGCGGAAATCCGCATCCGGCCGCTGTGCCGCGCGGAATTTACCGAAGAGGAAGAGCGCGCGTTCCGCGACCAGTTCTTGTCCGAGTCGCTCTCCAACGAGCAGGTCGCCCATCTCGACACCGAAGATGCGGCACGCATCTCGGCGCGGCTGGCGAACGCCCTGTCGCTCATGGAGACCGCCGCGCCGCGAACCTTTTCGGAGTTCCGGCGCACGATCGCGGAAATCGTGCCCGCACGGGGCGAACGCTCCGCTGACGGTCTGGTCTTCGACGGCAGCAGCAGCCTGGAACGCTGGGGCTCGATCCTGATCAACACGGACAGGGCCGAGACGGATGTGAAGCTGTGCGAAATGCTGGCGCACGAGAGCGCGCACAACACGCTGTTCGGCACGTCGCCCGTGAATTTCCACGTCACCAACAGTCCCGACGAGCGCTACCCCTCGCCGCTGCGCTACGATCCTCGCCCCATCGAGGGCATCTATCACGCCTCGTTCGTGCTGGCGCGCATGTGCTTTGCAATGCGGGAAATGGCGGACGCGGCAACGCTGCCTGACGAGATGCGGGCCGAGGCGCGGGAGCGCGCGCAATCGAGCCGCGGACTTTTCTGGGATGGCTATTCGGTGCTGGAAAAGCACGCCCGCTACACCGAGGAAGGCCGCGCAATCATCGAGGCGGCACGCGACTACATGGCGGCGGTACCAGAAACCTGATCATCTCCAGGCAATCGGAAACGCGCCGCTGGCAAGACCCGTATCGCGGCGCTGACGACCCGCATCCTTCATGTGCTGGCTGACGGGCTTGTCCCATGACGACTGCGTGAAGCCCCGGCGCACCCGGAACATGGCTCCGTTCATCAAGGTGCTTCGCGGCTGAGGTCCGGAACCCTACAGCTCGCCCGGTGTGCGTGCGCGAGCCTGCGTTCTCGTCGCGGCACCCTGCGGCGACAGAACCGGCACGAAGACGCGGCGTGAGGCGCGCCGCGTGACCGGCACGCCCTGGTAGACGCGCTTCTGCGCCTCGACGACGATGACGCCCGAGAAAATCGGCCACAGGCGGCGGCCCATGCGCTCCAGGATATTGTGGAAACGCATCATGTAGCGACGCTTCGACGGCGGGAAGAAAAGCGCATCCGACCAGGCCGAGGGGGTGAAATTGGCCTCGCGCAGCAACTCGCTGAGCTGGCCGCGCGAAAAGGGCCGGCCGGTGCCGAAGGGCGTGTGCTCGAAGCGCGCCCAGATGCCGCGCCGGTTGGGCACGACGATGACGACGCGCCCCGACGGCGCCAGCACCCGCCAGATCTCCTTCAGCGTCTCGCGCGGGCTCTCGGCATGTTCCAGCGAATGGACCAGCAGCATGCGGTCTATGCTGGCGTCGACCAGCGGCAGTTCCTCGTCGAAGACCAGCGCGGTGGCCGACGGCCCCCCGGCCGGCCATGCGACCGCGCCCTGCGTGCCCGGCATGAAGGCGAAGACGCGCTCGGCATCCGCGCCGAAACGATCCAGCCAGGGCAGCGTGTAGCCGAGACCGACCAGACGCTCGTCCGAAAGCTTTGCCCAGACCGGCGCGATGGCCATGGCGATCGAGCGCTCGGCGAGGCGGCCGAGCAGCGAGGCATAGAACGAGCGCAGATCGACGATGTCCGAATTCATGCCGGCAACCTAGCTCCTGAAGGCGGGTTTTGCGAGGCGTTCTCTGGACGGCGTCACCCGGACCGGTCCACCGGGGATGACATGGGCGGCAGGGCACCCTATGTTCCGCCCGACCAATGGAGCTTTTCTAGATGACCTTGCTGATCGACCAGTTCATGTGCCGTGACGACAATTTCGGCGTTCTCATCCACGATCCGGCCAGCGGCGAGACCGCGCTGATCGACGCGCCGGAGGAGAAGGCCATACTGGCCGCGGTCGAGCGCACCGGCTGGAAGCCGACCGCCATCTTCACCACGCACCACCATATCGACCATGTCGAAGCCAATCTGGCGCTGAAGGAGCGCTTCGGGCTGAAGATCTACGGGCCGAGGGCCGAGGCCGACAAGATTCCGGGCATCGACGTCGAACTCGTCGACGGATCGACCTTCCAGTTCGGCGGTCAGCCCGTCGAGGTGATCGAGACGCCCGGCCACACGGCCGGCCACATCTGCTATTACCTGCCGCGATCGCAGGTCGCCTTCGTGGCCGACACGATCTTCGCACTGGGCTGCGGCAGGCTGCTGGAGAAGCCGCCGGCGGTGATGTTCGATTCGCTAAGCAGGCTGGTGAAGCTGCCGGGCGCCACCGCGCTCTATTGCGGCCACGAATACACGCTGGCGAACGCGCGCTTCGCGCTGACGATCGACCCGACCAACTCGGCGCTCAAGGAACGCGCGACGAAGATCGAGAAGCTGCGCGAGGCCGGCAAGCCGACCCTGCCGACGACGATGGCCGAGGAACTCGCGACCAACCCGTTCCTGCGCTGGCACGACCCGGCGATCCGCCGCAACCTAGGCATGGAGAAGGCGAGCGACGCGGAAGTCTTCGCCGAGATCCGCAAGCGCAAGGACAATTTCTGAACGTCAGGAACCCTTGCCTAACAGCATGGACTTCGCCGCCAGCACCGCGCCGGCGGTGATGAGCACGCAGGCGGCGAGGATGCGCAGCGACGGCTCGGCGACGCCCGCCGCGATCAGCACGAGCGTGGACAGCAGAGGCGCGGCATAGCTTGCCGCGCCCAGCACCTGGATGTTGCCGCGCTTGACGCCGATATCCCAGACATAGAAGGCCGCGCCCACCGGCATCAGGCCAAGCCCGATGACGGCAAGCCACTGGCCGGACGTGGCCGGCAGCACGGTTTTCTCCAGCATCAGGTGGCAGAGCAGCGACAGCACGGACGTCGCCGCGCAGAACCATGTCACCACGCTGGTCGGCACGGCGGGGAAGCGCCGCGACAGCAGCGAATAGCCCGACCACAGGAAGGCGCAGACGGCGGCCATGGCGTAGCCAAAGGCATAGCGGCTCTCGAAGGTGAGCCCGCCGCCGCGCGTGACGATCAGCGCCGTGCCGCAAAGTCCGAGCAGCGCGCCCGCAACGTGATGCCAGCGCAGCCGCTCGCCCGGCATCAGCGCGGAGCCGAGCACGATCAGCAGCGGCCAGAGATAGGCGATCAGGCTGGCCTCGACCGCCGGAGCGTTGCGAAGCGCCGTGAAGTAGAAGAAGTGGTAGCCGAACAGACCGCCTATGCCGATGACCCAGACCTGCCAGGGGATCGAGACATTGGCGGCCGGCGGCGCGAACAGACGCGCGACCAGCCCGACGCCCGTGCCGATGGCGAAGGTGATGGCCGACAGCAGGAAGGGTGGCGTGCGGCCGGAAGCATCGGTGAGGAGCGCCAGCAGCGCCCACATGGCGATTGCCGAGAAGCCGATCAGGGTCGCACGCGCCATCAAACGATCTCCGGCGCGAGTTGGAAACACTCAGGACGCCTGCAGGGCCTCGAACCGCCGCGCACGGACCGTGATCGTGCCGATCTGGGTGCCGATGGTGGCATGGATGGGCGCGTATACGCCGGTTTGCCCGATCTGGGCAAATGTCACCATGATTCGGCTTTTGGTGCTGAGATATTCGAGCGCGCGGCGACCCTTGCGATAGCCGGCGGCGGGCGTGAATTTCAGGTTGCAGGTGGCTGTAGGCCCTTCGAAGCCCGTGACCGACATCGTGCCTGTCTTTACGAAGGACAGGCCGAGATCGGCGCGCAGCTCGCCGTCGAACATGCGCGCGCCGCCCTTGCAGACGTCCTCGATGCGGTCGGCCCGCACCAGCGTGGAGGCGATCGGATCGAGCACCGACTTGAGATCGTCGGGCTTGATGGGAACCCAGTTCTTGCCGCGTTTCTTCAGCGGCGGCTCGTTGACTACCTTCACGACATCGCCCTTGGAAAAGCGGATGTCGACCAGCGTCGGCTTGTCGTCGTAGCGGTAATCGGCGCGGAAACTGTCCGCCTCGATGCGCTTGCCGACGCGTCCCGTGGCCGCCAGCGTGCCCTTGGTGTCGTAGAAGAAGGCGCCCAGCCCCGCGCTCGAGACCTTCCCGTTGATGGAATAGTCGCCGCGATCCATGCTGCTGTCGAGGTCGATGCGCGCGATCGTCAGCCCGAGATATGAAAGCGTGTACTCGCCTCTGAAGCCGCCCGGCTCCGGCGCGGATACGGATTGCGCCGTCGCCGGAGCGAAGAAGAGTGCCACGGCGACAAGCGCGGCGGCCAGAACGACGCTCGTGAGCGCGCGATGGACTGTCGTCATGATTTTTTGCCGGTAGCCATGCCTGCCCTTCCACGACAAAGATGGCAGGAATCCGGCCCCGGAGCCGTTTGGCGCGTTTGCGCCCGAAACCGGCCATGATATCAAGGCGCGGCCTGCCGGCGTGACCGCCGTGCTTGACGAGCACGCCAAATGCCACTATGGAACCCCGACTTTTCCAAAAGGCCGCCTGCAGCGACTGCGCGCCAGCATTTCCGGTGCGCCGCCTGGGCAGCAATTGAGATCCGAAGGTAAGTTATATGTCCCGTATGTGCGAACTGACCGGCAAGGCCGTTCTGACTGGCAACAATGTCAGCCACGCCAACAACAAGACGCGCCGCCGCTTCCTGCCCAACCTCGTCAATGTGACGCTGATGTCGGAAGCGCTGAGCCAGAACGTGCGACTGCGCATCTCGGCCAACGCGCTTCGCACGGTCGAGCATCGCGGCGGCCTGGACGCCTTCCTCGCTAAGGCCGACGCTTCCGAGCTCTCGCAGCGCGCGCGCCTGCTGAAGAAGCAGATCGTGAAGAAGCTGGCCGAACAGGCTGCCTGACAGCCTTTTCGCCATGGGCGGCCCTGCGCCGCCCGGCTGGTTCCATAACCCAGGATAAAAAAATGTTCCGCCTCTCAGCATATCTGCCCTTCGTGGTGGCCATGGCGATCGTCGTCGTGGCATCCAACGTGCTCGTTCAGTTTCCCGTCATGGGACAGGTCGGCCGCCTTGCGCTGTCCGACATACTGACCTGGGGCGCCTTCACCTATCCCGTCGCCTTCCTCGTCACCGACCTCGCAAACCGCCGCCACGGACCTGCGGTGGCCCGGCGCATCGTCTTCGTCGGCTTCATGCTGGCGGTCGCCTGCTCGATCGTCGCGCCGCCGCTTCTCTACAGACATGGTTTCATCGAGTTCGAGACCGCGGCGGGCAGGTTGGTCCGCATCGCGATCGCCTCGGGTACCGCGTTCCTGGCCGCGCAATTGCTCGACATCACCGTGTTCAACTGGCTGCGCCGGCAGGCATGGTGGCGCGCGCCGGTGTTCGGGTCGCTCGCCGGCTCCTTCCTCGACACGGCGCTGTTCTTCAGCATCGCCTTTTCGGCGGCCTTCGCGTTCGTCGGCCCGGACGACGCCTTCGCGCTGGAGAGCGCCCCGCTGCTCGGCCTGCTGCCGGTGGAGGCCGCGCGGTGGGTATCGTGGGCGCTCGGCGACCTGAGCATGAAGCTGCTGATCGCGGTCGTGGCGCTGATCCCCTACCGGCTGATCGCGGCTCGCTGGGCGCAGCCGGCGGTTGCGGCCTGAGCCTTGATTCCCTGGGTCCAGCTCGACAGCGCGAAAATCCCCGGCGGCGGTGAACTGCGCCTCAAGCGGCGCGGCGACGAATTCTCCATCATGCTCGGCACCAACGAGCTGATGAACAGCCGCCTTTCCGGCTCGGAGGAAGCGCTGGCGCGGCTTGCCATCGCGAAGCTGGGAGGCCGCAAGGCTCCGAAAATCCTGATCGGCGGGCTCGGCATGGGGTTTACCCTTCGCGCCGCGCTGGATGTTCTGGGGGGCTGACGCGCGCGTGAGCGTCGCGGAACTGGTGCCGGAAGTGGTCGCCTGGGCCAGAGGACCGATGTGGGCCGTGTTCAAGGGTTGCCTCGACGATCCGCGCGTGCGCGTCGTGGAGGGCGACGTCGGCAGCGTTATCATGGACTCGTCAGGCGAATGGGACGCCATATTGCTCGACGTGGACAACGGACCCGAGGGGCTTTCGCGCGAAGCAAATGATGCCCTCTACGACCCGCGCGGGCTGGCGCGGGCGCACCGCGCGCTGGCTAAGGGCGGCGTGCTTTCCGTCTGGTCGCAGGGACCGGAGCCGCGTTTCACGAAAAGGCTGAAGGCCGCCGGCTTCTCCGTCGAGGAGGCCAAGGTACGCGCCAACGCCGGCCGCAGCGGCGCGCGGCACGTCATCTGGCTGGCGAGCCGCTAGAGGCTTTTCGCATTTGACAAGAAATGCCCTTCATCCCCCTGCCGGGACCTTCTACCCGTAAACAGGGAGAAGGAGGATGGCCGCGATGCCGGCACCCTGATTGCGACGCCCTTCTCTCGTCCCTGCAGGTTCAGGGCGCTGCGCGCTCAGTCGTCGTGCAGCACGAATTCCAGATAGAGGTTGCGCTGGAACATCGAGCCGTTGTCGTCGGAGATGATGGATACCATCTGCGCGCCGTCCTCGCGGGTCCAGACGTCGAGCCCTTCCATATTGTCGATCTGATAGAGCATATTGGCCTCGAACAGGACGGGACCGTCGGCGACCTTCCCTTTAGCGATGCTCTGGCCGTCGATGCGGCGCAGGCGCATCTTCACGCCGGTCGCCATGGAGAAGCTGCGCTCCAGCAGCAGCAGATCGCCGTCGGGCAGGAACGCGCCGTCCGTGATGTCGAATTCGCCATCGCGCCTGACGGTGAAGACGCCCTTGTCCGGTCCTTCGATGATCGCCGCGAAAATGTTGCCTTTCCTGTCGAGGCTCTTTTCCGAGACGACGACCAGCCCACCCTTGTTGTGCCCGTGCGGGTGGGAATGCGCGACCGTCTCGAAGCCCCGATTCTGACGCAGCTCATAGGCCGGGATGAGGAAATCCAGCTCCCTGAACGCCGGCTTCATGCCGTCCGGATCGATGCGGAACTGCGCGATACGGTGATCGCGCTCGAAGCCTACCGTCGCCACACCGTCGCGGACGGCCAGCCCCTCGGCATCGACATCCCATTTGTGATCGGAAAGCCTGCCCTTGCGATCGAACATCTGCTGCATGCGGAAATTCCCCACGCCGGCCGGCTTGCCCTCCGCATCGCGCACGATGGCGCCCAAGAACCAGTAGCCGGTATCGGCAACGCCGATGAAATCGGCACCGGGCGACAGGAAACGGAAGGCCGACATGCCGCCGACAAGGCTCGACGTTGAACCGAGTTCCAGCCCGCCGACGAATTCAAGCGGCCCGAAGCGCGTCTCGGTGCTGCCGATCCGGAAGTTGCGGATCGGCCGCGCGGAAATCTCGATCCGCTCCACGCCCTGCGGGGCCGCCCTGACGGGCTCGTGCGCGAGGAGGAAGGCGCCGCCAGCGGAGACGGCGGCAAGCAGCAGACAGGCGAGGCCGCGCCGCAGGGCCGTGCTCATCCGGCGCGACGTTGGCCGATGCGGTGGGACCCGCGACGTGTTTCGCGGATGGTTTCCTCACCGAACAGCGAGGCAAGCTGCTCGGTCATGGCCCCGGCCAGTTCCTCGGCGTCGACGATGGTGACGGCGCGGCGATAGTAGCGCGTCACGTCATGGCCGATGCCGATGGCCAGAAGCTCGACCGGCGAGCGCGTCTCGATCAGCTCGATGACGGCGCGCAGGTGCCGCTCGAGATAGTTGCCGGGGTTGACCGACAGGGTGGAATCGTCGACGGGCGCGCCATCCGAGATCATCATCAGGATCTTGCGCTGCTCGGGCCGCGCCATCAGGCGCTGATGCGCCCACAGCAGCGCCTCGCCGTCGATGTTCTCCTTGAGCAGGCCCTCGCGCATCATCAGGCCGAGATTGCGTCGCGCGCGCCGCCAGGGCTGGTCCGCGGCCTTGTAGATGATGTGGCGCAAATCGTTGAGTCGGCCGGGGTTCGGCGGCTTGCCGTCCTTCAGCCACTTCTCGCGGGCCTGCCCGCCTTTCCAGGCGCGCGTGGTGAAGCCGAGGATCTCGACCGACACGCCGCAGCGCTCCAGCGTGCGGGCGAGGATATCGGCGCAGGTGGCGGCGACGGTGATCGGCCTGCCGCGCATCGAGCCGGAATTGTCGAGCACGAGGCTGACCACCGTGTCACGGAACTTGGTGTCGCGCTCCTGCTTGAAGGAGAGCGGCTGCATCGGGTCGATGACGACGCGCACCAGCCGCGCCGGATCGAGATAGCCTTCCTCCAGGTCGAAGTCCCACGAACGGTTCTGCTGCGCCATCAGGCGGCGCTGAAGACGGTTGGCCAGCCGGCCGACGACGCCCTGAAGATTGGCGAGCTGCTTGTCGAGGAAGGCGCGCAGACGGTCGAGCTCTTCCTCCTCGCAAAGCTCCTCGGCCCCTACGGTCTCGTCGAAGGCCGGCGTGAAGACCTTGTAGTCGACCTGATTCGGCAGGTCGGCGAAGGGATCGTCCTTTCGCTTGGCCTCGCCCGGGGTCTCGGCATCAGGATCGTCATCATCGGAGAACTCGTCCGAGGTGGCGTCGGCCGCCTCCATCTCGCCCGCCTGCTCCTCCTCGGAAGCGGCATCCTGGTCGTCGGACTGCGACTGATCGGCGCCGCTGTCATCCTCGCCGCCCTCGTCGCTCTGGTCGTCTCCCTGCGGCTGCGGGTCCTCGCTATCCTCGGATTCGTCGTTCTGCTCGTCGTCGCCGAGGTCCTCGGCCATCTCCATGGAGGCGAGCATCTCGCGCACGACGCGGGCGAAAGCCTGCTGGTCTCTGACATTGCCGGCGAGGTGGTCGAGATCGGCGCCCGCCTTCTCCTCGACCCAGTCGCGCCAGATGTCCACGACGCGCTCGCCGCTGCGGGGAACGGGGCGGCCGGTGAGCTTCTCGCGCACCAGCATCGCCACAGCCTCCTCGATGGGCGCGTCCGCCCGGTCGCGCACATCGGCAAAATTGGCCTTGGCGTATTTGTCCTCGAGCATGTGGTCGATGTTGTCGGCCACGCCCGCCATGGCGCGCGAGCCGATCGCCTCGACGCGGGCCTGCTCGACCGCGTCGAACACGGCGCGGGCCTGCTTGCCCTCGGGCGCAAATTTCGTGTGGATGCGCAGATCGTGGCAGGCGCGCTTCAGCGCCATGGAATCGCCCAGGCCCCGCGTCACCGCGATGTCGGCCGCCGACGGCTTCTTCGGCAGCTCGGGAAGCCGCGCACGGCTGCCGGCAAGCGCCGGCTTGTCCTTGGCGAAGCCGACCTCAAGCTCGTTGTCGCCCGCGATCGCGCGCATGCAAACGGTGACCGCACGCTTGAACGCGTCGGAATCCGAACCGCCCTTGGGTCTGTTGCGCGTGTTGTCGCCGGGACCGGCCATGTCTTTACCCTAGAGCATTTCGGGCGAAACAGAATCGCTTTCGGTGCTCTATCTCCTTGTTTTCACGCAATTCCTGACGGAAAACCGCTGCGCACTTTTCCTGGAATTACCCTAGCGTCTTTCCTTCAGCGGGAACGACCGTCCACCTGACGCGGCTTCAGCGCATCGAGGTCGACGCCATCAAGGCAGCGCACATTCACGGCGATCATCTTCCGGCCGTCCGGCGCGACGCCGCGCGCAAAGGATTCCATGCCGCAGGTGTCGCAGAACAGGTGCTCGATGGTGTTGGTGTTGAAGCGGTACTCGGTCAGGTCGCCGTCGCCGCTTTCCAGAGTGAAGCTGTCGACCGGCGTGAAGGCGAGGATGCTGCCCCGCCTGGAGCAATAGGAGCAATTGCAGGTGAGAGGGCTCGACAGGTCGACATCGACGCTGAAGCGCACCTTCCCGCAATGGCAGCCGCCATGATAAGCCATGCCGCCCTCCGGACTAGCCAAGCGCGACGTTGGCAGCGCTCTCGGGCAGATCCTGGCCGAAGGCGCGCTGGTAGAACTCGGCCACGATGGAGCGCTCGAGCTCGTCGCACTTGTTGAGGAAGGTCAGCCGGAAGGCGAGGCCGACATCGTCGAATATCTCGGCGTTCTCGGCCCAGGTGATGACCGTGCGCGGGCTCATGACGGTGGAGAGATCGCCGTTGATGAAGGCCTGCCTCGTCATGTCGGCTACGCGCACCATCTTGTTGACGATGTCCTTGCCCTTGGCGTCGCGATAGTGCTTGGCCTTGGCCAGAACGATCGACACCTCGTTGTCGTGCGGCAGGTAGTTGAGCGTGGTGACGATGGACCAGCGGTCCATCTGCGCCTGGTTGATCTGCTGCGTGCCGTGATAGAGGCCGGTCGTGTCGCCCAGGCCCACGGTGTTGGCTGTGGCGAACAGGCGGAACGCAGGGTGCGGCCGTATGACGCGGCTCTGGTCGAGCAGGGTCAGGCGGCCCGACGATTCCAGCACGCGCTGGATCACGAACATGACGTCCGGGCGACCCGCATCGTATTCGTCGAAGCACAGCGCGATGTTGTGCTGGTAGGCCCAGGGCAGGATGCCGTCGCGGAACTCGGTGACCTGCTGGCCGTCCTTCAGCACGATGGCGTCCTTGCCGACGAGATCGATGCGGCTGACATGGCTGTCGAGGTTGACGCGCACGCAGGGCCAGTTGAGGCGCGCCGCGACCTGCTCGATATGCGTCGACTTGCCGGTGCCGTGATAGCCCGAGACCATGACGCGGCGGTTGAAGGCGAAGCCCGCGAGGATGGCCAGCGTCGTCTGCGGGTCGAACAGATAGTCCGGATCGACGTCCGGCACATGCTCGGTCGCAACCGAATAGGCCGGCACGACCATCTTGGAATCGAAGCCGAAAGTATCCCTGACCGAGACGGTCGTGTCCGGGAGGTTGGCGATATCGCGGTCCACCTTGTTCATAACATCCTCAACGCAGCGCGTCCTGCGCCGGCAAAATCCTGTATTGTCCGGAGGCGTCTTTAGCAGACCCGGCGCCTAGCACAAACCTGCTTGTTTGAGCACGCGATAGGCTTGAAGCACATCGCGGAACCGGTCTTCCGAACCCCTGTCGCCCCCATTCGCATCCGGATGGTGGCGTTTCACGAGCTCCTTATAGCGCGCCTTTATGTCGTTTCCAGTCGCCTTCGTATCAAGGCCAAGCGTTTCCAGCGCCTTGGCCTCAAGCGGCTTGGCCTTGCGCTCGCGCGGCTGGCGCGGGTCCTTGGGGCCGCCGAAAAGGTTGAACGGATCGCGCATGCGGTTGTAATAGCCGGCGCGGCCCGAGCGCATCTGCGCCATGTCGGGCGAAGAGCGGGCGCCGGTGTTCGTCCCCATCGCCCAGGTCGGGCGATGCCCCGTCAGCGCTTCCTTCTGGAACCGCGCGATCTCCGAATCCGACACGCCTGAAAAATAGTTGAAGCCCTTGTTGTATTCGCGCACATGGTCGAGGCAGAAACGGAAATACTCGCCTTCCTTCATGCGGCCGACCGGCGCGCGGTGCGTGCCGGCCTCATTGCAGCCGTCCCACTGGCAGACAGGCGCGCGCGACTTCGCCTCCGCATCCTTGTCCGGGCGGATACGGATCTTGTCGAAATATTTCGGATACGGCTTCATCTCGCGACCGTTATGGTGCCATCGCGCCGGCGATACAAGAATTGACATTTTCGGGAAATGTCCCCTAACGCGGCAAATCACCGACCGTCGGTATGGCGCTAGCGGGACTGGCAAACCATGTTACCTGCAGGCCATATATGGGCAAGGGAGACGCCGATGTCGATACAGGCAACCATCGAGGACAAGCTGAGGCGGGCGCTTTCGCCCGAGCGGCTCTTCGTCATCAACGAAAGCCACCTCCACGCAGGGCACCACCATGTCGAATCCGGCCAGGATATGGAATTCGACGGCAAGGGCGAGACGCATTTCCGCATCCGGCTGGTCTCCCCCGCCTTCGAGGGCATGAGCAGGATCGAGCGGCACCGCGCGGTCAACACGCTGCTCGCGGACGAGCTGAAGGCCGGGCTGCACGCGCTGGCCATCGAAACCGCGGCGCCGGGCGAAGCGACGCGCTGGTGAGCGGTAGCCGTTAGAGAGCCTCTACGAGATCTGCTCCGGCCCGGTAACCGGCCTGATCCTGATCCTCGCGATGCGGTTCTTGTCGCGCTTCATCACCAGGAAGCGCTTGCCGTGGAAGGTGAATGCCTGCCGCTCGTCGGGGATCGACTGGGTCTCGTGGATGACGAGCCCGGCGATGGTGGTCGCCTCCTCGTCCGGCAGCGTCCAGCCGAGCACGCGGTTGAGATCGCGGATCGGCACCGTGCCGTCGACCACCACCGAGCCGTCCGATTCCTGCCGCACGCCCTCGATCGCCAGATCGTGCTCGTCGGCTATGTCTCCGACGATCTCCTCCAGAATGTCCTCCAGCGTCACGAGGCCCTCGACCTCGCCGTACTCGTCGACGACCAGCGCGAAATGCGCCTTGCGCTTGAGGAAGGCATTGAGCTGGTCCTGCAACGAGGTCGTGTCGGGGACGAACCACGGTTTGGTCGCGATCCTGGCGACATCGATCTTCGAGAAATCGTTGCCGACCTCGTTCAGCGCCCGCAGCAGGTCCTTGGCGTGCAGCACGCCGACGATGTTCTCGACGCTGTCCCTCCAGAGCGGCATGCGGGTGTGCGGGCTCTGCAATATCTCCCGCACGACCGCCTCGGGCGGGCTGTCGGCGTTGATGCCGCGCATCTTGGTGCGGTGGACCATGACGTCGGAGACCTCGAGCTCCTGCAAGGAGCCTAGCTGTGCCGCCGGGCCATGCCCCTCGCGGGCGGCGGGTTCGGCCGAGCCGTTGCGGCGATCGTCGGGGGAGTGCCGGTCGGCTTCTACCGCGGGCGCATAGCCCAGCCGCCTGAGAAGCGGGACGCGGAAGATCGCCGCCAGCACCGCCACGGAGGCGGCGCCGAGAAGGGCGGAAGCCGCGATCCAGGCCGCATCCGTCATGCGGGCAGGCTGTCCCTCAGGAAGGACAGCACCTCCGAGGACGGCACGTTCCTGGCGATGAAGGACTGGCCGATGCCGCGCGTCAGGATGAAGGTCAGCTCGCCGCGCGTGACCTTCTTGTCCTGCGCGACATAGGCGAGCAGCCGCTCGGCGTCCGGCAGGCCGCCGGCTATGTCGGCCATCCGCCACGGAAGCCCGACCTCGCGCAGATGCGCCTCAACGCGCAGCGCGTCGTCCATGCTGCACAGGTTGAGCCGCGACGAGAAGCGGTGGGCCAGCGCCATGCCGATGGCGACGCCCTCGCCGTGGACCAGACGAGTGCTGTCGTAGCCGGTCGCCGCTTCCAGTGCGTGGCCGAAAGTATGGCCGAGATTGAGCAGAGCCCGGTCGCCGGTCTCGAATTCGTCGCGCGCGACGACATCGGCCTTGGCGCGGCAGGATTCGGCGATGGCGCGCGTGCGCGCCGGGCCGCCGGCGAAGATGTCCCGCCAGTTCTCCTCCAGCCAGGCGAAGAAGCCTGGACGGTCGATCAGCCCGTATTTGGCGACCTCGGCGTAGCCTGCCCGGAACTCGCGCGCCGGCAGCGTGTCGAGCACGTCGGTGTCGGCGAGCACGAGCTGCGGCTGGTGGAACACGCCGACGAGGTTCTTGCCGTGGCTGCTGTTGATGCCCGTCTTGCCGCCGACCGACGAATCCACCTGCGCGAGCAGCGAGGTGGGCATCTGCACGAAGCGCATGCCGCGCCTGACGATGCCCGAGGCGAAGCCGGCAAGGTCGCCGATGACGCCGCCGCCGAGCGCGACCACCGCATCGCCGCGCTCCAGCCGCGCGGCGAGTATGCCGTCAACCACCTCCTGCAGCGCGTCGAAGCTCTTCGTCTTCTCGCCGGGAGGCAGCTCGATGGGCGTGACGGAGATGCCGCTGCGCTCAAGGCCGGCGACGAGCGCCTCGAGGTGATGTCCGGCGACGTTCGTGTCGGTGACGACGGCAAGGCGCGCGCGCGGCAGCCGCGCCGCGATCTCCTTGCCGGCACGCGCCAGCAGCCCGGCCCCGATCAGTATGTCGTAGGCGCGGTCCCCGAGGCTGACCGATACGGTCTCGACGCTCATTGCGACTTCTCCAGGGAGGACGATACAGGCGGGCTCGCGAGATGACGATCCAGCGCGTCGATCACTTCGCGGGCGATGATCTCCTTGCGCTCGTCGCGCGTCGGCACCGTCAGGTCGGCCAGCGCATAGACCGGATAGCGCTCCGCCATCAGCCTTTCGAGGACCGCGCGGGGATCGGCGGTCTTCAGCAGCGGGCGGTTCTGCTTCTTCGACACGCGGTCGAACAGGATGTCGATGTCGGCCTTCAGCCAGACCGAAAGCCCGTGCTCGCCGATTGCCGCCCGCGTCTGCTCGTTCATGTAGGCTCCGCCTCCGGTCGACAGGACCTGCGGGCCGTTTTCCAGAACCCTGAGGATGACGCGCTGCTCGAGCGCGCGGAACTCGGTTTCTCCATAGCGCTCGAAGAGCTCCGGGATCGACATGCGCGAGACGCTCTCGATCTCATGGTCGCTGTCGGTGAAGGGCAGGCCGAGCGACGAGGCCACCCGGCGACCGATGGCGGTCTTGCCGGCACCCATCAGGCCGACGAAAACGATCGAGCGCGAGCCCAGCCGCGAAAGCAGGGCAGCAACATCTTCCGCAGCCATCGTCAGGGTCGCCGTCATGGCTGCGTTACCGCATGAAAACGCGCCGTGCGTCAAGCAAGCGATTCGCCCTCGCCCCGGTGTCCTGCCCTTGTCTTGGGGAGTTTCGCACCGCATAAGGGCGCGGGGCGAAAACATGTGCATGCGAATCGGGAATCGATGCCGACGCTTTTCAAGTTCATCATCACATTGTGCATCCTTGCCGCGCTCGGCTACGGCGCCATGCTGGCCCTGGTGATCCTGGTGGAGCCCCGGCAGGCCGAAATCAGCGAGCGCATACCGGCTGACCGGATCAATCCGAAGGTCCCATGAGAAGCGCGGCGCGCATCGAAGCCTTCCTGGAAATGATGAGCGCCGAGCGCGGCGCTTCCGAAAACACGCTTGCGAGCTATCGCCGCGACCTCGAAGCGGCCGCGGAAGCGATCGAGGGCGACCTCTCGGGCGCAGGCAGCGCGCAGATCCGCGCCTATCTCGACACGATCGCCGCGAAAGGTTTCGCGGCCTCCTCACAGGCGCGCAAGCTCTCGACGCTGAGGCAATTCTTCAAGTTTCTCTATGCCGAGAACCTGCGCACCGACGACCCGACGGGCATGCTGGACACGCCCAAAAAGGGGCTGACGCTGCCCAAGACCATGTCCGAGGCCGAGACCGGCCGGCTGCTGGACAGGGCTGCACTGGAGGCGAAAGGGGCCGATACCGGCGAAAACGCCGCAGAGGGCGGCGTGGCGGCGAAGCGGATGCATGCGCTGGTCGAGGTGCTCTATGCGACGGGTCTGCGCGTCTCCGAGCTTGTCGCGCTGCCGACGACTGTGGCGCTGCGCGACGAGCGCTTCTTCGTCGTGCGCGGCAAAGGCAGCAAGGAGCGCATGGTGCCGCTATCGCCCAAGGCGCGGACGGCGATGAACGTGTGGCTCGCCGAGCGGAACACAAACGCCGCGTTCAGGGAGAGCCCGTTCCTGTTTCCCTCCTCGTCCGAGAGCGGCCACCTGCCCCGGCAGGTCTTCGCCCGCGACCTCAAGGGGCTTGCAGCGCGCGCCGGCATCGCCTCGGACAAAGTCTCGCCGCATGTGCTGCGGCACGCCTTCGCCAGCCACCTGCTGCAGAACGGGGCCGACCTCAGGGCCGTCCAGCAGCTGCTGGGCCACGCGGACATATCGACCACGCAAATCTATACCCATGTGCTGGAAGAGCGGCTCATGCGGCTGGTAAACGAGCATCATCCGCTTGCCGACCCGGCCTCCTGACGTTATGTGAAGCTTGATTTCACGGCCCGGAACCGCGCTTTTGCGGCCTCCGGCAGGTTTGTTGCGACGCATCGGCTCTCATACGATCGGCTTTAACAGGCATCGGCTTTCACAGGGATCGGCTTTCACAGGCATGTACAATTACCTCGATTTCGAAAAGCCGGTTCAGGATCTCGAAGGCAAGATCCTCGAATTGAAGAAGCTCGCCGAAAGCGGCGAGGCCGTGGACGTGGGAGACGAGATCGGCCGGCTGGAGAAGCGCGTGCAGGACGCGCTGCGCGACATCTACAGGTCGCTGACCCCTTGGCAGAAGGTGCAGGTCGCACGCCACCCCGACCGCCCGCACTGCCTCGACTATATCGGCGCGCTGTTCACCGAGTTCACCCCGCTCGCCGGCGACCGCAAGTTCGGCGAGGACGCGGCGATCCTCGGCGGCTTCGCGCGCTTCCGCGGCGAGCCCGTCGCCTTGATCGGACAGGAGAAGGGCTCCGACACGAAAAGCCGGCTGAAGCACAATTTCGGTTCCGTGCGGCCGGAGGGCTACCGCAAGGCGGTGCGCATCATGGAGCTTGCGGACCGCTTTAAGATCCCCCTGATCTCGCTGGTCGACACGGCCGGCGCCTATCCCGGCATCGGCGCGGAGGAACGCGGCCAGGCGGAGGCCATCGCCCGCTCGACCTCGGCCTGCCTGGCGCTCAAGGTGCCGTCCATCTCCGTCGTCATCGGCGAAGGCGGCTCCGGCGGCGCCATCGCCATCGCCACCGCCAACCGGGTCTACATGCTCGAACATTCCATCTATTCGGTCATCTCCCCCGAGGGAGCGGCATCGATCCTGTGGCGCGACACCACGCGCTCCAAGGAAGCCGCGACCAACATGAAAATCACCGCGCAGGACCTGCTGGACCTCAAGATCATCGACGGCATCGTGCCCGAGCCGATCGGCGGCGCGCAGCGCGGACGCGAGACCGTGATGAACGCGACCGGCGACCTCATCGCCCGCACGCTCGGCGAATTCGCCCAGTCGAACGCGGACTTCCGCGAGCACCGCCGCGACAAGTATCTCGCCATGGGACGCTCGCTCTAGCGTCTCCACCTCGCCGCCGGCCGGAAATGCGACCCGACGCCCTTTTCCGCCACAAAAATGCCGAAGCTTGCCTGTTAACTGGAATGGCCGTGAATTGCCGCTGGGGCGGGGTCGGACGGGACGGCGCCAAGCAGGACAGGGGCCAATAGTTGTAGTAAGGAATTATCAAGGTTAACACGGCTACTCTTTGCGCCGGTTTGCCTGTTGCCGACCGACCAATTCTGAAACATCGCCGCTTTCGAGACGACGACCGAAAATGATTGCCAAACTGCTTCGTGCCGGACTGTTGATAGCCGCGATCGCCGCCGCAGGCTGCACCGCGTCGGAGATGGCGCAGGTTTCCGGCGCGGGCGCCAGGGCCAACAAGCAGCTTCCGCCCAAGATCATCGCCGAGATGAAGACCAAAGGCATGTCGCGCAACTCGCCCGTGATGGCGCGCATCTTCAAGGAAGAAGGCAAGCTGGAGGTCTGGAAGCAGAAGACCAACGGCCGCTACGACATCATAGCGAGCTACGACATCTGCAAATGGTCCGGTAAGCTCGGCCCCAAGTTCATCGAGGGCGACCGCCAGGCGCCCGAGGGCTTCTACACCGTGCGCCCGGCGCAGATGAACCCGAACTCCAGCTATCATCTGGCCTTCAACATGGGCTATCCGAACGCCTATGACCGCGCCAACGGGCGCACCGGCCAGCACCTGATGGTGCATGGCGCCTGCTCTTCGTCGGGCTGCTATTCGATGTCCGACGCGCAGATGGAGGAAATCTACGCCTTCGGCCGGGATGCCTTCAGCGGCGGCCAGACCGAGTTCCAGATCCAGGCCTTCCCCTTCCGCATGACTGCGGCCAACATGGCGCGCTACCGCAACGACCCGAACTTCGCCTTCTGGACCATGCTGAAGGAAGGCTACGACCAGTTCGAGGTCACCAAGGTGCCGCCCAAGGTGGACGTCTGCGAAAAGCGCTACGTCTTCAACCGCGTCGCGGAAGGAACGGCGGCCTTCAGCCCGACAGGGGCCTGCCCCGCGTCGAGCCAGCCCGATACGCTGGCGACGGCCTACCAGTCCTACCAGAAGACCTATGAGGCGGCATTCGCGGCGGCCGCCAAAAAGGCCGACAAGGTGCCGCCGAAGCCGTCCATCGTCGGGTTGCAGGAAGCCAATGTGGTATCCGAGTGGACCAAGAAGCGCGCGCGCGGCGAACGCATCTCCATAGAGCCTCCGACCATGAATGCCGACGGCACCGTCACGCAGACGTCGCGCATGGGCCGCATCGATTCGCCTGCCGGGCGCAAGCAGGCCGCGCTCGACGCAGCCGCCGAGCAGAAGGCGAAGGCCGAGGCCGAAAAGAAGGCGCAGGCACTTGCCGCGGCGGAGGAAAAGGCACGCGCGCAGGAGCAGGCCAAGGCAGAGGCCGCAGCCGCTGCTGCAT
>WPCJ01010691.1_pt1 | contig 30445 bp, 25 predicted proteins | sample 5399831 | NCBI WGS metagenome assembly WPCJ01 (sample SAMN12869470, study PRJNA574797) | sludge metagenome | isolation source: wastewater treatment of pH10 | place: China:Beijing | collected 2019-05-20 | reverse complement strand
TGCCGGTCACCCCGCCCGCCTGGGCCATGCCGGCTTTCGAAGCCCTGTTCGCCCTGGTGCGGGCGAAGTTACCTTTGGCGCCCGCCCGCCGGGGGGCGCGGGTCTCCGGCACCGGGGGGTAGCCGGAGACCCTTCTGGATGAAAAATGGCAATTCCACGCACGAAGCCGGGTAACTATCCGGCGGTCCTTTCCTACGGCTTCCGGCCGTTCTTCCTGCTCGGCGCGCTCTACGCGGGACTGTCGATCCTGTTCTGGCTGCCGCTGCTCTACGGACATATCGAAACCGCCAGCGTCTTCGCGCCCGTCGACTGGCATGTCCATGAGATGCTGTTCGGCTACCTTGCAGCCGTCGTCACCGGCTTCCTGCTGACCGCGATCCCGAACTGGACCGGTCGCCTGCCCGTGCAGGGCATGTCGCTTTTCGTGCTCGTCGCGCTCTGGCTGGCCGGGCGGTTCGCTGTGTTCTTTTCGGCCGGCATGGGCTGGCTGGCCGCGGCAATCATCGATTGCGCCTTCCTCGCCGCTGTCGCGGCGGCTGCGGCGATCGAAATCATCGCGGGACGCAACTGGCGCAACCTCAAGGTTCTGGCCCCTGTCTGCGTGCTGCTGATCGCGAACACCGCCTTTCACGTCGAGGCGCATGTCTACGGCATCTCCGGCGAGAGCCGGCAGCTCGGCATAGCCGCCGCGATCCTGCTCATCATGATCATCGGCGGACGCATCATCCCGAGCTTCACCCGCAATTGGCTCGTGCGCGAGAATCCCGGCCGCCTGCCGGTTCCGTTCGGCCGCTTCGACGGGGTGGCGATCGTCCTGTCGGCGGCGGCGCTGGTAGCGTGGGTGTTCCTGCCGGACTGGACGCCGACCGGCGTGGCGCTCGTCGCTGCGGCGATCCTCAACGTGTTCCGCGTCGCCCGCTGGGCCGGCGACCGCACGATGCGGGACAAACTGGTCGTCATCCTGCATGTCGCCTATCTCTTCGTGCCTGCCGGCTTGCTGCTGGCGGGGCTGGCCGTTCTCTATCCGGACGCCGTGCCGGCAGCTGCCGGCATCCATGCGTTCGGCGCGGGCGCGATCGGCTGCATGACGCTCGCCGTGATGACGCGCGCGACGCTCGGGCATACGGGGCGCGAATTGCGGGCGAATGCCGGCACCGTCGCGATCTATGGCGCGGTCGTCCTCGCCGCCCTGCTGCGCATCGTCGCCGCCTTCTTGCCTGCCGACACGCATCTGCTGCACGCCTCGGCATCGCTTTGGGCGCTCGCATTCCTGGGCTATGCCGGGCTTTACGGGGCCATGCTGGTCGGCCCGAAGTTCAGGGCGCGCCAGCCCTCCCGCGTTCCGGAAGCGAACAGCACGCCGCAAAGATAAGGCTTTGGCGCGGCCGCCGGGCAGGATCGTCCTCGTTAAGTGCCGCGGAAAATGTTCGCGGCGATCGATTGCGGCTTCATCTCGATGGAGAAGCCTGGTGCGGCCGGCGGCATGTAGGCCGCGTCGCGGATCACGCATGGCTCCACGAAATGCTCGTGCAGATGATCGACATATTCGATCACGCGGCCTTCCTTCGTGCCCGACACGGCGACGTAGTCGATCATCGACAGGTGCTGCACATATTCGCAAAGGCCAACGCCGCCCGCATGCGGCCATACCGGCAACCCGTATTTCGCCGCCAGCAGCAGCACCGACAGCACCTCGTTGAGGCCGCCCATGCGGCAGGAATCGATCTGCACGATGTCGATGGCGCCTTCCGCGATGAACTGCTTGAACATGATCCGGTTCTGACACATCTCGCCGGTCGCGACCTTCATCGGCGCGACCGCCTCGCGGATCTTGCGGTGCCCCGCTATGTCGTCGGGACTCGTCGGCTCCTCGATGAAGAAGGGCTTCGCGAAGGCCAGCTCTTTCAACCAGTCGATCGCCTGCCCGACCTCCCACACCTGGTTTGCGTCGATCATCAGATAGCGGTCGGGGCCGATCACCTCGCGCGCGATGGTCAGGCGGCGTATGTCGTCGGCGCGGTCGCGGCCGACCTTCATCTTCACATGGTCGAAGCCTGCGTCGATGGCTTCCTTGCAGAGGCGGCGCAGCTTGTCGTCGTCATAGCCCAGCCAGCCGGCCGACGTCGTGTAGCAGGCGTAGCCCTCCCTCTCCAGCGTGGCGATGCGCTGCGCCTTGCCGGCCTGCGCCTTCGTCAGGATCGCCAGTGCCTCTTCGGGCGTGATCGCGTCGGTGAGGTAGCGGAAGTCGACGATGTCGACGATCTGTCGCGGCGTCATTTCCGCGACCAGCCGCCAAACCGGCTTGCCCGCTTCCTTGCCCCACAGGTCCCACAAGGCATTGACCACCGCGCCGACCGCAAGATGCATCGCGCCCTTGTCGGGGCCGATCCAGCGAAGCTGGCTGTCTCCGGTCAGGTGCCGCCAGAACCTGCCCGGATTGTCCTTCATCCGGTCGAGTTCCTGCCCCACCACAAGGTGGCGCATCGCCTCGATCGCGGCGCAGCAGATATCGTTGCCACGCCCTATGGTGAAGGTCAGCCCGTGCCCTTCGAGGCCGGGTGTGTCCGTGTCGAGGATGACATAGGCGGCCGAATAGTCCGGATCGGGATTCATCGCGTCCGAGCCGTCGAGATGCTGCGAGGTCGGGAAGCGGAGGTCGAAGACGCGAAGGTCGGTTATGCGTGTCATGGCGATATCCTCTTGCTGCCGGGAATGTTCCGGCCGTTCCCCGTCATCTGTGGAACAGACCCGGGCGGAAGCAGTCCGAGACGTCAGCGTATGAACTGATCGACATAATCTTCGCCCAGCCCGACCTTGGCGTAGTGCTCCCGGCACAGGTCGATCTTCGTGAAGACGTCCTCGAAGCCGAGCGGCTCGCCATAGGCGTCGCAGTAATACATGATGCCGTTCACCTGGAAGTAGGTGATCATCTCCTCGACATCGTCGGGAACGACAAGGGTGTGCGTTTCGCCTGGCGGCTCGAAGACGTAGCCGCCTTCCTCCGCCACCCAGTCATGTTCCAGATAATACCAGCGGCCCTTCAGGACGAAGCCGTGGACTGCCTGCGGATGGCGGTGCCGGCTGAGCACGCCCGATTTGCGCACCTTGAGCAGGTTCATCCAGTAGCCCTGCGAGCGGTTCAGGCAGAGCGGCCGGAACCAGACGTTTTCGCCCTGCGGCACCCAGATGCGATCGTCCGTGGGGATGGCGTTCGGAATGACGATGTCCGCCAGCGCCTCCTTGGGGTTCGGATGCTGATAGGGCATGCGAGGGTTGGGATCGATCTTCATGGGGGGCATGGCTGTCTTCCTGCTGGCGGATGCTATGGCCAATCCTGGGCTGGCGAATGCGGGAAACGGTTCGGCCGTGGCCGATTGACCGTATCGCCGTCGCGGCCGCGGATCGGCAGTTTCGTTATCGCACCGGGCAGTCCGCAAGGGAAGATCGCAAGGACGGGACGGGCTTGCCGCGCCGCCTAGGGTAAAACCTGCTTCCGTTATCCTGCCGGATAGCTGGTCCCGTTGACTGTGGGGCTCGGCATGCCCAGTCTAGGCCACATGAAGCCAGAGGCGGATATTGCTCCCGATGTCGTGGTCATCGGATCGGGAATGGGCGGCGCAACCGTTGCCAGCGGGCTGGCCGGCAGCGGCGCGAAGGTGCTTATCCTGGAGCGCGGCGAGCGGCTCACCCCGACGCCCCAGGCGCGCGACACGAAGGCGATCTTCCTCGGCGCGCATTTCCGCCCGAAGGAGATGTGGCGCGAGGCCGGCGGCGCGCGCTTCAATCCGGGCAACTATTATTATGTCGGCGGCAATTCGAAGTTCTTCGGCGGGGTTTTCCTGCGCTACCGCAAGGAGGACTTTTCCGAAATGGAGCATTTCGGCGGCGTATCGCCCGCATGGCCGATCACTTACGACGCGTTCGAGCCATGGTACTCGAAGGCGGAGCAATTGTTCAGGGTACGCGGCGAGCTGGGCGATGACCCGACCGAGCCGCTTCACTCGCTGCCTTACGCCTTTCCGCCTGTCCCCGACGAGCCGCCGATCGCGCGCGCCCGGCAGGAGTTGAAGGCGCTCGGCCTGCACCCGGCAACGCTGCCGCTGGGAGTCGATATCGAGGCCTGGCTGGAAGGCGGAAGGACCGGCTGGGACGCGTTTCCCAATACCGGAAAAGGGAAGATGGACGCGGAAAGCGTCGCGCTGGACGCCGCCCTTCGGGACCCAGATATCGAGCTGCTGACCGGTGCGCAGGTCGGCCACCTCGAACTCGCGCCTGACGGCAGGACGGTCGCCGCCGTCCATTACCGCCATAAGGGCCAATCGAGGCGGGTGAAGCCGAAGCTGGTGGTCCTGTCGGCCGGGGCGATCATGTCGGCGGTCATCCTGCTGCGCTCTCCGTCGACCTCGGGCAGGGGGATCGCCAACGGTTCGGATCAGGTCGGCCGCAATTTCATGAACCACAATTCGGTGGCCATGATGGCCATCGATCCGCGCCGCAGGAACGACAGCGTGTATCAGAAGACGCTGATGCTTAACGACTACTACCTCACCGGCGGCAGCGGTGGCAGGCCGCTCGGCAATGTCCAGCTTCTCGGCAAGATCGACGGCAACGTGCTTGCCGCGAATGTCCGGCTGATGCCGCGGTTCGCGCTTGACTGGATGGCGTCGCATTCGGTCGACTGGTCTCTCGTCTGCGAGGACCTGCCCGATCCCGAGAGCCGCGTCAGGGTGGATGGCGACGAGGTCGTCCTCCAGTGGCGGCGCTCGAACATGCAGGCATCGGAAGAGTTGAAGAAGGTCATGCGCGAGAACCTGCGCGCGTGCGGATATCCGGTCATCCTGACGCGGCTGATCGACAAGCGCACGCCCTCGCACCAGTGCGGAACGGTGCGTATGGGGCTCGACGGGGCAAGCGCGCCGCTCGATATCTTCTGCCGGTCTTTCGACCATGCGAACCTGTTCGTCGTGGATGGCGGCTTCCTGCCCACCTCGGCGGCGGTCAACCCGGCGCTGACGATTGCGGCGCAGGCCCTGAGGGTGGCCGACCACATTCGCCGGACCGATCTCGCCTGATTGTCCGTACCCGAACCGTCAGCCGCAAAAAAGTCGCAGCGGCGAAAACCTTAAGAGTTCGTTAAAAAATAGTCTGTCGCCCACTTCATTCCGTTACGGAATCGTTATAAAGAGAGCGCCTTCACGGGCTCTGCTGGGGAGCGGCCTCATGTTTTTGGTTGGAGTAGGCGTCGGCGTTATCGTCGGCTTGGCTGTCGCCGCTTGGGGCGCTGTGCTGCTGGTTGCGCTCGATCCGGTTCGTTTCCGTAAATCGTCGCCTCCGCGTCGCGCATATTCGACGCTCGGCCACGCCAACTAAGGCGGTTGGGACGTAGCGCGCTGCGACATCGCGTGCGGCATCGCATAAGAACAATCCGCCAAGACCTTGAGGCGACTCTGCTTTCGCCCGGCCTGCTTGTATTGGCGGCGGCCTAAAGATACTGGCCGACCTTCTTGCCGATCTTCAGGAAGCGCAGCGGGTTCATCGCGGTCCCGTTTCGGCGGACTTCGTAGTGCAGATGCGGGCCGGTCGAGCGGCCGCTGCTTCCGACATTCCCGACCACGTCGCCCCGCTGAAGTTTCTGGCCTTCCGTCACCTCTATCCTGCTGAGATGCGCATAGCGCGTGGTGAAGCCGTTTTCGTGCCTGACCTCGACCATGCGGCCATAGCCGCCGTTCCAGCCGGCCTTCACCACGGTCCCTTCGGCGGTCACATAGGCCTTTGAGCCGCTCGGCGCGCGGAAATCCATGCCGGAATGGATCGCGGGCATGCCCAGTATCGGATCGGCCCGCACGCCGAACGAGCTGGAGACCGGCACGCCGGGCGATGGATTGGCGATCGGCAGGTTGCGGGCTTCCGCCTTCACGCGCTCCAGCATGTCGAGCGCTTCGTCGAGTTCCTTGACCTTCGTGTCGAAGAGGGCAGGGCTGTCGACGGGAACGAGGGGGCCGCCCATGTCGGTTTTGCCGCCCCCGGCATCGAGCTTGAGCCCTGCCGTCTCCAGCGCGTCTGAGATGGCGTCAACCGTCTGGTAGGCGTTCTCGGCGATGGCGTTGATGCGGTCCATCTGCTCCGCTTCAATCGAGTGCAGGGACTGGTTTATGGCGACGAAGAGCCGGTCGGCGCGGTCGGCCGTGCTTTCGCCTGGCTCGGTTGTGCCGCGCGTCGGCCAGATCGAGAAGGGCGAAGACGCTGCGCTTGCGACGCTGACGGAGGGGCCGCTGGCGGAGAGATTGAAATCAAGGCCGGCCCTCAGATCGGGTTTTTCGGCCGACTCGGGCGTGTCGGTTGGCGTTCCTGCTATCTCGTTGTCTGTGCCGTCCAGCAGTGAATCGATCCGGCCATGGCGCTGGGTGAGCTTGCCTTGGCGCTCCAGCAACTCGCCGACCTTGGTTTCCATGATCTGCTGGTCCAGCATCTGGCGGCTGGTGATCCGGTCGACCTGCGCCCGCAGGGCCGAGATGCGGTCCTCATAGGCTTGCTGCATGCGCGCCTGGCGCGCGGTCATCGCATCGATGAGATCGTCCCGCAGCACGAGATAGGAGGTCGCGAGCAGATAGCCGATCGCCATGGCGGCGAGGGCCGAGCCCGCAAGGGTGACGACCCAGGGGCGGACCTGGAAATGGCGGATATTCTCGCCGCATGCGATGATGACCGTATGCGGCTCCCGGCGCTTGCCGAAAACAGTGGGCCGAACAATGTCTTTCACCGAAAACGCACCCATCCGGTAGAACTACGATCACCGGATTACACATTGTTAGGGTTAACAAAGCCCTTAGCCACGATACTGCGAATGCGCCTGCGCGGCGGATTGCATACCCGCACGGCAGGTCGGCCGTTCTTGAAAAGCCGTCAGAGCGCCTTTGCCGCCGCGAGGACTTCTTCCGCATGGCCGGGGACGCGCACCTTGCGCCAGACCTGCGCGATCCTGCCGTCCCGATCGATCAGGAACGTAGTCCGCACCACTCCCATATATTTGCGCCCGAACATCGTCTTTTCCGCCCAGACGCCGTACGCATCGATCGCCTCCCTTGATTCATCGGCTGCAAGAGGCGTCGTAAGTCCATGCTTCTTCTTGAAGTTCTCGTGTTTCCTGAGACTGTCGGGCGATATGCCGACCACCACGGCTCCCGCCTTTTCAAAGGAGGGCTTCAGGCGCGAGAAATCGATCGCCTCGGTCGTGCATGTCGGCGTGTTGTCCTGCGGGTAAAAGAACAACACCACGATTTTGCCGCGAAGCTCTGTCAGCCGGACGGTTCCACCGCCGTCCGATGGCAACGAGAAAGGCGGCGCTTGGTCTCCGGTTGCCAGTTCGGTCATAGCTATCCCCTTGATCGGACTACGTGAAATGCTGCACAGATATATACTGCGGCACAGCTTGTTATGCCGCTAATGCCAAATACGGAAGATCGGGTGGAGCACCAAACGACAAGGCATGAAAAAATCCGGTTCAGGCGTGGCGAGATCACGGATCTGTCCAGCTTTCCTTCCGCCGCCTTGGAGCCTAGGCCCGCTCGCAACTGGCTGCCGAAACGCTCGCTGAAAGTTCTGTTGTGGGTCGCCGGCAGCGCGGCCTCGCTCGTCCTGCTCCTCGTGCTCGGGCTCTATGCGATCGGCCTTTTCGGCATCGGTTCAGAGCGGCTGCGTCTCGCCGCGGAGGCGGCGATGAAGCAGGTTGCCGGCGTCGATGTGGACGTCGCCATGGGGCCGGCCTCCATCGGGCTGGACGGCATTCGCTTCCTTGGCCTCGAGGTAGAAGACGTCACGCTCAGCCGCAGCGGTGCGGGCGAGATCGCCAAGGCCGGCACGGTTCGCTTCGGTGTGCGCCTGCTGCCGCTGCTTTCGGGCGACGTGCGGGTTTCGAGCGCCAGCATTTCGGATGCGCGCATCGTCGTCGACGCGCTGCAGACGGGCAAGCGGATCGACTGGATGACGGCAATCAAGAACGAGCAGGGGTTGGTCGATCCCGATCTCGTCGTCAGGACGATCTTTTCTGCCGCCCACCATGCACTCGATGCGGTCGGGGCAAAGGCGGTGCGGCGCATCGCGCTCGACGATGTCGAACTCGTGCTGCCGGCCGGCGATGGCGTGGGCAGCGTTCGCCTTGCGCAGGCGAGGCTGAGGGAGACGAGAGGGGACAGCCTCGCCCTCGCGGCCACGATGGAAATCGGGTCGCGGCCCGTGGAGGTGGAACTGACCGCCGCGCGTGACGATGCGAGACGCATTTCCGCGCTCGACGTCAAGGTCGCCACGCCCGCGCAGGAAGAGGGCGAAGCGACCGCCAGCCGGCTGGGCGGCCTCGACCTGAAGCTCACCGGGGCAGAGGGGCAGTCCGGCGAGCCGGGCGGCATCAACGCATCGGTCAAGTTGACCGAGTGGGCGGCCGATCTGGGTCCGCGCGGCATCCTGTCCGGCAGCATCGATTTCAGCGGCCGCATCACGGGAGGCTCCGGCCGCGTCGAGATCGGGCGGCTTCAGGCCGCTATCGGCCGCAGCCTGCTCGATTTCCGTGGCGCGGTTGGGCCGAGCCCCGCGACAGGCGTTGCCGGCGACGAACCAGCCTACCGTTTCAACCTCGTAAGCGCGCGTTCGACGATCTCGCCGGACGGCTCGCCCGAGCCCGCGCTGCGGGCGGCAATCCAGATCGCAGGCAACTACAGGCCGGGCGCGGGCGAGCTGTCCGCCGACGAGATCGTCGTGAAGGGAGAGGGCGGCGAGGCGCTCGGAACCGCATTGATGCGCTTCGTCGAAGGCAAGGTGCCGGGCATGTCGGTTGCCTTCAACGTCCACGATATGCCCGTGTCGCAGGTCAAGCAGATCTGGCCCTGGTTCGCCGCGCGCGGCGCGCGCAACTGGGTCATGAACAACGTCTTCGGCGGAAGGGTCACCGAAGCGCAGCTTCAATACCGTGTCGAGCCGGGCCGTTTCGGCAACGGCGTGCCTCTGAATGCGAATGAGTCGTTCGGGACGTTCCAGGTTCGCGGCACACGCTTCGATACGGCCGGCCTCATCCCCGCCGTGCGCGATGCGACCGGCACAATCGACTACAAGGGCAACGACGTCACGATTTCGCTGGATTCGGGCACCGTCTACCTGCCGAGCGGGCGCACCGTGGCAGCAAGCAACGGGGTGCTGCTGGTCAAGAACGCGAACGTGCCGCCGGCGATCGGCGCGCTCGATATCGACGTCGAGGGCGAGGCCCCCGCGGTCCTTGAACTGGCATCCTACGATCCCATCAATGCGATGCGCCATATCGACTTCGCGCCTGATGATTTCAGCGGTCAGGTGACGGGCAATGTGAAGGCCGACATCCCGCTCCAGAAGGGCGTGGACCGGGAACGGCTGAACTGGCTCGTCTCGCTGAACTACAAGAACCTTGCCATATCGAAGCCCGTCGACGGGCAGGCGGTCTCGGACGCGGAAGGAACGATCGCGATCCAGAAGACGAACGCGGTCATCGCGGCGAGAGTGAAGCTCAACGGCATTCCCGCCGAGATCGACGCGGTCGAACCGCTTGGCGCAAGCGATGTCGAGCGCAGGCGGCTGATCACGGTATCGCTGGACGACAAGGCTCGCGAGGCGGTGGTTCCCGGCCTGGGCAACATGCTGGAGGGGCCGGTCAAGGTGACGTTCGACGCCCGCATGCCCGGCAAGCGTCTGGTCAAGGCCGACCTGACCAAGGCGCAGCTCAGCCTGCCCTGGGTCGGCTGGTCTAAAGGTCCCGGCATCGCGGGCAACGTGTCGTTCCAGCTGGAGACGGCGGATGGAAAATCCACCCTGTCCGATTTCGAGCTCTCCGGCGCCACATTCGGGTTCAAGGGAGGGCTCTCGTTGGCAGGCGGGGCGCTGACCGAGGCGAAATTCTCCAGCGTCAGGCTCAACCGCAACGACGACGTGGCGCTCACCGTCAAGCAATCGGGCAAGGGATATGCGGTCGACCTCAGCGGCAAGTCGCTGGATGCCCGCTCGGTGATCAAGCAGTTCACCGAAAGCACAAGGGGCACACAGAAGGAAGCCGCCGCGCGCGCCGTGCCCGTTTCTCTAACGGTCGCTGTCGACAGCCTAACGGGCTTCAACGACGAGAAGCTTTCCGGCTTCAAGATGCAGTACAAGGGCGCGGGTCCGCGCGTCGACCGCATGGACGTGACGGCGACCACGCGGTCGGGCAGCCCGGTGGAACTGGGCAACAATCTGAAGGACGGCCGCCGCGTCATGCGTCTGACCTCGAAGGATGCCGGCGCGATCCTCAGGTTCCTCGATATCTATGCACGCATGGAGGGCGGCAGCATCGACCTGTCGCTGAAAGGGAGCGGCGACGGAGCGCTTTCGGGTGAGCTGCTCGCCAGCAATTTCGTCATCGTCAACGAGCCCAGGCTCGGCTCCATCGTTTCGACCACGCCGCCCGGCGGCGACAGGAGCCTCAATCAGGCCGTTCGACGCGATATCGATACGTCGCGTGTCAGTTTCGAACGCCTGTTTTCCGAGATCGAGAAGGGTGACGGCTATCTGCAGCTGGCGAACGGTGTCCTGCGCGGCCAACTCGTCGGGGCGAGTTTCCAGGGCACTCTCTATGACCCGAAGGGCAATATCGACATGACCGGCACGTTCATGCCGGCTTATGGCCTCAACCGTATCTTCGGCGAGATTCCGATCGTCGGCATCCTGCTCGGCAACGGCCGGGATCGGGGACTGATCGGCGTCACCTTCAGGCTGACCGGCAAGTCGGATTCGCCCACCGTGCAGATCAACCCGCTTTCGGTCATTGCGCCCGGAATCTTCCGGTCGATCTTCGAATTCCGATAATCAGCAGAGCGAGGCGTCAGGCCGGCTTCACCAGCACATGCCTCTTCTTGCCGAGCGACAGCTTGATCACGCCGTCCGCCGTCAGGTCGGAATCTGTCACGATCAGCTTCTCGTCCGAGACAGGACGGTCGTTGAGACGCACGGCGCCTCCCTGTATGTGCCGCCGCGCTTCGCCGTTCGACGCCGCCAGTCCGGCGCTTACGAACAGCGCGAGTATGCCCACGCCTGACGCAAGCTGGGAGCGCTCGATGCTCACGCTCGGCAGCGTGTCCGCCGTGACGCCTTCCTCGAAGGTCTTGCGCGCGGTTTCGGCAGCCTGTACGGCGGCTGCCCTGCCGTGCAGCATGGCCGTCACCTCGGTCGCCAGCGTCTTCTTTGCTTCGTTGATCTCGGCGCCTCCGAGCGCCGCCAGCCGTGCAACTTCGTCCAGAGGCAGCGCGGTGTATAGTTTCAGGAAACGGCCGACATCGGCATCCTCGGTGTTGCGCCAGTATTGCCAGAAATCATAGGGGCTCAGCATGTCGGCGTTCAGCCAGACCGCGCCGTTCATCGACTTGCCCATCTTGGCTCCCGACGAGGTCGTCAGAAGCGGCGAGGTCAGCGCGTAGAGCTGCGGCGTGCCCAGCCTGTGGCCGAGATCGATGCCGTTGACGATGTTGCCCCACTGATCCGACCCGCCCATCTGCAGGCGCAGGCCGTAGCGCCTGTTCAGCTCGACGAAATCGTAGGCCTGAAGGATCATGTAGTTGAATTCGAGAAAGGACAGCGACTGCTCGCGGTCGAGCCGCTGCTTGACGGAATCGAAGCTAAGCATGCGGTTGACCGAGAAGTGCTGGCCGACATCGCGCAGGAATTCGAGATAGTTGAGCGGCATCAGCCATTCTGCGTTGTTGACCATCAGCGCGTCGCGCGGCCCGTCGCCGAAGGTCAGATAGTTGGAGAACACCTGCTTGATCCCGTCGATGTTCGACTGGATCGTCTCCGGCGTCATCAGCTTGCGCGCCTCTTCCTTGAAGGACGGGTCGCCGACCATGCCCGTGCCGCCGCCCATCAGCGCAACGGGGCGATGGCCGGTCTTCTGCAACCAGTAGAGCATCATGATCTGGATCAGGCCGCCCGCGTGCAGGCTCGGGGCCGTCGGGTCGAAGCCGATATAGGCCGACACCGTCTCCTTGAGGAACAGTTCGTCGAGCCCGGCATCGTCCGATGTCTGGTGGATGAAGCCGCGTTCGTCGAGCACGCGCAGGAAGTCGGATTTGAAGGCGGACATTTCTTAATTTCCTGGAAGTAAGCTGACGATGAAGGCCGCTGCGTGGCGGGCTTCATCGCGGGCGTTTAGCATCCGGCGACGGTGAATCACAAGAACGGCGGCAAAAATGGCGGCAATGCGTGCAATCGGACTGATGAGCGGCACGTCGATGGACGGCATAGACGTCGCCGCTCTCGAGACGGACGGCGAGACGGTCACGGCGCGCGGGCCTTCCCTGTCGGTGCCCTACGAAGCGGCGTTCCGCAAGCGTCTGGCGGATGCGCTCGAAACGGCGAAGTCGATTGCCGAACGTGCGCAGAGGCCGGGCGGCCTCGCCGATCTGGAACGCGCCATCACGCTGCGCCATGCCAGGGCCGTGCGCGACTTTCTCGACGCCGCGCCGGACGAATGGAAGCAGCCCGCCGTCATCGGCTTTCACGGACAGACCGTCCTGCATCGTCCCGAGGCGGCGCTGACCGTGCAACTCGGCGACGGCGCGCTTCTGGCAAGGGAGACCGGCGTCGATGTCGTCCACGACATGCGCGCCAACGACATGCTGCATGGCGGGCAGGGCGCTCCGCTCGCGCCTGCCTATCACGCCGCGCTCGCCCGCTCGCTGCCCGCGCAATTCTGCGCCGACTTTCCCGTCGTGCTCGTCAACATAGGGGGCATCTCCAATATCACCTACGTCCCGCGCGAAGGTGATCCAATCGCCTTCGACACGGGGCCGGGGAATGCGCTCATCGATCAGTGGGTGGCTGGACGCGCGGGGCTCGCCTACGACGCGGACGGCGCGATCGCGAGTCGCGGCCGTGTGGTGCGCGCGGTGGTCGAGCGCTATCTCGGCCTTCCCTTCTTCGCCAGGACGGGACCGAAATCTCTCGATCGTTACGACTTCACGCTGGACTTGGCGCAGGGTCTCGACCTGGCCGATGGCGCGCGCACACTCGCGGCGGTTTCGGCCGAGGCGATCCTGGCGTCGGCTACATTGCTGCCGTGCGCGCCGAAGCTTTGGGTTGTCTGCGGTGGCGGACGCAAGAACCCTCACATCGTCAACGACATGAAGGAAGCAGCAGCGCGCACAGGAGCAAAAGTCGTCGTCGCGGAGGAGGCAGGCTTCGATGGCGACGCTACTGAAGCCGAAGCCTGGGCCTTCCTGGCGGTGAGGTCGCTGAGGGGGCTGTCGCTTACATTCCCGACGACAACCGGATGCACGGTTGCGATGACCGGCGGTATTCTGAATAAAGGGCTAGTCTGAATAGATTGAAGGGCGAACGGTAAAACCGAACGCCCTTCAAGAAACAGCGCAGTATTGACTGCGATATTTACTTCTTCGCGGGAGCCTTCTTGGCCGGCGCTTTCTTGGCGGCGGGCTTGGCTGTTGTCTTGGCGACCGGCTTTGCGGCGGCTGCCTTGGCAGCAGGCTTTGCAGCGGCTTTCGCGGCCGGCTTGGCAGCGGCCTTGGCCGCCGGCTTCGCCGCAGCCTTGGCAGCGGGTTTCTTCGCAGCCGGCTTGGCCGCAGCTTTTGCTGCCGGCTTGGCGGCGGCTTTTGCGGCAGGCTTTGCTGCGGCCTTCTTGGCAGCCGGCTTGGCTGCTGCCGGCTTGGCTGCGGCCTTGGCGGCCGGCTTCTTCGCGGCCGGCTTCTTCGCGGCCGGCTTGGCGGCAGCTTTTGCGGCTGGCTTCGCTGCGGCTTTTGCAGCGGGCTTTGCCTTCGTCGTCGCAGCGGGCTTTGCAGCAGCCTTGGCCGTTACTTTCGGCTTGGTGGCTGTCGCAGCCTTGGCTGCTTTCTTGGTAGGCTCTGTCTTGCTCACGTGAGTTCCCCCTCGTCTAGGGATTGTGATTCGTCACAACCGGAGCCTGACATGCACTAAGTCGGCTGTCGAGTATCCGAGTGCGTAGAGCAGAACTTTCCGACTCTTATCTTTGGCCGGTGACAGTCAAGCGACAGCGACTACTGTCGCGAGCACTGAATATGGAGTTCAGCGCAGGCGCTTCGGACGAGGATCGGCGAGTTCACCAGACAGCCTGCGGTCGAGATATTCGGCGCAGTTTTCGATCAGCAGGTCGGCGTCGTTGGAGAAGAAATGGTTCGCGCCGGGCAGCGTCTTCTGCGTGATGGTGATGCCCTTCTGCGTGTGCAGCTTGTCGACGAGAACCTGCACGTCTTTCGGAGGCGCAACCTTGTCGGCGTCGCCGTGGATGATGAGGCCGGATGAAGGGCAGGGCGCGAGGAACGAGAAGTCGTACGTGTTCGGCTGCGGCGCGATCGAGATGAAGCCCTCGATCTCCGGACGCCGCATCAGCAGCTGCATGCCGATCCACGCGCCGAAGGAATAGCCGGCGACCCAGCACGTCTTCGAGTCCGGATGCAGCGACTGAATCCAGTCGAGCGCCGCGGCGGCGTCGGACAACTCACCCGTGCCGTGGTCGAACTCGCCCTGGCTGCGGCCGATGCCGCGGAAGTTGAAGCGCAGCGTCGTGAAGTCGCGCTTCTGGAACATGTAGAAGAGATCGTAGACGATCTTGTTGTTCATCGTCCCGCCGAACTGCGGGTGGGGGTGCAGGATGATCGCGATGGGCGCGCTCTTTTCCTTCGACGGTTGATAGCGCCCTTCCAGGCGACCGGCCGGACCCGCGAAAATAACCTCAGGCATGAAAACTCCATTACCGCATCTGTATCCTGCCGGCTGGATCAATTCTCCCTAAGCCTTGACGCGGGACGCTCGCGTTCATAGAAGCTAGTTTAGAATTGTTCAAAACTGGGTGGCATGCACCCGACCGGCAAAGCGCGTAGATAGGACGGCTACCCTTGCAAATACAAGGAAATTACGCGTCCCACTTCCATATTGCGTGCTGAGCGACGCAACGAACTGATATGAAGCGACCATGATCGGGCACCGTGCCTATCTTGACTACAATGCGAGCGCGCCGCTCCTGCCGTCGGCGCGAACGGCAATGCTTGCCGCGCTCGACGCGTCCGCCAATCCCTCCTCGGTGCATGGCGAAGGTCGCGCCGCGCGCAGGCTTGTAGAGGACGCGCGCCGCAACGTTGCAGCGCTCGTCAACACGAAGCCCGAGCATGTCGTCTTTACCTCCGGCGCTACGGAAGCCGCATCGACCCTGCTGACGCCTGACTGGCGCATGGGACGCGGCGCGGTGCGCATGGCGCGGCTCTATGTGAGCGCGGCCGATCATCCCTGCCTGCTCCACGGCGGACGCTTCGCGCCCGAGCGCGTCACGCGTATCGGCGTCGATGCCGACGGCCTTTGCGATCTTGAGGCGCTGGCCGCCGCGCTCGCCACGCATGATCGCGACGAGGGACTTGCGCTGGTCGCCATCCACTTCGCCAACAACGAGACCGGCGTGATCCAGCCGGTGCGCGAGATCTCCGCGATCGTGAAGGCGGCGGGCGGCGTGCTTGTGCTTGATGCCGTGCAGGCGGCAGGGCGTATTCCTCTCGACCTCTCCGATGGCGCGGCTGACTATCTTGTCCTGTCCTCGCACAAGATCGGCGGGCCGATGGGCGCTGGCGCATTCGCTGCGGCCTCCGACCTGATGATGCCCGCACCGCTCGTCACCGGCGGCGGGCAGGAGAAGGGCCATCGCGCGGGCACGGAAAACCTTGCCGGCATCGCCGGTTTCGGCGCGGCGGCCCGAGAGGCGCGTGAGCGCCTTGCCGATGCGGGCGAGATCGCCAAGGTTCGCGACCGCATCGAGGCGGCGATCCTGTCGCTCGCGCCGGACGCCGAGATTTTCGGCCGCGCGGTTGCGCGCATTGCCAACACGATCTTTTTCGAGATACCCGGCACGAAGGCCGAAACGCTCCAGATCGGATTCGATCTCGCGGGCGTTGCCGTGTCGGCCGGATCGGCCTGCTCGTCGGGGCGGGTGGGCCCCAGCCATGTGCTCAAGGCGATGGGACGCGAGAGCGAGGGTGCGCTGCGCGTCTCGATCGGGCAGGGCACGACATTGGAGGATACGGAGCTTTTCAGGGCTGCGCTGACGCAGATTGTGGCGCGCAGGCCCGACAGAACGACGCAGGCCGCCTGAGAAGCGGTATGCGTTCCGGCCGCAAGGCCGTTAGCCGGTGCGTTTGCGGAACGGTGCCATGCCGTTCCGAAGGGTGAATTCCCGAAGCAGGCGCACTATATGGAGCTTACGCCGTCCCAACGGCGCCATAGTTTGAAAACTGCCGGGCCTTGAACCCGGCAAGGATGGAGAACGCGATGCCTGCTGTGCAGGAGACGATCGATCGGGTCCGCAAGATCGATGTCGATCAGTATAAATACGGTTTTGAGACGAAGATCGAAACCGACAAGGCGCCCAAGGGCCTGTCGGAAGACATCATTCGTTTTATCTCGGCCAAGAAGGGCGAGCCCGACTGGATGCTTGAATGGCGTCTCGGCGCGTACCGCCGCTGGCTGACGCTTGAGGAGCCCACCTGGGCGCGCGTCGAATATCCGAAGATCGACTTCCAGGACATTCACTATTACGCCGCGCCGAAGTCGACGCCCGGCCCGACCTCGCTCGACGAGGTCGATCCAGAATTGCTGAAGACCTATGCAAAGCTCGGCATCCCGCTCAAGGAGCAGGAGATTCTGGCGGGGGTGAAGAAGCAGGCCGCGCCGGTCGACGGATTTGGCGAGAGCGATGGCGACAACGACAATGCCGCGCCGCGCCTCGTGGCGGTGGATGCCGTGTTCGATTCCGTCTCGGTGGTGACGACCTTCAAGGAAGAACTAGCCAAGGCGGGCGTCATCTTCTGCTCGATCTCGGAAGCCGTGCGCGAGCATCCCGAACTGGTGCGGAAGTATCTTGGCACGGTGGTGCCCACCACGGACAATTACTACGCCACGCTGAACTCGGCGGTCTTCACGGACGGCTCCTTCGTCTTCGTGCCGAAGGGCGTTCGCTGCCCGATGGAGCTTTCGACCTATTTCCGCATCAACGAGAAGAACACCGGCCAGTTCGAGCGCACGCTGATCATCGCGGAGGAGGGCGCATACGTCTCCTACCTCGAAGGCTGCACCGCGCCGCAGCGCGACGAGAACCAGCTCCACGCCGCCGTGGTCGAACTGATCGCGCTCGACGATGCGGAGATCAAATATTCGACTGTGCAGAACTGGTATCCCGGCGACGCCGAGGGCAAGGGCGGCATCTATAATTTTGTCACCAAGCGCGGCGACTGCCGCGGCGACCGCTCGAAGATTTCGTGGACGCAGGTCGAGACCGGCTCGGCGATCACATGGAAATATCCGAGCTGCATCCTGCGCGGCGACGACAGCCAGGGCGAGTTCTATTCCATCGCCGTGTCAAACGGCTACCAGCAGGTCGACAGCGGCACCAAGATGATTCACCTCGGCAAGAACACGAGGAGCCGCATCATCTCCAAGGGCATCGCGGCCGGCTTCAGCCAGAATACCTATCGCGGGCAGGTCTCGGCGCACCGCAAGGCGACCGCCGCGCGCAACTTCACCAACTGCGACTCGCTCCTGATCGGCGACCAGTGCGGCGCGCACACCGTGCCCTATATGGAAGCCAAGAACGCGACCGCCAAGTTCGAGCACGAAGCGACGACGTCCAAGATTTCCGAGGACCAGAAGTTCTACGTCATGCAGCGCGGCATCCCCGAGGAAGAAGCCATCGCGCTCATCGTCAACGGCTTCGTCAAGGACGTCATCCAGCAGCTGCCGATGGAATTCGCGGTAGAGGCGCAGAAGCTGATCGGTATCAGTCTGGAAGGCTCGGTCGGCTGACCTGAGCTGGGCTGGCACAACAAGAATTAGGTAGGACGAATAATGCTTGAAATCAGAAATCTCCACGCAAAGATCGCGGATACGGACACCGAGATCATTCGCGGCCTGAACCTCACCGTGAAGAACGGCGAGGTCGCCGCCATCATGGGACCGAACGGTTCCGGCAAGTCGACGCTGTCCTATATCCTCGCGGGCCGCGAGGACTATGAGGTCACCGATGGCGATATCCTCTACAATGGCGAGTCGATCCTCGAGCTCGACCCGGCCGAGCGCGCGGCGAAGGGCATCTTCCTTGCCTTCCAGTATCCGATGGAGATACCGGGCGTCGCCACGATGGAGTTCCTCAAGGTCGCGATGAACGCGCAGCGCAAGGCGCGTGGCGAGGAGCCGCTGACCGTGCCGGAGTTCATCAAGCGCGTGAAGGAGGCCTCGGGCGAACTGTCCATGGACATGGCCATGCTGAAGCGTCCGCTCAATGTCGGCTTCTCCGGCGGTGAGAAGAAACGCGCCGAGATCCTCCAGATGAAGCTCCTGGAGCCGAAGCTGTGCGTGCTCGACGAGACCGATTCCGGTCTCGACATCGACGCGCTCAAGATCGTCTCGGACGGCGTCAACGCACTGCGTTCGCCGGACCGCGCCATCATCGTCATCACGCACTATCAGCGCCTGCTGGAGCATATCGTGCCCGACAGCGTGCACGTCCTCTATAGGGGTCAGGTCATCAAGTCGGGCGACAAGAGCCTGGCTCTGGAGCTCGAAGAGAACGGCTATGCCGGCGTGATCGGCGAGGCGGCCTGAGGGGTGACATCATGAACATCCACGCTGCACCACAATTGACGCCCGCCGAGACGGCGCTGGTGAAGGCGTTCGGCGAGCGCCTGTCGCTGCTGCCCGGCGACGGCGAGGTCACGGTCATGCGCGACAACGCGATCGAACAGCTGAAGGCCGGCCTGCCGACCAAGCGCGTCGAATCCTGGCACTACACGGACCTGCGCCGCCTGCTCGTCTCGGTTCCCGAACTTGACCAGAGCGCGCGCGCCGCAGCGATCGCCCCGGTGGTAAAGGGCGCGGCCGTGCTTCCCCTCCTGAACGGCCAGTCCCTCGAAAAGGTGAACGCTCCGCAAGGAGCGACGGTGCGCAAGCTTTCCGAAAAGCTTCTCGCGGGCGGCTACGCCGATGCGCTCGGAACGCGCGGCGACGACGACGCCATCGGTGCGCTGAACGCGGCCTTCGTCGCGGACGGCTACTGCGTCGACATCGCCGCCGGCGCCGAACTCGCACAGCCGATCGAATTGCAGAACGTCCAGGCGGGCGGCCAGTCGCATGTGCGACTTCCGGTCCGTATCGGGGCGGGCGCGAAGGCCGTCATCTTCGAGCGCCAGACGGGTGGTGCAGACGCACTCGTCAGCTCGGTCGCAGACGTCGAGATCGGCGACGGCGCGGAGCTGACATGGCTCATCGTCCAGCAGCAGCCGGACAGCGTGACCCATCTCGGCCAGTTCAACGCCGTGCTCGGCAAGGATGCGAAGCTCGTCGTCTTCGTGATGAACGCGGGCGGCAAGCTCGTGCGGCAGGAGATCAACGTCGCGGCCGAGGGCGAGGGATCGACCTTCACGCTGCGCGGCATCAACCTGCTCGCGGGCGACACGCACACGGACGTGACAATGGTGCTCGACCATGCCGTTCCGCATACGGACTCGACCGAGATCATCCGCAACGTCGTCACCGGCAAGGCGCGCGGCGTGTTCCAGGGGCGCATCAATGTCCATCAATATGCGCAGAAGACCGACGCGAAGATGGCTTGCAACACGCTGCTCCTGTCCGACGACGGCGAGTTCTCGACCAAGCCCGAGCTGGAGATCTTCGCCGACGACGTGCAGTGCGGCCACGGCGCGACAGTCACTGAGATCGAGCGCAACCACCTCTTCTACCTGATGGCGCGCGGCATCGATGAGAAGGCGGCGCGTGGCCTGCTGGTCAAGGCATTCGTGGCCGAGGTCATCGAGCATCTGGAAGACGAGACGCTCGTCGAGGCGCTGGAATCCATCCTCGACGACTGGTTCGCGACCCACGGGTGATACGATGAACGCGCCCGGCAGGCCTGCGGATTTCTACGACGTCGAGGCGATCCGCCGCGACTTCCCCATTCTCGCGCGCGAGGTGCACGGCAAGCCGCTTGTCTATCTGGACAACGGCGCCTCCGCGCAGAAGCCGCAGGCGGTCATAGACGCGGTCGCCCACGCCTATGCAAACGAATACGCCAACGTCCATCGCGGCCTGCATTTCCTGTCCAATGCCGCGACCGACGCCTATGAGAAAGCGCGCGAGACGGTGCGCCGTTTTCTCAACGCGAAAAGCACGGACGAGATCGTCTTCACCTCCAACGCGACGGCCGGCATCAACACGGTCGCCTACGGCTACGGCATGCCCAATATCGGCGCGGGCGACGAGATCGTTCTGTCGATCATGGAGCATCATTCCAACATCGTGCCGTGGCATTTCATCCGCGAGCGGCAGGGGGCCAAGCTGGTCTGGGTGCCCGTGGACGATGCGGGCGTCTTCCACATCGAGGAGTTCGAGAAGCGCCTGAACGACCGCACGAAGCTCGTCGCGGTCACGCATATGTCTAACGCGCTGGGCACCGTCACCCCGGTCAAGCAGATCGTGGAGATCGCCCATGCGAGGGGCATTCCCGTGCTGGTCGACGGCAGCCAGAGCGCCGTCCACATGCCGATCGACGTGCAGGAACTCGGCTGCGATTTCTTTGTCTTCACCGGCCACAAGGTCTATGGCCCGTCCGGCATCGGTGTGCTCTACGGTCGCCACGAGATGCTGGAGCGCATGCGTCCCTTCATGGGCGGCGGCGAGATGATCGAGGAGGTGACGGAGGAAAACGTCACCTACAACGCACCGCCGCATCGCTTCGAGGCCGGCACGCCGCCCATCGTCCAGGCGATCGGGCTGGGGGCGGCGCTGGAATACATGGAAAAGGTGGGCCGCGAGCGCATCGCCGCGCATGAGGCCGACCTGAAGGACTATGCGCACGAGCGGATGCGCTCGATCAATTCGCTGCGCATCTTCGGCGATGCGCCCGGCAAGGGCGCCATCGTTTCCTTCGAGCTTCAGGGCATCCACGCGCATGACGTGTCGATGGTGATCGACCGTCAGGGCGTGGCGGTACGCGCCGGCACGCATTGCGCGCAGCCGCTGCTGAAACGCTTCGGCGTGACCTCCACATGCAGGGCGAGCTTCGGCATGTACAATACCCGCGCCGAAGTTGACGCGCTGGTCGACGCGCTCGAGAAGGCGCGAAAATTCTTCGGGTGAGCATCATGGAAGACGCAAATCTGACGACCGGAAACGAGATTGCTGCCGATGCACCGGCCGGCGACCTGACGGCAAGTTCGGCGATCCCCGCCGACGAGCTTGCCCGTATCACCGACGACATCGTTTCGGCGCTGAAGACCGTCTACGACCCTGAAATCCCGGCCGACATCTACGAACTCGGGCTGATCTACAAGATCGACATCGAGGACGACCGCACGGTCAAGATCCAGATGACGCTGACCGCCCCCGGCTGCCCCGTCGCAGGCGAAATGCCGGGCTGGGTGCAGAATGCGGTCAGCACGGTCGAAGGGGTTTCGGACGTGGAGGTGGATATGGTGTTCGATCCGCCATGGACGCCCGACCGCATGTCCGAGGAGGCGCAGGTAGCGCTGGGCTGGTATTGACGCAGCAGGATTTCGGCCTAGTCGATGTCTTCCATGGATATTGAGCGGCCGTTTCCATGCTTCGTTGAATCAAGGTCAAGGCGATCGCGGCTTATCACGGTCGGCAGCGGCACTACGCGCTTTCCTTTCTTCCCGCTGCGGCGATACTTGCTCTGATATTCTCTTCGCTGCTTTGTAACCTCGTAGAGAACGATACCCGAACTGGTGCCGAGGTTGAGACTTTCGATCATTCCGAACATCGGGATCGACACGCACATTTCACTGCGTTCGACCGCGAGTTCGCTGATCCCACGTTTCTCGTTACCGAACCAGACCGCGAGTTTCGCATGCGGTGTGTAATCGCCCTCATGCAGGAGGACATTGATTCTACCCTTCACATGAGGGGAGGTGACGATGGAAACGAAGCCCTTCCTCTCCAGATGGTCGAGGCAATCCTCGGTGGTGTCGAAGCGTTTTATGAATGTCCATTTGACGGCAGACACGGATGTCTCCGAAAGCGACTTTCGTGCACGAATGTCCTGCCAGTCGTCGGGGAGTGCCTTGCGTGGATCGACAATGTAGGCTTTTTCGACGCCGAGTGCATTTGCGTTCCGGATCACCGTGCCGATGTTTTTGATATCGACCGGGTTCTCGATGACGGCGATCAAATTCTTGCAGCGAAACGCCTTGATCTCGTCGGCACGCTTGCGAACGGATGGCCTAGGTTTCCTTGTCTCGATGGCTTCCATGAGTCCTTATTATCATCCACGAGACGGACTTCAATCGCTTCAGGAGGTTGGGCGAACTTGCAACGATCGGAAAACTTCACCATTTTAGAGATGAATCATCCGGCGGGCCTTGAACCCGCATGGCATGGAGAATGACATGGGACGTTTCGCCGTCATCACGATGACCGACGCCGCCTCCGAGCGAGTCAACGAGATCGTCGCCAGCCGCGACAATGCCAGGGGCATCCGCCTCGGCATCAAGAAGGGCGGTTGCGCCGGCATGGAATATACCGTCGACCTCGTCATGGAGCCCAAGGCCGGCGACGACCACGTCGAGCACAACGGCGCCAATGTCTGGGTCGCGCCCGAGGCCGCATTGTTCCTGCTCGGCACGCAAATGGATTTCGAGAAGACGACGCTGCGCACCGGCTTCACCTTCCGCAACCCGAACCAGAGCTCGGCGTGCGGCTGCGGCGAATCCGTCGAGCTTAAGCCCGCGGACCTCAAGGCGCTCGCCGAGGCGCGCGCGGCGACCGCCGCCTAGAGCCATTCAGTTTTAGGAAGAATCGCCCCTCATCCCCCTGCCGGGACCTTCTCCCCGTTGCTCGGGGCGAAGGAGGCTGGCCGCAACGCTGACGCTCCCCCTCCCTGCTTGCGGTAAGAGGGTAAGGGCGAGGGGTGGTTCCACCAAAAACTGAACTGGTCTAGTTTCTCCACCGCTGCGTGCAACGCTACTGGATCATGCGACCCACATCCTGGTCCGCTTGTGCCAGTCTGCGATGGATTCCTCCGGATAGAGGTCGAACGTCCTGTCGCCCTTGCGCACGTTCGGCTCCACCCACGACGCCTTGTATTTCAGCATGATGTGCACGCGCTGCTTCGGCGCCGGCAACTCGCTGTCGATCGCCGAGGCGAAGGGATGCACGAGGTCCGGCCAGGTCGGATCGTACAGCCAGAGCGCCGATCCGCACGACTTGCAGAAATTGCGCTCGCCGGTCGAGCGTTCGCAACGCGGCCGCTCGTCATCCTGGATCTCGGCACGGTATATGCCGATCCGGTTCTTGCCCTTGACTTTCAGTGTCGCGGACAGTGCGCCGAGGTTGATAGCATAGCCGCCGCCACCCTGTTGCTTGCGGCAGATTGAGCAATAGCACAGCATGAAGGGTGCCGGGGTGTGGCTTGCCGCTTCGAAGCTGACGCCGCCGCAGCGGCACGATCCATTGAGCAGGACGGGCATGGTGATACTCCTTGGCTGCCGGCCTGATGCGGCCTGAGGGATATGGCGCGGCGCAGGACGTCGGCAATGACTCACGCACCGGCACCTGCCATATTGCGCCGATGGAACGGGAACGCATCGAGGAACTTTTTGCCGGGCTCGGGCCGGTAAGCATAAGGCGAATGTTCGGCGGCAAAGGCATCTATATCGACGGCATCATCTTCGCCGTGGAGTTGGACGGCGAACTGCTTCTCAAGGCCGATGCGCAGGCAGCTCCTGATTTCATCGCGGCCGGATGCAGGCAATGGATCTATGCGAACCGCAAGACCGGAAAGCCGGTGTCCATGCCATATTGGAGCGTTCCCGACGAGGCGCTCGACGATCCCGACGAGATGACGCCATGGGCGAGGAAAGCGCTGGAGGCTGCGCGGCGCTCGGTCAAATAGGCAGCTACGTCAGGGCGAGCGCGATCCGGGCTGCCGCTCGCGCATTGTTTTCTACCAGCGCTATGTTGGTCTTCAGGCTTTCGCCGTCGGTAAGTTCGAGGATCTTCGCCAGCAGGAAGGGGGTCACCGCCTTGCCGGCGATCTTCTGTTCCTGCGCCGCGCGATGCGCCGCCTCGATGTAGGCCGCCATGGTCTCGGCCGGGATCTCGTGGCTTTCGGGAACGGGATTGGCCACCAGCATGCCTCCTTCGAGCCCGAGGCGCTGGCGGATGTCGAACAGCCGGGCGATGTCTTCGGGCCGTTCCATCCTGAGCGGGGCCTGGAAGCGCGACTGGCGCGACCAGAAGGCCGGCATGACGTCGGATGCGATGGTGACCACGGGCACGCCGCGAGTCTCGAGCACTTCGAGCGTCTTTTCTATGTCCAGTATGGCCTTGGCGCCGGCCGACACGACGATGACGGGCGTGCGCGCCAGCTCGTCGAGGTCGGCCGAAATGTCGAAGCTCTCTTCCGCTCCCCTGTGCACGCCGCCTATCCCGCCTGTAGCAAACACCCTGATGCCGGCCATATGCGCGCAGATCATGGTCGCGGCGACCGTCGTGCCGGCCGTGCGGCCCTGTGCGACCGCGAAGGCGAGGTCGGCGCGGGAAACCTTCATTGCGCCGCTTGACATGGCAAGCGACTCGCGCTCGCCGTCCGACAGGCCGATCTTGATCCGGCCGCCGATGATGGCGATCGTCGCCGGCACCGCGCCTTCATCGAGGATGATCTTCTCGACATTCGCGGCCATGGCGCTGTTTTGCGGATAGGGCATGCCGTGCGTGATGATCGTGCTTTCGAGCGCGACAACGGGCCGGCCCTCGTCGAGCGCGTCGGCCACGGACGCAAGCACGTCCACGTAGGGGCGAGCGGTGTCAGGAGTCATGGGCTGCCTCTCTTTGCATGCCGCATCCTTACAGGGCGACCGGCGGCGGCACCAGCGCCAGCGCTGTATCGAACGCACGCCCGGAAAGATCGGGAACAGGAGACGCGCTTTCGAGCGCGAGCGACGCGGCGGCGATGCCTTCGCGCATCGCTTGCCGGAGCGTCGCGCCGCTGAGCAGGGCGACCGTAGCAGCACCGGCCAGAGCATCGCCCGCGCCGGTGACGTCTGCGATCCCTCTCGGCGGTGGCGGCATGATCGAGAACATGCCTGCCATATCGAAGCCGAGCGCGGACTGGCTGCCGCGCGTCACGACCCCCGCTGCGAGGCCGAGGTCCCTCAGCCGGCCGACCGTGACTTCGACGGGCTCGTCGGTTTGCCTTCCGGCAAGCGCCGCCGCCTCGCGTGAGTTCATATAGAGGCAGCTCAGCGCGGGAAGAACGTCTAAAAGGCGTACAGCCTTGGCCGGCGAGATGGCGATCGCGAACAGCGGCTTGCCTGCCGCCAGCGAGGCGAGGCGGACGAGACCGGCAGCGGGGATGTTGGCGTCGCAGATCACGGCGTCGGCGGCCGCGATCTCCTCGCGCATCTTCGCCCTTCGCAACTGCTTGGGGAATGCGATCTCGTAGAGACCCATGTCGGCAAGGGCGGCAACGACATCGCCCCCGCTGTCGAGCAGGGCCGTGTAGCTCGGCGTCGAGCGGTCGAGAAAGATGGCCGACAGGTCGGCGATCCTCGCCTCGGCGATTGCCCGGGCCACCGCTTCGCCGGCGTCGTCGCCGCCTCGCAGGGAGATCATCGCCGCCCTCGCGCCACGCTGGACGGCAGTGCGCAGCGCGTTGAACGTGCCGCCGCCGGCATCCTCGCGCATGGTTCCGGGTATCGAGGCGCCGGCGACAAACGGGCTTGTCATCCTGCCGCGCCGGTCTATATGGGCGCCGCCTATGCCAAGCAGCCTCGAATGCGTCATGCCGGTTTCCACGGGAGTTGCGCGAATGGAGCAAAGATTAGGCGGACCGGACAGTCCCGGCAACCGTCGGGAGCCGAATCAGAGGCCCCCGGGACCGAGCAGGTGTCCATGCATACCTTACGTCATGTGGATAAGATGCGGTTCCGGAATAAAAGAAGAACGTGTTAACATTTAGCCAATTCAATCAGTTGGTTAAACAGGGTTGCGAAAAAGGAACAAAACATGTACAAACATCATGAAACAGCGGCGTTCCGGTCTTCATTGAGAACAAAGGGGTGGTATCATGGCGCAGAATTCATTGCGGCTCGTAGAGGATAGTTCAGTGGACAAAACCAAGGCTCTGGATGCCGCGCTTTCACAGATCGAGCGGGCCTTCGGAAAAGGCTCGATCATGCGCCTCGGCGCGAACGAGCAGGTCGTCGAGATCGGGACTGTGTCCACCGGCTCGCTCGGACTGGACATTGCGCTCGGCGTCGGCGGCCTGCCGCGCGGCCGCATCATCGAGATCTACGGACCGGAAAGCTCGGGCAAGACGACGATGGCCCTACACACGGTGGCGGAAGCCCAGAAAAAGGGCGGAATCTGCGCCTTCGTCGATGCCGAACATGCACTCGACCCGGTCTATGCGCGCAAGCTGGGCGTCGATCTGGAAAACCTTCTTATCTCGCAGCCCGACACCGGCGAGCAGGCGCTTGAGATATGCGACACGCTGGTGCGTTCGGGCGCGGTCGACGTGCTGGTGGTGGACTCGGTGGCCGCGCTGACACCGCGCGCCGAAATCGAAGGCGAGATGGGCGATTCCCTGCCGGGCCTGCAGGCCCGCCTGATGAGCCAGGCCCTGCGCAAGCTGACCGCATCCATCTCGCGCTCGAACACGATGGTCATCTTCATCAACCAGATTCGCATGAAGATCGGCGTGATGTTCGGTTCGCCGGAAACGACGACGGGTGGCAACGCGCTGAAGTTCTACGCCTCGGTGCGCCTCGACATCCGCCGCATCGGCTCGGTCAAGGATCGCGACGAAGTGGTCGGCAACCAGACCCGCGTCAAGGTCGTGAAGAACAAGCTGGCGCCGCCCTTCAAGCAGGTCGAGTTCGACATCATGTATGGTGAAGGCGTGTCGAAGACGGGCGAACTGATCGATCTTGGCGTCAAGGCCGGCGTGGTCGAGAAGTCCGGTGCTTGGTTCTCATACAATTCGCAGCGCCTCGGCCAGGGCCGGGAGAACGCCAAGCAGTTCCTGCACGACAATCCAGAGACGGCGCGCGAGATCGAACTGGTGCTGCGGCAGAACGCGGGCCTGATCGCCGAAAAGTTCCTCGAGAACGGTTCGCGCGAGGATGACGACGGAGACGTGGCCGCGAGCGGCATGTGACGTTTCCCTGCTTTCGGCCCTGAGCAAGGACGGCCGGGAAGGGAGCGGCCGCTCGCCGCCGCTTCCTTTCCCAGTCCGGATATCCGCCGTCAGGACTTGCCAGGCTGCCCCCTGTTTTCCACCCTTGGAGTTTCTGGACAGCCCCGGGAGCGACCGCTAAAAGGCCACGAGCAGTTTTCCGGCCGGGGCCGGCCATCAAAAGGCATTTCCATGAGTGGCGTTAGCGAAATCCGGTCGACCTTCCTCGACTATTTCAGGAAGAACGGGCACGAGGTCGTGGCGTCCAGTCCGCTGGTGCCGCGCAACGACCCGACGTTGATGTTCACCAACGCCGGCATGGTGCAGTTCAAGAACGTCTTCACCGGCCTCGAGACCAGACCCTATGTGCGCGCGACGACCTCCCAGAAGAGCGTACGCGCCGGCGGCAAGCACAACGATCTTGACAATGTCGGCTATACAGCGCGCCATCTCACGTTTTTCGAGATGCTCGGCAATTTCTCGTTCGGCGATTATTTCAAGGAACGCGCGATCGAGCTTGCGTGGAACCTGATCACCAGGGATTTCGGCCTGCCCAGGGACAAGCTTCTCGTCACGGTCTATCACACGGACGACGATGCGGCGGCGCTCTGGAAGAAGATCACGGGCTTCTCCGACGACCGCATAATCCGTATTCCGACCTCCGACAATTTCTGGGCGATGGGCGACACGGGCCCATGCGGACCCTGCTCGGAGATATTCATCGATCGCGGCGAGCACATCTGGGGCGGCCCGCCGGGCAGTCCGGAAGAGGACGGCGACCGCTTCCTCGAATTCTGGAACCTCGTCTTCATGCAATATGAGCAGGTGACGAAGGAGGAGCGCATCGACCTGCCGCGTCCCTCGATCGACACCGGCATGGGCCTCGAGCGTATGGCGTCCATTCTGCAGGGCGTGGACAGCGTCTTTGAGACGGACCTTTTCCGGCACCTGATCGACGCCACGTCTTCCGCGCTCGGCCGTGGGCCGGATGCCGACAATGTTGCGTCCTACCGCGTGATCGCGGACCATCTGCGTTCGTCCTGCTTCCTTGTCGCCGACGGTGTGCTGCCGTCCAACGAGGGACGCGGCTACGTGCTTCGCCGCATAATGCGCCGCGCCATGCGTCACGGACAACTGCTCGGCGCGACCGAGCCGCTGATGTGGAAGCTCGTGCCGGCACTCATCCGCGAGATGGGCCAGGCCTATCCTGAACTCGGACGCGGCGAGGCGTTGATTACCGAGACGCTGAAGCTCGAGGAAACGCGCTTCCGCAAGACACTTGTGCGCGGCCTCGGCCTGCTGTCGGAAGCCACCGAAAGCCTAAAGGCCGGCGATATGCTCGACGGTGAGACGGCCTTCAAGCTCTACGACACCTATGGCTTCCCGCTCGACCTGACGCAGGACGCGCTGCGGCAGCGCAGCATCTCGGTCGATCTGGCAGGCTTTACCGACGCAATGGAGCGCCAGAAGGCAGAGGCACGCGCCCATTGGGCGGGTTCCGGCGAAGCGGCGACGGAAACCGTCTGGTTCGCCGTGCGCGACAAGGCGGGCGCGACGGAATTCCTGGGCTACGAGACGGAACAGGCCGAGGGTGTCATTCTCTCGTTGGTGAAGGACGGCGCTGTCGTCGATGCGGCAGGTGAGGGTGAGGATGTCGCGATTGTCGTAAACCAGACGCCTTTCTACGCGGAGTCCGGCGGACAGATGGGCGACACCGGCACCATCTCCGGCGAAGGCTTCTCAATTGCTGTGACGGACACCCAGAAGAAGGCGGACGGCCTGTTCGTCCACAACGGCAAGGTGACGAAAGGCTCGGTCAGGACCGGTATCGCCGTGGAACTGAAGGTCGATCATGCGCGCCGCGCGAAATTGCGCGCGAACCATTCGGCCACGCATCTCATCCACGAAGCCCTGCGCGAGGTTCTGGGCACCCATGTCGCGCAGAAGGGATCTTTGGTCGCGCCGGAGCGCCTGCGGTTCGATATTTCGCACAACAAGCCGATTTCGGCCGACGAACTCGAACAGGTCGAACGCATGGCCAATGAGATCGTGGTGCAGAACAGCCCCGTGACGACGCGCCTGATGTCGGTCGACGATGCGATCGCGGAAGGGGCCATGGCGCTGTTCGGCGAGAAATACGGCGACGAGGTGCGCGTCGTGTCGATGGGCACTGGGCTGCACGGCGCGAAGGCCAATCGGCCCTACTCGGTCGAACTCTGCGGCGGTACCCATACGCGCTCGACCGGCGATATCGGTCTGGTGCGCATCGTGTCCGATGGCGCGGTGGCCGCTGGCGTGCGACGTATCGAGGCGCTGACCGGCGAGGCTGCGCGACGGTATCTTGACGAGCAGGAGCGCCGTCTCAAATCTGTTGCGGCCACGTTGAAGGTCGCGCCGGGCGACGTGCCGGCTCGGGTCGGGGCACTTCTCGACGAGCGCAAGAAACTGGAGCGCGAACTTGCGGAAGCGCGCAAGAAGCTTGCGCTGGGCGGCGGAGAAGGGACGGGGACTGCTGCGGTCAGCGAAAACGAGATCGTTTCGGGCGTCGGATTTCTCGGCAAGTCCGTGACGGGCGTCGCGCCGAAAGACCTGAAGTCGCTCGCCGATGCCGGCAAGAACTCGCTCGGATCGGGCGTGGTGGTCTTCGTCGGCGCGGGCGAGGACGGCAAGGCGAGCGTCGTCGTCGGAGTCACCGATGATCTTACCAAACGCTTCAGCGCTGTCGATCTGGTTCGCGCCGCTTCGGCAGCCCTTGGCGGCCAAGGCGGCGGCGGCCGTCCCGACATGGCCCAGGCCGGCGGTCCCGATGCCAAGAAGGCTGCCGATGCGATCGCGGCGGTGAGAGCGGCACTGGCCGGTTGATGCCGTTGTGCGATTGCATAGCCCGGTCAAGAGACGCTATACGCCGGCTATAAATAGTGACGCCTCGATGTTGACTTGATCCGTGAACGATGCGGATAGGCAGGATGGCCCGTCAAATTTTCCAAACGCTGTCGCGTGAACCGAAGACCTTTGTGTGAATCTGCATACGACAAGGGAGCCTCCCTTGTCCCGGGAATTGTCTCGCGACGGCCTGAGCACCAAGATCCATGCCGCCACCGAGGCGCTCGGGCTGCCCGTTCGCCTGATCGCCTCGCCCGGCCAGCGAAACGACATCGCCTTCGCCCACGACCTGATCGACGGCATCGAGGCCGACGCCAC
>WPCJ01089133.1_pt1 | contig 30489 bp, 25 predicted proteins | sample 5399831 | NCBI WGS metagenome assembly WPCJ01 (sample SAMN12869470, study PRJNA574797) | sludge metagenome | isolation source: wastewater treatment of pH10 | place: China:Beijing | collected 2019-05-20 | reverse complement strand
CCGCGCAAACAGATTTGTTGCAAGCATCAGCATGAATGTCACCGCAACGGCCAGAATGGATATGGCAGCCGCATAGGCGGAATCGCCCGCCTGTTCGAAAGAAAACATCACCACGCCCAGCGTTTCCGATCCCGACGCCCATAGTAGCGCTGAAACCGTCAGCTCACAGAATGCGGTCATGAAAATGAGCACGCCGCCTGCAAGCGTCGCTGGCGCGACAAGAGGAAATATAATAGTCCGCAGTCGGTAGAAAAGCCCCGCTCCCGCCACTCGCGCGGCTTCTTCCAACGCACGGTCGATCTGGTGGAGGCCAGCCACCGTTGGCCGCAGCGCCAGCACGAAGAAGCGCGCAAGATAGGCAAACAGGATGATCCAGAGCGTATTATAGAGGCTGACACCGACCACCGGCAGTGGCTTTAAGAACATCAGCAGACAGGCGATTGCCAGCACAACGCCCGGCAGCGCGTAAGGCATCTCGGCTGCAAAGTTGAGGATCGGAGTCCAGCGCCGCTTGCGCCATGCCAGCATATAGGCAAGCGGAACCGCAATCAGCACAGCAAAACCCGCCGTAACCACCGACAGCAGAATACTGTTGCCAAAAGCGCGGGCTGATCCGCTGTGTTCAAGCATGACAAAGCGGAAATTTTCAAGTGTTGCTGTCGCAAATGTAAGCGGCACGCCATAGGCCGGAACCAGCGCGGAAAGCGATAATCCGATCAGCGGCAGAAGCAGCACGATCACGATCGACAACCATGCAGCCAGCTCCGCCCACACACGCCATGCGCCAAGCGCAAAAGGCGCGGCTGGAAGCGAGGTTGAAACAATGCGGAAATCGCGACGACGTGAGGCATGGTCCTGCGCGGCGATCCCTGCCATAGCGATCAGACCGATCAGTACCGAAAGCACGGCGACGCTGGACAGGACGGCTGGTCCACCGCCCGCAAGACGCTGATAAATCAGCGTTGGCAGAACAAGATAATTCGATGGAATCCCCAAGAAGGCAGGGATGCCAAAATTGCCGACGCACGACACGAAAGCCAAGGCGGCAGCACCGATGATCGATGGCGTCATCAGCGGCAGGATGATGGTGCGCAGAACGGTCCATTTGCTGGCACCGGCACTCAGACCCGCTTCGACCAACTCGCGTGGGAGTTTGCGCAGGCCCGCCCGTACAATCAGAAAGACCAGCGGTCCATATTGCACGCCAAGCAGAAAGATAATGCCCCAGACGGAATAAAGCGGATTGCGGCTTCCCAACGGCGGCGCCATACCAATGATCTTGAGGAACTGGCTGGAAGGCCCGAAAAGCTGGAGCCAGGCCAGCGCTGTTACCTGCGGGGCGATCAGCAGCGGGGTCACATAGAAAAGCACGAAGACGTTGCGCCCGCGCATATCTGTGAGGCCGACGAGCAACGCCGCAACAATGCCAAACGCCAGCGCCAGCAGCGTGCCGCCAATACCGATCTGCAAAGAATGCCATGTGGCAACCCATGTCGAGCGGCTGCTCAATGTTTCGGAAAGAACGGATGTCGAAAGCTGTCCCTGCGGCGCAACAAGCTCAACAAGCAGACGCGCCATCGGTAGAAGCGACAGCACCGCAACAATCAGCGTTACGCCAACAATCAGGGCCGTATCACGGCCCTGAATATCTCGAAACATTCGCATTTTCGCTTTTTATCCGCCAAACAGCTCGGAGAACTGCTTCTTGTCGGCATCAGTCTGATCGAGAACCTTCTGGGTGTCGATAGACATGATGTTGATCTTGGTGCCTTCTGGCAGCCATGCAGGGCGACCGACGCCGTCCTTGGCAGGCAGATAGCCCTGCTCAAGTGCCAGCTTCTGGCCATCATCCGACAAGATGAAATCAACGAACTTCTTGGCACCGTCGACATTCTTGGCGGTGGCCATGATCGCAACTGGTTCGGTTACGGCAGGCACACCTTCCGACGGGAAGACGAACTCGATCGGCGAACCCTTGGCTTTGGCATTGAGCGCCATGAAGTCAACAAGAATGCCATATGGCTTTTCGCCACTCGCAACCGACTTCAGCACTGCGCCATTGCCCTTGACGCTTGCCAGTTCATTGGCCTTGAGGTTCTTGAAATAATCCCAGCCGAGATCCTTGTTGAGCGCGAAACCGCTCAGGAGATAGGCAGCAGCGCCCGAATAAAGCGGGCTTGGCATGACAACCTGGCCTTTATAGTCGGCCTTGGCGAGATCGGCCCAATGTTCAGGCTTCTGGCTCGCACCCGTATTATAGGCGATGCCGGTGGTGATGAGCTTGGAGCCGAAATAAGTCTTGTCGGCGTCATAGCTATCTGCAGCAAAACCATCGACCTTGGCTTCCGGATAGGCGAGCAGGCGCTTGTCCTTCTTGAGGCCTTCCATCGTCACCGCATCAGCGATCAGAAGCACGTCAGGCTGCGGCGCGCCAGCCGAAAACTCGGCTGCAAGCTTGGTGAGGAGTTCGCTCGTACCGGAACGGAAAATCTGCACATCCGTATCTGGATTGACCTTGCGGAAAGCTTCGACTGTCTTGGTCGCATCCGCTTCCGGTTGCGACGTATAAAGCGTCAGCGTATCGGCCTGTGCCACGGCGATGGAAAGAGCAAGAAGCGCAGGTACGACAGCAGCCCGCTTCAGCATCTTGTTCATGGGATTCGCTCCTCGAATTTCTGTATAATGTTCGCCAGCATGACCAGCGATGCCGGTGCAATCCTGACGCGTGCGAAATGATAGCGCGCAGATACTGCCATGGCGATAGGCACGATCATTTCCATTCATGGTGCACCTGTCAAACATCCTGCAACGTGAACCCGGAAAACAAAAGCCTCCCGGCGGAATCATATCCATCGGAAGGCTTGTAAGACATTGAATGTTTTGCCGAACAGCCATCCGTACCTCCAAGCATGGAGAGATGCGGATGGCATTAGAGGAATTGCAATGCGGTTTTATGACAACCGTAAACGCATCCCCGCTGAAAAGATCAACAGATCAGATAACGATCTCGGCAACATGCGCAACCTGAGCGCCGGCCTCGTAATAGGCTTCACGCAGACTGCGGAAATTCTGCTCTTTCGGATCGCTGACCGGCAGCGGCAGATCATCTTCTTTGATCTCGCCTGAAACGAGCTGCGAAAGCAGTTTCCCGAAGACTGTTCCCGGCGCGATACCGCGACCGTTGTAACCGGAGAACCCAACCACATTGCGGGCGAGGCGATGGAATTTCGGCAGGCTGTCATCGGTCATGCCGATCTTGCCATACCATTCGGCTTCAAATTCGACTTCGCCGATCTGCGGGAACAGACGCTTCAACGATTTCTTCGCCCATGCTTTGTGCACGGCAGCACCCGTGTTGCGCAACGCACCGACGCTGCCGAAAACGAGGCGGCCCTGCTGGTCGAAACGGAAGGATGAAAGGACTTCCTTCGTGTCCCACACCCCCTGACGTTCCGGCAATATGGAGCGCTTGATATTATCTGACAGCGGTTTCGTGGCCATGTTGAAATATGGCAGGTGAACCAGCTCGGCGCGCACTTTCGGCCATGGTGCATTGGTGTAGGCATTTGTCGCCACAACGACCCAGTTTGCCGTCACGGAACCCTTGGCGGTCTTGACCACCCATTTGCCGTTCTTTTCCTCGGCCCCGATCACCGGGCTTCCGGTAAACACGGTCGCGCCAGCGGCAATGGCCGCATGGGCAAGCCCGCGCACATAAGCGAGCGGCTGGATCGTACCGGCGCGCAGATCGAGCAGCGATCCGGCATAAGCCTTGGTTCCAACCTTGGCTGCAGTTTCCTTGGCGTCGAGCAGCTTCACATCGGCGCCACGGCGCGCCCACTGCTCATAGCGGTCTTCAAGTTCCTTCAGGCCCTTCTTGCCGACGGCGCAGTGAAGCGTGCCCTGCTTTTCGACTTCACAGGCAATCTTGTGCTTCTCAACGATTTCGAAGACAAGCTTCGGCGCATTGCCGAGGACATCAAGCAACCGGTCACCATATTTCTGGCCAAGCACGCCGGGCAGATCATCCGGCATGACCCACATGCCTGCATTGACCAGACCGACATTGCGGCCCGAACCGCCATAGCCGATCTCGATACCTTCGAGGACGATGGCTCGCGTGCCTTTCTCGGCCAGATGCAGAGCTGTCGAGAGACCGGTAAAACCGCCCCCAACGATCACCACATCCGCAGTCAGATCACCTTGCAGCGTGGCCGTCTTGGGAGCAGCAGGGGCGGTCTTTTCCCAAAGACCATGGGAGCGCGGATCGTTCAGCATTGAGAGCAACCATTTTAAATAGTGAAATACGGGCACCCTGCCCGACTGTTTCTATTTCACGCTGCGAAAGCCGGTTGGACAGCGTTATTTGCGCAACAATTCATTCCGGTTTGGAATGAACCAGCATCGAATAATCCGTATTGCCTACCTGCCCGGCAATCCACTGACAGAACACCTGCGTTAACGGATTCTCCAGTTTTCCTTCCGGTACAACCAGATAATATTCGTTCTCGGTGCGCATCGGCTTCTCAAAAAGCATGACCAGTTCGCCGCTGAGCAACTCCTGCTCAATCAGATAAAGTGGCAGAAGCGCAAAACCCAGACCGGCCAGTGCCGCACCAATGACCATCGAGAACTGATCGAACCGATGTCCCCGATAGGCCGAGCGTCCCTCAACACCGCAGCTTTCAAACCATTGCGCCCACATTTTGGGCCGCGTCGCAAGATGCAGCAAAGGCTCGTTTTCAAGCTCTTCCGGTGCCGATGGATGACGCGCTTTCAACAGGCTCGGGCTGGCGACCGGCACGATGACTTCACTGCACAGAAAGGTACAGGTGGCATGTGCCCAGACCGGCTGTCCATAATGGATGGCCAGATCGAATGGCTGCTCCTCGAAATCGAAGACGCCAGAGCGCGACGCGACATTGATGGCAATGCCTGGATGCTTTTCGATAAAATCGGAAATGCGCGGCATCAGCCAGCGCGTGCCGAATGTCGGCAGGGTAGCCACACTGAAAGAAGACGTTGATTGCGCCGAAGCCATGGCGCGCAACATCGTATCTTCCGTCTGGTTCAGTAGACGCCGCACTTCCGGTAGAAATTTTCTGCCTGCATCGGAAAGCAGAATGCGCTGGCGGATGCGCTCGAACAGCAGGACGCCAAGCTGGCTTTCAAGATCCTTGATCTGACGGCTGACCGCGCTCTGGGTGAGATTGAGCTCGTGCGCAGCCTGCGTGAAACTGCCATGACGGGCGGCACACTCAAATGCCTGCAGCGTGGCGATATCAGGGATCAGTCGTCTGCTCAGCTTCATTCCATTCTCGCATTAACATAGTTGCTTTCGTCGCAAGCATAACCGCAAAACGGTCTATATGATACATTTTCATCATAATCCATGCATGTTCCTCCCAAGCACGACATGCATAACCCGAAGATGCCCCACTCGACGGAAATTTTCGCCATGAAAGACCAGAAATTCGTTTCGCCGGACGCTATTCGTTCTGCCTTCTCGGCGGCAATGTCCGCAATGTACAAGCAGGAAGTGCCTGCTTATGGCACATTGATGGAACTCGTCGCCGATGTGAATGCCAAAGTGCTGACTGATGACAGCCACTTGCATGAACGTCTGACGGAAACAGATTCGCTTGAGCGCATTTCGGAAGAACGCCACGGCGCAATCCGTCTCGGCACGGCTGCCGAGCTGTCGATGATGCGCCGCGTCTTTGCGGTCATGGGTATGTTCCCGGTCGGTTATTACGATCTTAGCGCCGCTGGTGTCCCGGTTCACTCGACTGCCTTCCGCCCGGTCGACGATGCTGCCCTGAAGCATAATCCGTTCCGCGTCTTTACCTCGCTCCTGCGTCTCGATCTTATCGCCGATGAAAAGCTGCGCGCTGAATCGGAAGAAGTCCTGTCGAAGCGCAACATCTTCACCGGTGGTGCCATTGCACTCGTCGAAAAGGCTGAAGCCGAAGGCGGCCTCAACGACGACGACGCAAAGGCTTTTGTCGCTGAAGTGCTGGAAACATTCCGCTGGCACGATCACGCCAATGTCAGCGCCGAACTTTATCATCGCCTGCATGACGCGCACCGCCTGATCGCCGACGTCGTCTCTTTCAAGGGTCCGCATATCAATCACCTGACGCCGCGCACGCTCGACATCGACGCCGTGCAGGTTCAGATGCCGGATCGCGGCATCAACCCGAAGGCCGTTGTCGAAGGCCCGCCAACCCGCAAGTGCCCGATCCTTCTGCGTCAGACCTCATTCAAGGCGCTGGAAGAAGAAGTGTCCTTTGTGAGTGCTGATGGCACCTGGACGCCGGGCTCGCACACTGCCCGTTTCGGCGAGATCGAACAGCGCGGCGTAGCACTTACGCCGAAGGGCCGTGCTCTTTACGACAAGCTGCTCAACGATACCCGCGCCGTTGCGCGCCCTGCTCCGGATGGCTCGAATGCGGCTGAATATGTGAAAGCGCTGAGCGACACTTTTGCAGCCTTCCCAGACACATGGGCTGGCGTGCGTGAAGAAGGCCTCGGCTACTTCGCCTATTCGGTCAGGGACGCTGCAAAGCTTGAAGCCTACAAGCCGGGCACCGATATTGAGGTTCTGATTGAAGCTGGTGCGGTTCAGTTCGACCCGATCATCTATGAGGACTTCCTGCCGGTGAGCGCTGCCGGTATATTCCAGTCCAATCTGGGCGACGACGACACACAGGAATTTGTTGAAAGCCCCAACCAGAAGCGTTTCGAGGATGATCTGGGTGCGAAAGTGCTTAATGAATTCGAGCACTATGCCCGCATCGAACGCGAATCCATCGAAGCCGTTAAGGCAGGTTTGAAGGGCCTCGAAGCGGCAGAATAAAAGCATAACCCCGAAAAGTTGCAGACTTTTCGGACAGGATTATGCGCAAACAACTCATACAGAGAGGAAAGCCATGAACACCGCTGTTAGAAAAATCGACGTGAAGAAGGAAGCCGCCGATCTGCTTTCCAAACTCGGCGTAGATGCATCCGCCTATACCGGCGGCGACCTTGCCGGTTTCAGCCCCGTTTCGGGCGAACAGATTGCTGCGGTCAAGACCCACAGCAAGGAAGACGCAGTCAAGATCATCGACAAGGCTGACGAAGCTTTCCGCGCCTGGCGCAACGTTCCGGCACCGAAGCGCGGCGAACTGATCCGTCTGCTTGGTGAAGAGCTGCGCGCTTCCAAGGAAGACCTTGGCCGTCTCGTTTCGCTCGAAGCTGGCAAGATCCCTTCGGAAGGCCTCGGCGAAGTACAGGAAATGATCGACATCTGCGATTTCGCAGTCGGTCTGTCGCGCCAGCTTTACGGCCTCACCATTGCAACCGAACGTGCTGGCCATCGCATGATGGAAACCTGGCATCCACTCGGCGTTGTCGGCGTTATCTCTGCCTTCAACTTCCCCGTGGCGGTCTGGTCATGGAATGCCGCTCTGGCAATCGTGTGCGGCAACTCGGTCGTCTGGAAGCCATCTGAAAAGACCCTTCTGACCGCTCTTGCCTGCGATGCGATCTTCAAGCGCGCACTGAAGCGTTTCGGCGATGCACCGGAGGGTATTTCGCTACTTCTGCTTGGTGACCGTGAAATCGGTGAAGTCCTCGTTGACAGCCCGAAGGTTCCAGTCGTTTCGGCAACCGGTTCGACCCGCATGGGCCGCGAAGTCGGTCCGCGCCTTGCCAAGCGTTTTGCTCGTGCGATTCTCGAGCTCGGCGGCAACAATGCCGGTATCGTCTGCCCCTCAGCCGATCTCGACATGGCGCTGCGCGCAATCGCCTTCGGCGCAATGGGCACCGCCGGTCAGCGCTGCACCACCTTGCGTCGCCTCTTCGTGCATGAAAGCGTTTACGACGCTCTCGTTCCGCGTCTGCAGAAGGCATATGCCAGCGTCACCGTTGGTTCGCCGCTCGAAACCAGCGCTCTGGTCGGTCCGCTGATCGACAAGGTTGCTTTCGACAACATGCAGAAGGCGCTTAAGGAAGCTGCTGCTCACGGCGGCAAGGTACAGGGCGGCGAACGCGTCGATGCTGGCCATGAAAACGCTTACTATGTGCGTCCGGCTATCGTCGAAATGCCGAAGCAGGAAGGTCCGGTTCTCGAAGAAACCTTCGCGCCGATCCTGTATGTCATGAAGTATTCGGACTTCGACGACGTGCTGGCAAGCCACAACGAAGTCGGCGCAGGCCTGTCCTCTTCGATCTTTACGCTCAACCTGCAGGAAGCAGAACGTTTCCTCTCGGCTGAAGGTTCGGATTGCGGCATTGCAAACGTCAATATCGGTACTTCGGGTGCTGAAATCGGCGGCGCATTCGGCGGTGAAAAGGAAACCGGCGGCGGTCGTGAATCGGGTTCGGATGCATGGAAGGGCTACATGCGCCGCGCAACCAACACCATCAACTACTCGAAGGCTCTGCCGCTCGCACAGGGCGTTTCCTTCGACATCGACTAATCGATCTTATTACAGATCAAAAGAAAACCCCGCTTTGGCGGGGTTTTTTATTGACGCAACATCAGTGATTAGCGGAGATTGTGGTTATGGCCTGCCGAAAATCATGGCTTTTGAGAACCGGCGCGCAGCGTACTTGAGTACGTGAGCACCGGAAGCGCAAAAAGACGCGATTTGCAGGCCGCCAGAGCCGCAATATCACCCCATGCGTTCGGAGGCGAACGACCCGGGGCTAGCCGGGAATACGACTGTGCGATTGCCGTTGAGAAACGAACGGTGATGAATATGCGCGTGAACAGCGCGTGCCAGAACCTGCGCTTCGACATCACGGCCAATCGACACGTAATCAGCAGCGCTCTGCGCATGGGTAATGCGCGCAACGTCCTGCTCAATGATCGGACCTTCATCGAGATCTGCGGTCACATAATGCGCCGTGGCGCCAATCAACTTCACGCCGCGCTCATAAGCCTGCTTGTAAGGATTCGCGCCCTTGAAGGACGGCAGGAAGGAATGATGAATGTTGATGATCTTGCCCGACATCTTCTGGCAGAGCTGATCGGACAGAACCTGCATGTAACGGGCAAGAACCACCAGCTCCGTGCCTGTATCATCGACAATATCCAGAAGGCGCTGTTCTGCCTCCGGCTTGTTGGCCTTGGTGACGGCGATATGGTGGAACGGAATGTCGTGATTGACGACAACCTTCTGATAATCGAAATGGTTCGACACCACGCCGACAATATCAATCGGCAACGCACCGATCTTCCAGCGATAAAGCAGATCGTTCAGGCAATGGCCGAAACGCGAAACCATCAGAAGCGTTTTAGTCCGTTGCGCATTGTCGTGGAATTCAAATTCCATCTCGAACGGAGCTGCCACGGGCGCAAAACCTTCACGCAGAACATCGAGAACGACGCCTTCTTCGGAGATAAAGCTGACGCGCATTAAAAAACGACCGGTGTCCAGATCGTCAAACTGGGCGCTATCGATGATGTTGCAACCCTTGCCCGCAAGATAACCCGAAATCGCGGCAACGATACCGCGAGTGGACTTGCAGGTGACGGTCAAGACAAAATTATGCATCGGACTTCCTCAAATTTTCGAAGGCGCAAGCCAGGGCGCGCGCCTTGAAACTAGTTCACGATGCGGCCCCCGCCATGCCAGAATGCGTAATGCACTGACCGGATTGCGCTATCAAGCAACTTTGGAAGAAAGATTGCTCTATTTTGATCGTGTCTGAATCAAAAAGCGGCTGACCGTGACGAAAATGGTGATTTCGAGAACTGGAGCGCAGCGTACTTAAAGGTACCTGAGCACCGGAAGCGCGGAAATCGCCATTTGCAAACCGGCGTGGCGACTTTTGGATCAGACACTTAAAGATGCGGATTGCGATTACGGTAGCGGGCAACTAGCGAACGGTTCACGTCGCCGGAGCCCGGCATGTTGGCGCTCAGATAAATTGGTGCATCGCCCTCACCCACCAGCCTTGCCGCGACATCGGCAAAAATGGCATTGAGGATCGTAACACCAAGGGCAGTCGAAACCGGGCCGACCTTCAAAGCACTGCCTTCGACTTCCAGCACCGCATCGCCAGCAGGCGCATCATTATCCAGTACGACATCGGCCAGAGAAAGCAGTTGTGTGCGGCCTTTGGCGATGGCGTTGGAATAGGTGACAGAGGTAACCGCAATGACGGCGGCCCCCTGCTCGCGTGCAAAGCGCGCCGCTTCAATGGGAGCAGCATTGACGCCGGAATTCGATACGACGATCAACACGTCGCCTTCGCGAATGCCGTAGCGCTCGAGAATCGGAAGTACGGCCCCTTCAATCCGCTCAAAATGCGAGCTTGCCACCGCGCCGTCCTGCAGCATGATCGCGCCGCAAAGGATCGGCACGGTAATCGCCAGCCCGCCAGCGCGATAATGCAATTCTTCCGCCATCATATGCGAATGGCCGGTACCAAACACATAGACCCGACGATCTGCCGTGGCCGCAGTGGCAATGAGCTCAGCGGCTTTGGCCATCGGCTCGGCAAGGCGATCACGCAGACCGGAAAGCCGGGCTATCAGATCATTGAAATAACGATCGGTGATTTCCGTCATCAGCCTTACCCTGCTATCTGCTTTTCACCCGAAAGCCATGTGGCTTTCGCAAACAGCCCGTCGTCAAGATGGACTGCATCCATCCGCATGCCAGGACGGAACGTGCCGCGATCATTGAGACGCAAATAGCGCGCCGGATATTGACTCGCCATGCGCAGTGCCTCGGCCAGCGTCAGCTCCAGCTCGGCCACGCCGAAACGCACTGCCGACGCCATATCAAGATCGGAACCGGCAATGGTGCCATCCGCCAGCACAAGCTTGGAGCAGATGCCGCCCGGCACACGACGGACAGCACGTCCGTTGATTTCGAAGCTTTCAGAGTCCGAACCAACCAGAGCCATAGCATCCGTTACGAAGAAAAGGTGGGCATCTCCCCGCTTCGCCCGCAAGGCAAGCCGCAGCGCCATCGGATCGACATGGTGGCCATCGGCAACGATGCCGCACCAGATATCGGGATGGTCAAGCGCTGCCCCTGCCAGACCCGGCGCACGATGGCCGATCTGGCTCATGGCGTTGAAAAGATGGGTCACGCTTCGCGCACCGGCATCGAAACGCTTGAACGCCTCTTCGGCGGTAGTGTCACTGTGGCCGATGCTGACGACGACACCGCCTTCGCTCAGGCGGCGCACCTGCTCAGGTGTAACCTGTTCTGCGGCAAGCGTGACCAGTAATGTCCCGACCTGCCTTGCCGTATGGATATAGAGCGCAATATCGGCATCATTGACGGGACGCATCAGTTCCGCCAGATGAGCGCCCTTCCTTGCCGGGGCCAGATGCGGCCCTTCGAGATGGAGACCGGCAACGCCCTTGTCGGCCTTGACCGCTTCTATTGCCGCTTCAATGGCGTGGTCGCGTACCGGCGTTGTATCGGTGATCAACGTCGGCAAAAGGCTCGTCGTTCCATATTTGCGATGCCCCTTGGCAATCACGAACATGGTCTCGGACGTGGGCTGATCGTTGAGCATGCGCCCGCCACCGCCATTAACCTGCGCATCGATGAAGCCGGGCGCCAAAACACCACCGTTCAGGCGCTCGACATCATGGGCTTCGCCAAGTGAGGCTTCCGGCACCATGGCCTCGATCTTGCCATCACTGAACACCAGCGCACTTTGGTCATGAAAGCGCTCGCCATCAAAAATGCGCGCGCCTGCTATTGCCGATTTCCTGGTCATACCGTCACCGTAACCTTGTTGAGATTGCGCGGCTTATCAGGGTCAAAACCCTTGCGGCGCGTGACCGCTTCAATGACGCGGTAATAATTGATGAGGGAAACCAGCGGATCGAGATGCGCATTGCCCGTGCTTGCCGACGGCAGCCGGAAGCCCGGCGTTTCCGCATCGGATAGCGACACAATGCTCGCCCCGAACGAATGCAGTCGCTTCAGGGCCTGCATATTGGTGTCGAAAGCTTCATCACGCGGCAGGAAGGAAATGATCGGAAACCCCTCTTCCACAAGACGCATCGGCCCGTGCATCAGCTCCGCCAGCGAGAAAGCCTCCGCATGGATGTTGGCGGTTTCCTTTGCCTTCAGCGCCGCTTCGAGCGCAATCGCAAAGGCCGTGCCGCGACCGCCCGTATAAAGCGAGCGGGCATTGAAAAGGAGATTTTCAACTGCTTCGCGACCATCGGGCCGTGTTGCAGAAAGCGCCTCCGGCAGGCGTTGCAGCCCGGCCTGCAGGCTTGCATCGCCGCTGGCCGACGCCACCACCCCCGAAAGCGCTGCAACTGCAGCAATGAACGACTTGGTTGCGGCAACACTCTTTTCTTCACCGGCGTTCAACGCCAGCACGACATCGGCGGCATTGCCAAGCGGGCTATCGACAACGTTCACGACCGCAATTGTGGTTGCACCACCCTTTTTGGCAGCTTCCTGCGCCGCGACAATGTCGGGGCTGGCGCCGGACTGCGACACGGTGAAATGCAGTCCGTTCTTGAGCTTCAGCTTGGAACCATAGACCGATGCCACCGAAGGCCCGATGGATGCTACCGGAATACCCATCGTGATTTCCATCAGATATTTGAAGAATGTCGCCGCATGATCGGACGAACCGCGCGCGGCGGTCGTGATGACGGCAGGTTCGCTCTTCTGGAAAATGCGTGCTATCTCCGCAAAGGTGCCCGCCTCCTTCTCAAGCAGACCGACGACGACGGCAGGCGACTGTTCTGTTTCCTGCAGCATCAGGGAGGAAGGGCTATTCATGGTCATTCTCCAATTTTCAGTTCCGCGACGAAGTCATAGGCATCGGCGCGATAATGCGAACGGGTATATTCGACGATCCGGTCGTCCTCGAGATGCGAGACACGCTCGATCAAAAGCGCGGGCGCTCCCCGATGCACACCAAGCAGGCGTGCCGTACCGGGGTCGAGTGTAACTGCTGTCAGACGCTGCAAGGCGCGCACCGGCTTGTGGCCACGCCGCGCCAATGCGCCATAAAGCGAGGCTTCTTCGACACGATCCTTATCCAGATAATGGCGCGGAACCACCGCCCGCTCGAAGGCCATCGGAACGCCATCGGCAAGACGCAGACGATCCAGCCGCACCACCGTCGTATCGACACCGATCCCCAGCCGGAAAGCCTCGTCGGGCGACGGCCTGTCGACCTTGTTGGTGACAACGCGCGCGCCCGGCTCCTTGCCGCGTGACAGCATGTCCTCGGAAAACGAAGTCAGCCGCCAGAGATGCTGGCTGATACGGGCAGGCCGCTCGGCAACGAAGGTGCCGCTGCCACGTCGCGCCTCCACCGCGCCCTGTGTCAGCAATTCCTTATAGGCATTGCGAACGGTGATGCGGCCGATGCCAAGCTGTTCCGCCAAATCGCGCTCCGGCGGCAGGCCCACCGCGGGCGCAAGCTGCCCTTCCTCGATCAGTTCACCGAGAATGCGCGCAAGGTTCCGGTAAAGCGGCCCCGTCAGCTGCGGGTCGTGCAAGCCACGCTCTTCGATAGCCGTGATCAATGTGGTTCTATTCATACTTTACATAATAGAACCTATATAGAACCAATGACAAGTGACAATCTCATGAAAAAAGCCCGGTCGTGACCGGGCTTTTTGTTTAATGCGGTTGCTGCGCAGGATGCGCCTCAACTGGCGGCTCATCCGGCTTATGCTCCGGCTCCTTGATCCGGAACCACGCGACATAAAGCGCTGGCAGGAACAGCAGTGTGATTGCCGTGCCAGCTATGATACCGCCCATCATGGCATAGGCCATCGGCCCCCAGAACACTTCACGCGCAATCGGTATCAGCGCCAGACTTGCAGCGGCCGCAGTCAGAGCGATCGGTCGCATTCGATGCTGGCTCGCTTGCGTCACCGCATCCCAGGGATGCATGCCCTCCGTGATATGCTCCTCAACCTGCACGATCAGGATGACCGAGTTTCGGATAAGAATGCCAACCAGTGCCAGCACGCCGAGGATCGCCACAAAGCCGAGTGGTTTGCCACTCGGCAATAACGCAGCTACGACACCGATCAGCCCAAGCGGCGCCACAGCAACGACAAGGAACAACCGCTGAAAGCTCTGCAACTGAATCATCAGGATCGTAGCCATGACGAACAACATCAAAGGCACCACGGCAGCAATCGGCCCCTGGCTTTTGCCGCTTTCCTCCACCGTCCCCGCCGTCTGAATATAGTATCCTGATGGCAGCTTGTCTGCGAATGTCTTGATGGCTGGCGCCAGATCCTTGACGATTGTATCTGGCATTGTCTTGTCGATGATACCAGCGGCTACCGTGATCGTCGGAATACGTGAACGGCGATAGACGACCGGCTGTTCCAGTTCATACCGGAAATTGGCAATCGCCGCCAATGGCACCGACGTCCCGTTGCCGGTTGCAATCTGAAGGCTCTGCAGCGTATCGATCGAGTCACGCTCGTGTTTCTGCGCTCGCGCAATGACGTCGATCAGATATATCGAATCCCGAACCTGGGTGATCGTGATACCGCCGACAATACCGTTGAGGGTTGTTGCTATATCCTTGGAGGAGATACCGAGTTTTCTCGCCTTGTCCTGCATGACGTCGACGCGGATAACGCGACCCGGTTCGTTCCAGTTGTAGCTCACCACCCCAAGTCGCTTGTCGGAACTGAGGATACCAGCAAAATCCTGCGCGACGCCGCGCAGCTTCTGGATATCTGGCCCCGAGATACGATACTGAACCGGACGACCAACTGGCGGTCCGAGCTCCAGATACTTCACATAGACGTCCGTTCCGACGTAATCCTTCCGCAGAACCTCGTTGAATTTCTGCTTGAGCCTGTCGCGCGCTTCAAGATCTTTCGCAACGATGACCATCTGCCCGAAATATGGGTTGGCAGGTTGGACATCGAAGGAAAGAATGAAGCGGATAGCGCCCTGCCCGATATAGGTGCTCCAATGATCCACATCGGGATTATCCTTGAGCATCGTTGCTTCGAATTTCTCCATCTGGGCTTTGGTATCCGAGATCGAACTGTTCTGGGGCAGCGTCCAGTCGAGTACCAGTTCCGGACGATCCGATTCCGGAAAGAATTGCCGCTCGATAAATCCCATGCCAAAAACCGAGACGAGGAAAAGTGCAATCGTCGTAATGATCGTGATCCATTTGTGCCGCATAGAGGCGAGCAGGACCTGAGAGAACATGTTGAAGAAACGGCTATGCTTCTCCTCATGCGCCTTCATCTTCCTCGGCAGGAACGTAACACCGAGCAAAGGTGCGAAGAGAACGGCGACGATCCATGAAACAAGCAATGAAACCGCAATCACGACAAACAGCGTATAGGTATATTCGCCAGCCTGACTGTTGTTCAGCCCGATGGGGATAAAGCCTGCAATAGTGACGAGCGTACCCGTCAGCATCGGAAAGGCCGTGTGCGAATATACATAGGTCGCAGCCTTATTGATGGGGTCACCGACCTCCAGTCGCGCTACCATCATTTCAACTGCAATCATCGCATCATCGACAAGCAGACCCAGTGCGATGATAAGCGCACCGAGAGACACGCGCTGCAACGAAATATCCATCAGCGACATCGCCAGGAAAGTGATCGCCAACACCAACGGAATTGACAGCGAAACGACAAAGCCTGCTCTTACGCCCAGACTCACGAAGCTCACCGCCAGAACGATGACGACGGCCTCGAACAGCGCTTTGGTAAAGCCAGAAACAGCTTCCGTGACGACCTGAGGCTGATCGGCGACCTTGAATAGCTTAACTCCGACAGGCAGTTCCGCCGTCACCTGGCTCATCATCTTGTCGAGTGCAGCGCCGAATTCGAGCAGATTGCCGTTCGGCTTCATGCCAATGCCAAGACCGATAGCATCTTGTCCGTTCACCCGGAAAATGGATGTTGGCGGATCGACATAGCCCCGTGTGATCGTCGCCACGTCGGAAAGGCGGAAGAAGCGATCATTGACACGCAGATTTACTGCACGCAAATCGGCCTCGGAGTTAAATTGCCCGCTGACACGCACACTAATGCGCTCTGGCCCGGCTTCCACCACACCAGAAGGCGTGATCGCATTCTGATCCTGCAGGGCTTGGAGGATTGCCTGTTGGTCCAGTCCGAGCGCGGCAATCTGACGGGTCGAAAACTCCAGATAGATTGCCTCATCCTGCGCGCCGATCAGTTCGACCTTGCCCGCATTGGGCAATGTCAGAATTTTTGTCCGCGTGCTTTCGGCATAGTCCCGCAACTGCCGCATGGAAAGACCATCCGACGTAAACGCGTAGACGTTTCCGTAAACGTCACCGAATTGATCATTAAAATACGGTCCGAGAACGCCCTGCGGCAGCGTATTCTGAATATCATTCAGAAGATGGCGTACTTCGGTCCATGACTTTTTGACCTGCTCCGCCCTGGTCGTATCTTTAAGAAATACAAACACGACCGATTTGCCCGCTGTGGTTATGCTGCGGGTATAATCCAGCGTATCCAGTTCTTCGAGCTTCTTTTCCAGCCGGTCCGTAACCTGATTGAGCGTTTCCTCGACAGAAGCGCCGGGCCAGTTGGCCTGTACAACCATCGTTTTGACGGTGAACTCCGGATCTTCCTCACGACCGAGATCGATATAGGAAATGAGACCGGCCACCAGAAAGACAAGCATGAAGTACCAGACCAGAGACCGGTGATTCAGAGCCCAGTCAGACAGATTGAATCCCTTCTTCACAGGCCTGTTCCTTTCTCGTTCAGGCGGACCTTCTGTCCTTCCTTCAACTCATGCACACCGGCAATCGCCACATAGCTTCCGACATCCACGCCACCGGCAACGAAACTGTTGCCATCCCGTTGGATAACCTGCACATCATGAAGAGAAACCGTCTGTTTATGCGGATCAATAATCCAGATGCTCGTCTTGCCATTTTCATCGAGCAAGGCCTGGATCGGCATCGTCACAAGATTCCGTTCAGGCGCAGCCATAACGGCCCGGATCGTCGCACCGAGGCGAAAGCCCTCCGGCGGATTTTCAAGCGCAATACGCACACGCCGCGTACGAGTCTGAGCATCTGCCTGTGGGGCAACTTCACGCACGGTTCCCTGCCCGGTGACACCAGGATCAGCCTGCAACTGCACATTGAACGGCGTGCCCTGTTCAAAATATTGCGTCATGCTATCGGGAATATCGAGCACCGCTTCGCGAATATCGGGACGTGCGACTGTCATCACGGTCTGTCCAGCCGCAACCACCTGACCGACTTCCGCATTCGTTGCGGAGATGACACCGTCGAAATCTGGACGCAACACTGCATAGCTGCGCTGATTCTGCGCCATCTTCAGACTGGCCTGAGCCTTTTCAAGACCCGCTTCGGCACTGTCGCGCCCCTGTTTGGCTGCATCATAGTCGGCTTGCGAGACATTATTGCCTTTCAGCAAGATATGCTGGCGTTCTTCGCTTGCCGAAGCGTTTGCATATTGCGCCTGAGCGCTGGCAAGATCGGCGCGTGCGGACTGCACCGCCAGATCAAGCGTGGACGGATCGACCATCGCAACCATTTCGTTCTTCTGAACGAGATCACCAACCTGAACGGGCCGGTTGATGATGCGCCCAAGTACCCGGAAAGCGAGATCGGTCGAGTAACGCGGTTCAATCGTACCGGCAAAACCCGTCTGGGTAACCGGCTTCGGCTCAACGACCATATAGAGCACCGGTCGCACAACGTCCGTGTTCGCTTGCTTCTCTTCTTCCTTGCCACAGGCGCTGAGCAGAACCGCCGCACCAAGCACGACGATACACCCCATCGATCGCATCATGGGAAACTGGATTATCTGCTTCATTGCGAGACGGTTCCTTCTGGCCCCTGCACAATTTCAGTCGGCTCGCCGGAGCGCAGCATCTGCGCACCCGCAGTCACGATCAGCTCGCCTTCCTGCAAGCCGCCTTCCACGATCAGCCGTTCCTTCTCATAGGCAAGGACCTTGATTGGAACGAGTGTTGCGACTTTGGAATCTTTTGCAATTCGCCAAACGGCTGTGCGCCCCGCATCCGACGTCATCGCACTCCACGGCAGAGCGATCACCCGCAGAACATCCATATGAACCGTGCCTGTTACGGTGGCGCCCAGCGCCATCTGCGGCGGTGTCCGTGCTATCCCCACCTTCACCCGGACTGTGCCGGTTTGTGAATCGACCACCGGCGAAATTTCACGGATCTTGCCTTCAGCGGTTACGGACACATCGGAGAGCAAGGAAATCGTGACCCCCATGCCGATCTTGGCATGATTGACTAATGTTTCCTGCACATCGAAGACAGCATCGCGCGGACCGTCCTCAGCAATGGAAAAGGCTGTCTGCGCCGCTTGAACGACCTGACCAGTCTCGATATTGCGCGCAGTTATCATACCGGTAACAGGCGCCAGCAATTCCGTGTAGGACAGCTGATCGCGCGCATCATTAAACTCGCTTTCAGCGCTGGAAAGAGCGCTCTGAGCCGTCTGCAGGTTTTGGTTTGCCTGATCATAGGTGCTGCGCGTCGTAAACCCTTGGGCGAGCAAGGCCTTCTGACGTGTGAAATTGGCCTGCGCCTGCACGAGTTGCGCCTGTGCGGCGTCTTTCGTAGCCTGTGCAACACGCAGATTGGCTTGCTGCTCGACATTGTCGATACGCGCCAGGGATTGACCCTTCTCCACGTGCTGGCCGATTTCTGCCATACGTTCGACTACCTGACCATTCAGGCGGAAAGAGACGTTGACGAGTGAGCGAGCCGCTATCGCGCCTGACAATGTCAGTTTCGGCTGATAGTCACTCGCCTCGGCCTTTAAGACCGCTACTGGAACGACATCAAACGACTCCGCATAAGCAAAAGACCCCGTCGCCAGCAGAAGAGCCAAGCCCGCTAGCATGCCACGACTTTTCCGGTAGGGGCCTGGTCGCAAAATCTGCTTCCACCCATTCCATAAGCCGTAAGTGAATGATTTTACCGCCATTTGCACGATTCTCACTGGTTCGGTTTCATTGAGAATGCACTAAAACTATGCAAAAAACAGCGCCATGGTAAAAGATAATGAATCATAGTTATCACTAATAAAGACACGGAAAATACAAATTTCGAAGCAACTGACGTACTCAGTCACGTATCAAGATATTTATAAGTAGAGACGTATTTCTTTGATAAATTCTGGGAGTTTTTCCCGAATAGAATGACAGCCCATCATCGTGAGCGTCGTACTACCTTTCTATCCTCTCGATAATTCTTTGCCCTGCGGCGCTTAATTCGTAGCGCGTACGTTGTGTCCGCGGATCGCGATGCCTGATCCTTATATAGCCGTGATCCTCGCCGAGCACCGAAATTTCCCGGAGCACCAGCGCGTGCGCAACACCCAATAACCGCGCAAAAGTTCGACTGTCCGATGCAATATCCAGTGCCAGCGCGGCGACAATCCCCGCACCAAGACCGGTAAGGCTGCTGGCCGCACTCATGAGAGCCTCGACGAACGCCATATATTCCGCCTCGCCCTCATCCATCATGCGGCAGCCGATTTAAGAGGACGGAACGAAACAATCACAGATTTCGAGGTCGGCGTGTAACTTTCATCACCGGAACTGGCGAGCGGCACCAGCACATTCATTTCCGGATAGTAGCCTGCGATACAGCCGCGCGGGATATCGTAGGGCACAAAGCGGAAATTCTGCGCAATACGCTCCACACCATCGTCGAATTCGCCGACAATATCAGCCCGATCACCGGCCTCGACACCGATATCCGCCATATCATCCGCATTCATGAAGACCACTTGCCGCTCGCCGTAAACGCCGCGATAGCGATCATCCATGCCATAAATAGTCGTGTTGTACTGATCATGGCTGCGGAATGTCTGCAGCACATAACGCCCCGGCATACCACGCGCCTGCTGATGTTCGACAGTTTCCGGCAGAGCGCCGGTCCAGAATGTGGCCTTGCCCTTTGCCGTGTTCCATTCCAGCTCGCGGGCAGAGTTGCGCAAGTGGAAGCCGCGCGGGACCCGCACGCGCTCATTGAAATCATAGAAGTCCGGCAGCACACGAGCGATATGATTGCGGATAAGATCATAGTCGTCAGCAAGCTCCAGCCAATCGACCAGGTTAGCGCCGAGTGTCGCCTGCGCCATGCCCGCAATGATCGCCACTTCCGAACGCAGATGTGCAGATGCAGGTGCGTTGATGCCGCCTGAGCCATGCACCATGCTCATGGAATCCTCAACCGTCACGATCTGCGCCACACCTCTGGAATTGAGGTCGATTTCTGTGCGGCCAAGGCATGGCAGAATGAAAGATTCCCGCCCCGGCACCAGATGCGAATGGTTGAGCTTGGTCGCGATATGGACCGTCAGGTGCTGACCGGAAAGCGCTTTCGAAATAAGCGGGCTATCCGGAGTAGCGCGTGCGAAATTGCCGCCAAGGCCGATGAAGGCCTGAGCAGACCCGTCGAGCATGGCACCAATGGCACCCAGAACATTGTGACCCGGCTCACGCGGAACATCAAAGCCGAATTCCTTTTCAAGAGCATCGAGAAATGCGACCGGAGGCCGTTCATTGATGCCGACGGTACGATCGCCCTGCACGTTTGAATGGCCGCGCACCGGACAGAGCCCGGCGCCCGGCCTGCCAATATTGCCGCGCAACAGCATGAAATTGGTAATTTCGCGGATCGTGATCACCGAATGGCGGTGCTGGGTGATGCCCATCGCCCAGGTACAGATAACCCGTTCCGATTCCATATAGACTTGCGCCGCGCGCTCCAGTGACTGCCGGAGAAGCCCCGACTGGTCCTCAATTTCTTCCCATGAGGTCGCGTCAACAGCCGCCCGATAGGCTTCCAGTTCAGCCGTATGTGTACAGAGAAACTCCCGATCGAGGATCGAGGGCTTGCCTGCGGCGAGTGCCGCATCGTCCGCCGCGAAAATCGCCTTGGCCATACCACGGAAAGCGGCAAGATCGCCGCCAAGGCGCGGCTGGAAATAGTCGCTCGCTATGGCTTCGCTGCCGCCATGCAGCATTTCAAGCTTGTTCTGCGGATCGGCGAACCGCTCCAGCCCGCGTTCGCGGATCGGATTGAAAACGACAATGCGCGCGCCGCGCTCGGCAGCACGGCGCAAATCACCCAGCATGCGCGGATGATTGGTGCCCGGATTCTGGCCAACGACGAAAATGGCATCGGCCATTTCGAAATCTTCCAGCAGCACTGTCCCCTTGCCGACGCCAACCGACTGTTTCAGTGCAACGCCGCTTGCCTCGTGGCACATATTGGAGCAGTCAGGGAAATTGTTGGTCCCATAGGCGCGCACAAACAACTGATAGAGAAACGCAGCCTCGTTCGAGGCGCGACCCGACGTATAGAACTCAACCCGGTTCGGACTGTCGAAACTCTTGAGAATGTCGCCGATAGTCTTGAACGCCTCATCCCATTCGACGACTTCATACTGATCGGTCGAAGCGTTGTACCGCATCGGATGGGTCAAACGACCGGTATTTTCCAGATCGTAATCCGTCCAGCTGCGCAATTGCGAAACCGTATGTTCGCGGAAGAAGGCAGGCGTTGTACGCCGGTCGGTTGCCTCCCAGGCGACAGCCTTCACGCCGTTCTCGCAAAATTCGAAGGAAGAGCCATGCTCCGGATCACCCCAGGCACAACCGGGGCAATCAAACCCGTCAGGCTGGTTTGCCTTGAGAAGCGTGCGCGCGCCGGAGAGCGGAGCGCCGCTTGCAAGCAGTTGCTTGCCGCAGCTTTTCAATGCACCCCATCCGCCTGCTGCAGCGGATCGCTTGCCGATGAAACCGGTTTTGGTGGCCTTGCTCATCCGTTACCCTCTAACCAATTGCGGGACCGCCTTCTCACTAGCAAAAAGATGCCTTGGGCGGGTGCCAATATCATAAGTGGAATTACCTGTTCCTTCAATTAACCGCGAGGCAATTGTTATTCGATACTTGTTCGTACTTGATTTCAGCCGCGCGATCCGTCATGCGATTGGTCAAGAAAAATTACCACAAGGGGTGGGATAGATGCCCAACATCGTTGAAATCGCCGATTTGAAGCGGCTTGCCCAGCGCCGCGTCCCCAAGATGTTCTTTGATTACGCGGATTCTGGTGCCTGGACCGAGTCGACATATCGCGCAAACGAAGACGACTTCAAGAAGATCAAGCTGCGCCAGCGCGTCCTCGTCGACATGACGAACCGTTCGCTGGAAACGACGATGATCGGCGAAAAAGTGTCCATGCCGGTAGCGCTCGCCCCGACAGGCCTGACAGGCATGCAGCACGCCGACGGTGAAATGCTGGCAGCGCAAGCAGCTGAAGCCTTCGGCGTTTCCTTCACCCTTTCGACCATGAGCATCTGCTCCATTGAAGATGTCGCTTCGGTCACCAAGAAGCCGTTCTGGTTCCAGCTCTACGTGATGAAGGACCGCGACTTCGTGAAGAATCTGATCGGTCGCGCCAAGGCTGCCGGTTGCTCGGCATTGGTGCTGACACTCGACCTTCAGATTCTCGGCCAGCGCCACAAGGATATCCGCAACGGCCTTTCAGCTCCGCCGAAATTCACCCCAAAGCATATCTGGCAGATGGCGACCCGCCCCGGCTGGTGCCTTGGCATGATGGGCACGCAGCGCCGCACATTCCGCAACATCGCCGGTCACGCCAAGAACGTCACCGACCTTTCCTCGCTTTCCTCCTGGACGGCGGAACAGTTCGATCCGCAGCTCAACTGGAACGACGTGGCCTGGATCAAGGAACAATGGGGTGGCAAGCTCATCCTCAAGGGCATTCTCGATGCCGAAGACGCCAGGATGGCGGCAAAGTCAGGTGCAGACGCAATCATCGTGTCGAACCACGGTGGACGTCAGCTTGATGGCGCACCGTCTTCTATCTCCATGCTGCAGCCGATCGTTGACGCTGTCGGCGACAAGATCGAAGTGCATGTCGATGGCGGTATCCGCTCCGGTCAGGATGTGCTTAAAGCCCGCGCGCTCGGTGCGCAGGGTGTGTTCATCGGCCGTCCGTTCCTCTATGGCCTCGGCGCGATGGGCAAGGATGGCGTAACGCTGGCGCTGGAAATCATCCGCAAGGAACTGGATGTCACGATGGCGCTTTGCGGCAAGCGCGATATCAACGATATCGACAAGTCGATCATCCATTCCATAGATTTTTGACAGCTAACGGAGCCGGCTTCGCGTCGGCTCCGATATTTTAGCAATTACTTTTATAATATCGCGCCACACGCGAGTACCGGCGAATGATGCACCGCAAAGTTACTTAAAAATAACCAAGTGTTAAACATATCTCTTTACCATATTCGGCAGTACGGCTCGTGGCCGTTTTTCTGTTCGGATTTGGAGTGGGAACCGATGAAGTGCACTTCCGCCATTGCCATCGTGGCTATCAGTCTGATGGCGGGATCAGGAGCGGCGTTTGCCGCCGATATAATTGCAGACCCTGTCATCGAGCCCATGCCGGAACCGGTTAATTCCTCCGGCTGGTATATTCGTGGCGACCTCGGTTACAATTTCAAATCGAGCACGGATGGCGACTGGAGCTTCTGGAACCAGTTCGATCCGCCCTATCGCGGCATTGACGATACGCTGCGCTATGACGATTTCAACCTCAAGGCAGGCGCGACTTATGGAGTGGGTGTCGGTTACCGCTTCACCGACATGTTCCGTGCCGATGCCACGCTCGACTTCTTCCGCGCGGGCATCAACGGGCGCACCGCCTGCCCAAGCTATGTGAAATCCAGCAAGGGCTTCAACCCGGTTGAGGATAATTGCAATTACGAGGATTCTTCGACGGCCAATATCTGGACGGCCATGGCTAACGCCTATGTCGACCTGCCGCGCGTAGGACCAGTCACACCTTATTTAGGCGCCGGTCTGGGCGCTGCCTATGTACAATATGACGACTGGAAGACCCATGAAGTTTGTGCTGGCTGCACCTATTCAAGCGAAAAGGACGGGCTGGACAGCTGGCGCTTTGCAATGGCTCTAATGGCCGGTGTCAGCTACGATCTGACCGAGCAACTCAAGCTGGATGTCGGCTACCGCTATATGCGCATCAATGGCGGCAAAGCCTACGGTTTCGACGCCGCCGACCGCAGCACCAATCCTTACGGCAATGCTGAAGGACCGGGCGCAACCGGAACGCAGGCCAAGGACAATGGCTTCAACATGCACACGATCCGTGCCGGTCTTCGCTACGAATTCCGTTAAAAAGGATACGTTTGAATAGAAAAGCCCGGTCAGTGCCGGGCTTTTTTCATTTCAGCCGCGTGAAGTCGGCGCTTTCGACAGGAGCACCGTTCGGATGGCGAAACTGGAATGGATGCGCGCGACGCCGGGCAGTCGCGACAGGATTTCCTTGTGAATGATCTCATAAGCCGCAGCATTTTCGGCTTCGACACGCAGAATATAATCCGCGTCCCCCGTCATGAGATAGCATTCCTGTACTTCCGGGTGCCGCCGCACGGCCTCCTCGAAACGGTTCAGGAATTCCTCCGTCTGCCGGTCGAGCGTGATACGCACGATGGCGACCAGCCGCTCATCACCATCGGATGAGCCGACGATGGCCGTATAGCCACGGATAACGCCGCTTTCCTCCAATATTTGCACCCTCCGCAGGCAGGCGGACTGCGAAAGCCCCACTTCGCTGGCAAGATGGCTGTTGGTCATGCGCCCATCCCGGCGCAGGCAGCGGATGATATTGCGGTCAATACTGTCGAGCGTCGGCATGAATAATCTTCAACCTGAAAGCTAAAATATGCGCAAGATGTGCCGAAATTCGCATAATATGCGACAAATAGCAAAAACATTCGAATAGTCTTCGACTAATATGCGGGCAAGCTTTGGGAGTGAGGAGTCACAAGGTTTCTCAACCAAGGCTTATATGCTTTGGGCGGCAGACGATCCATATCGACAATGACGCTCCAAGCGTTCTCGTAGAGTAGTGAGCAGTTTGGAAAGAACCGTGTAAATGGTTGATATGTCGATGCAATTTTCACAGGATGAGCGCGATCTTGCTGCCGGTGGCGTATTGACCATCGACCTTTCGGCGCTGCGCCACAATTATTCGGCCATTGCCCGTCATATAGCACCCACCCGCGCGGCCGCCGTCGTCAAGGCAGATGCCTACGGGCTCGGCGCCAGCCGTGTCGCGCCAGCTTTTTACGATGCCGGTTGCCGTGATTTCTTCGTTGCGCATCTTGGCGAAGCCATTGCACTGAAGCCATTTCTCCAGCCCGATGCGACCCTTTACGTCCTGAATGGTCTTCAGCCGGGAACGGAAGAAGCATGCGCCCGCGAAGGCATTTTGCCGGTACTCAACTCGCTGGAACAGATTGAAAACTGGGCCGCACTCGCCGCCAGACAGGGCAAGAAGCTGCCCGCCCTGCTCCAGCTCGATACCGGCATGTCACGTCTCGGCCTGTCGCCGAAGGAATTTGAACGCCTTCAGGAGAGTTCAGCTCTTTTGGACAACATCGACATCAAGTTTGTCATCAGCCATCTGGCAAGCGGCGACGAGCCGGAAAATGCGGCAAATGCCCGTCAGCTTGCCAATATGACCGCCCTGCTTGCGCGTCTGCCAAAACTGCCGGTTGCTTTTGCCAATTCCGGCGGAACCTTTCTCGACAAGACCTATCATTTCGACCTCGCCCGCCCCGGTGTCGCGCTTTATGGCGTTGGACCTAAAAGCGAGATCGTTCCTGTCCTCACCCTTTCGGCACGTGTCATCCAGGTGCGCGACATCGACAAGGGCGCGGCTGTTGGCTATGGCGGCACCTATATAGCCGAAGGCCCAATGCGGGTGGCCACAATTGCCGTCGGCTATGCCGATGGCTGGTTCCGTTCTCTCAGCAACAAGGGCGCGGCCTTCTTCGGTGATACGCGCCTGCCAGTCATCGGCCGAGTATCGATGGACTCGATCACGCTCGACGTCAGCGCATTGCCGGAAGGCACGCTGAAACTCGGCAGCCTTGTGGAACTGATTGGTCCGCACCAGCGTCTCGAAGACGTGGCGCGCGACTGCGACACCATTCCCTATGAAATTCTGACTGCGCTCGGCAACCGTTATGCACGTGTCTACGTGGAGAGCGGCGCAAGCGGCATAAAAGCATAAGACAAGAGGCGAACATGCAGATCACCATCCTCGGCAGCGGCGTTATCGGCGTCACAACAGCCTACTACCTCGCCAAACTCGGTCACGAGGTAACCGTTGTCGACCGCGAAGAAGGCCCGGCACTGGAAACAAGCTTCGCCAATGCGGGTCAGGTTTCACCCGGTTACGCGTCGCCATGGGCCGCACCCGGCATTCCGTTCAAGGCTGCGAAATGGCTGTTCCAGAAGCACGCGCCGCTCATCCTGCGCCCGACCTGCGACCCGGCTCAATATAGCTGGCTGATGCAGATGCTCGCGAACTGCACCGACAACCGCTACAAGGTCAACAAGACCCGCATGGTGCGCGTTGCCGAATATGCGCGCGACTGCCTTGTCGATCTGCGCAAGGAAACCGGCATCGAATATGACCAGCGCATGCAGGGCACGCTCCAGCTTTTCCGCGAGCAGTACCAGCTCGATGGCATCGGCAAGGACATTGAAGTGCTGCGTCAGGACGGCGTACCGTTCGAAGTCCTCGACCGCGACGGATGCGCCAAAGTGGAACCGGCGCTTGCCCGCGTGAAGGATAAGTTCGTCGGTGGCTTGCGTCTGCCGCATGACGAAACCGGCGACTGCTTCAAATTCACCAATGCGCTGGCAAAGATTGCCGAAGGGCTTGGCGTGAAATTCCGCTTTGGCGTCAACATCAAGTCGTTGCTGATGTCCGGCGGCAAGGTTTCCGGTGTCGAGACCTCCGAGGGCGTTCTGACCGCCGACCGTTATGTCGTCGCGCTCGGCAGCTATACGCCAGCGCTCGTCAAATCGCTGGGCCTCAACGCCCCGATCTATCCGGTGAAAGGCTATTCCATCACCGCGCCAATCGTCGATGAGGATCGCGCGCCGGTTTCGACGGTTTTGGACGAAAGCTACAAGATTGCCATCACCCGCCTTGGCGACCGCATTCGCGTCGGCGGCATGGCGGAAGTGTCAGGTTTCACCAAGGATCTTCCCGCCGCGCGCCGCGCGACGCTCGATCTGTCGGTCACCGACCTGTTCCCCGGCGGCGATCTGAAAGCAGCAACCTTCTGGTCCGGCCTGCGCCCGATGACGCCAGATTCCACGCCGATCATCGGCGCAACGCGCTACGACAACGTGTTCATCAACGCCGGTCATGGAACGCTCGGCTGGACCATGTCGTGTGGTTCCGGCAAATTGCTCGCCGACCTCATTTCCGGCAACAAGCCGGATATCCGGGCCGACGATCTCGGTATCTCCCGCTACGAATAAGAATACGTGCACGAAATTGAATCGCCTTTCCGAGGCGATTCAAAAACTCGGTGGCGTGCAGGCGCTGACGATTTCGCATGGCACCGGTCCGACGCAACGGAACCGGTGCGGCAGCTTGCTGGAAAAATAATAAGCATCACCCGGCCCCAGAATGCGGCGTTCACTGCCGACAGTCACTTCGATGCGACCCGAAATGACGATGCCGCCTTCCTCACCCTCGTGCATCAAAAGCACTTTTCCCGTGTCGGAAACCGGCTCATATCGCTCCTTCAGTATCTGTAAAGAGCGCGAAAACAGATGGTCGCCCACCTGACGATAAGAAATCGGCCCCTTGCCGATTTCCACCAACTCCTCGGCCTGATAGAATACCTTGTGAGGCGCATCCGGTTCGAGTGCGAAAAACTCGGCCATGCCGATGGGAATGCCGTCGAGAATGCGCTTCAATGCACCGACGGACGGATTGGACTGATTGGCTTCGATGAGGGAGACCGTGGAGTTCGTCACACCTGCCCTCTTGGCAAGTTCACGCTGCGACAGATTCTGCCGCATGCGCACATAGCGAAGCCGCCCGCCAATATCGATGCTCATCGAACCTTCCCCTCATGTTTATGATGTTCGATATAGCACAAACCTGATAATTACTCTACATAAAAACAATGGCTTAATATCCTCAAGAAAAGGACTTGTTGCACCTCGCAAAGCGTGGCCTGCTGCTTACAAATAGGAGGTAACTATGCTCACCAAAACCAACACGCCAAGCCTTGAGAACTTCTGGATGCCGTTCACCGCGAACCGGCAGTTCAAGGCAGCGCCTCGCCTGCTCGCAAGTGCCTCGGGCATGTATTACACCGACACCGATGGCAATCAGGTTCTGGATGGCACGGCTGGTCTATGGTGCTGCAATGCCGGCCATGGTCGCAAGCGCATTACCGAAGCCGTCGAGCGCCAGATTTCGACCATGGATTTCGCTCCCACCTTCCAGATGGGCCATAATGTAGCTTTTGACTTTGCTGAAAAGCTCGCAGCCATCGCGCCGGGTGGACCGGATGCAAAACTCGACCGCGTATTCTTCACCAATTCCGGTTCGGAATCGGTCGACACCGCACTGAAAATCGCCATCGCTTATCAGCGCGCCATCGGCCAAGGCACCCGCACCATGGTTCTGGGTCGTGAGAAGGGTTATCACGGTGTTGGTTTCGGCGGCATTTCCGTCGGCGGCCTTGTCAATAACCGCCGTGTATTCCCCCAGATTCCTGCCGACCATCTGCGCCATACGCTCGATATCGAGAAGAACGCCTTCTCCAAGGGCCTGCCTGCAAACGGCATCGAACTTGCCGAAGATCTGGAACGTCTCGTCCAGCTGCATGGTGCTGAAAAGATCGCTGCGGTTATCGTTGAACCGATGTCCGGTTCGGCTGGCGTCATCCTGCCACCGAAGGGCTATCTGGAACGCCTCCGCGCTACGGCAGACAAGCATGGCATCCTCCTGATCTTCGACGAAGTCATCACCGGTTTCGGCCGCCTCGGCACGCCGTTTGCGGTTGATTATTTCGGCGTCGTGCCCGACCTCGTGACAACCGCCAAGGGCCTGACCAATGGCGCCATCCCGATGGGCGCAGTCTTCGCCGCCCGCAAGGTCTATGATGGCCTGATGACCGGGCCGGAAAACGCCATCGAGCTGTTCCATGGCTACACCTATTCCGGCCATCCGGTTGCCGCTGCTGCCGGCCTTGCAACGCTGGAAGTCTATGCCGAGGAAGGCTTGCTGACGCGCGGTGCGGAACTTGCCAATCATTGGCAGGAGGCACTCCATTCGCTCAAGGGCGTTTCGAACGTCATCGACATTCGCAACCTCGGTCTGGTTGGCGCCATCGAACTCTCGTCGCGCAAGGATGCACCGGGCGCCCGCGCCTACGATGTTTTCGTGGATTGCTTCAAGAAGGGCCTGCTCATCCGCGTAACCGGCGATGTGATCGCGCTTTCGCCACCGCTGATCGTGGAAAAGGAACAGATCGACACGATCGTGTCCGTCATCGGTGACGCCATCAAACGCGCAGCCTGACCTTCACCCAAGTCATGCTGCCTTTTAGAGCGCATCCCGAAAAGTGTGAAACGGTTTTCGGACAAGATGCGCTCTATTTTTAAACTACGCATCGATTTTTAGACCGATGCGCTCGCCGCCGCTGTTCCCCTGCGGCGGCTTTTTTTCTGATAACAGCAATTCATTCGCCGCTATCGGGAAATATCAAACCGCGATACTATTCAGAACGTATATTGTCTTGTTTCGGGAACCTTTTGGCCTCGCATACATCCAATGAAACTCCACAGGAGTTTGACCCATGCGTGCAAAAACAGCGTTACCCGCCACCTCTCCAACATTTCAGGATGATCTTGTCCTCGCCCAGTGCGCAAAAATGCACGATCTGGAAGCGCTGCGCAAAGTCATGCAGACCAACAATCAGCGGCTCTATCGTCTGGCCCGCGGCATCGTGCGCAACGACAGCGAAGCGGAAGATGTGGTTCAGGAGACCTATTTTCTGGCTTTCAGGAGTCTTGATCGCTTTCGCGGCCAATCCAGCCTGACCACGTGGCTATCCCGTATTGCAATTCACGAAGCCCTCGGTCGTCTGCGCAAAACCCGGAAGGTCGAGAAGCTTCTTGAGACCACACCCGACACAAACAATATCATCCCGTTTCCATCCGACATGAGCGTGAATGACCCCGAACGCAGTTTTGCGCAGCGCCAGATATTGCAGCTGGTCGAACAGGCAACGGATAATCTGCCGGAAATTTTTCGCCTCGTATTCGTCGCACGGGTCATTGAAGGTTTGAGCGTGGATGAAACAGCCGAATTGTTGAATCTGCGCCCGCAAACCGTAAAGACACGTCTTCACCGCGCCCGATATTTGTTACGAAAACAGCTGGACGAGAAAATCGGCCCTGTATTGCTGGATGCCTTTCCCTTCGCAGGCAAACGCTGCGAGCGGATTATAACTGCCGTTTTGGCGCGGCTGGACGAACTGACTTAATGTCAGGAACCTTTTGAACTCTCCCGCATCCAATAGCTGTCACTAGAGCATTTCCAGCAAAAGTGCGAAGCGGTT
>WPCJ01332265.1_pt1 | contig 30498 bp, 23 predicted proteins | sample 5399831 | NCBI WGS metagenome assembly WPCJ01 (sample SAMN12869470, study PRJNA574797) | sludge metagenome | isolation source: wastewater treatment of pH10 | place: China:Beijing | collected 2019-05-20 | reverse complement strand
TCGCACCGCCGGAGGCCACGGCCGCCTCCACGTCGGCGCGAACGATGCGGCCATGCGGACCGGTGCCGGAAACCGCGGACAGGGAGATGCCGTTCTCGCGGGCGATGCGGCGAGCCAGGGGGGTGGCACGCACTTCGCCGTCGGATGCTTGGGAGGCTTGCACTGGTTCCTCAGCCTTGACCACCGCCGCATCGGGTGCGGTTTCGCGGGGTGCCGCCTTCTCGGCAGCGGGCTCGGCGGTGCCCGCCGTGGCTTCCGGCGGAGCGTCCTGATACGCTTCGCCTGCGGCATAAATCCATGCCACCGGCGAGCCGACCGGCATATCGACACCTTCCTTGCCGATGATGTTGCGTATCGTGCCTTCGGCAGGCGAGTCGATCTCCATCGCCGCCTTGTCGGTCTCGATCTCGAACAGAAGGTCGCCCTGCTTGACGCTCGCACCTTCGGTGACGAACCAGCGGGAAATCTTGCCGGTCGCCATGTCCATGTCGACCTTGGGGAGGATGACTTCGACCGGCATCAGCGTTTTCCACGCGCCAGGTCGCGCGCCGCCGAGACGATGTCGGGCACCTGCGGAACCGTGGCCTTCTCGAGTTCGGGATTATAGGGGATCGGCGTTTCCGCCCCGCCCAGCCGTACGATCGGCGCATCCAGATAGTCGAACGCCTCGCTTTCGGCGATCATGGCGCTGATTTCAGCGCCGATGCCGAGCGTCTTGACCGCCTCGTACACGCACAGCAGCCGCGACGTCTTCTTGACGCTTGCGATCACAGTCTCGCGGTCGATCGGGCGTATGGTCCTCAGGTCCACCACCTCGATGTCAATGCCTTCGCCGGCAAGTGTTTCCGCCGCTTCCAGCGCCTTGTGGACCATGATCGAGGTCGCGACGATGGTGAGGTCGTTGCCCGCGCGGCGGATTTCCGCCTTGCCGATCGGCACGGTGTAATGCCCTTCGGGAACGGGACCCTTCATCTTGTAGAGCAGCTTGTGCTCGAAGATCATTACCGGGTCCGGATCGGCGACTGCGGCAAGGAGCATTCCCTTGGCGTCATGCGGCGTGGCCGGCTGGATCACCTTGAGGCCGGGCACATGGGCAAGCCACGCCTCCAGGCTCTGGCTGTGCTGGGCCGCCGCCCCCGTGCCGGAGCCCGCCGGAAAGCGCATCACCACGGGCACGGAAACCTCGCCGCCGAGCATGAAGCGCATCTTGGCGGCCTGGTTGACAATCTGCTCCATGCCGAGCGTGGCGAAGTCGGAGAACTGGAATTCGAAGATCGGCCGCATGCCTGTCACGGCCGCGCCCACCGCGACACCCGCGCCGCCAAGCTCGGAGATCGGCGTATCCATCACCCGATCCGGCCCGAAGCGCTCGATAAGATCGCCGGTTACCTGGAAGGCGCCGCCATAGACGCCGATATCCTCGCCCATCAGGAAGACGCGCTCGTCCGCTTCCATGGCGATGGCCATGGCTTCCTGGATTGCCTGTGAATAGCTGAGTTCGCGTGGCGTCGCGTCCATGGTCACGCCTGCTCCGTGTAGACGAATTTTTCCAGATCGCCGATCTCGGGCGAGGGACTCGCCTTGGCGAACTCGATTCCCGCCTCGATCTCGACGCGCACCGCTTCGCGGATCGCTTCGATGCCCTTGTCGTCGATCACGCCGAATTCCTTCAGTTCGGCTTCGAAAAGCTGGATCGGATCGCGATTGGACATCCAGTCGTCGATCTCTTCCTTGGTGCGGTAGCGGTTGCGGTCGCTCTTGGAGTGGCCGCGATAACGGTAGGTCTTGGATTCGATCAGCGTCGGGCCTTCGCCGGCGCGGGCGCGCTCGACGGCGGCGTGGGAGGCTTCGGCGACCTCGGAGAAGATGTTGCCGTTCACGATCACGCCCGGCATCGAATAGGCCGCTGCGCGGTCTGCGATGTTCTTGACCGCCGTCGAGCGCGCGGTCGAGGTGGACATGCCGTAGCCGTTATTCTCGCAGACGAAGATCACCGGAAGCTTCCAGATGGAAGCCATGTTGAGCGCCTCGTGGAACGCGCCTTCATTGTTCGCGCCGTCGCCGAAGAAGGAGACGACGACCTTGCCGGTCTTCATGCGCTTGGCCGAAAGCGCTGCGCCGACCGCGATCGGGATGCCGCCGCCCACGATGCCGTTGGCGCCCAGATTGCCCATCGACACGTCGGCGATGTGCATCGAGCCGCCACGGCCCTTGCAATAGCCGGACGTCTTGCCGAAGAACTCGGCGAACATGCGCTTCACGTCCGCGCCCTTGGCGATGCAGTGCCCGTGGCCGCGATGCGTGGAGGTGATCTGATCATCGACGGTCAGTGGCATGCAGATGCCCATGGCGCTCGCTTCCTGCCCGATGGACAGGTGCATGGTGCCGTGGATGAGGCCGCGCATGTAGCTGTCCTCCGCGCCTTCCTCGAAGCGGCGGATGAGATACATCTTGCGCAGGACTTCCTTCAGCGCGTCGGCGCTGTACTGCTTGAAGGCGAACGGAAGGTTCGTCTGCGTCGCCTCGGTCCGCTTTCTGCCTGTGGCCATGACTTTATGCTCCGTAGACCAGCTTGTCCTGACGCGCCCTCAGCTCGGCGATCCGGGAGCCGGGCGCCGGGGTGGCGTTCTGGTAGGTGATCAGTTCACCTTTCTTGATGGGGGCAGTGACGGAGCCGCCCTGCAGCAGTCCGCACGGAATGGCTTTTGCCGCATGCGCTTCCGGAGCGGTCATGATCCAGGCGCGGTAGCAATACTCGCCGATCGCGTCGAGCCTGTCGCCGGGCTGCATGTCCTTCTTGGCTACGGCGCAGACCTCCGCGACCGGCTTGGCCAGCGGCACCATGTCGGCCTTGCCGTAGAGGACGACGCGCGCGCAGGTCAGCGGCACTTCGAGCGATGTCAGGTGATAGGGCCGGTGGAAGGTGAAATAGGGGCCTTTGCCCATCTTCAGGTCTTCCATGCGCTCCGAAACGCGCGGGTGCGACATGTCCGCGATCACGAAGACGCCGGGAGCGACGCCCTTGCCGATCGAGTAGTCGACGACGCCGACCCTGGAAAGGACGCCGCCGTCCTTCTGCGGTACGAGAACCTTTGAGAGTTCCCCGAGCGTTGCGGCCGGGCCGTGCATGCCCGGTTTGTCGGGCACCAGCCCTGTCGCATTGGCGATCGCCGCCATCTCGACCATGGTCTTGGAGCCGTCCACGAATTCGACGAGCATGCGCACGTTCATGTGGCGGCGATGCGCTTCCTCCTCGTAGTCGGGAGGGGTCGCGTCGATGTTGAGCGGGTTGTTCTTGCCCTTTCCGGCGGCAACGATGGGATGGCCCATCGCGGACACGAATTCGATGAGTTCCATGCAGGAGGAGGGCTCGTCCCCGGCGCCAAGCGAATAGACCACGCCCAGCCGGTCGGCCTCGCTTTTCAGATAGGCGCCGATGGTGACGTCTGCCTCGACGTTCATCATGACAAGATGCTTGCCGTGCTCCATGGCGCGCAAACCGATCTCGGCGCCCACGGCCGGCACGCCGGTCGCGTCGATCACCACGTCGATCAGGTCGTTGCCGATGACCAGATTGGCGTCGCTGGTGACGCCGACCTTGCCGGTTTCCATGGCCCTGGTCAGCGCGGCGTCGCTGCCGACCTCCGTCGAGTGGCCCTTTTCCTGATAGGCGATGTCGACGGCCTTGGCCGCGTTGGGGAGGTTGAGCTCGGCGATGGCACCGATCTCGATGCCGTCCATGTGCGCCACGCGGGTGACGATGTCTGTACCCATCTCGCCCGAGCCGATCAGGCCGATGCGGATGGGCTTTCCGGACTTTCCGCGTTCCTGGAGGTCCCGCGCCAAACCGGTCGGTGAAATATTGATGCTCATGTGCGAAGTATCCTCCTCCGATCAGTGGATCATCACTAATGAACAAATGTCTCTTTATCAAGAGAAATGTTCATTGTCTGTTTCACCACGCCGGCCGCATTTCGGCGATTCCGGCATAATCTGCCCGGGCCGCCACGTCTGGCCGCCCCGTGCGAGATTTGCCCGCTATGTGCCGGCTGACGGGACTGCGTCCCCGCCTTCGTCGCGCGGACCGCTCTCCCCGCCACGCTTGTCGTTCTCGAGCTCATCTGGTCCTTCCCTAGGAGGAACACCCGGATTCAGCTCCGAGCGGTCCCGGTAGAGTGCTGCCCGGCTGAGCATCATTAGCGTCACGGGCGTCGTGACGGTCACGAAAATGCCGATCAGGATTTCGTGCAGGACCAGCCGGCCGGAGCCTGCCGTGAAGATGATGATCGACCCGGCGACCATGCCGCCCGCTCCCCAGCTCGTTCCGAGCGTCGGTGCATGGATGCGCTCGTAGAATGTCGGCAGCCGCACGAGGCCGAAGGTGCCGACCAGCGTCAGCAGCGCGCCAAGCAGCAGGAACGCCGATCCGAGGATCGCCGCCCACAGGGGAACGTCGGCATGGCTGAAGATCATTCGATCACCTCCCCGCGCATCAGGAACTTGGCCAGCGAAAGCGTGGCCACGAAACCGAGCATGCCGATGATCAGTGCGCCTTCGAAATAGATGCTGCTTCCGGTGCGCACGCCGAAGGCCAGCAGTTCCAGCATGGCGCAGACATAGAGCGCGTCGAGGGCGAGGATGCGGTCCTGCGCGCGCGGTCCCCGCATCATGCGAAAGACACAAAGGCACATTGCCAGCGCCAGCATGCCCTGCACGATCCACAGAGTGAGCGCCAGCACGATGACGTTCATTCGAAGATCTCCATCAGCAGCCTTTCGTAGCGATTGGCGATGAACTCCGGCCAGTTGTCCTCCTCCCTGAGATCGAAGACGTGGATGAGGAGTTCGCCCCGCGACGCGTTGTAGTCGATCCAGGCCGTGCCCGGAGTGCTCGTGATGACGACCGAAAGGATCGCCAGACCCACTGGGTCGCGCAATGCGAGGTTCATCCTGACGAAACCGGCCCGTCGGTCGGGCCGGCCGCCGAAGAGCAGAATGCGCACGACCGCGGCATTGGAAGCGATGATGTCGCTGATCGCGACGACCAGCAGTTCTGGAATAGCCGACCAGCGGCGGATCTTCGGACTGCTCACCCCGAGCGAGCGAAGGCCATGAGTCGCCGCGACCGAGACGACGACAGCGATGACCAGCTGGCCGCGCGTAAAACCCGCAAGCAGCAGCCACATCACCGTCATGCTCGCCGCCAGCAGCGGGTAGGGAAGCACGCTTCTCAATGTTGCCTCCCCGCAAAAGGCGGCACTCTTTCCGCACCGAGCACCGCATCTAGATAGCGCGCCGGCTCGTGTAGGTCGGCTGCCGTCGCCTGCATCAGGTTCATGATCGGTCCGGCCATGACCGCTAGGCCGACCAGCATGACCATGAGGAGCAGGATGGGCATCGTCTCGACGATCGTCACGCGCGGCGTGAAGGGCTCGACCGGAGCCCAGAATGTACGGATTCCGAACCGCGACAGCGCGATCAGGGTGACGAGACCCGACAGGAGCAGGAGGATTGCGAGGACGATGCGCTTGTAGCCCATGCCGTTGTAGTCGCCCGCATCCGGTCCCAGGATCGCCGTCAGGATCGACACCTTCGCGAGGAAGCCGGACAGGGGCGGCAGGCCGATCAGCACGAGGGAGACCAGAGAGAAGCCCACCGCCAGGACGGCAAGCGCTCTCGGCATGATCCTCCCGATTTCGAGTTCCTCGGTCTCGACATCGTCGCCGTCGCCATAGGCCTCCTGGGTCACCGCCAGAACGCCCGAGGTCATGTCCTGTTCGCGTTCCAGAAGTTCCACCAGCATGAAGAAGGTGCTTACGGCGAGCGTCGAGCTCAGCAGATAGAACAGCGCGCCGGCCGTGCTCGCCGGAACGGATATGCCGAATGTGGCGAGCAGCGTGCCCGACGACATCAGGATGAAATAGGCGCTGGCCCGCTTCATCGATTGCGCGGCGAGGATGCCGACGGATGCGAAGGCGAGCGTTGCGGCGCCGCCGATGAAGATGACGATCGACCCGAATGCCGCGCCGTCTCCCGGCAGGAGCAGGGCGAGCCGCAGGAGCGAGTAGATGCCGACCTTGCTCAGCATCGCGAAGACGGCGGCCACCGGCCCGGCGGCGGCCGAATAGGCGGGAACGAGCCAGTTGCAGAGCGGCCACATGCCGGCCTTGACGAGGAAGGCGAGTCCAAGCAGTGCAAGACCGACATGCAGAGCCGGTCTTGCGAAGCCTTCAAGCCCCTCCGCGCGCAGGGCGATCTCGGCGAGGTTGAGGCTGCCCGTCGCCCCGAAGACCATGGCGATCCCGACGAGGAAGATGAGCGACGCGCCGAGGTTCACCGCGATGTAGTGCATGCCGGATCGCACCCGCAGCGGACCGCCGCCATGCAGGACGAGGCCATAGGAGGCTGCCAGCATCACCTCGAAGAAGACGAAGAGGTTGAAGAGATCGCCGGTCAGGAATGCGCCGTTGAGGCCGACCAGCAGGAACTGGAAAAGCGAGTGGAAGTGCGGCCCTACGCGGTCCCATCGCTCCATGGAATAGAGGATCGCCGGCAGAGCGAGCGCCGCCGTGAGAAGAAGCATCACCGCCGAGAGGCGGTCTACGACCAGGTTGATGGCCAAGGGAACAGGCCAGTTGCCGAGCAGATAAATGAGCGGCAGCGGCTGGCCGTCAAGATGCACGCGCGCCAGCAGAGAGAGCGCTATGCCGAACAGGCTCAGGATGGAGGCGAGCGACAGGACAAGCTTCAGTCGCCGCTCCCGGTCCTCGAAGAACAGCATGATCGCGCCCGCCGCCAGCGGGATCAGTATCGGCGCGATCGCGATGTGGTCGGGCGAATGGGCCATCGATCAGCCCCCTCTGCCGTCGACATGGTCGCTGCCGGTCAGGCCGCGCGCCACGATCAGCACCACGAGGAACAGCGCCGTGGTGGCGAAGCCGATCACGATGGCGGTCAGGACCAGCGCCTGGGGCAGGGGGTCCGTATAGGCGGCGACCTGAACCGGCCCCGAGCCTTCCAGCACCGGCGGCGCGTTCACGCGCAGGCGTCCCATGCTGAAGATGAAGAGGTTCACGCCATATGACAGCAGCGCGAGGCCGATGACGAGCTGATAGGTTCGCGAGCGCAGCACCAGCCATACGCCCGATGCCGTCAGTACGCCGATGGCCGCCGCGATAACCAGTTCCATCAGTCATTGCCTCCCTGGTCGCCGCTTCGCGAGGTGCGCAGGCGCATACGAAGCGACTGGTGGGCAATGGCGACCAGCATGAGCACCGTGGCGCCGACCACGAGGCTGAAGACGCCGAGGTCGAACATCAGCGCGGAGGCGGTGGGCATCTCGCCGATAAATGGAATCTCGGTGTACTGGAAGTAGGAGGTCAGGAACGGATAGCCGAACGGGAACGAGCCGACGCCGGTCAGGACCGAAACGAGAAGACCGAAGCCGATCCAGCGTATCGGCAGGATGCGAAGCCTGTCCTCCACCCATCTCGCCCCGCCGGCCAGATACTGGAGAAGGAACCCGATGGCCAGCGTGACGCCGGCGGCGAACCCGCCTCCAGGCATGTCATGGCCGCGAATGAAGAGATAGGCCGCGAGGAAGATGACGATCGGGAACATCCAGCGCATGATGATGGAGGGGACCATGAGGTAGTCCTTCAGCGTCTCGCCGACCTCGCGGTCGCGGCGCACGCTGTCGAATTCGTCCTGTTCCTTCTGCTGGTAGGGAAGGGAGGCGCTTTCTTCGGCGGGTCGGAAGCGGCGCAGCAGCGCGAAGACGGTCAGCGCCACGGTGGCGAGCACCACGATCTCGCCCATGGTGTCGAAGCCGCGGAAGTCGACAAGGATCACGTTGACGACATTGGTGCCGCCGCCTTCCGAATAGGAGCGTTGGAGGTAGAAGTCGCCGACCGTCGGCGCGCGCGGCGTCAGCATCATGAAATAGGCGAGCACCGCCGTACCGATGCCGGCGGCCATCGCCAGGGCGAAATCCCTGTGGCGGCGCAGCCGCACCCTGACGTCCACCTTGCCTGTCGTATCCTCGTTGCGCTTGGGGAGCCAGCGCAGCCCCAGAAGGATGAGGACGGTCGTGACGATCTCGACGAGCAGTTGCGTCACCGCCAGGTCGGGTGCCGAGAGCCAGATGAAGGAGATGCAGGTCGCAAGTCCCGCGCCACTCATGAGGATGAGGGCCGCGAGGCGATGATACTTCGCCTGGTAGGCGGCGGCGACCGCGCAGAATGCGCCGATGCTCCACAGCACGCCGAGCACCGGGTCGAGCCCGTGAAGGGTGAGCTGCGGCAGCGCCTCGGTGGAGCCCCACATGGCCCAGATGCCGGCGAGCAGGGCCGCCGCCACAAGCAGCCGCATCTGCGGCTGGAGCTTGCGCGTCGCAAGCACTGCTTCGACCGTTCTCGCCCATCGCCAGCTCACCGTCACCAGTATGCGCTCGAAAATGCGCTGTCCCTTCAGATTGCGGAAATATGGCGGGCCTTCCTCGCAGTTGCGCAGATAGTTCCGCAGGAACCAGTAGAGGATCAGCCCTGTCACAAGTGCGATGAAGCTCATGAGAAGGGGAATGGTGAGTCCATGCCAGACGGACAGGCTGTATTGCGGAGTGCGGTCTCCGAGAACCGCGACCACGGCGGCGTGGAGGAACGGTCCGATGCTCAGTGCCGGAATGATCCCCACGACAAGGCAGGCGATGACCAGCAGCTCGATCGGGCGGCGCATCCAGTGCGGCGGCTCGTGCGGTTCCTTTGGAAGATCGACTGCCTTCGGTCCGAAGAAGACATTGTGTATGAAGCGCACCGAATAGGCCACGGCGAAGGCGCCGGCGATCGTCGCGACATAGGGGGCGGCACCATCCAGCAGCGAGCGCTGGTGCTGCTCGATCGCCTCCGCGAAGAACATCTCCTTGGAGAGGAATCCGTTCAGCAGCGGCACGCCGGCCATGGCCGCCGCCGCGACCATCGCAAGCGTCGCGGTATAGGGCAGCGCGCGGAACAACCCGCTCAGGCGCCGCATGTCGCGTGTGCCCGTCTCGTGGTCGATGATGCCCGCCGCCATAAACAGCGAGGCCTTGAAAGTGGCGTGGTTGACCATATGGAAGATCGCCGCCACCGCCGCCAGCGGGCTTCCGAAGCTCAGAAGCGCGGTGATCAGCCCGAGATGGCTGATCGTGGAATAGGCGAGCAGCCCCTTCAGGTCCTGCTGGAAGATCGCGAAATAGGCTCCGAGCAGCAGCGAGCTGAGGCCCGCCAGCCCGACCAGAACGAACCATTCCGGCGTGCCCGACAGGACCGGCCAGAAGCGTGTCAGGAGGAAGACGCCGGCCTTTACCATCGTCGCCGAGTGCAGGTAGGCGGAAACGGGCGTCGGCGCCGCCATGGCGTTGGGCAGCCAGAAGTGGAACGGAAACTGCGCGCTCTTCGTCAGCGCGCCGGCAAGAATGAGCAACAGCGCCGGGAGATAGAGGGGATGCGCGCGGATCTCGCTGCCCGCTGCCAGCACCGCGTCGAGATCGTAGCTGCCGGCCATATGCCCGAGAAGCACCAGCCCGAGCAGGAGGCACAGGCCGCCGGTTCCCGTGATGGTGAGCGCCATGCGCGCGCCGTCACGCGCCGCCGGGCTGTGATGCCAATAGCCGATCAGCAGGAAGGAGAAGATGCTGGTCAGTTCCCAGAAGATGGCGAGCAGGATGAGATTGCCGGACAGGACGAGGCCGAGCATCGCTCCCATGAACGCCAGCAGGAACGAATAGAACCGCGCGACGGGGTCCTTGGGCGACATGTAGTAGCGGGCATAGATGACGACGAGCAGGCCTATTCCGGTGATCAGCACCGAGAAAAGCCAGGAGAAGCCGTCCATGCGCAGCGTGATCGACAGCCCGAGCGCGGGCACCCAGTCGATCGCGTGGCGGATGACGCCACCGTTCGAGACGAATGGAAATGCCGAGATCGTGATCAGCATGGCGACCGCGGCGACCGTGCCGGCGAGCCATGCTTCCGCATTGTGCGCATTCGAGGACAGCAATGCGGCAAGGACCGCGCCTGCGAAAGGCAGGACGATTATTACAGCGATCAGTCCACTATGCCACATCAGCCAACCTGAGCCACGCTTCGACGAGCGCACTTTTGAATATCCGCGGATATTCCCGTACAAACACCTCTGTTCCAATCGGTCGTGGCGATATCAAGTCGACCCACCGAATCTCCAGATAACCGGCCAACAGGGTTATCGCCAACAAAAGTTTTCCCGTATCGCGGCTGATGCGGCGGTTGATTGCGAGATGCGTGGTCACGCGACGCAAGCGTCAGCGCGCCCGCCGCCGGGCAAATGGCGGGCGGTTGTCTGCTTTCGAGGATCGTATGGCGGAAAGTGGTACGGCGGCGACGCAGGCGGGCTGGCCGTCGGAGGCTCGCTCGGAGCAGTGCGCCCGCCACGATAGTCGTCGCGGCGGGCGGTGGAGAAACGGGTAGGCGTCAGCTTGTGAAGAAGCTCTGCGTGCCGTGAGCTTCGATCGCCTCGGCGAGGCGGCCGAGCGCATGGACATAGGCGGCCGTGCGCATAGACACGCTCTTTTCCTTGGCGACGTTCCAGATCGCGCGACCCTCGCGCTCCATGATCGCCTGAAGGCGGCCGTGGATTTCCTGTTCGGTCCAGTAATAACCCTGCTTGTTCTGCACCCATTCGAAATAGGAGACGGTCACGCCGCCGGCATTGGCCAGGATGTCCGGCAGGACGACGACGCCCTTGTCGGCCAGGATGCGGTCGCCCGAAGGCGTGACCGGGCCGTTCGCCAGTTCGAGCACCAGCTTAGCCTTGACGCCGCTGGCGTTCCTGCCGTGGATCATGTTCTCGAGCGCGGAGGGCACGAGAATATCGCAATCGACGCCGACGAGGTCGTCGCCCGCCAGCGCTTCATGGCCGCCCTGTCCGATGGTCGAGACGACCGAGCGCCCCTGCGCCTTGGCTTCCATCAGCAGATCTACATGCAGGCCCGCCGCGGAATAGACGCCGCCCTCGGAATCGGAGGCGGCGACGATCTTGTGGCCGTCGGCGACCAGAAGGCGCGCGATGTGCTGGCCTGCATTGCCGAAGCCCTGCACGGCGACGCGCAGCGTTTCGCCGAGGCCGAGTTCGCCGGCGAGGTGGCGCACCAGATAGTAGCCGCCGCGCGCGGTGGCGTCGCCGCGCCCGAGCGAACCGCCCAGCGCGATCGGCTTGCCGGTGATGACGGCGGGCTCGGCCTGGCCGACGATCTGGGCATATTCGTCGGCCATCCATCCCATGATCATCGAATTGGTGTAAACGTCCGGCGCGGGAATATCGCGATCAGGCCCGATGATGCGGGCGAAGGCCTGGATGTAGGCGCGCGAAAGGCGCTCTAGCTCGGCCTTGGAAAGCTTGCGCGGGTCGACCTGCACTGCTCCCTTGCCGCCGCCATAGGGCAGATTCATTACGGCGCATTTGAACGTCATCCAGAATGCGAGCGTCTCGACCTCGTCGACGGTCGCGTCCGGATGGAAACGTATTCCGCCCTTGGTCGGCCCGCGCGTGTCGTCGTAGCGGCAGCGCCATGCCAGGAAGGATTTTCGCGAGCCGTCGTCCATGCGAATCATCAGACGCACTTTGGTTGTCTCGCGGGCATATTTCAGCTTCTCGATGACGTCCGGGTCTATGCTGAGATGGGCTGCGGCTTCGTCCAGGCGGACGAGCGCATCGTCGAGAAGGCTCTCTTCTGACATCATGACTCCGTGAGGTTGGGACAAGAAGTCACTCTGCATAAAATACGGGCAGCCATTGCACAATAAAAAAGTCAGCAATGATGACCTTGTTTTTCGATTATTGCGCAAACAGGCCGTTTTGGAGTGTCCGGGCGCGAGTCCGATCTCAGATCGCCCGGCCGATCCGGAGGCCTTCGAGCACCGCTTCCTCCGCCGTGCGCGGGGTCAAGGCGTCGCCGATGACATGCACCTCGCCGGCAAATTCCCCGAGCTCCGTCTCCAACTCCGCGACACGGTCATGGCCCTGCGACAGCACCAGCGAGTCGACGCCCTCGAACAGCATGGGCTCGCCCGAAGCGCAATGCTCCATGTAGACCGTGGCGCCGTCGCTCCCGAAAAGGCGCGCATAGGGCACGATGCGGACATCAAGGCGGTGCAGGTTGGCCACCATCGAGTCGCGGACATAGCCGTGGATCATTTCGCCGGCGAACAGGCCCTCCACGCAAAGCGTGACCGTGCAGCCGTCGCGCGCCAGCCGTTCGGCGAGCCCCATGCCCACCCAATCCGCCCGCCAGTCGGCGATCAGCACGTTCGCGCCGACATTCGCCTGTCCCGCAAGCACCTGCCAGGCGTCGACGATATGCGTATCCTCGCCGCCCTCGATGGTGGGCCGATGCGGCTTGCCGCCCGTCGCGACGATGACGGCGTCGGGAGCCTCGCGCTCGACCAGCGCTCGCGTCACACGCGAATTGCGCCTCACCTCGACGCCGGCCAGTTCCATCTCCCGCGCGAGATTGGTGACGATGCCGCCGAATTCGGCCCGGCCCGGCAGCAGTTGCGCGAGACGGGCCTGGCCGCCGAGCTGCGACTGGGCCTCGTGCAGGACGACCTGATGGCCACGCGCGGCCATCACGGCCGCCGCCTTCATGCCCGCCGGTCCGCCGCCGGCGACGAGGACACGCCTGGGCTGTCGCGTCTGTGTCTTGATGCCGAGCGTCAGTTCGCGGCCCGTCTCCGGATGCTGGATGCAGGAGATCGGGTAGCCCTTGTGGAAGTGGCCGATGCAGGCCTGGTTGCAGCCGATACAGGCGCGGATGTCGTCTACGCGTCCTTCGGCGGCCTTGGCCGGCATGTCCGGATCGCAGATCATGGCGCGCGTCATGCCGCACATGTCGGCCTGGCCGGATGCGAGCACCTGCTCGGCCGTCTGCGGCTGGTTGATGCGCCCGGCGACGAGCACGGGCTTGCCGACCGTCTGCTTGAGCGCCGCTGCGAAAGTGGCCGAATAGGCGTTGGCGAAGAACATCGGCGGCACGATGTGCACGGCGCCCTTCAGCGAGGCCGACGTGCCCGCGACCGCGCTGAAATAGTCGACGATCCCGTCACCATCGAGCAGCTTGCAAAACGTCAGGACCTCGCTCGCCTCCAGCGCCTGCCCGTCATGCTCTTCCGCGGTGATCCGCAGGCCGACGACGAAATCGGGAGACGTCTTGGCCCGGATGTCGGCCGCGATCTCGCGCAGGAAACGCAGCCGGTTCTCGATGCTGCCGCCATAATCGTCCTCGCGGCGGTTCACATGCGGGTTGAGGAACTGCGTGGGCAGATAGCCGTGGCTGGCGACGATCTCGCAGCCGTCGAAGCCGGCCTGCATCAGCCGGTTCGCGGCACTTCCGTAGCCGGCGACGAATTCGCCGATCATCCTGCGCGACAGCGGCACCGGCATGACGTGGAAGCGCGAGGTCGGCACCGCCGATGGCGCATAGGCGACCGGCGCGGTGCCGTCCTGCGTTTCCATGATCTCGCGGCCCGGATGGAAGAGTTGGCCGCAGATCTTCGCGCCGTGCTTCTGCACGGCCTGCGCCAGCGCACGATAGCCCGGAATCGCATCGTCCGAGGTCGCCATCAGTACATGGGAGGTGTAGCGCGCGCTCTCGTGCACGCCCGATACCTGCGTCACGATCAGGCCGGCGCCGCCTTTCGCGCGCGCTTCCTGATATGCGATCAGCCGATCCGTGACCTGACCGTCATGCGCCATCACCGTGTCGTGGCCGGTCGAGACGATGCGGTTCCTGACCTGCATTGCGCCGATCCGCAGCGGCGAGAAGAGGTGAGGAAAACGGGTCAAGGCGCCTCCGCCGGGTGATGGGTCTAGGCCGCGTTCCTTCGCGCAAGCCGCGCCCTGATGCTCTCCACATCCGCCCTCGGTGTCGCGGCAAACAGCGTCTTCGTATAACTGTGCTGCGGGTCGGAGAAAACGCTGTCGCGCGGGCCGTACTCCACCGCCTCGCCGAAATACATCACCATCACCTCGTCGGCGATGTAGCGGACCACCGAAAGGTCGTGACTGATGAAGACGTAGGTGAGCTGGAATTCGTCCTGCAGGTCGGCCAGCAGATTGAGTACCTGCGCCTGCACGGAGAGGTCGAGCGCCGACACCGGCTCGTCGAGCACCAGCAGGCTGGGGTTCAGCATAAGCGCGCGCGCGATCGCGATACGCTGGCGCTGGCCGCCCGAGAACATGTGCGGGTAGCGATTGTAGTGCTCATGTCCGAGGCCGACCTTCTTCAGCATGGCCATGGCGCGGTCGCGCCGTTCGGCAGCCGGCATGTCCGTATTGATCAGCAGCGGCTCGGCAAGCACGTCGCCGATCTTCTGGCGCGGGTTCAGCGAGCCGTAGGGGTTCTGGAAAACGATCTGTACCTTGCGACGCATCTCCTTCGACAGCCCGTCGCGCGCGATGTCCACCTTGCTGCCGTCGATGAGGAGTTCGCCGCCCGTCGGCTCGTCGATCAGCGTGATCATGCGCGCCAAAGTGGACTTGCCGCAGCCCGACTCGCCGACGATGGCGAGCGTCTTGCCACGCTCGACCTTGAAGGACACGTCCTTGACGGCGTGCACCGTGCGCGCCTTGGTGAAGAGCCCGCCGCCGACATGATAGTCGCGCACGAGGTTCCGTGCCTCGAGGACCGTGGCGTTCATCGTGCGACGCCCTCCGCCGGGCTGAACTGCATGTCGGACACTGTCGGCAGGCGGTCTCCCGTGGCGTTCTCCGGAAGCGCCGACAGCAGCGCCCGCGTGTAGTTGCTCTGCGGGCTCTCGAACAGCGACAGCACGTCGGCCTCTTCCATCTTCCTGCCCTTGTACTGCACGATCACGCGGTCGGCCGTTTCCGCCACCACGCCCATATTGTGGGTGATCATGATCAGGCCCATGCCGTATTCCGCCTGCAGGCGCACCAGAAGATCGAGTATCTGCTTCTGGATCGTGACGTCGAGCGCTGTCGTCGGCTCGTCGGCGATCAGAAGCTTGGGGTTGCAGGCGATCGCCATGGCGATCATGACGCGCTGGCACTGGCCGCCCGACATCTGGTGCGGGAAGGAGGACAGGCGTTGCTCGGGCTCGGGAATGCCGACGAGATGCAGCAGTTCCACGGCGCGCGCGCGGCGGGCGGCGCGGTCGAGCCCCATGTGGATGCGCAGCACCTCCTCGATCTGGAAGCCGACCGTGAAGCAGGGATTGAGGCTGGCCATCGGCTCCTGGAAGATCATGGCCATGTCCTTGCCGATGATCTTCCGGCGCTGGTCGGGCGTCATGGCGAGCAGGTCGCGGCCGTCGAACTCCATCCTGTCTGCGGTCACCGTGGCGCTCGACGGCAGCAGCCCCATGACCGCCAGCATCGATACCGACTTGCCCGAGCCGCTCTCGCCGACGATCGCCAGCACCTCGCGCTTCTCGACCGAGATGTCGATGCCCTTCACGGCGAGGAAAGGGCCGGTCGAGGTGTCGAAGGAGACGACGAGATTCCTGATGTCGAGCAGGGCCATCGTCACGACCTCTTGAGCTTGGGGTCGAGGGCGTCGCGCAGGCCGTCGCCGATCAGGTTGATCGCCAGGACGGTGATCAGGATGGCGAGGCCCGGGAAGGTGACGACCCACGGCGCGCGCAGGATGAATTCGCGCGCGGCGGCGAGCATCGTGCCCCATTCCGGCGTCGGCGGCTGCGCGCCCATGCCGAGGAAGCCGAGCGCCGCCGCCTCGAGGATCGCGTTGGAGAAGGAGAGCGTCGCCTGCACGATCAGAGGCGCCAGGCAGTTGGGCAGGATCGTCACCAGCATCAGCCGCGTGTGCCCGGCCCCCGCGACCTTGGCGGAGATGACGTATTCGCGGTTCTTTTCGGCCATCACGGCCGCCCGCGTCAGGCGCGCGAAATGTGGCTGCAGCACCAGCGCGATCGCCAGCATCGCGTTGAACAGGCCGGGTCCGAGGATAGCCACCAGCACCAGTGCCAGCAGCAGCGGCGGGAAGGCCAGGATGATGTCCATCACCCGCATGATGACGTTGTCCACCCAGCCGCGGAAATAACCTGCCAGCACGCCCAGCGTCACGCCCACGATCAGCGCCCCGACCACGACGACGAGGCCGATGAACAGCGAATAGCGCGCGCCGTGGATCAGGCGCGAGAGGATGTCGCGTCCCACCGGGTCGGTGCCGAGGATGAAGGAGGGATTGCCGCCGGCCTGCCATGCCGGCGGAACAAGGATCGCGTCGCGAAATTGCTGGTCGGGCGGGTGGGGCGCGAGCAGTGGCGCGAAGATCGCGACCAGGATCAGCAGGACGAAGACGATCAGGCCGGCCACCGCGCCCTTGTTGATCGAGAAATAATGCCAGAACTCGGCGAACTGGCGGGCGCGTCCACCTGTGTTCATCTCTTCGGCAACGACCGTGCTGTTAGCCTCGTTGCTCATCTCACTGCACCCTGATGCGCGGGTTGATGACCGCATAGAGCAGGTCGACCGCGAGGTTCACCATCATGACGATCAGCGCGATCAGCAGCAGGCCGCTCTGCACCACCACATAGTCCCGCTTGGCGATCGAATCGATCATCCACTTGCCGATGCCCGGCCAGGAGAAGATCGTCTCGGTGAGAATGGCGCCGGCGACCAGCAGTCCGACCTGCAGGCCGATCGTGGTGACGACCGGTATCAGCGCGTTGCGCAAGCCGTGGACGTTGACCACCCGGAAGGTCGACAGGCCCTTGGCGCGCGCGGTGCGGATATAGTCCTCGCCGAGCACTTCCAGCATGGCCGAGCGGGTCTGGCGCGCGATGACGGCGAGCGGGATGGTGCCGAGCACGATTGCCGGCAGGATCAGGTGGCGTACGGCGGAAACGAACGCCTTCCAGTTGCCGTAGAGAAGGCTGTCGATGGTCATGAAGCCGGTGATCGGCTTGAAGAAGAACTGCAGGCCGATGCGGCCCGACACCGGCGTCCATCCGAGATAGCCGGAAAAGAAGATGATCAACAGCAGGCCCCACCAGAAGATGGGCATGGAATAGCCGGTCAGCGCCACGCCCATGGTGATCTGGTCGAACCACGAGCCGCGCTTGACGGCGGCGAAGATGCCGGCCGGAATGCCGATCAGAACGGCCATCAGCATGGCGAAGAACGCCAGTTCGACCGTGGCCGGGAAAAGGGTCGCGAACTCCTGCAGCACGGGACGCTTGGTGGCGAGCGATATGCCGAAATCGCCCTGCAGCACGCCGGCGACATAGTTGAGATACTGCTGCCAGATGGGCAGGTTGAAGCCGAACTGCTCCTTCAGGATCTCGTAGCGCTCGGGCGTCACGCCGTGCTGGCCCGCCATGGCCAGTATAGGGTCGCCGGGCAGCAGGCGGATGAAGGCGAAGGACGCGATCGTGATGCCGATAATCGTCGGCAGGATCAACGCCAGTTTGTGGAGGATGAAGCGCGCCATGGTCGAGCTCCAGGGGGCGCCTTTGCGGGCGCCCCCTGGAATGGGTCGGTCATTCGGTCACGTCGACATTGTCGAAGCGGTGGATGCCGAGCGGGTCCATGGTGAAGCCCTGGACGCGCTTGTTCATCGGCATGAACACCTTCGAGTGCGCCAGCGTCAGGGCGGGCTCCTCGGCTTTGAAGATTTCCTGCGCCTTCATGTAGAGCTTGGTACGCTCATCCTGGTTCGAGATCTTCTTGGCGTCCTGGATCGCCTTCTCGAACTCGTCGTTGCACCAGCTCGAATAGTTCGACACGCCGATGGCCGAGCAGGAGAACAGTGTGGCGAAGAAGTTGTCCGGGTCGCCGTTGTCGCCCGTCCAGCCGATCTGGAAGGCGCCCGAGCGGTCCTTCTGCTTTCCGCGCTCGCGATATTCGGTCCATTCGTAGGACACGATGTTGGCCTTCACCCCGACCGCGGCCCAGTCCGCCTGCATCATCTCGGCGACGCGCTGTGCGTTCGGATTGTAGGGACGCGACACGGGCATGGCCCAGAGGTCGAGCGTCAGGTCGGTGACGCCTGCTTCGGCCAGGAGCTTCTTGGCTCCTTCGGGATCGTAGGGATGGTCGACGATGTCGTTGTTGTAGGACCACATGGTCGGCGGTATCAGGTTCTTGGCCACCTGGCCGGCGCCCTGATACACCGCATCCACGATGGCCTGCTTGTTGATGGCCATCGAGAGCGCCTTGCGCACGTTCACATTGTCCATCGGCGCGATGGTGGTGTTGTAGCTCATATAGCCGATGTTCAGGCCTTCCTGCTCCATCACGTTCAGGTTGGGATCGGCCCGCAGCCCCTCGAGGTCGGCGGGAGCCGGATAGCTCATGATGTCGCATTCGCCGGCCTTCAGCTTCTGCGCGCGCACGGCGGGATCGGTGGTGATGGCGAAGATCAGGTCGTCCAGCGCCACCTTGCCCTTCCAGTAGTCGGCGAAGGCCTGATAGCGGATCACGGCGTCCGTCTGGTAGTCCACGAAAGCGAACGGACCCGTGCCTACGGGCTTGTTGGCGAACTCGGCAAGCGTGCCGGCGGCCTGCAGCTGGTCTGCATATTCCTTCGACATGATGGAGGCGAAGTCCATGCCGAGGTTGGCGATCATCGGCGCGTTAGGCTCGGTCAGCGTCATCTTGACGGTCAGGTCGTCCACCTTCTCGATGGACTTAAGGAACTTCGGCATGTCCATGCCCTGGAAATAGTCCCAGGTCAGGCCGGCCAGATACTGGTACCAGGGGTTGTCTTCCTTCCACTGCCGCTCGAACGAGAAGATCACGTCATCGGCGTTGAGGTCGCGCGTCGGCGTGAAGTACGGCGTGGTGTGGAATTTCACGCCCGGGCGAAGATGGAAGGTGTATTCCAGCCCGTCATCCGAAATCTCCCACTTTTCGGCGAGGCCGGGAACCACGCTGGTTCCACCGTGCTCGAACTCGACCAGGCGGTTGTAGATGGTACGGGAGGAGGCGTCGAAATCGTTGCCGCCGGTCGTCGGACCGGGGTCGAAATGTGCAGGCGAGGCTTCCGAGCAGAATACGAGCTGTTTGGCGTAGGCGCCTCCGCTTATCACGGTTGCGGCCAGCAGCGCCGCCGCAAAGGTGCTCTTCTTGAACATTCAATCCTCCTGGTTGGGTTCCTGGCTCTTTGAAATTCGGCCGGAAAGCCGGCATATAATCACCCTTTCGCCACATTTGGAACTGGTTCCCGATTGCCCCTGCGGCAGGGAATGAAGTCTGCCGGCTGGTCCGGGGTCAGGGAATTGTATTGCCAGGCGGCGTTTTCCGCCCGTGATTTCCATGAGGCGGCCGATGCGGCTTGCCTAGCCGGCCGCCCGGCCCCTACATACAGTGACAGGCGTCCAGCCTTTCGGCGGAAAAGGACGAACGGCGCAGAACCGGGGACGCCATAGGGAGGAACAATGGCCCAGCCGACCAGCGAAGGCCTGCCGACCTCGGCCGGGAAGCCGTGGCTCAAGAGCTATTCGGCCGACATGCCCGCGCAGGTGGATACGCCGGCGGGCTCCATCGGCGACCTGCTCGTTTCCTCCTGCCGGCGTTTCTCGGCCCGGCCCGCCTTCACCTGCATGGACAAGTCCGTGAGCTTTGCCGAGCTGGAGCGGCTGTCCGGCGCTTTCGGCGCATGGCTGCAGGCGAAGGGGCTGCCCAGGGGCGCGCGCGTCGCGATCATGATGCCGAACGTGCTGCAATATCCGGTCGCCATGATGGGGATATTGCGTGCCGGCTATACGGTGGTGAACGTCAATCCGCTCTACACGCCGCGCGAACTCGAACATCAGCTCAGGGATTCCGGCGCGGAAGCCATCGTCATTCTGGAAAACTTCGCCCGCACGCTCGAAATCGTGCGCGACAGGACCTCGGTGAGGCACGTGGTCGTGGCTTCGCTCGGCGAGATGCTCGGCATCAAGGGGGTGCTGGTGAATTTCGTGGTGCGGCGCGTGAAGAAGCTTGTTCCGGCCTGGTCGCTGCCCGGCCACGTCACGTTCCGGGCCGCACTCAAGCAAGGCGCGTCGCTGCACCTGAAGCCCGTCGACGTCCGTGGCGACGAGGTCGCCTTCCTGCAATATACCGGTGGTACGACCGGCGTTTCGAAAGGAGCGACCCTGCTTCATCGCAACGTGCTCGCCAATGTCACCCAGCTGAGCGTCTGGGTGGATGAGGCCTACTGGACGAGGCCGAAGCCGGACAACCAGGTCTTCGTCTGCGCGCTGCCGCTCTATCATATCTTCGCGCTGACCGTGAACGCGCTGATGGGCATGGAGCAGGGCGCGCGCAATGTGCTGATCACCAATCCGCGCGACATTCCTGGTTTCGTCAAGGAACTCGCTAAATCGCCGTTCCATATCCTGCCGGGGCTCAACACGCTGTTCAACGCCCTGCTGAACAACGAGGATTTCCGCAGGCTCAATTTCAGTGAGCTGATCCTGACGCTGGGGGGCGGCATGGCCGTCCAGAAAGGCGTGGCCGACCGGTGGAAGCAGGTGACCGGCAGGCACATCACCGAAGGCTACGGCCTGTCGGAAACGTCGCCGGTGGCCACCGCCAACAAGGTGAGCGCCACCGAGTTCACCGGCACGATCGGCCTGCCGATCCCGTCGACGGAAATCGCGATCCGCGACGATGAGGGCAGGGACCTGCCGCTCGGCGAGATCGGCGAGATCTGCATCCGCGGGCCGCAGGTGATGGCCGGATACTGGAACAGGCCCGACGAGACGGCCCGCGTCATGACGGCGGACGGCTATTTCAAGTCAGGCGACATGGGCGTCATGGACGAGGGCGGCTACACGAGGATCGTCGACCGCAAGAAGGACATGATCCTCGTCTCCGGCTTCAACGTCTACCCGAACGAGCTGGAAGAGGTCGTCGCCCAGCATCCGGGCGTGCTGGAGGTCGCCTGCATAGGCGTGCCGGACGAGCACTCCGGCGAGGCGCCCAAGCTCTTCGTCGTGCGCCGCGATCCCGGCCTTACCGAAGAAGCCCTGATGGACTACTGCCGCGAGAACTTCACCGGCTACAAGCGCCCGCGCCACATCGAGTTCCGCACCGAGCTGCCCAAGACGCCGGTCGGCAAGATCCTGCGCCGGGAGCTGCGGGCCGGCTGACGGTCCAGTTGCCGCGATGGAGATGCCGCGTTACCCGCCGACGGCGTTCCGCCCGGCCAGATAGGCCGGAAGCTCGATGATCGAGTTGAGCACGACATCGGCCAGCGGCGCGAGCGAGTCGCGCGTCCCGGTTCCGCTGAGCACGCCGACGGCGAGGCCCGCGCCTCCCGCCTTCGCCATCTCCAGGTCGTGCCGGTTGTCGCCGACCATGGCGATCTCGCTGGCCTTGAGGCCGGTCAGGTCGCTGAAGGCCAGGATCGTGTCGGGAGCCGGCTTCGGGTTGGCCACCGCGTCATATCCGTAGGCCGCCACGAACATCTGCGCGATGCCGAGCGCCAGCAGCGTCTTTTCCGCGCCGCCGGTCGAATCGTTGGTGGCGACGCCCATGCGAAAGCCTGCGTGGTACAGGCTTGCGATGGCATCCTTGCTGCCCGGCAGCGCGACCGACTGCAACGCGCCCTGTTCTGCCGTGAAGCCGTCGAAGAAGGCGATCAGTTCCCTGCGGCGGGCATCGTCAGCGTCCGGGTACCACAGCGCCACGATGTCGGCGTTGGTGCCGGCGGCAAACAACGAATCCGCTCGGAATCCCTGCCGGGCGTAGTCGTAGCCGGCGAGGTCCATCAGCGCGTCGGCGCGGTCGCGATTCCCTTCCGCCGCCTGCATGGCCATGAGCTCGGCCAGCGCGTACCAGGTCTTTTCGAAATCGACCAACGTCCCGTCCTTGTCGAACAGGATGCCTTTTATCTCCGCCAAGAGCGATATCCCCCTGCTTGCGCCGCTGCCATGCCAGGCTCTTATTTCAGGCTCTTGACGTGCTGCACAAGCCCCGCCGTCGAAGCATCCTGTCCGGATGCGTCTTCCTTTCCTTCCACGATGGGCAGAAGCTGCGTCGCCAGTTCCTTGCCGAGCTCGACGCCCCACTGGTCGAACGAGTTGATGTTGAACATCGCGCCCTCCACGAAGACCCGGTGCTCGTAGAGCGCGATCAGCCGGCCTAGCGTGCGGGGATCGAGCGAGCGGTAGAGTATCGTCACCGAGGGCCGGTTGCCGGTGAACACCCGGTGCGGCGCGATTTTCTCTATATCTTCGGCCGACATGCCCTTCGACGCCATCTGCGCCTTCGCTTCCTCCAGCGTGCGTCCCTTCATCAGGGCGGCGGATTGAGCCAGTACGTTGGAAAGCAGAAGGTCGTGATGGTGCTTCAAGTTGGGCTCATGCCCCACGGCCGCCGCCAGGAACTCGATCGGGATCACGTCCGTGCCCTGGTGCAGCAGCTGGAAGAAGGCGTGCTGCCCGTTGGTGCCGGGCTCGCCCCAGACCAGCGGGCCAGTGGGCGTGGCGGCGTCCGCCCCGTCGAGCGTCACATGCTTGCCGTTGGATTCCATGTCGAGCTGCTGCAGATAGGCCGGGAAGCGGGACAGCCGCTGGTCGTAGGGAATGACAGCGCGCGCGGGATAGCCGCACACCACGCGATGCCAGTAGCCGACCAGCCCCAGCACCGCGGGCAGGTTCTCAAGCAGCGGCGCGGTGCGGAAATGCTCGTCCATTTCGTGCGCGCCCGCGAGGAAGGCCCGGAAATTCTTCGCGCCCACCGCGATCATGATCGGCAGGCCGATCGCTCCCCAAAGCGAATAGCGTCCGCCGACCCAGTCCCAGAAGCCGAACACGCGGTCCTTCGCGATGCCGAACTTCGCCACCAGATCGAGCGCCGTCGAGACGGCGGCGAAATGTTTCGCGACTGCGCCTTCGCCGAGCGCGGCGACGAGCCACGCCTTTGCCGTTTCGGCATTGGTCATGGTCTCGACGGTCGTGAAGGTCTTCGACGCGACGATGAACAGCGTCGTCTCGGGCGACAGGCCCTTCAGCGTATCGTGGATATGCGCGCCGTCTATGTTCGACACGTAATGCGCGCGCGGGCCGTCATGCCAGGGCGCCAGCGCCAGCGTGGCCATGACGGGGCCGAGATCGGACCCGCCTATACCGATATTGACGACGTCGGTTATCTTCCTGTCTGTCGCGCCGGTCGCGCGGCCCGAGCGCACCGCGTCGGAAAACGCGGCCATCGCGTCGAGCACCGCATGCACGTCCGGCACCACGTCATGGCCGTCGACCAGCACCTTGGCGGTTCTCGGCTGGCGCAGCGCCGTATGCAGCACCGCGCGATTTTCCGTCATGTTTATCTTCTCGCCGGAAAACATCGCGTCGCGCCGCTTCTCGACGCCTGCTGCCTGAGCCGCGGCCACGAGCAGCTCCATTGTCCGGTCCGTCACGGCGCATTTCGACCAATCCAGCAACAGGTCGCCGTCCGTGAGCGAGAATCCGGCGAATCGGCCGCGATCGTTGGCGAAGGCTGCGCGCATGTCCTTCGGTACGTCCTTCAGATGGCTCCTGAGGGCTTCGAGCGGCGCTGATAGTCTGGCCTGAAACGAATTGTCTGGCACCGGCACTCTCCGATTTTCCGCAAGGTCCACCCCTATAGCAATTCCGCAGAAAAGTGCGCAGCGGTTTTCCGCCCGGTGGCCATGAGATGCTGGGCCAAAATTTGATCGTTCACTGGTATAAATAGCAACGATGAGAAAAATTCATTGGCGCAATCGGTTGGACCAATTACAACTTCTGGACCAGACGCCGGGGGACGTTTGTGCTAAAGGAGGATGTCGTGCCGCAGCGCAATGACACTGCCATATGGTCGGGATTGTTCCGTATCTCCGCCGAGTCGGGCCAGACCCTTCAGGCTCAGATCCGTCAGGCCATCGTCGCCGCGATTCTGGACAGGCAGATCGCCGCGTCCATGCCGCTTCCCTCCTGCCGGATCCTCGCGGAGAAGCTCGGCGTCGCGCGCGGCACCGTCGTTCTCGCCTTCCAGCAGTTGGTGGATCAGGGCTTCCTGATCGCCCGCGAGCGGCGCGGCCATTTCGTCAATCCGGACGTTCTCGCCACGCCCGCGCAGCCTTCGCGCAAGACCAACGACAATTCCAGCGAGATCGACTGGAAGGCGCGGCGGCAGATCGCCGCCTCCGAGATGCCGCCGCCGGCCAAGCACGGCAACTGGATCAAGTCGTCCTATCCGTTCGTCTACGGGCAGTTCGATCCGGGGCTGTTCCCGACCGCCGAGTGGCGCGAGTGCAACCGCATGGCGCTTGCCGTGCTGGAGATTCGCAACTGGGCGGCCGACATGGTCGACCGCGACGATCCGCTGCTCATCGAGCAGATACAGGCGCGGCTCCTGCCGCGCCGGGGCATCTTCGCCAATCCCGACGAGATCATCGTGACGCTCGGCGCGCAGAACGCGCTCTACATGCTGGCGACGCTCCTGATGGCCAGGGGGTCGAAGGTCGCGATGGAGGACCCCGGCTATCCGGACGCGCGCTCGATCTTCAAGCTGGCCGGCGCCGAAACCGTGCCCACGCGGGTCGACGATCAGGGCATCGTGACATCGGAGATTCCGTCCGATGCGGGGTTCGTCTTCGTCACGCCGAGCCATCACTGCCCGACCATGGTTCCGCTTTCGACGGAGAGGCGGCAGGACCTTCTGGCCCGCGCCAGCCGCGACAATCAGGTCATCATCGAGGACGGCTATGACAGCCAGCTTCTGGACGATGCGCCGCAGCAGGCGCTGAAGAGCATCGACCGCTCGGGCCGCGTCGTCTATGTCGGCTCGCTGTCGAAGACGCTCGCGCCGGGCCTGCGGCTTGGCTACATCGTCGCTTCGGCGGACCTGATCTCGGAACTGCGCGCGCTGCGCCGCTTCATGTTGCGCCATCCCCCGGCGAACAACCAGCGGGCCGTCGCCCTCTTCCTGTCCCTCGGCCACCACGAGGCCCTGGTACGACGCCTGTCCGCCGCCTTCGAGGAGCGGCGCAAGCGTCTCGTGCAGGCGCTTTCGGCATTCCTGCCGGATTGGCGTGCGACGGATTCTGCCGGCGGCACCTCGCTCTGGCTGGAAGGGCAGCGCGGCACCGATGCGCGCGATCTCGCTGCCGCGGCGGCCAGCCGCAGCGTCATCATCGAGCCGGGCGACCGCTTCTTCGACGGCGCGGACAAGCCGGTCCGCTTCATGCGGCTGGGCATCTCGTCGATCGCCCTGCAGCATATCGAGCCAGGCATACGCGAGCTTGCGACGGCCGCCGGCCGCCGGCCCGCCGCCGCCTGAGCGCCATGGGCGGTGGCGGTTATGCCGCCCATCCGGTTTCCGTTCGGTCACCCGTCTGGCCCATTTGCAGTAATCCGCTGGCCCTACGAGTGTCTTGGAAGCGCGGCATAGTCCGCGAGGCATATCGGGAATGTCCCTGGCCCAAAGGATTGCTCCAAGCGCAGGCGATTCCTGGCCGGGCAATTCGGTTTCGACAATGGGGAGTCGCATGTCCGTAACTGTGGAACCGACCGAGGCGGAAAGACAGGAATCCCCTGAGATGCGGTCAGACGAGTCCCGGGCAGGAAGCTCGCGCCGCTCGGGTGGCCGCGAGGCCCGGCGCGCGTTGCGGGCGGCGCCGCTCGCTGACGACATTCGTCCGATCCGGGCGGGGCTGGAGGGCGGGCGCTACAAGGCGCTTACGGAAGCCGAACTCGGCCGCATCCACGAGGCGGTCCTGACCCTGCTGGAGACAGTGGGCTTCGCCAATGCGATCCCGTCCTGCATCGAGGCGCTCGCACGCGTCGGCGCGCCGCTCGGCGCGGACGGCCGCATCCGTTTCCCGCGCGCGCTGGTGGAAGACACCATCAAGCGCGCCGCACGCAATTTCACGCTGCACGGGCAGGACCCCCGGCACGACATGGTGATCCAGGGCAGGCGGGTGCATTATGGCACGGCGGGCGCGGCGGTCCACCTCGTCGATGTCGAGAAGCGCGAATACCGCGAGTCCCTCCTTCAGGATATCTACGACGCCGCCCGCATCGTCGACGGGCTGGACAACATCCATTTCTTCCAGCGGCCCATGGTGCCGCGCGACATCCCCGATCCGCTCGATATGGATTTCAACACACTCTATGCCTGCGTGATGGGAACGTCGAAGCATGTCGGCACGTCCTTCACCGTGCGCGAGAATGTCGCCCCGGCGCTGGAAATGCTCTACGCCATCGCCGGCGGCGAGGAGAATTTCCGCGCCCGGCCCTTCGTGTCCAACTCCAACTGCTTCGTCGTGCCGCCGATGAAGTTCGCCGAGGATGCCTGCGGCGTCCTCGAAGCCTGCGTCGAAGGCGGTATTCCGATCCTCCTGCTCTCTGCCGGACAGGCCGGCGCGACCGCTCCTGCCGCCATCGCCGGCGCCGTGGTCCAGGCGGTCGCCGAGGTGCTCGCCGGTCTCGTCTATGTCAACGCCATCAAGCCCGGCCATCCGGCGATCTTCGGCACGTGGCCCTTCGTGTCCGACCTCAGGACGGGCGCCATGTCGGGCGGATCGGCCGAGCAGGCATTGCTGACCTCAGCCTGCGCGCAGATGGCGCAGTTCTACGACCTGCCGGGCGGATCGGCCGCCGGCATGGCCGACTCCAAGCTGCCCGACATCCAGTCGGGCTTCGAGAAGGGCATCACCAATGTCATGGCGGGCCTGTCGGGGTTGAACCTCGTCTATGAATCGGCCGGCATGCACGCCTCGCTCCTCGGCTTCTGCCTGGAAAGCCTGATCATCGACAACGATATGCTCGGCATGTGCCAGCGCTGCGTGCGCGGCATCGAGGTCACGGACGCCGCGCTCTCCCTCGATACGATCGCTGAAGTCTGCCTCAACGGCCCCGGCCATTATCTCGGCAACGACCAGACGCTTCGGCTGATGCAGACGGAATATTTCTATCCGGCGGTCGGCGACCGCTTCTCGCCCAAGGAATGGAACGAGAAGGGCAAGCCCGACATCCTCGCGCGCGCCATCGCGGAAAAGAAGAAGATCCTTGCCGAGCGGTTTCCCCGCCATGTCCCGCGCCATCTGGACGACGGTATCCGCACCCGCTTCGGCGACATGGTGAAATTGCCCCGCGCCGGCATGGGATACTGAGCCTCAGCCGACAATTCAGGCCGGGTCGGCGCTCAGGTCGAAACGGTCGATCACGTCCGCGCTCATGAGCTTGGCGTGCAGGGCCAAAAGCACGATCTGGGCATCGAGACTGTCCGGCGTGTCGAGCGCGTTCTCGATGCGGCGTTCCACACCCTGCGTCTTTTCGCGGCCATTGGCCAGATCGAACGTGTCCGACCCGGCCACGCAATAGGCGAGAAGTTCCGCTACGGCCGGATAGGCTGAAGCCGGCGGTTCGTCGCGCCAATGGTCCTTCATCAGATTGGCGAGTGCGAGTTTCACGCCCTCCGGTACGAGGGCCGGATGCAGGTCGGCGGCGCGCAAGGCCGTGTCCAACTGCCGCAGATCGCCCGAGCGACCGAACATGCCAAGAAATCCAAGCGATGAGCGGCGTGCTGCCAAATGCTTCTCCCGGATAAGGTTCCGGCTTCGCGGAATACTTATCCTGAATTGCGCAGAAAACGGGACGGCGGGCAACTCAAGGAAAAGTGCACAAGGGGCTTTCTCGCGAAGTGGCGGTGAAAGGATTGCCTGGAAAAGAGAACGCCTCCGCTTTGCATCAAAGACGGAGGCGTTCCGGATCAGATCGGTGAGATCAATGATTGTCGCGCGGTACGCCCATCGTCTGCGCGACCTTCTGGTATTTCACCGCCGGCTTCAGCACCATGCCTTCGCTGAACTGGTCGACCATGCCGCGCTGGATTTCCTGCCACGGCGTCTGGTGCTTCGGATAATGGTAGCCGCCGTCGCTCGCCAGCGCCGCGCGTCGCGCCGCCAGTTCCTCGTCGGAGATCAGTATGTCGGCGGTCGCCTTGCGCAGGTCGATGCGCACGCGGTCGCCGGTCCTGACCAGCGCCAGCCCGCCGCCGACCGCCGCTTCCGGCGAGGCGTTCAGGATGGAAGGCGAGCCGGACGTGCCCGACTGCCTGCCGTCGCCGACGCAGGGCAGCGCATGGATGCCCTTCTTGATAAGATAGGCCGGCGGCTGCATGTTGACGACCTCGGCGCCGCCCGGATAGCCGATCGGGCCTGCGCCGCGCATGAACAGGATCGTGTGCTCGTCGATGCCCTCGGCCGGATCGTCGATGCGGGCGTGGTAGTCTTCCGGTCCGTCGAACACGGCGGCCTTGCCCTCGAAGGCTTCCGGATCATTGGGGTTGGATAGATAGCGGTCGCGGAACTCGTCCGAGATGCCGCTCGTCTTCATGATGGCGCTGTCGAAGAGGTTGCCCTTCAGGTTGATGAAGCCGGCATCGCTCTTGAGCGGCCTGGCGGCGGTCAGGATGACGTTCGGATCGTTGTTCGGCGCATTGGCGCAGTTCTCGCCCATCGTCTTGCCGTTCACCGTCAGCGCGCCGGGATGCGGCAGCAGGTTCGCCTTCATCAGTTCGGCGACGACGGCGGGCACGCCGCCGGCATGGTGATAGTCCTCGCCCAGATACTCGCCGACGGGCTGGAGATTGACCAGCATCGGAACATGGTGGCCGACCGACTGCCAGTCGTCATTGTCGAGCTTGACGCCGAGATGGCGCGCAATGGCGTTGAGATGGATCGGCGCGTTGGTAGATCCGCCGATCGCCGAATTAACGACGATGGCGTTCTCGAACGCCTCGCGCGTCATGATGTCGGACGGCTTGAGGTCCTCCCACACCATGTCGACGATGCGCTTTCCCGTCTCGTAGGAAATCTGCCCGCGCTCGCGATAGGGTGCCGGAATGGCGGCCGAGCCGGGCAGTTGCATGCCGAGCGCTTCGGCCAGCGAATTCATCGTGGTGGCCGTGCCCATCGTGTTGCAATAGCCGACGGACGGCGCCGACGAGGCCACGATGTCGATGAATTCGTTATAGTCGATCTCTCCGGCCGAGAGGCGCTGGCGAGATTCCCAGACGATCGCGCCCGAACCGGTGCGCTTGCCTTGATGCCAGCCGTTGAGCATCGGGCCGACCGACAGCGCGATCGCGGGGATGTTCACCGTGGCAGCTGCCATCAGCAGCGCCGGCGTGGTCTTGTCGCAGCCGATGGTCAGCACGACGCCGTCGAGCGGATAGCCGTAGAGCACCTCGACGAGCGAGAGATAGGCGAGGTTGCGGTCGAGCGCGGCGGTCGGCCGCTTGCCGGTTTCCTGGATTGGGTGGCACGGAAACTCGAACGGCACGCCGCCGGCCGCTTCGATGCCCGCGCGGATGCGCTTCGCCAGTTCGAGATGGTGGCGGTTGCACGGCGACAGGTCCGACCCGGTCTGCGCGATGCCGATCAGCGGCTTGCCGGATTGCAGCTCCTCGCGGGTCAGGCCGAAGTTCAGGTAGCGCTCGAGGTAAAGCGCCGTCATGCCCGGATTGTCAGGATTGTTGAACCATTCCTGAGAGCGCAGTTTCGTCTTCGTTTCCGGGCCAGCCATGAAAATCTCCGCAGATGCGATCAAGCAATCGATAAGACAACGCCGGAAAACCGGCAAGGGCTTTTGTCAGACAAATAAGAGAAGAGCTATTCGAACACGATGGCCGGCGCGGCGCCCTGCGCCTTCGCGCGCTCCTCGCCAACGCGCTGCCAGACCCGCGTCGCGATATCGCGATAGATCGCGGCTTCGGTCCCGTCGGGCCGGGAAACGACCACCGGCTGGCCCGTATCCGAGGTTTCGCGGATATCCATGACGAGGGGAACCTCACCGAGGAAGGTGACGCCGAGCCTCTCGGCCTCGCGGCGCGCTCCGCCATGCCCGAATATGTCGTAGCGCTTGCCCGTGTCGGGCGCGACAAAATAACTCATGTTCTCGACGATGCCGAGAAGCGGCACGTCGACCTTCCTGAACATGTTGAGCCCCTTGCGGGCGTCTATCAGCGCCAGGTCCTGCGGCGTCGAGACGATGACGGCGCCGGCGAGCGGCACCTGCTGCGCCATGGTCAACTGTGCGTCGCCGGTGCCCGGCGGCATGTCAACGACCAGCACGTCGAGCTCGCCCCATTCGACCTCGCGCAGCATCTGCGACAGGGCAGACATGACCATCGGTCCGCGCCAGATCATCGGGGTCTCCTCCTCGACGAGGAAGCCCATGGACATGACCTTCAGCCCGTAATTCTCCATCGGCTTCATCACCCTGCCGCTCACGGTTTCCGGCTTGCCCTTGATGTTGAGCAGGCGCGGCATGGAGGGGCCGTATATGTCGGCGTCGAGGATGCCGACCTTCAGCCCGATGGCCTTAAGGCCGAGCGCGATGTTGACGGCGGTGGTGGATTTGCCGACGCCGCCCTTGCCGGACGCGACCGCGACGATCGCGGCGATGCCCGGAACGTCGCGTTTTCCCGTGCTTCGCGACGGCGGCGCGGATGGCGTCGGGCTGGGTGCCGCGGTGCGCGGCGCTGCGGG
>WPCJ01056652.1_pt1 | contig 30650 bp, 33 predicted proteins | sample 5399831 | NCBI WGS metagenome assembly WPCJ01 (sample SAMN12869470, study PRJNA574797) | sludge metagenome | isolation source: wastewater treatment of pH10 | place: China:Beijing | collected 2019-05-20 | reverse complement strand
GATTCGAGCGCACTGAGTGCACGACGAGCATCGCCTTGGGCTAGTTCTGCCAGCAGTTTGGTTGCCATGGGGGCAATCTTGCTTTTGAGCTCCTTCACACCACGTTTGATTAGCTTTTCGAGGTCTTTGTTATCGAGTGGTTCGAGCACGATGACTTTGCTACGACTGAGCAATGCGCCGATGACTTCAAAACTCGGGTTTTCGGTGGTGGCACCAATGAGCACGATCGTTCCATTTTCGACATGTGGCAGAAAGGCATCTTGCTGCGCCTTGTTAAACCTGTGAATCTCATCAACAAACAGCAAAGTCCGCATCTGTAGCCGCTGATTCTGCTGCGCATGAGTTATGACTTTACGTACGTCTGCCAGGCCACTGGTGACAGCAGATATCTCGATGAAGTCCGCATTCCAGGCCTCCCCCATGATTCGCGCCAGTGTTGTCTTGCCTGTCCCAGGCGGCCCCCAGAGGATTAGGCTGGTCGGTTGATCCTGCTCAATTATTTTCTGCAGAAAAGTATCTTTCCCCACAACATGCGTCTGCCCCACAACATCAGACAATTTCTTCGGACGTAGTCTGTCGGCCAATGGTTTCATCTGTTTATTATATACCTTACCACTGGTTCTGCTGAGCAGTAATCCGTAATTCTCCTGTTATGGCATTCGATGCAAACCAAATAATTTCATATCGAGAAATGTGTAATGAAGAGAACCAGCAGCAGCTTCAACATGGTATGAATTTTATGGCTGGTGGTAAACATTCCATCGTTCTGATGTCTTTTGAGTCAAATGCTCCGTATGCTGATCCAATATCATATGATGAACTTACTATTTATTATGAGGCTCACGATGCTCCAGAAGATAAAACAAAGTCACATGGCCAACCATAAACAAACCCCACGGGCACACTTACAATAAACGGGCTATTTAAATTAGGTATTGCTAAATAATAGAAAGTGTAGTATTATAGTGCCATGAAAAAATTATATATTGTTCTAGCTACTCTATTCATCTCTATAACTTTATTTGCACCAGTCATGGCAGCACCTGGTGGTGGTGCAATTTCAAAGACTCTTGGTTTTGGTACTCTCAATCCAGAGAATGCCTTCTACAAGTTTCGTATCCCACAGGGCGGTATGTACTGTGAAGGTAAGATCCGTTATTACAAACAAGGTAACCGACAAATTTCGACCATAAAAATGGCGGGTAGTGAATGTAGCTATGCCGCTTTGAAAGTTGACTATGGAAATGGTTACGAAAGATGGATACCGAGTGAAGATGTAAATGTAGTTCCAACGGTGAATGAACCCATAAGCAAGAGAATCAAGCAGATTATGTACCAGCTTTGCTCTGTTCAAGAAGACTCACAAGAACGTGTCTGTACAAGAGTCCACCGTACTCGAGCAGTTAACTAATTATTTTTCAATGCTGTTTCTAATTGTGTTTCTTGCTCATCACTTAACTTTTCGACAACTTCAGACAAGAATGATCTAACTGTCAGACCTAGTGCCTGCTGGCGACTAAAGCCGCGAGCCATCAAGTAGAAAAGCTGTTCTTCGTCTACTTGACCAACAGTTGCAGAATGACTGGCGCGTACTTCATCAGTTTTGATTTCGAGTTTTGGCGTTGCTTTGGCCCGAGCGTCTTTGCTAAGCAAAAGGATCGATTGCTTTAGGAAACCCTGGGCATTGGTGCCGTTTTTTTCAATGATCAGGTTGCCAGTCAGGTTGAGGTTGGCATCACCACTCACGACTGCCTTCACGGTGATATCGCCTTGCGTGCGCGGAGCGGCAAAAGTCATGACAGTGTCGTAATCTAAACTGCCCTCGCTCATGATGATTACATCAGAAAAGCTCTCTGTCTGATCCGCCTTATCCAGCACTTTCTTATAGTTTTTCATTTCGCTGCTCCAGCCAAGCGTACCTCACTTGCGTGCTCTGTGCTGTTTATTGTCGAGAAGCTCGAAGGAGCTTTATGGAAAATATTGCGACTGAGCCTCGTATAGAAAAACTGTGCAGAGTGCCAAGAACAAATTCGGTACAGCAGGCCTTGCTTGATGGCAGGAATTTGTGGTGAGGTATGCATGGCTAGCCGACGGAGCCTTCCATTTGTAGTTGTATTAGTTGATTGAGCTCAACGGAGTACTCCATCGGTAGTTCCTTCACGATTGGCTCGATGAAGCCATTGATGATCATGGCTTCGGCTTCGTGCTCCTCGAATCCGCGTGCCATAAGGTAAAACAGCTGTTCTTCGCCGATCTTACTAACAGTTGCTTCATGTTCTAAAGTAACTGACTGCTCTTTAATATCATTGGTCGGGTAGGTGTCACTTCGTGAAGTCGGATCAAGAAGCAGCGCGTCGCAGACGACTTTGGATTTACTATTTGTCGCGCCCTCATCGACACGGATCAGACCACGGTAACTGGTGCGACCACTATTGAAACTAATCGATTTACTGACAATGCGAGAGGTTGTGTTGGGTGCGCGGTGAATAACTTTGCCACCAGCATCCTGATGTTGTCCCTCTCCAGCAACGGCAACAGATAAGACTTCGCCGTGAGCTCCTTCGCCATCGAGCATGATTGATGGATACTTCATGGTAAGTTTGGATCCAAGATTGCCATCAATCCATTCCATAACGCCACGCTTTTGCACCTGAGCACGCTTCGTCACAAGGTTATAGACATTGTTTGACCAGTTCTGAATGGTGGTATAGCGAGCTCGCGCATGAGGCTTCACAAAGATCTCAACTACAGCGGCATGCAGTGAATCGGTCGAATAGGTCGGTGCAGTGCAACCTTCGACATAGTTCACGTAAGATGCGTCCTCGACAATAATCATCGTGCGCTCAAACTGTCCCATATTGCTGGCATTGATACGGAAATAGGCTTGCAAGGGTTCATTGACTTCAACGCCCTTGGGGATATGAATGAAACTACCACCACTCCAGACAGCAGTATTGAGAGCGGCAAATTTATTATCTGTAGCCGGGATAAGCGAGCCAAAGTATTCAGCCACGACATCTGGATATTTCTGCAAGGCTTCATCCATGCTGGTGAAGATAACTCCTGCGTCTTCAAGCTCTGTTTTTAGGCTGCCATAGACGACTTCACTCTCGTACTGTGCCTTAAGCCCACCTAGGTAGTCCTTCTCCGCCTCTGGAATACCAAGCCGGTCATAGGTATCCTTAATTTCCTTCGGTACGTCATCCCAATTCTTGGCTGAGTGATCGGAAGGTTTGATGTAGTAATAGATATCATCAAAGTCGATAGAACTCAGGTCACCTCCCCAATCGGGCATGTGCATGATGTTAAAGATTTCAAACGCCTCAAGGCGCTTTTCAAGCATCCACTCGGGTTCGTTTTTCATCTTAGAAATCATTCGGACTACGTCTTCGTTTAGGCCTTTTTTGGCCTTGTATGAGTAGTTTTCCTTCTCATGGAAGCCGTATTTATAGCCCTGGGAGACGTCATTGGCGGTGATCTTAGGTTGAGTTATTTGAGCAAAGCGGCTCATCAGAAAATTTTTCCAAAATTTTCTGAGTGAGGAGTGAACAGTGAGCAGTAAACAAATTGCACATCAATAACCGTAAAGCTGTTTTCTGTTGTCTGATCTTTGTTGTCTGTATTTAAAATGTTCATTTTAAATACTCTTGTAGCCGTTTTTCTCTATGTCTGCGATAAGATCTTTGCCGCCTTGCGCTGCGACGAGGCCTGCCTTTAAGACAGTGATGTCAGTTGCTTCGAGATATTCCAAGAGTCTTGGGTAATGTGTAATAACGAGCAGGCTCATCCCACCCTTCGCAGCGTCTTGCAGGATCTGGGCGATAGCCCGTAGTGCATCAACATCGAGTCCCGAATCAATCTCATCAATGATGGCGACCTTTGGATTTATTGTTAGCAATTGCAATATCTCGAGCTTTTTCTTTTCGCCACCAGAGAAGCCATCATTCAGGCTACGATCAAGTAGGCGCAAGTCAAGCTGCACTTTAGCGGAATTAACTCGTAGCCAACGCTCAAATTCAGGCAATTCCATAAAGCTGGCATCATTAATTCGATGTTTTTGGTATAACTGCCAGAGAAAGCTTTTTACAACTAAGCCTTGGATTGCAATCGGTGACTGCATGGCCAGGTACAGTCCAGCTTCGGAGCGTTCATTGGCTGGAAGTCCGGTGATGTCTTTGCCCCCAGTGGTTACTTTGCCGGAAGTAGTTTCATAATGTGGATGTCCTGAGATAGCGTACGACAGGCTAGATTTACCACTGCCATTAGGACCCATAACGACAGATATTGCGCCCTTCTTAACAGTCAAAGATACCCCGTGAATAATTTCGGTGTCAGCGACGTTAACTTTTATATCTTTTACCTCGAGCATATGTAGATACTAGTATACAGATTTCAAGAAGAAATTATTATGCGGCTTCAAGCAAAGCGAGTCGACCATCGTGGTCTTGGAGCCATTTGCTGTGGTCTTTGACTACAGACTTGATGTCTTTCACATCGATTTTGAGCTCAGAGACTTCGGCTTTAATCTCAGAAACAACGCCAGGTACACTAGACATGCCGTTCAATGCTTCTAGAATTCGTTTATTCTGCTCGCGAACTTCCTCTAAGATTGCCGCTGTATAATTATCCTCACTCATTGCTAATATTTTAGCACATTGCGTCGAAGTACTTATGCACATTTTCATATCTGTTATTTATGACATATACTGTAGTCATTATGGGAAAAACTTTAGCTGAAAAAGTTTGGCAAGAACACGTTGTTCGAGCAGGTAAAGGCACCGATCCTGATCTTTTGTTTATTGATATGCATTTGATTCATGAAGTCACAAGCCCTCAGGCTTTTTCTGGACTTAAACTCGCTAAGCGAAGAATGCGTCATCCAGAGCTTACTCTAGCCACTGAGGACCATAATGTTCCGACTGATACGGAAGGCGGCGAACTAAATCTGATTCGCGATCCGCTCAGTCGAAAGCAGATTGAAACTATTCGGAAGAACTGTGTGGAGTACGGCGTGAAATTGTACTCTATGGGTGATTTGGGTCAAGGCATTGTTCATATGATTGGCCCGGAGAAAGGCGTAACGCAACCGGGTATGACGGTAGTTTGCGGTGATAGCCACACGAGTACACATGGTGCTTTTGGGGCTCTCGCTTGGGGAATTGGTACTAGTGATGTCGAGCATGTCATGGCGACGCAAACGCTGTATCAGAAACCAGCTAAGACTATGGCAATCGAGATTGACGGACCGGCACCCGATGGAGTTACCGCCAAAGACATCATTCTTAACATTATGGGACGAATCGGCACCGGTAATAATGGTTATATCGCTGAGTACCGTGGCCAAGCCATCAGAGACCTCAGCATGGAAGGTCGCATGACCGTTTGTAATATGAGTGTTGAAGCAGGATTACGAGCCGGCATGATTGCTCCTGATGAAACGACTTTCGCCTACCTTGAGGGACGAGAATACGCGCCGACTGGAGAAGGGTGGGACAAAGCGGTTGCTCACTGGAAAACCTTGGCAACGGATCAAGATGCCAAATTCGATAAGGTTGTGAAGATTAAAGCATCAGAATTAAAGCCGTTTGTTTCTTGGGGTACTAACCCCTCACAAGTCGTGGACATCGATGGCGTAGTGCCTGACATTAGTCATATCGAGGATGAGAGTCAACGTAAGTCTGCCGAAAGAGCATTGCACTATATGGGACTATCGCCAGGCCAAGTTATGCGTGAAGTCCCAATTGATGTCGTATTCATTGGCTCATGCACAAACGCGCGGCTTGATGACCTGAGGGCTGCAGCTAAAGTCGTTAAGGGTAAAAAAGTAGTACGAGATGTGAAAGCTATGGTGGTGCCTGGCTCTGCCCTTGTCCAAGCCCGAGCTGAAAAAGAAGGTTTAGACAAAATATTCATTGACGCTGGCTTTGATTGGCGTAATCCTGGCTGCTCGATGTGCCTCGGGATGAATCCTGACCAGCTCGAACCATATGAACGCTGTGCTTCGACCAGTAATCGCAACTATGAAGGTCGTCAAGGACGTAATGGACGAACTCACTTGGTCAGTCCGCCTGTTGCTGCAGCAACTGCATTGACTGGTTTCTTACGAACACCAGCGGATCTCGGAGTTGAGATATGAAGGCTGTGAAAATTATCTCTGGAAGTGTCGCTCCACTCGATCGAAGTGATGTTGATACTGATCAGATTATCCCTAGTGATTACTTGAAGCGTGTCGAAAAGACAGGTTTCGAAAAAGGCTTGTTTGCACAGTGGCGGGAGGATGAAAACTTCATCCTTAATAATTCAGAATATATTGATGCAAATATCCTCGTTGCTGGAGCAAAATTTGGCACAGGAAGCAGCCGGGAACATGCCGTATGGGCACTCAGCCAATGGGGCTTCGATGCGGTCATTGCGCCGAGTTTTGGTGATATATTCCGACTGAACAGCTATAACAACGGACTCTTGCCCGTCATTGTTGATCAAACGATATCAGATGCGATGATAAAAGAAGCTCTTGAAAATCCAGCGTTAAAAGTCACGATAGATGTACGCAAGAAAACGCTACATGTGCCTGATCTAGATATAATAGTCGGTTTCCCATTAGACGATTCAATTCAGCACAGATTTTTAGAAGGTCTCGATGAGATTGGTCTGACTCTTCAACACGAAGAACACATCACTGAATATGAATCCACTAGACATTCTTGGCTTCCGGATATTAATAAATAGTATAAAGCAAGCAATTTATAATTGTTATAAACTAGATATAGTAATATAGCTTAACTTATGTTATAATACATTTATGGCAAGTAATGCATTTGAAGCAATTGATACTTTGGTTATGCGTCCTGCAGTTGGTGAAACTTTAGCGGTTGATCTCACACCATGGGCTGTACTGCGTCTGCAGAAATAACAACTGTTAGCAGAGAAGAATCAGACGAGGTTGAAACTGGACAAACACTCATTGATTTACAAGTTTTAGGTTCGCTTGTATGTGAAGAGTGTAATTTTCGTACAACCACGTCAGTAGAAGTTGACAGCACTGTTAACCGGGCTGCAGCAGCTGCAATTATCGACTTAAAAAATGGATGCCCAAAGAATAATAAGTTGTAATCATCGTTTACAGAAATAGCTCTACGGCTGTGCTGTCTATCTTTTGTATCGTAAAATTCTTAGGTAGATTGACGTCATTAATCTCACCTTCCCCCTCCAAACCAACTAAGACATTAGCCGTATCATCGCCGATTGATCTGAAGTGAAAAAGACTGATATTGAACCTGTTATTCAAGCTCTCTAAGAAATCATTAAGTGCTTTTGGTCGTTCTGGGAAAATCGCCTTATAAATATGCTCCTTACTGCCAGACGGTAATTTCCCGCCAATCATATGCCGGACATGTTCCTTGGCTATTTCGTCGTGAGTCATGTCTACAAATTGATAGTTATTTACTTTTAGTTTCTTCTCTAAATTAGTCTTGTCTTCTTCGGTGGTTGAAAGGATACCGACAAATATTTCAGCTTTTGAGGCATCTGATTTGCGGTAGTTGAACTCAGTTATTGTGTTGCCTCGCATCACGTGTTTGACAAGAGTTAATAATGCTCCTTTTTCTTCTGGCAGCTGGATAGAGTATAACGATTCTTTGCCACTTCCTAGTAATGTACGCTCAGCAACAAAACGGAGCTTCTCAAAGCTCATGTTGGCTCCGCAATTAATCGTGACTATGTTTTTCCCCTTAAGATCGTGAGTTTTGGCATATTCCTTAACACCAGCAACACTTAACGCTCCAGCTGGCTCCAGAATTACTCGGATTTCTTGGTAAACGTCTTTGATTGCCGTACAAAGCTGATCTGTTGAAACGGTAATCATTTCATCAACGTGCTTTTGAACGAGCTTGAAGGTATTTTCACCAACGAGCTTAACCGCAACACCATCGGCAAAAATACCAACTTCATCAAGATAAACTCGCTTACCAGCGTTAATTGAACGACGCATTGCATCGTTTTCATCTGGTTCGACACCAATTATTTTTATGTTTGGATTCAAAAATTTTAAATATGTTGCAATACCTGCCACCAAGCCACCGCCTCCGACTGGGACGAATACATAATCAACCTCAGGTAGTTGTTCGTAAATTTCTTTACCAATAGTTCCTTGGCCAGCAATCACCAATTCGTCATCAAAAGGATGAATGAAGGTCATTCCAGTTTCGGATAAAAGCTTCATAGCATAATCAGAAGCATCAGAAAAACTGTCGCCTACTAGAACTACTTCTGCCCCATAACCCTTAACTGCATCGATTTTGATTTGCGGGGTGGTTGTCGGCATAACAATCGTGGCTTTGACGCCTAAACGCTGAGCGCTTAGTGCTACGCCTTGAGCGTGATTCCCAGCACTTGCAGCCAACACCCCTTTGGAGAGTTCTGATTCGGATAACTGGGCAATTTTGTTATAGGCTCCGCGAAGTTTAAAAGACTTTACTTGTAGTAAGTCTTCTCTTTTCATGTATACATTGCATGACAAAGAATTACTGAGGCCATTTGCTAATTCTAAAGGCGTAGGAGATAGAACTTCATACACTTTTGACTTAATTATCTGCTGAACGAGTTTGTTCATGACTGAAGATTATTCACTACTTGGTCACCAATATCGGATGTCTTTTTTCCAGCAATGTTAATATCAACCAAAGCCTTTTTTATTCGGTTAGCACTTTCCATCTCACCAAGCCAATCGCACATCATGACACCGCTCATGATTGCAGCAATTGGATTCGCTTTATCCTGTCCCGCAATATCAGGAGCGCTTCCATGAACTGGTTCGAAGAGAGATGGCCCTGTTCGCTCGGGGTTCAGGTTGGCACTTGCGGCCATACCGATGCCGCCAGACACTGCACCGCCCAGATCGGTTAGAATATCGCCGAATAGATTATCTGTAACGATAACGCTATATTTCTGAGGTCTCTCAACAAAATGTATACAGGCAGCATCGATGTGATTGTAGTCAGTCTCAACATCTGGAAATTCACGGGCAACTTCATTAAATGTGCGTTCCCATAAATCGCCAGCGTAAATAAGCACGTTGGTTTTGTGAACGAGTGTAAGACGCTTTTGTTGTCGATTTTGGGCGATTTCAAATGCGTAGCGAATGCAACGCTCAGCTCCTAGACGAGTATTGATTGAGCCTTGGGTTGCTACCTCGTTTGCTGTGCCCTTACGCAAAACACCGCCTTCACCCAAATACACGCCTTCTGTATTCTCACGTATAACTTCAAAGTCGTGGTTCGGGCTAGTAAAAGGACGTCGGTTGATATATAAATCTAGATCAAAACGTAATTTCAATAACAAGCCACGCTCAATGATTCCAGGAGTCACATCAGGGTGACCAACTGCACCGAGTAGGATAGCGTCAAATCCTCTCAACTCTTTTACCGTGTCGTCGTCCAATACGAATTGATCTTTTAGATATCTCTCTCCACCGAGATCAAAATCGGTATACTCAAAATCAGCGCCGGCCGCTTTAAGAACATTGACGGTTACAGGAGTCACTTCTTTCCCTATTCCATCACCGGCTATGACTGCAATCTTTTTAGTCATTAGTTTTCTCGGACAGTTACTGCCCCATAATGGGCTCCGGAGACTACTTTACGATATTTTCTCTGCACACCACTAGGAGCGAAATTAACAAAATCTTTGCTACGTTTTTTCCTTCGGTCTTCTAGAGTTTTGGCATCAACTAAGACGTCGAGTTTTTCCTTAGTAATATCAATTAGTATTTTGTCGCCGTCTTTTAATAGACCAATGGAACCTCCATCAGCAGCTTCTGGTGATATATGGCCAATTGCAAGTCCACGAGTACCACCGCTAAATCTACCATCTGTAATCAAGGCGACCTTGTCGTCAATGCCGGTTCCCTTGATAGCTGACGTAGGTGCCAGCATCTCTCGCATCCCAGGACCACCTTTTGGACCCTCATTCCGAATAACTACAGCATCATATTCTTTGATTGAGCCGGCAAGGATGGCTTTCATGGCGTCTTCTTCGCTTTCAAATACTCGGGCATTACCTTCAAAGGTCTTGATGTTATCGACACCGGCAATTTTGAATACGGCGCCATCTGGAGCAAGACTACCTGATAAGATAGCTATTCCACCTTCCGAATGAACTGGATTGTCCCATGTATGTATAACTTCGCCGTCAGGAGCTGGTGGATTAAGTTCGGCAATATTTTCAGCCATGGTTCGTCCGTTATAGGTGATGCAATCACCGTGAAGTATTCCTTCGTCAAGCAACATTTTGAGAATAACAGGCACGCCACCGACGCGATCAATATCAATCATATGATATTTGCCATTTGGTCTGGTATCGGCAATCTGGGGTACTTTCTTACGAATGTCGTTGAACTTCTGTATGTCGAAGCCAACCTCTGCTTCGGTTGCAATGGCAAGAATATGCAATACAGCATTAGTAGAACCACCAAGTGCATTAACAACCGCAATGGCATTTTCAATAGATTTCTCTGTTATTATGTCGCGGATAGTCATTTTCTTCTTAAGTTGTGTGATTACCGCTCGAGCAGCTAATTCTGCATATTTCTCTCTAGCATTATCGGTGGCAGCCGGACCTGCACTGCCTAGTACTGAGACGCCGAGCGCTTCACCAACACTTGCCATGGTGTTGGCTGTGAACATACCACCACAACTACCTTCACCAGGACAAGCATTGCATTCGACAGCATGAAGTTCATCATCAGTCATCTTTCCAGCGGCGTGCTTACCAACTGCTTCAAAGGCGGTAACGATATCTATATTCTCACCGTTCAAATGACCTGGCTGAATTGATCCACCGTACATCATGACGGCAGCAATATTTAAGCGAGCTGGGGCCATAATCATGGCCGGAATAGATTTGTCACAACCAGCAATCGTAACCAGTCCATCGAATTTCTCAGCACGGGTGATTGTCTCGACACTATCAGTAATAACTTCTCGACTGATAAGCGAGTTCTTCATACCTTCGTGTCCCATAGAAATACCATCACTCACAGCGATGGTCGATGCATAAAACGGATAACCTCCAGCAAGTGCCACACCTTTTTGGGCTGCTTCATTAAGCCGTCCACCACTGACGTTGCATGGGGTTACATTGTTGTCGGTATCAATTACTAAAATTTGTGGTTTCTGAAAATCTTCATCTTCCATGCCAACCGCACGGAGCATAGCTCGCGCTGGAGCACGTTCTGGTCCATCAACTACTACCTTAGAATTAACCCTTAGATCATCTTTGGGGGCGGCAATGTCATGCGCAGCAACACTGGCGTGATGTCCTTCGTTTCCACACGAACAGTTACCGTCAACACAGCTCATAGGTTTATCCTTTCACCGCGATATCAACTGATGGACGGTACTTCAGGGCAGTTGCTAGTGCTTGGTGTACTTCATGACTAGAAAATTCCTTCATTTTCTGAGTTGGATCGACGCTGTCAACGTTAGGAAAGGCGCCTTGCTCTAAAGCATAGTGAAAGTGGGGAGCCCATTTTCTTGCTCCGAGTCGAGCGGTAGTTGAACAGTTATCTATCATGAAATCAACACCTTTAAAATCCATATAAGGATTGAGGGAATCTACTGACTCAATAACCGATTCATTGACGATCTCTGAATAAGCATGCCCGTGTTCACTTAAAACATTTATCTGTGCCATCATTCCAGCTGCATAAACTCCAGCCATGGCAGGATCGACATCAGCTGAATTTTTTCCATTTGGACGGTTTTTACGCACTGTTTCACCGATTCGCCACATGGCAGAACCATCAACCTTGGTCCAACCAAATTTCTTTAGTCGATCGTTTGCGAGAACAACGGATCGGATTTCATTTCCACTCGATACCTCGTCATAAATCTCTGAGGTTACTTCATAAAGGGGTTGGAAGCTCGCGGCGTACCATTTAGCAAATGTCTGCTTATCTGTATCAGAGAGTTCGTCATAAAGACCCTTGATGCCACGATGAGATATTGCTTCAGAAATCTTGCCGGTAATACTCTCAGCCGTTCGGGAGAAAGCTTCCTCCTTATCTACACCTGAGCGTATGTACTGAGCGTACATGGCTTCAACCATTCCGTGAACTTCGCCAAGTAGGATACAGCGTTCACCGAAGATGTCTGACTTGTATTCGTTTGTTAAGGTGGTTACAAAGGCAAATGGGGCGCCAACGGCGACCGCCCAGCCAATAGCTATATCGGTAGCCTTGCCGTCGTAATCTTGTTCGACAGCGAAACTACAATTAATTCCGGCACCATTTGTCTCTTTTCCTTGTTCGTATAAGCGTCTAACCGATGGCCCCATTCCTTTCGGGCAAACTCCGACAACATTGATATTTTTGGGAAAGTAATCATTGACTGTATCCATAAATCCCACCAGAAATCCATGAGACAGTCCTAGAGTCGCTCCGTCTTTCATTTTCTCAAACACTTTTCGATAGTTTTCAGTCTGTGCAGCGTCACTAATGAGCAGAATCACAAAATCTGACGATTCGACAACACTGAACATTTCGCCAAGCGTTCCACTTTCTTCGGTAAAGCCAGCTGTTCGCGCGCCCTCTAGTGATGCCGAGCCTTCTCGCAAGCCGACGACTACCTTAATATCAGTGTTTTCTAGTGAGTCGCGAAGGTTCTGAGCCTGGGCGGGGCCTTGAGAGCCCCACCCAATGACACCGATTTGTTTGATACCATAAAAAGCTTCGGGTAGTTTCCCGAATAAATCTCGTCCACCGCGGACAATGTATTCGTCAATTCCTCCGAAATTTACTTTTTCCTTCGCAAATACCTTGGTATCAAAATCTTGTGCCATTATTTCCTGCTCATCCTTTCAATAGTGTTACCGTTTATTCTACTTCTCATCTGTTTATAGTTCAAGCACTGGCACTACTCAAGCTTATTCTGAAGCTGAAGCTGAAGCTTCTTCGGGTGCTACTTCAACAGCATCACCGATATCTACCGTGGCTGCAGTTGCAGCTGCCCCGGACTCTGCCCCAATCATTACTAATCTATCGCCGACTTGGACAAGCTCGCCCGGACCTGGAACTGTTACTTCAAACCCATCTCCACCTGGACCTCCATCATCTGCCCATACTTCTCTTGGCACACTAAATCCTTTTCCCATAAAATTTCTCCTTTGCAAATTAAAAAATGGCTTCGGATTGAAGCCATTTGTCTTTTGCTGCGTTTACGGTTTTATCCGCTGACTTCAATCCTATCTGGACGCAGCAAAGGTAGGCCTAGGAGTAGGATGTTTATATCTATAGTTTTATCAGCAACTTTAAACATAAAGGCGATATTATAGTAAAAGTTGATATTCGTCAATAACAATTGACACACGAGCGTATAATTATAGATTATGCCGGTAGAAACAGGAACTTTAGAAGACTATGCTAATCGACTAAGAGTTGAAGCAGCGTCACCAAGCACAGATCCTTGGCAAGCAGCGCAGGCTAGATTTTGGGCAGAAGCAGTTTCTCGCTTAATTCAAGATAGTCAAACTGACAACCTAGGGCCTGAACCTCCTGAATCTCAAGAGTGATTCTTAATCCTGTCGAAGTTGATCTAGTTTATATTGGGTGTATTTCTCGGCAGCTAAACGGGATAGTTCTGGGTCTTCATCTTGATTTACAAATTTCATAGCCCCAGCTAGTAAAGGATGGACTTCAGCTATCTTTTCGTGCATTTCGTTAACTAGCTTGCGGTAGCCTGGATGCCCCTGCGGAGTTGTGCGTAATTCATGAAAATGAAACGCCTGTCGAGCATTGTAGGCTATTTTCCAACGCATTTTGTGGCCCATTAGTACGGCATACTGTGACTGCTCATAGTATCCTAGAGCCTGCAATCGGCTATGCAATTGATAGCTAAGGTCAAAACATTGCTCAAACATATCTGTTAGCCCTGCTTCTTCGATAAGCTTCGGTACTTCGTAGCCATATCGGGGGGTAAGATGCTGCCATTCAAGTCCTTCAACCATCCGATGACGCTGTAAGTCGCGGAAAATTCCATAATCGCAGATTAGGTCAAAATGGTACTCAATATGTTCTAGGGCTCTTCCTGGTTTGTGCCGTCGATTGAGTCGTTCGCCCATATAGGCGTTAAATGTCTTTAGCTTTTTATCATAATTCCAACTGTTAACTTCAGATCTTAACTCATTTAAGGACAGTTCGCTTTGGTCGTAAAGCATGTATGGAATCAAATCAAACTCATTGCGGGTAGATACATGTTCTAATCGTACCGCTTCGGAATAGTCCGTAGTGCGTTGTGGCAATTCATCCTCAACTATTTGAGCTATCGAGGCTCTAGTATTAGCCATGTAAGCTACTCTCGCTCCGCCACGGTCAGGTTTGTCGGCCCGCTCTAGGAATGTCGGTACAATCTTGCGACCTTCATTGAGTAGTTTTGATCCTGTTGATTTTGATTCCAATAATTCATCGGCCAAAAGATGCATTATTAAACTCTCAAAGGCTTGCCCGCTAGCGAATATTCCGACGGTGCTAGTCGTGGCGACGGGCAAGACATTTCTCACCGCATCACAAGCTTGTGCTTTGGTTGCGCCTTTCCAGGCAATATCCCTATCTTTTTCGGGTACAGTGCTGTTTGATCGAACATAATCAGTAAGTCTATGAACCATTTCAGAATAGATCTCAAAGATTTGATTAATTGTGTTTTCGTAGATTTCCGTTGTTGTCGCGTCAAATTCAGATGGAGTGTAGTAACGATACTTTCCCGATTCAGTCTTCTCGTCGAAGAAAATATACCGGGTTGACTGCTCTAAGTAGGCGGCTAACCGCCCCCACTCAAGTTTCTTTGTAAGTAAGTTACTGGCATTTTCGACAACTGCCTGTAAACCGACTAGCTGTTGGACTGAGTCGTCTCCGTAGGCGGTTATTACACGATGAATTAATTCCTCGTCTTTGCCTTTAGTGCCACTAAACTCATCCAAAATAGTGATACGCATATCGTCAGCCCGACGACTTAAACGAGCCATCCCGGCTGCCACTGTTACTGGACTGATGGTGTCCTTAAATACATAAACATTATCTTCGACATTGGTAGCGATTGTAGAAAGGTAGTTTTTTCCTGCAGGAGTAACTTCTAGTTTTCCTTTTTTATTTTTCTTAATTAGGGGATTGTTAGACTTTGACTTACTCTTTGGGTAGTCATCTGAACCTAAGTAATTTTCCACATATTTCCAAATATCACCACTTACTTTGGTTACAGAACTATTTCCATCGATTATCGGTAGACCTTCAATTTGTGCTTCGGTTAAATAACCTTGTCGTATTCTTTGGTGGAAATCTAGTTGCATGTTCTCGAAGTAATCAGTAGCTTCCCCCCGCTTTGATATCCGATCTAGATTCGACTCTGGTGAACTGTCTAATATGAATGTAATGTCGGGGTCGTGAGTTACGGCATACTTACAAACGGCTCGAATCTCTTCAATATTCTGACCCTCCCCGTAACCTTGGTAGACAATCGTTGATAAATAACTGCGATCAGAAATAACCCATCTTCCAGTCGCCAATACCTGTTCGATTTGTGACATCGTCTCTGCGCGGGCAGCGTTAAATGCTAATACATTTGTTTTGGGAGTGCGGGATGTTTCACTTTTGATTAATATTCTTAGTCCTTTTGCAAAAGTGGTACTACCAGGTTCCTGCATATAAACAGCTTCGATCCCTCTTTCGCTCAATTTTCTAATTAGTAAATCGGCTTGAGTAGTCTTCCCAACGCCTTCGCCACCTTCGATAACAATGTATTTACCGTTCACTTTATATCTCCAATGGTTTAGTTCTTGAGTCTTTGTAGGCTTGAGGCAACATCTGCTCTGGTTTCCAGTCTCGTATTAAGCTACGTAGGTCACCTTGAGAATCATCTTGGTACTTTCCACTCAGAGAAGCGTATTCGCCTTCGACAGGACCTGTATGATAAAAGACCATTTGGGCTATTCGCTCGCCGACCGGTAGTACAACGCTCTCGTGTTCATTCATATTGTAGATCTCCATTGTCCATCGGTTAATATAACCTGGATCTCCCCATCCGGCGTCCAAACAAACAGCCACTCCATTTCGTCCCCAAGTGCTACGGGCTTGAAGCGTAGTCGTGCCAGGCGCTTTAATTCCTATAAATTCATGAGTATGGGCCAGCATCCGCTCACCTGGCTGAAGAACTATTATCGGATGATCGGCCGGGATTCCGGTGAAGAGTTTGCGTCCGTTTTTCTCACACCATATTTCATGAGTAATTGAATGGTGTGGGCCATCAAAATAATTGGCAACATCATGTTGATCAAAAGGATTATAAATACCTGTATCGCTTTTACGACGCGCAGAATAAAACCAATGGCCAAGTGTTACATCATAGCTACTACCATTCACATTAGCTTCAATATACGGATGAATAACAATATGACCGCCACTGGCCGCCTTTTTAATCTGAATATTGCTGTATACACCAAACTGAGGTTCCATATATTTCTCCATTTTTTGTTTCCCACCCTGTTACCTACTATTGTACGCATCTGACCAACAGTTTGCTAGTATTAATATTATGGTGTCATATATTGCGGCGATGTCTGAAAACAGAGTGATTGGAAACCGTAATGGTGTGCCGTGGGGAAAAAACCAAAAAGCAGATATGAAGCGTTTTAGGGAGCTAACTCTGGGGCACACGATAATTATGGGTCGGATTACCTATGAGGAGTTCAAAAAGCCACTGGATAATCGTCTTAACATTGTTATTACGCGATCACCTAGGGTTAGTCTCCCCAATGTATTGTTTAAGACATTTGAGGAAACCAAGCGCTACATACAAGATAATGATGAAGAGCTATTTGTAATCGGTGGACAGAAAATATTCGAATTGTTTTTACCATATGTTGAAAAAATCTATCTCACTGAGATTAATGCTAAATACGAAGGTAATGTTTTCTTTCCAGAATTCGATCTGCCTCGTTGGGATAAAATTAGTGAATCATGTCACGAAGCTGATGATGAAAATCTACACGCTTATTGTTTTCAAGAATATGTTAGGTAATTATTTTCTTAATCACCCATTTTTTTAATGATTACTTTTCCTTGTCGATACCTTTGAACTGCTAGTGTTAGCCATAAGTTAGCGACGATAAATGTAATTACCGTTGTCAGATAAAGTCCTAAGCTAACTTGAACTACACAAATAACGTACAGAGCTAGGGTTGATGGTATGCTGGTCGACAGAGGTGGTTTCTGCTGATCGCGAACAGCTGATGCAAGCGATACTAAGAAAACAAAATTGGTTAGCGTGAGTACGATGTCTTGCCACATTTTAGTATCTTAACCTAAATAGAATGGCGAGTCACTCGACTTGGTAATGTGTTTGTAGATAGTTGTATTTGTAGCAATGTACTTGGTCTCGTGAAGATCAGCGTCATTACCCTGAAAGTCTTTATAGACTCCTCCGGCTTCACGAACCAGCAACAAACCTGCAGCACGGTCCCAGGCCGCTCCGCTACCACTAGGTGCTGTGTAGATGTCTAACTTGCCACTCGCAATCATGGCTAGTTTATAGCACGAAGCGACGACATCTAACGGCCACGAATGAGATCGTAGATAGTTTAAATATTTCAGAGCGTCAACGCTCGGATTTCTTTTAGGGTTATATGTCAGCGCATAAAAGGCCTCATCTAAGGGTCTATTACTCACTGATATTGCATTTTCGTTGCAAAAGGCGCCTTTGCCTTTCTCGGCAATGTAGAGTTCATCGTTAACAAAATCATAGATAATGCCAATTAGAACCTCATTATCTTCAACGTAGGCTAACGCACAGGTTGCGAAGGGAAGGCCTCTAACATAACAATTAGTACCGTCGATTGGGTCACACAACCAATATTTCTTTGATTTTGGATTGTATCCAAGTTCCTCTCCATAGAATTCAATTTCGGGATCCTTCGATAGTTGTTTTTTGAGACTCTTTTCAACAGCAATGTCGATTTCGGTTACAAAATCTCGAACGTGTTTCTTCTGGCGTAATATTGCGACTGTACCAAAACCCGACAATAGTAGACTACGCTGACTAGTGACAACCAACGCGGCTTTCTTAGCACGTTGTGATAATAATGACGGAGCATAATTTTTGGCCATTAACAGGTTATTCTAGCCTATTTGGACTTTGACAGCTGGACCCATTGTTGGCGAAACAGATATTGTACGAATATACTCTGACTTAATGCTAGTCGGACGGGCATCTTTGATTGCTTGAATTACCACTTCGGCATTACTTACCAAATTCTGTTGATCGAAACTAACTTTGCCGATTACGAGATGAACGATGCCTGACTTGTCGACTCGGTATTCAACACGTCCAGCCTTAGCTTCTTTGACTGCCTTTTCAATATCAGTTGTTACGGTTCCGCTCTTAGGGTTAGGCATTAGACCTTTTGGACCAAGTACCCTTGCAAATTGGGCTAGTTTCGGCATGTTTTGAGGAGTGGAAATTAAAATATCAAAATCAATCTCATTTTTCTTCATTTTATCAACAAAATCATCACCGTATGCTCCATCTGCCCCAGCGGCTTTGGCTTTAGCAACATTTTCTTCGTCGGCGAAAACAGCTACACGAACGGTTTTACCACTACCATGAGGCAGGACCAAGCTGCCACGGATATTCTGATCAGCGTACTTAGGATCTACGTTAAGATTAATGTGCAATTCAATGCTTCCATCAAATTTGCTTGTACTGGCTACTTGGGCAGTCTTGATTGCTTCAGTAATCGTATATAGTTTTGCTTTATCAAAACTTTCTACTGCTTTACGATATTTCTTTCCACGACGTTCTAAGACACTTCGAACTTTTGGAGCAGGTCCCTTTTTTACGGCAGATTCATCTTCTGCTTCCAGTTCACCGGCTGCTTGCTTCTGCTTACGTTCTGCTTTGACGGCGACAGCTTCTTCCTCTTCGGCCGCCTTCTTGCTATGCTTTCCGGCTTTGGTAAAGCCATTTTTGACGACTGGATCTAGTATCTGAGATTTTGGATCTAGAATTTCAGAATTATCTTCTTTTTTCGCTCTGGTAGCGGATTCATCTGGTTCTTGTTCGGATACAGCCTCTGCTTCTTTGGAGGCTTTCTTTTCGCTGGGTTTATGCATCTCAATAGCGTGCGATATCTGTACTACAGTGTTCTTTTCGTTAACATCTAGTCCAAGAGCTTTTGCTTCTATAATAAGATCTTGTTTTGTCTTTGCCATGATGGCCTCCTTTTATTTAATTGTGGTTGCTAACGAGGCGGATGCACCTCTTCCACGGCTTATTTAACTTAGGCTTCGATTTCGACGCCCATACTTCGAGCAGTACCAGCGACGGCTTTCATGGCACTTTCGACAGTGTCACAGTTCATATCGATCATTTTTGCCTCGGCAATATCTTTAAGCTGAGTTTGGGTAAGCTTTCCAATTTTGTCTTTTTGAGGTACACCAGAGCCTTTCTTAATTCCAAGCGCTTTTAGTATTAATACATCTGTAGCGACACCATTAGTTCTGAAAGTAAATGTCCGGTCGTCATGAATGCTCATATGAACACCAATATCTCCCTGACCTTTAAGATCAGATGTTTGGGCATTAAAGGCCTGGATGAAATCCTGACTGTTTACACCATATTGACCAAGGGTACTGCCTACTGGTGGTCCTGGAGTTGCATTACCAGCCGGAACTCGGAATTTTACGTTGGCGATAATTTTCTTTTGTTTCTTAGCCATAGAGTCCTACTTTATACCTTTTTAACTTGCAATCCGTCAAGTTCGACTGGTGTTTCTCTTCCAAACATATTGACCAGTACTTTGATTTTGCCCTTTTGCTCATCAATATCGCTGATAGCGCCGTCAAATCCTTTGAATGGTCCATCGATAATGTTAACAACTTCACCAACTTCAAAATTAATGTTGTGAGTAGGATCTTTAACACCCATTCGTTTCTTGATTTTATCCATTTCTGAATCTGACACTGGAGTTGGCTCGTTGCCGCTACCAACAAATCCAGTAACATTTGGCGTGTTACGAACAATATACCAGGCATCATCACTCATTTTCATTTGGACTAAAACATAGCCTTGGAATATTCGTTTTTCAACAACTTTGCGCTTTCCGTTCTTAATCTCAATCTGTTTTTCTTTTGGAACCAGACACTCGAAAATCTTATCTGCCATGTCAAGACTATCAATTCTTTGCTTGATTGCTTCAGCTACTTTTTCTTCATAGCCACTGTAAGTGTGAATTGCGTACCATAGTGTGTCGTTCTTAGATTTACTCAATTGCTATCCTTGTAAAAATACTTTGTTAAATAATTCGTTAAATCCAAAATCAATTATCGAAATGAAAATTGCAAAAAATACCGAAAAAGTTATTACCGCAAAGGTAAGTTTCGCCGCTTCTTTACGAGTTGGCCAGGTAACCTTACGGATTTCCGAGTAAGCTCCTTTGAAATAAGCACCGACTCGTTCCATCATTGGTTCTCCTGTAATAAAAAAGAGCCTACTTTTTGGCTCACTGTGTCAAGTATACATAGTTATCTATTTGAGGTCAACAATTAGCGTCTAATCATCCTAGCTGCATTGACAGCTTTTTTGGTAAGGTTAGATTTAAAGGTTTTCTCGAGCAAATATTCTGCGGCAATTTGTTTTGTAGCCATGGCGTATGTTGGATAAGGCAATATTGCTGATGCAAAATCGCTCATGCGTAGATCGTGATTCATTGCCACCACATACTGACCGATTTGTTCACTAGCATGAGAGCCTACCATGGTTGCCCCCAATAGTTGATCATTCTTGTTCAGCGAAACCTGAATCAAGCCACCTTTATTTTCGATCATTGCTCTATCGATTTGAGTATAATCGAGTGTCCTCACAGTATGATCAATGCCTTCGTCTTGTAACTGCTTAGACGTTTTGCCAACATGAGCGACCTCAGGGCTTGTGTATATGACGTATGGCAGAATGTGAAGCTTTACTTCATGTCGATATCCGAACAGAGCATGTAGTGTTGCGTAGAAACCCTGCTCGGCAGCCACATGCGTGAAACCGGCGGTTGCCGTAACATCTCCAATTGCCCAAATTCGTTTGTTACTTGTTCTGCCATACTTATCAATTTCAATTGCTCTATCGTTATATTTGACTCCAGCATTCTCCAAACCAATGTCTAAGGTTGGCAGGCGACCACTAGCAATAAATATCGCATCGACAAATTGGTGTTGATGCTCGCCATTAATAGTATAGTCAATCTTTGTACCGCGCTTAGTGTTCTTTATCTCAGTTATAGCTGAGTGAGTTCTTACCTTCATATCCCTTTTAACAAACCTACCAGCAACAAACTCAGCAATTGGTTTATCCACCCGAAGTGATAAATGGTCATATTTTTCATAAATGGTCACTTCGCTGCCTATTTGGTTAAAAGCAGAAGCGATCTCACAGCCAATAACGCCACCGCCAATAACTGCCATTCGTCTCGGTAAAGCTGAAATATCAAATATCGTTTCGTTGGTATAATAGTCGGCGCTTGTTAGCCCAGGAATGTCTGGGATTCTCGGCCTTGATCCGGTAGCAATAATAAAGTGTTTGCCTTCTATTTCATGAGGCCCTGCTCTTAATTTGCTGGTACTAATAAACCTTGCATGTTCATGATATACATCCACTCCCAGCTGTTGATAGTATTTGTCGTTATCTCTATAGGTTCTAATTCTGTCACGAGCTGCCTCAATAGAAGCTTTAAGTTGGTCAAAGTCTAATTCGGGATATGCGTTGACACCAAACTCAGCACCATGCCCTGCTCGATAAAAGGTTTTTGCTGCATGTATTAATGCTTTACTCGGTACACAGCCGCCGTTTAGCCTATCGCCGCCCAAACTATCAGATTTTTCAATAAGAGCAACTGATGCACCCAGTTGACTGGCGTATTCTGCAACAGTTAATCCGCCTGATCCTGCACCTATTATCACTAAGTCATACTTTTTCATGAACTAATCATATCATTGAATGCTATTGGAAACTGTTATGATAGTAGTACTTATGTTTATAATTGAATCTAGTTCACAATTACTACTGTTATTGTTTCTTTTTGGAACTATAATTTTGTTCATATCTGCTATCAGTCTAGGGCATAAACTATTTATCATTCAAAGATGGCTTTTTGGAATCAGTACTTTTTCCTATTTATTAACTTCTCTGGGAATATATTTATTAGATATTGGACTAATCTACGACGTAATTGGCGTAATAATATTATTTCACGCAATTAACGCAGCTAGAGGCGTCTATGGCAGATACCGTGCTCATTATTTGCGAACCAAAATCAGCACTTCGTGGTGGAAGTTAACTGCTCTAATCGTAATGGCATATTATTTTAGTGAAGCAAAAATAATCAGTTCTCAATCATTAATCATGGCGCTCAGTGTAGTTTCCTTTGTCTTGGTAATAACCACAATTAGAAATGTGATCAAATATCGAATTAAACTTTCTAGTGATAAGATGGACGATTGGCCAACCTTATCTATCCTCGTTCCGGCTAGAAATGAAGATCATGCCCTTAATGAAATGTTGATAAATCTGACGAGTATTGAATATCCGAAGTTAGAAATTATCGTACTTGATGATTGCTCACACGATAAAACTCCAGAGATAATTAATAGTTATGCCCATAAGGGAGTCAGATTTGTCAGAGGTAAGACACCGGCTGAAGGATGGACAGGCAAGAATCAAGCATTGCAATGTCTACTAGATGAAGCTAGTGGGGAGTATGTTTTGTTTTGTGATGTTGATGTTAGGATTGGCAATGATAGTTTGTCCCCATTGATTGCACATATGATGAAGGATAAATTATCGATGCTGAGTGTCGTACCAGCAAGACGTACGTTCGATTTTAAGGCCAGCGTTTTCGCGTCTATTCAAGAATTATTTATGATCTCTCTGCCTCTATCAACATTTGGCCAACCACCAGCAAGCGGTCCTTGTATGATGTTTAAAACCGAGGATTTAGTCCAAATAGGTGGCTTTAGTATGGTTTCTGATATGGTGGGGCCTGAATTCTTTTTCTCTAGGACTTTTAACCGAAGACATAAAGTCAGCATGATTCTTAGTTCAAGAGAACTCGGCATTACCACTCGAAAGAAATTGAGCTCAATTTTTGATACTAGAATCCGGGTCTTATATCCAGCATTACAACGTGATCCGGCAACTTTGCTTATTGCAGTAACTGTACTTGCTGTGACATACATTGGCTCATTAACCGCAGCAATATCTGGCAGCTTTTTTGGCGCAGTTGCAGTTGTTTTTTTAATCTCGTCTAATCTACTTGTAACGAGCGTGCTTAACCCGTCAGCCTGGTTGGTTTCAGTCTTCAGTTTACCAATCATGGTATTAACGGAAATGTGGTTAGCAATCTACTCAATGATAAGCTACGAGTTTGGTACCGTCCGATGGAAGAAACGTAATATCTGTTATGTCAGCTTAGAAACGATTCCAAAATTGCCTGACGTCACTAGTTCGATAGAGTAGAATGATAATGATTTAATATGGCAATATTATGCTAGCGACAATTCCTTCAAATTTACAACCCTGGCTGATTGGTTCAATCGTAATCGGACTGTTTGGTTTTCGGGCTTATCGTAATTATAGAAAACTCAAGGCTCCACTTTCTAAATATTTTTTATTGAGCGCAGGCATGATGAGTCTGGCGCTTGGTTTATGGTCATGGCCATTTCTATTTACTCGTTCAGATCCTGTACTTAGAACTTTATTGATTATTGGCGACATATCGTTTTATGCAATGCTTGTGTATCAAACCCGTATTATTTGGTATTTGGCACTAAGCACTATTTCATACTGGTGGGTATTTGTGCCAGCATTTATTGTGGCCATACCTGGGACAATCGGTATTGTCTACGCCGAGCTGACAGAAACAGTAGGAGTCGTTGACGGTGTTGCTCAATATCCCGTTAGTGCTATCGGTCATGTTTCTCAAATGATATTGCTTGTTGGGATACTTATTGTGGGTTGTTTGTTGTTGTGGCAGGTGAAAACCCAGAAAGGTATGAAAGCGAAGTTAAACCTGGTATCTGTAGCATTTCTATATGTATTTGGAGGTCTTGCAGGCTTTGCGAATATTTTGCTAAGTGAAGGGACTAATCAGTCCGTATACGTAAACATCGCGTACTTTGTCGCCTTTGCTGGAATTGTGCTTACGTTTCTGGTGTTTAAAATAAGGAAAATCTCATAGGCTACTCGCAACGTCTTCAATTTCGGCCTGCGTTACTTTACCATGATCACTTTCTAATGCACCGACGGCCGGAATTTCGAGGTAGAAAGTTGAACCAACATTGAGCTCACTTTGACACCAAATATTGCCACCCATACGTTCGGTGAGTTTCTTTGAAATATACAGGCCTAGTCCCGTACCCCCGGTTTCTCTTGTTCTATAGTCTTCGGATCGGAAAAATTTGGTAAATATTTTCTTTTTATCGGCAACGGACATACCTATTCCACTATCTCTTACCCAAAACCTAATTGCATTATCAGACCCTGTGTCAGATCCGATGGTAATGACGCCCTTCTTACTATATTTGATTGCGTTTGTCATGAAATTCTGGAGTACTTCATGAACATACAATTCACTTGTCAGTAGCTTGTGATAGTCCTTATTTTTATCAATAACTATTTTTAAGCCCTTCACCTCGGCTTCATTTTTATAGTCCTTTGCAATTTCTTCCAGGATTTCACCTGGATCAATTGTTTTAAGATCAATATCCAAAAACTTCTTTTCTGCTCTTGCTAAAGTAGCTAGGTCGCTTACAAGATTAGCCAGAAAAATTGTGTTATCGTGCGCTGCCGTGATTAGATCCCGAGTTTTTTTCTTCATTCCTTTGCTCATAGCTTCCAGGAGCGCTGTCGATAAGTTAGCTTCGATAATTGCTACTGGTGTTCTTAACTCATGAGAAGTTACCGAAATAAAATCATCTTTTTGTTCATCTAAACTTCGTTCCTTTGTAATATCTCTAATCGTAATTACAAATCCTTCACCAATTTTCTGCCCATAGCTCTGCTTTACTGGAGCTACGCTTATACCTAAATTAAGCGAGTCTTCTTTATTTAGCCTCAAGACTACATCATTACGACGGAGTACTAGATTGGATGCTTTCGCTTCAGCAATAATATCCAATGCTTCTCCCTTTTCATCTACTAGGGCAATAACTTTACTAAGAGGTTGATTATCTAAACTTAAGTTTGTGTTGAGAAGAGCTAGTGTCGCACCGTTGTACATAGTGATTTTCCCTGTACTATCGGTTGCGATAACGGCCGCGTCCATACTGTTAATTAACGACCTAAGGCGATCCTTCTCCAGTTGCGCTTCGCCACGGACTTGATTTATGAGTTTTCTTTCTAAATAGTCGGCAATAAGCATTCTCCAAATAAAAATACCGATAAAATTAAGCAAAACTAGGTAAAGTAGGATATCAGCAAGAATTGGCCTATCTGTAAAGCCGTGTTGCACGATGAAAGCCAAGACTATAGTTACAGACTGAGTGACTAGATTAACTAGGACCCCCCTCGTACCGAACCGAAAACCATCAGAAAAAAGCAATAGCGGTAAAAGTAAAACATAGGGGCCGATAATTGGAACAATGAATATTAAGCCAATTGAAACAACGAGATGGTTAATAGTCGCAAAGTACAACCCATAACGGGATAAGGATTTAATGTTCGTGGAAACTGAATAGAAGTATGATCCTATGACCCCAGAAGTTATTATTATTATCCAAACAAGTAGATTTCCGTTATATGAAAGTCTGAGGAAATAATCAACTAAAAGACCAGTATAAAGGAATACATGCGCTCCAATAAGTATTTTATCGCTAAAAATAGTCGCTACCTGCAACATGTGATTATTGGTTGAACTATCTTTACTTCTTATTTTCATACTTGTTATGTTTATTCTACCTCGACTCGTATACTAATCATAGATGAATAAACTGATTGAATAATTCTACTAAGTAAAACATAATAGCAATTGGTCCTATTCATAGGGGTGTAGCTCAGCTGGCTAGAGCGTCGGTCTCCAAAACCGAAGGCCGTGGGTTCGAGTCCCCCCACCCCTGCCATATAGGTTGTTACTTATTTAGTATCCAGAGGAATATTGAAGACACTTCCGCCTCCAACATAAGTTGGCATTGCTCCATTCCATTTCTTGATGGCATCTGCTTGATTGTCTAGCTCGTATTTCCGAAGCAATTCCGCACTTAGTGAGGTTTTCTGTACTCTTTGTGCCTCGGCATCGATTATCGCTCTCTCTAGATTAAATTTAGCTCGTTCAGCATTCTGCTGTGCTACTTGTTTATCTTCGATTGATTTGCTGAATTCAGAGCTAAAGCTAAAGTTAGTGATGCTAACATTGATCACTGTTATGCCGAAATCATCGAGTCGTTTTTCTAGTAATTTCAGAGTGTCTTGCTTGACTTGAGCCCTATCTGTTATAAGTTGCGTAGCGTCAAATTTAGCAGTACTGGCCTTGAATACTTCCTGCAATGCAGGATCAATCAGCTTATCTTTGTAATCAATACCAATTGTCCTGTGTATTTCACTAACCTTTCCTGCCTTCAATTTATAGTTAATTACTAGTACGGTGTTTACATCTTGAAGATCCTTAGAAGCGGCTGCAGCTTCAGCAGTCTCTTTTTGAACTTTTACGTCGTATTTATTTGCATTATCAATGGGCATTTTAAGATGAAGTCCCTCACCGAGCTCTTGACCAGTCACTCGACCAAAACGAGTCATAACTGCAATTTCTCCAGTACCAACAACTGTTAAGCTAGCAATAGCGGTAAACACCAGGACAGGAATTAAAATTGCACCTAGCTTAGTATTTCTGCCTACAGTAATGCTATTAACCATCTTTGTTGCTCTAGAAGATGTTTCTATCAGCTTTATAAAAATTAATATCGCAATACCTACTACAGCTCCAAAAATTATTAGTCCCATATTCTACACCCCTCAAATTATCTATCTCCATAATAAAGCTCAATGTTGATAATTACTAGATTTTTTCTGGCGCATCGATGTTTAGGATTTCTAAGCCACTTCGCAGTATTCTCTGGTAGTTCTTAACAAGTCTTATGCGAATTGGTGATCTATCATCGTCAAGAACTCGATTATTCTCATAAAATCGATTGAATACCTGGGTTAATTCATATAGATATGTGGCTATAATATGAGGCTCGAGTGATTTGATGGCTTCTTCAAACACCATTTGATATTTTGCAATTTCTCGTGCGAGTAATCTCTCATCTTTTTCTAGGGATTCCGACGACGTATCTTCATCTGTGCCTGTCACTTTGCTCAAAATACTACATGCACGAGCGTGTGCATACTGCAAGTATGGACCGCTTTTACCTTCTAGGCTGACAGACTCTCCAATATCGAATATTACATCTGGTCCGACCCTTTGTTTCAAAAACGCAAATTTAATGGCAGCTAATGTTGAGTCATGTTTGCTGTCACCGTGATTTATGGCAGATGCTTTTCGTACTGATTCAATCACATCTACGGCTCGGAGGACATTACCGAGCCGGGAGCTCATCTTGACACCACCTTTCATTTTCACGTTTCCATGGGTTATGTGTATTGTGCGTTTTGCTATCTCTGGTTCAAACTGTTCGATGCTCTTAACAACAACTTTCATGTACTCAGTAATATCATTAGCCGTAATGATGATGCTCTTGTCAAATTTGTAGTCACGCCATTTAGCAAGCGCCACACCAACATCCTTTGCCTCATAGGTAGGCAATCCGTCATTGTTTATAAATACTCGCGTATGCAGACCGTACTTTTCGGCCTTGAAAACGATTGCCCCGTTACTTTCTTCATACACAGAACCGAGATGTGACTTGACTGTATCAACACCAAGTTGCGCATTTTCACTTTCTGGATAGAACTTCTCAAACCCACTACCAATGCTGGCATAGAAATGATTAAAATAATCATAACTCCATTTACGACACGTCCAATAGATCTGAGCTAGGGGCGCCTCCTTGTCGCCGCTGTTTGTAATGTCATAAATTCTTTTATTGATTTTGGTAATCTCTGCTTTAGATGATTTGTCGTCTTCAAATGCGATGTTACCCGATACATACTGTGCGCTTAGCCAGGCTGCTCGTTCTGCTTCCTGAATTGAATCTAGTTTTTCTGGATGCTCTCCTTCGAGAGTCTGCAGTATGCCCCACATAGCCTTTGCTACGTGCATACCAACATCCCCACCGAAATTCACACGGTGTACTTCACCACCGCCTGCATGAACAATATTCGCAATAGCATCTCCGACAATACTAGTATACAAATGCCCGACATGAAGTTCTTTAAAAGGATTAGGGTCTGAGTATTCAAGAACCACGGTTTGATTGTCGTATGGTTTTGCATGATTTTCTGAAGCGATAGCACTCAATAATTGGTCATCGTCAATCGTAATGTTTATAAATCCAGGTCCTGCAACCGAAACAGACGCAATCCCATCTTTATCCTTAAGCATTTCGGCTATTTTGCTTGCAATATCTTTAGGATTTTGAGATTTTAGCTTGCCTAGTTTCATAGCAACATTGGTCGTAAAGTCACCAAATTGTATGTCAGGAACATCCAAAGCAACAGGGTCTTTGTGGGAGTACAAAGATGCACATATTTCCTCAATAAATGTTTGTATAGTTTTGTGTATCATATTATCGCTCAAGTATAACAGATAGAAACAGGAATAGATTAACGTTTTGGAGCTTCGTTGCGACCGAGGTTTTTCTTAGTTTCTTTGTGAAGAGTGTGCTTTCTCTCACGAGGGCAATATTTGTTTATTTCAATAAGCGTCGGACTATTTTGGGTATTTCTTGTAGTAACATAGCTTCTCTCGCCACAGCTTGAGCAGACTAATCCAGCGTATTTTACCTTGCCTTTTTTCTTGGCCATTTGTTCCTCAAATTATTTTATGGTTTCGTATTACTCTACTACAGTAAGTGTAATGAATCAATATGTGGAGCCGGCAGAGGGATTCGAACCCACGACCCACGGTTTACAAAACCGTTGCTCTGACCAACTGAGCTATGCCGGCGCACTTAACTTACTTTAACAAACGCGTACCTGTTTGGTAAATGCCTTTCATCACGCTATAATTTCGTGGTGCTACTAGCTGGGGTAGCGAAGCGGTCAAACGCAACAGACTGTAAATCTGTCGGCCTACGGCCTTCGGGGGTTCGAATCCCTCCCCCAGCACCAGAATCTGCTATCTATAATCTATTAAATACGCCGCCTTAGCTCAGAGGTAGAGCACTTCCATGGTAAGGAAGGGGTCTCGGGTTCAATTCCCGAAGGCGGCTCCATTGTTTATAGGTTAGCTTTACGGGCAAACCGGCTTTTCTTTATTTCTGGTATGGTTGAATTTTCAAGTTTCTTTCGCGTTTCTTCGGCGGCAACAATATCGCCATCGTCAGTGTACGCCTCCGCCAACAAGTTAAGAGTCTGGGGATTAGATTCAAGCTCTACAGCGTTTTCTAAAGCTTTAATAACCAATTTTTTATCCGATAATTTACTAAGAACTTTTGCATAAGCGATATAGCGAGCAGCAATCGGTTCTTTTTCAAGCGCCTGCTCAAATGCTAAACCGGCTTTTTCATACTTACCAGTTTCATAATATAGCAATCCTAAATTATGTAGACTTGATGGTTTGGAGTCTATCGAACTAGCAATTTCAAAACATTGCAATGCATCTTCAAATTCTTGTTGCTTTGCGTATAGTATTCCCAATCGATTATATGCTGGCGCGTTCTTGTTATCTATTTTAATAATAGTTAGCAGAGCCTTCTCTGCAGGTAAGTATTTTCGTTCTCTCATTGCCTTTTGAGCCACTTCCCATAGATTCTGTAATCGCAGTCTTGTTTTTGGGTTTACTTCTTGTTTAGATTGGACAAAATTTCTGACAGAGATAAAAGTATACACACCTGTTCCAAAGAAAATCGCAAAACTTAACATATCTATAATTGTACCATTAATAGCTGGGCTATTAACCTAGGCCCGACATTAGATTCTAGTTTCTCACGGGCGCTTTGAAGGAGATTAATTCGATTTCCCCATTGGTTAACTTTACTAGGTCTAAGAGAGGTCGCGTGTAAGGCGCTTTGACTTAAAGCTAGCAGTACGGATATCAGTTTTTCAAGGGCTAGTTTGTCTTTGCTAATTTTTTTAATCTCTATTAATCGACTAAAAGTATCAGAACTTAATATCTTCTTTGCAACCCTTACCGAGTCGAGTAAATTATTTCTTAAGTCTTGATCATCCAGTAATAGATTAATATGTTCTATATTGCCTCTTGTTGCAGCAATTAATAAATTGGATTCTTCTTTGCTTATACCTTTTGATTCACAAATTTTGATTAATGAATCCAGATCTTGAATTGGTACGATTACGCGATGCATTCTTGATATTACAGTTTTAGGCAGTAAATACATTTTTGTGGTACATAGAATGAATATTGTATTGTCGCCTGGTTCTTCTAGTTCCTTGAGTAGAGCATTACTTGCTGATTCACTCATTAAGTGTGCAGATTGCACAATAATTACCCTCTTATTGGTTGTTTGT
>WPCJ01306932.1_pt1 | contig 30655 bp, 28 predicted proteins | sample 5399831 | NCBI WGS metagenome assembly WPCJ01 (sample SAMN12869470, study PRJNA574797) | sludge metagenome | isolation source: wastewater treatment of pH10 | place: China:Beijing | collected 2019-05-20 | reverse complement strand
ATGCCGCGCTGGGCGCGTTCCACGTTGTAATCGGCCGACTGGAGCAGCTTCAGGATGATGTTCTCGACGTCCTCGCCGACATAGCCGGCCTCGGTCAGCGTCGTGGCGTCGGCCATGGTGAAGGGCACGTCGATGATGCGCGCCAGCGTCTGCGCCAGCAGCGTCTTGCCGCAGCCGGTCGGGCCGATCAGCAGGATGTTGGACTTGGCCAGTTCGACGTCGTTGTTCTTGCCCGCATGCGCGAGGCGCTTGTAATGGTTGTGGACGGCGACCGACAGCACGCGCTTGGCGTAGGGCTGGCCGATCACGTAGTCATCGAGGACGAGAAGGATTTCCTGCGGTGTCGGCACGCCTTCGCGCGACTTCACCATCGAGGTCTTGTTCTCCTCGCGGATGATGTCCATGCACAGTTCGACGCATTCATCGCAGATGAAGACCGTCGGGCCTGCGATCAGCTTGCGCACCTCGTGCTGGCTCTTGCCGCAGAACGAGCAGTAAAGCGTGTTCTTGGAGTCGCCGCCGCTGTTGCCGACCTTGCTCATCGTGTCCTGGTCCTTTCATGACGCAGCCCAAACCAAAGGCCGCGCCCTTCTTGCAATATAAGGCGCAAATCCGCCGCCGCCAGCAATCTGCGCCCTGCTTGCCCAATGCTCGCTCGGGCATGACGCAAACGTGACTGATTCGCGACGACCCATTGCAGAAGCTAAGCCGCCGAAAATCAATTTAGGCTTAACGTAGGTGGTCGCCGCAGTGGAGGGAACAGCAAATTGTGACCGAAATGCCGCAGATGACTCAAAAATGCGTCATATCCACGGCACTGCGGATCAATGCCTTAAAGGCAGCGCACCATCAGGCGGAAGTCGTTGTTTCCATGGCTTCACGCGATGTGATCACCTTGTCGATCAGGCCGAATTCCAGCGCCTGCTCGGTCGTCATGAAGCGGTCGCGCTCCATGGCGTTGTGGATGGTCTCGTAGTCCTGCCCGGTATGCGTCACGTAGATCTCGTTGAGACGGCGCTTCAGAGCCTCCGTCCACTGGGCATGGATCATGATGTCGGTCGCCTGCCCCTGATAGCCGCCCGAAGGTTGGTGGACCATGATCGAGGCATTCGGCGTTGCGAAGCGCATGTCCTTCGCCCCGGCGCAAAGCAGCAGAGAGCCGGCCGACATGGCCTGCCCGACGCACAGCGTCGCCACAGGAGGCTTGATGAACTGCATGGTATCGTACATCGCAAGGCCGCTGGTGACGACGCCGCCGGGCGAGTTGATGTAGAGGTTGATTTCCTTCTTGGGGTTCTCGGCCTCAAGGAACAGGAGCTGCGCGCAGACCAGCGAGGCCATGCCGTCCTCGATCGGGCCGGTGATGAAGATGATGCGCTCTTTCAGCAGGCGCGAGAAGATGTCGTAGGCGCGCTCGCCGCGATTGGTCTGCTCGACCACCATCGGCACGAGGTTCATGTAGTGTTCGACGGGGTCTCTCATCGTAGTCCCTTCAGGCTGGGATTCCGGCGCCCGGCGATCATAGGGGGCAGAATCGGTTCGGATGGTTTTTCCGTAGATAGGATGCACCGTCCGCCTTGCGCAAGGCCGCCCTGACGCCGGAGCCTTTCACGGGCCGCCGGAAAAAGCCCCTCACCTTGCCCTCTCCCAGTGAAGAACGGGGAGACGGAGATCGTCAACGTTGCAGCCAGATCATTCCCGCCCCTACGGGAAGAGGGATCGCCAGAGTCTCGGTCAGCCTCCTTCTCCCCGTGAACGGGGAGAAAGTCCGGCAGGGGATGAGGGCAATCCTGTGCGAAACGAAAAGCGCTACACAGGTCAGGCGGCTTCGGCCTTCAGCCAGCGTTTCAGGCCCGCAATGTCGCCGTCGCCCACCGCCGCCGCGACCCGACGCCCGACCGCCGCGCCGAACTTGTAGCCGTGGCCGGAACAGGCGGACACCACCAGCACCCTGCCCTTCTCATGCGCCAGGAAGCGCTCGTCGGCGGTGAAGGTGTACGCGCAGGTCACGACTTCCGTGATCCGATATTCCGTGATGCGCGCCATTGGCGGCGAGAACAGATTACGTATCGCCTCGCCCTCGCCTTCGACGGGGGCGCGGTTCCAGTCGGCATCGCTCGTCTCGACCTTGTGCAGGCCCGAGCCGAACTTCATGCCCGCCCCGCCCGAGAAGGGGATCATGTAGCCGTCCGTGTTGCCGCCGACATCGAGTATGACGGGCGCGCGCTCCCATGCAGCGCGCAGGTCCGCCGGCGGTTCCACATAGGCGACCGCCGTCCGGTATGTCTTAAGCTCGCCTGAAAGCTCGGGAAACAGCTTCAGCACCCATGCGCCCGCCGTCACCACGACGCGGTCGCCCTGAAGGGTCTCGCCCGTTTCCAGCGTGACGCGCCCAGCATCCGCGTCGATGGAAACGACCTTGCTGCCGGCATAGACGTTCGCGCCGTTTTCCCGCAGCCAGCGGTCGAGGCCCGCGGCGATCCTGCGGCAGTGCAGCGCGCCGCCATCCGCCGAGAAATAGGCGTAGCGGAAAGTGCCGTGCTCCAGGAACGGCCAGCGCTGGACCGCCGCATCGGGCTCCAGAAGTTCGATCGGCCAGCCGCCGGCCTCCATGCCGTCAAGATATTCCTCTGCCTCGTCGCCGGCTTCGCGCGAAACGCACATGAAGCCGCGCGGGTCGAGATGGCTTTCCCCCAGGTCGCCCCACATTTCCGTCCACGCGTCATAGGCCTGCGTGATCAGCGCGCCATACCCCGTCGAGGCGCGATAGGCGCGGCGGATGATGCGGTGATGGTCGCCGGACGCCGCCAGCGGATTGGGAATGGTTGCGCCCTGCTCCAGCAGGGTCACGTTGTGCCCGGCCTTCACCAGCGACCAGGCGGTCGACAATCCTGCAATGCCCGCGCCGACGACAATGATGTTCATGAAAGACCTTGCTGCAAGCGGTGATGGAACGTCGTGCGGACATTATGGCATCGGGCGGACTTGGCAAGCCGGCCTTTGGCAAACCGGCATTGGCTTACAGCCTGATGACATATTCCTTGCGAGTCGTTTCAAGGACTTCCCAGGTTCCCTTGAAGCCGGGCTTGAGGACGAAGCTGTCGCCTTCGCTCACGGTGCGCGTCTCGCCGCCATCCTCGGAAATGACCGAGACACCGGCGAGGATGTGGCAGAATTCCCATTCGTCATATTCGATGCGCCACTTGCCGGGCGTGGCCTCCCAGATGCCGGCGTATACACCGCCCGGCGCTTCCTCGATGTTCCAGGTGCGGAACCTCGGTACGCCGGAGACGATACGCCCCTCGGCCGGCCCGCCGATCTCCGGGTCGATGCTCTCGGCATCGATCTCGACGAAATTTCCCATCGACCACTCCCCTATGCGGACCAAGCCGCGGACAAGAAAAAGCCCGGCTGCACGCTCGTGCAGCCGGGCTTCATCATGCCTGCGGGATCAGACCTTGGCCAGCGCCTGCTCGATATCGGCGATGATGTCCTTGACGTCCTCGATACCGACCGACAGGCGCACGGTGTCCGGGCCCGCGCCGGCCGCCGTCTTCTGCTCGTCGGAAAGCTGGCGATGGGTGGTCGAGGCCGGGTGGATCACCAGCGACTTGGTGTCGCCCATGTTTGCCAGATGCGAGAAAAGCTCCAGCGCCGCGACCAGCTTCACGCCGGCCTCGTAGCCTCCCTTGAGGCCGAAGGTGAAGACGGCGCCAGCACCCTTGGGCGAGTATTTCTTCTGCAGCGCGTTGTTCTTGTCAGACTTCAGGCCCGGATAGGATACCCAGGCGACCTTCGGATGCGCCGCGAGCCATTCGGCGACGGCGGCCGCGTTGTCGCAATGGCGCTGCATCCTAAGCGGCAGCGTGTCCACCCCGGTCAGGATCAGGAAGGCGTTGAAGGGCGAGATGGCGGGGCCGAAGTCGCGCAGGCCGAGCACGCGCACGGCGATGGCGAACGCGAAATTGCCGAAGGTCTCGTGCAGCACCAGCCCGCCATATTCGGGGCGCGGCTGCGACAGCATCGGGTATTTGCCGGACTTCGACCAGTCGAAGGTGCCGCCGTCGACGATGATGCCGCCGAGCGAGTTGCCGTGGCCGCCGATGAACTTGGTCAGCGAGTGGATCACCACATCGGCGCCATGCTCGATCGGCCGGACAAGATAGGGCGTCGCCAGCGTGTTGTCGATGATCAGCGGGATGCCGTGCCGGTGCGCGATGTCGGCAAGCGCCTGGATGTCGATGAACTCGCCGTTCGGGTTGGCGAGGCTCTCGGCGAAGATGAACTTGGTCTTCTCGTCGATCTGCTTCTCGAAGGTGGAGAGGTCGTTGGTATCGCCCCAGCGCACCTCCCAGCCGAAGTTCTTGAACGCATGGCCGAACTGGTTGATCGAGCCGCCATAGAGGCGGCGGGCGGCGATGAAGTTCTCGCCGGAATTCAGCAGCGTGTGGGCGACGAGCATCTGCGCGGCATGGCCGGAGGCGACGGCGAGCGCGGCCGTGCCGCCCTCGAGCGCGGCGATGCGCTCCTCGAGCACCGCCTGCGTCGGGTTCATGATGCGCGTGTAGATGTTGCCGAATGCCTTCAGGCCGAACAGCGAGGCCGCATGATCGGCGTCGTCGAAGACGAACGAGGTCGTCTGGTAGATCGGCGTGGCGCGCGCGCCGGTCGCCGGATCGGGCTTTGCGCCCGCATGGACGGCGAGCGTGTTGAAACCGGGTGTCTGCTGAGACATTATTTCCTCTCCAGGCGGGATTCTTGAAATTGGTTGCTATCTTTGGACAAGCGACTGCGGGATTGCAAAGCAGAAAATTCCGTCAAAACTGAAATTTGGGAACGGATCGGCTGCAAATCGTCGGATTCAGGATTCGTTTGCTCGTTCACTTCTGACGGATGCCGAAGCTCTGGAAGCCGGACCGCATGACGGGCTTTTTCGACGACAGCACGCCCGAATTGATCCCGTTCCAGGCGATCTCGCCAGACAGGCGGCCATATTCGATTTTGGGGCAGCGGTTCATCACGACCTTCATGCCTGCCGCTTCCGCGCGCGCCGCGGCCTCGTCGTTGCGCACGGTGAGCTGCATCCAGAGGATTCGGGGCAGCGGATCAAGCTTCAGTACCTCGTCGAGTATGCCGGGCACCGCGGCGGACCCGCGGAAGACGTCGACCATGTCGATGGCGACGGGAACCTCCGCGAGGCTCGCATAGCACATGCGACCTAGTATCTCCTTGCCGGCCTGTCCGGGGTTCACCGGATAAACGTCGAAACCCTTGCCGAGCAGGTATTTCAGCACGAAGTAACTCGGCCGCACATCGTTGGCCGACGCGCCGACGATCGCGATCGTCTTCACCGAATTGAGGATGCCGGCGATATACTCGTTATCGTAGCTGTCGTGGTTCATGCCGCAGGCATTAGCCGCAAGGGATGCCCTCAATCAAGCCGAATAGCGACGGCCGATATTTTCCAGTCGCCTTCCTGCTTCTCGAAACAGACATGGCTGTTGAGATACGGGGCGAAGTGGCCCTCCTGCGGCCTGAACCACGCCTCGAAGAACACCGTCTCGCCCTGTGGCTCGACGATGCCGATCGATCCGCCCGATCGCTTCTGGGAACGCGACACCGGCACCATCTGGAATTTTTTCGGCCAGTCCGGCGGCGCGATTTCGCCGTCGCTCGGACGGGCAATGACGGCGATCCGCCATTCCTCGCGCTCGTAGAAGCGAATCTTCTCCCAGAGCGACGCCCAGACCGGCCAGTCTATGCGGCCGTAGCTCGCCGTGCAGATCCGGCCGCCGAGCCATGGCGTGCTGCCGACGGTCGGCTCCATCGCAAGGCTGGCCAGCACATGCATGCCGTAGCGCTGCTGGACAATGGCTTCGGCACTGTCGCTGCCGCGTGAAAGCCGTCCGACGATCCCAAGCGCCTCGGAGGCCGGCTGCGTGCCGATGGAAACGAACTCCTCCCAGATGGAACGCCGTCCCTGACCGACGAAAAGCTCGATCCTGTCGGCCAGCAACGGCAGCATGGCCTCGGGGTCGTAGACCTCGCTGCCGTCAGGCTGCCTTGTCCGGGCATCGCCTGCCTTGTCGATTGCTGCCCGCAGGGCCGACAGCTCCGGGTCGGCGGAATAGAGGTCATCGGTCGGTACGATGACCTCCGGATAGAGCGGCCGATCAATACCGGAAAACGGATATAACTGTGCGCAGGCCACGCCAGCGCTCCAGAACAGAGCCGCCCCGCAGCAGACCATTTCCCGGATCATGATTTTTCGCGCCTCACCCAATCCCGACTTGAGGAAATCGGACGAGAAAGGCCGCGCGCTGGCCGCAATCGGGCCGTTCCGGGACGTTTTGGCGGAAAGATTGCGCTTCTATTCCGGCGGCAGCGAGATGTTGCCGTCCGCATCGATGGGAAAGGCCGGATTGTGCGCGACCTCCCACAGCTGGCCTTCCGTATCGGCGAAGTAACCGTACCAGCCGCCCCAGAAGGCGCGACCCGCCGGCTTGACGATCCGCCCGCCTGCCCGCTCGGCGTTTGCCAGCACGTCGCCGACTTCCGCTTCCGTTCTCGTGTTGTAGGCGAGGTAAGTGCCGCCCGGAGCCGCGCCGAAGGTCACGCCGGCGTCCAGCTCGGCATCCTGCCGGGGAAACAGGCCGAGGATCGCCCCGCCCATCTGGAAGAACGCCACGCCGTCCGTAATCCCGGCATGACGCTTCAACCCCATCGCCTCATAGAAGCGGGTCGCCCGGTCCAGATCGTCGACCGCGATGGTTATGATGGAGACGCGCGGTTCCACCTACTCGCCCTTCCACTCCGGTTTGCGCTTGTCGATGAAGGCCGCGATACCTTCCTTCGCATCCTCCGCCAGCAGGTTCTCGACCATGACGCGCGAGGCGTAGTCGTAAGCCTCGGCCAGCCCCATCTCGGCCTGCCTGTAGAACGCCTCCTTGCCGAGCTTCAGCGTGGAAGGCGATTTGGAAGCAATGGTTTGCGCATATTTGGTGACAATCTGATTCAGGTACTCGCGCGGCACCACGCGGTTGACGAGGCCGAATTCCTTGGCCGTCGAGGCGTCGACCATCTCGCCGGTCAGCAGCATCTCCATCGCGTGCTTGGGCTTCAGGCCGCGCACCAGCGCCACGCCCGGCGTGGTGCAGAACAGGCCGACATTGATGCCGTTGACGCCGAAGGTCGCATGGTCCGACGCAATCGCCAGATCGCAGGACGCGACGAGCTGGCAGCCCGCCGCCGTCGCCACGCCGTCCACGACCGCGATCACCGGCTTGGGATGGCGCACGATCGACTGCATGAGTCGGGAGCAGGTGTCGAACGTCTCCTCGAAATAGGCCTTTCCGCCATCGGCATCGCCGCGGTGCGCCGTCATCTGCTTCAGATTGTGGCCGGCGCAGAACAGCTTGCCGGACGCGGCGATGACCACCACCCGCACGGCGGCGTCGTCGCGGGCGCGGTCGAGCGCGTCCTGCATGTCGCGCATGACCTCCAGCGAAAGCAGGTTGGCCGGAGGATTGGACAGGGTGATGCGCAATATGCCGCCTTCGAGCGCCGGCTCGTCAGCGGCCTCGCGCCTCAGCGAAACGATGTCAGCCATTCCTTCTCCGATCTAGCAAACAGGCGATTGCCCGAAGTAACTAGCACGCCGGACATTGAAGCGCAGCCCGTGGGCGTGCTTTCTCGCGGGGTAAGCCGGAGGATCATCCATGCCGCGAATGGCAGACATCGAACCGCAACTGAGCGCCGCCGAGGTGAACGCGCTTCTGGCCGAATTGTATCCGCAGCTCAACGAGGGCGGCGCGTCCTATCGGGCAATCGACGTGTTCGCGGGCGGCTGCGTCGTGCGGCTCGACGCGAGCGAGGCGCATCTCCGCCCCGGCGGCACGGTGTCGGGACCGTCCCTCTTCACGCTGGCCGACATCGGCGGCTACGTGTGCGTGCTATCCCATGCCGGCGCGAACCCGCTTTCGGTCACCACCAGCCTTACAATCAACTTCATGCGCAAGGCGAAGGCCGGCGCCGTCGACGGCCACTGCCGCATCCTCAAGCTCGGCAGATCGCTGATGGTGTTCGACGTCGACATCGTCTGCGAGGGCGAGACAGTGGCGCATGCGAGCGGCACATATTCGATGCCGCCCGAGCGCCCGCAGTCCCGATAGCCCTTCCCATGGCCGCCAATGCAATGAGGTAAAATAATACCTTTCAAATAAGGCGTTGATATCGCTTGTCTATTTTAGAATGCCGATGATTTCATCCGGTTGACTGCGAAGAGATCGCCTCCTATAAGCCGAGCCGAAGCAGCGGCCCTGAAAGGTCGCCGTTTCATTTTTGGCGGACGCACCGCCAAATCAAGCAACAAGAAACGCCTTGCAGCCTCACGGCTCAGGGTCCAGCAGAAAGCAGAACCATGGCAACCTTTTCGCAGAAGCCTGCGGACGTGGTGAAGAAGTGGGTGCTGATCGACGCCGAAGGTCTCGTCGTCGGCCGTCTCGCCTCCATCGTCGCCAACCGTCTCCGCGGCAAGCACAAGCCGACCTTCACCCCGCATGTCGATGACGGCGACAACGTCATCATCATCAATGCCGACAAGGTCGCCTTCACCGGCAAGAAGTACACCGACAAGGTCTACTACTGGCACACCGGCCATCCCGGCGGCATCAAGGAGCGTACCGCGCGCCAGCTGCTCGAGGGCCGTTTCCCCGAGCGCGTCATCGAGAAGGCCGTGGAGCGCATGGTTCCGCGCGGCCCGCTCGGCCGCCGCCAGATGAAGAACCTGCGCGTCTATGCCGGCGCCGAGCATCCGCATGTCGCCCAGCAGCCCGAGATCCTCGACGTTGCGGCGCTGAACACCAAGAACAAGAGGGCCCAGTAACATGGCTGACCTGAACTCGCTGGCCGACCTCGGCACCGTGGCGACCGCCCAGCCGGCCGCGCCGGTCCACGTCCAGAAGCTGGACAAGCAGGGCCGCGCCTACGCCACCGGCAAGCGCAAGAACGCGATCGCCCGTGTCTGGGTGAAGCCGGGCTCCGGCAAGATCATTATCAACGACAAGGAATTCGCGGCCTATTTCGCGCGTCCGGTCCTGCAGATGATCCTGAAGCAGCCGATCGTCGCCAGCAACCGCGACGGCCAGTTCGACATCGTCGCCACCGTCATCGGCGGCGGCTTGTCCGGCCAGGCCGGCGCAGTGCGCCACGGCATCTCCAAGGCGCTGACCTACTACGAGCCCGGCCTGCGCGCCGTGCTTAAGAAGGGTGGCTTCCTTACCCGCGACAGCCGCGTGGTCGAGCGCAAGAAGTACGGCAAGGCGAAGGCCCGTCGTTCCTTCCAGTTCTCGAAGCGCTGATTTTCGGCAAATCGAACGAGAAAGGCCGCCTCCGGGTGGCTTTTTTTGTTGGGCCGCCGACAATCGACGCATGTCTTTCATGCAGGCATATGGCCGCGTCCATCAATCGACAGGAAGCGACCATGCCACGCAATCGCGACGTCGCCGACCAGCCCTGCTTTCGAGACCACGTCCAGGCCGCATAAGGGCTATCCATCTAAAACACACGTCGAGCACGGCCTGCGCTTCGTCCATGGCGACAAGGAACTCGTGGAAAAACGCGGACGCAACAGGCTGCTTTCGAGGGCCGCGAGCGCAACGACTACTGGCGCGACTGAACCATCCTGGTTGCCCCTCATCCCCCTGCCGGGACCTTCTCCTCGTTCATGGGCAGAAGGAGGCTGGCGGCAACGTCGGTGCCCCTCTCCTTGTGCCATCAGTGAAGCAATATACTCTCGGGTCGCACACCACGTTCGAGATTTACCTCCACGCCTACGCCAAGCGAGAACGATTCCGGTCGCCGCCCGGAAGAAACACCGCCTCGTTTGTCCACACTCCTCCGCACACCCTTATCCTCTCACCGCAGCTTGCTTGTGGGAACGGGTGGCCACAACCTCCATTCAGGCAAGTGTGGTGCCGCAGTGACGTCCGCTGGGTTGCGCGGACGGCTGCGGTCGCCCGCCGACCCGTGTGCCCGCGCCCTCCAGACCACCGGAATGCGATGGGCCGGACAACCGGCAGGCGAGAAAACACCGGCGGCGCATGGCAGCGCGTCATCTCACTACCCCTGCAGGACGTCGTTGCCATGCGCCGCCTCCCACAATGGCCAGATCGGAAACGAGGCGTGGTAACGGTGACACACGTCGTCGGAGACCTCAGAAGCCATGCAAACCTCTCAGGAGCGAAAAGGGGTCGCATTTGTGAAAAGAATATCGAATAAGGAGCCCTCCAGATCGAAGAGAAAAGGGTGACACATGGCAGCGCGCACGATGGACCACGCCTTTACCGCGACCCGCAATACCGGCCGCGCCGACGATCCTACCTATGCCGGAGCCCTGTCCTTCATGCGCAGGCGCTACACCAAGAACGTCAAGGGCGCGGACGCCATCGTCTGGGGCATCCCTTTCGATGCCGCCGTCACCAACCGGCCGGGCGCGCGCTTCGGGCCGCAGGCGATCCGCCGCGCCGCCGCGATCTTCGATAACGACCCGCAATATCCGTTCAACCGACAGCTTTTCGATAGCATGGCCGTGGTCGACTATGGCGACTGCCTGCTCGATACCGGCAATCATCAGAGGACGCCGGCCATCATCGAGCGCGAGGCGGCGAAGCTGCTCAAGTCCGGCGCGTTCCTGCTGTCGCTCGGCGGCGACCATTTCGTCACGTGGCCGCTGCTCAAGGCGCATGCCGCGATCCACGGGCCGCTCGCCATGGTCCAGTTCGACGCGCATCAGGACACATGGCCCGACGACGGCAAGCGCATCGATCACGGCTCCTTCGTGGCGCGCGCGGTCAAGGACGGCATCATCGACCCCGACCGCTCGATCCAGATCGGCATCCGCACTCATGCGCCGGACGATTGCGGCATCAAGATCCTCTACGGCCACGAGATCGACGAGATGCGCGCGGCCGACATCGCCTATGCCATCGTGGAGCGAACCGGCGGCAAGAAGGCCTATGTCACATTCGACATAGACTGCCTCGACCCGGCCTATGCGCCCGGCACCGGCACGCCGGTCGCAGGCGGCCCCTCCTCCGCCAAGATGCTGTCGGTGTTGCGTCAGCTCAGCCAGTTGGAGATCGTCGGCGCCGACATCGTCGAGGTTGCGCCCGCGTACGATCATGCCGATATAACGGCGATCGCCGGGGCTACCGTAGCGATGCACTATCTCGGGCACCTCGCCGAGTGGAAGGCGCGGCAGGAGAGCCTGTCGAACGGCGCTCATGAAACGAATCATGCTGGCGGCATATAGAACTGTTTTTGCAAGGCTTTTACGACTGACATGAAACCGAAAATCTTCATCGACGGCGAACACGGCACGACCGGACTGCAGATCAGGGCGCGGCTTGCCGGACGCGACGACATCGAGGTCATCTCCATTCCCGTCGAGCGCCGCAAGGACGCCGCCGCACGCGCCGACTTCCTGCGCGCCGCCGATATCGCGATCCTGTGCCTGCCCGACGACGCCGCCAAGGAGAGCGTCGCCCTGATCGGCGATGCGAAGACGCGCGTCATCGACGCCTCGACAGCGCATCGCGTCACGGAAGGCTGGACCTACGGTTTCGCGGAGATCGGCCGCGAGCAGGCCGGCAGGATCGCCAGCGCGAAGCTCGTCGCCAATCCGGGCTGCTGGCCACAGGGTCCGATCGCGACCCTTCGCCCGCTCATCGCTGCCGGGCTTATCCCGGCCGATTTCCCCGTCACCATGAACGGCATATCGGGCTATTCCGGCGGCGGCCGGCAGATGGTCGAGGATTACGAGGCCAGGGGCGAGGACGCGCCGGAATACCTGCCCTACGGGCTGACGTTCCAGCACAAGCATGTGCCGGAACTGAAGCGCTATGCCGGCCTGTCCCGCGATCCGCTCCTGCAGCCGGTCGTCGGCAATTTCGCGCAGGGCATGGTGACCTCCCTGCCGCTGCAACTCGGCACGCTGGACCGCATCCCGACCGGCGCGGAACTGCATGCGGCCATCGCCGACCACTATGCCGGCCTTGAGAATTCCGTCGTCGAGGTCGCACCCTATTCGGCGCTCGAGCGGACGCCGGACCTGAACCCGGAAAGCCTCAACGGCACGAACCGCATGCGCCTGCATGTGTTCGCCAACGATGCGAGGGCGCAGGCGGTTCTGGTCGCGGTCTACGACAATCTCGGCAAGGGCGCTTCGGGCGCGGCCGTGCAGAACATGGATCTCATGCTGGGGCTGTAAGCTGTAATTGGTAGCTCCGGGGCGCTGACGGCGAAGGCGGTCAGCGCGCCACCCTGATATCGGTCGGCAACGGATACGCCCCTTTCGTGCCGCGCCAGTGCGCGGCGGCGAAGCCCAGCACGACCAGCGCGAAGCCCTGATGCAGCAGCGCCCAGTGGAGCGGCATGTGCAGCACAAGGGTCGCGATGCCGATCGCGGCCTGCACGAGCACGAGATGGAAAAGCACCAGCGCGCGGCGCGCATGCGTGCTTCCCGGCAGCCTGCGCCGCGCCGCGATCATGTGCCAGAGCGCCAGCAGCAGGATTGCATAGGCCCCCAGCCTGTGCACGAACTGCACCGTCTTCGGATTCTCGAAGAAATTCTGCCAGGCCGGACTCAGGATGAAGAGGTCGCTCGGCACGATCGCCCCGTCCATCAGCGGCCAGGTATTGTAGCTCAGCCCGGCATTCGTCCCCGCCACCAGCGCGCCGAGAAACAGTTGGAACAGCACCGCCGCCAGGAGGATGCCGGCGAAATTCTGCGTCGCCCGGTCGGCCGGCGGCTGCGAATGGGGAGCGAGACCACGGGCGACCACCATGATTGCCGCGAAGATCAGGCAGGCCAGCGTGAAATGGATCGCCAGTCGGTACTGGCTGACGTCGACCCGGTCGACCAGCCCTGACGCCACCATCCACCAGCCTACGGCTCCCTGCAATCCGCCGAGCGCCAGAAGGCCGACCAGCTTGGGTGCAAGACCGCGCTCGATCCTGCGCGTAGCAAGCAAGAACACGAACGGTATCGCGAAGACGAAACCCACGCCGCGAGCCAGAAGGCGATGCGCCCATTCCCACCAGAATATGTATTTGAACTCGTCGAGGCTCATGCCCTTGTTGATCTGCTGGTACTGCGGGATCTGACGATAGAGCTCCAGTTCCTCCTGCCATTCGGCTTCGGTCAAAGGCGGTATGACGCCGTGGATCGGCTTCCATTCGGTGATCGACAGGCCGGAATCGGTCAGGCGCGTCGCGCCTCCCACCAGCACGAGGGCGAACAGCATCAGCAGGATGAGGTAAAGCCAGCCGCGAACCAGCCTGCGGTTTGCGATCAGCCGCTCGCGCTCGCTGCTCACCGCGCCAGGAATGCCGTTCGTCAGGGTCTGTTCCATGGCTGGAGTGGTGGACCAAAGGCGGCGTTCTTGCAAGGCCGCCACGGCAGCGACATGCGGTCGCGCAGCGGCCGACATTGCTTCCGGTGCCGCGACCCGTTATTGCGGGCGCACGATGCCTATCCGCGTGAAAAAACTCATCGGCACCATGCTGCTCATCGTGCTCGTGCTCGTCTATGCGCTGGTCGCGACGATCGTGGCGGTGGCGCAGCTTTCGGAATCCGGCCCGCTGGTGCATCTGGCCTTCTTCCTGTTCACGGGAATGCTGTGGGTGCTGCCCGCCATGGGCATCATCAAATGGCTGATGGTGCCCCCTCGCCCGAAAGCCTGATCGCAGAAATCCGGACGCGTTCAGTCGATTGGCGACAGGCCGGGCGAGACCAGCGACACGCGGCCGTAGCCGCGCGCTTCCAGCTCATGAAGGCTAGCGGCAACTTCTCCATCCGGCTCGACCGCACTCACCATGATCTCGGTGCCGTCGGCGACCAGCCTGCTTATGCCTTCCGCGTCCGATGCGCCGCACTCGATCACGACCACGTCGTAGGCGTTGGTCAGCGACTTCACGATGATGGGAAGCCTCGCGGCCGACTTCATGGCCCTGGCCGGGTCGGTCGTACCGATCGGCATTACCGAGCATTCCGAATAATGATCGACATGGATCGTATCGGTGAAATTGCCCTCGGAGGCGAGCAGGTTGGTTATGCCCGGATGGTCGAGCCTGTCGAGCATGGGAAGCGACGCCGCGCCGGATGTGGTCAGGTCGATCAGCAGGACGCGCAAGCCCGCGTCGGCGACCTGCCTTGCCACCAGCACCGCCGCCGCCGCACCCTCGTCGCCTTCGGGCGAAACGAAGATCGCTCGCGTGGCGCCCCCGGTAATAAGCATTTCGGCGGCGCGCGCTACTCCGATCCTTCCCTCCTCGACCTCTCCCGCTCCGGTCTCCACGGCATCGTCATCGGGAACGACGAGCGCCTCGGAAGGCAGTTCCTGCGCGGGCGAGGCTGCGCGGCGGGCAAAGAAATTACGCATGATGGGCTGCTCCTGTGTCTGCATGGGACGGTCGGCCAAGGGCTCGTCCGATGAACGTTCGTCGGACGCTTCGTCGCGCACCGCGTTCCCGATTCTGCCGTGTCTCGCGCCCCGGCGCAGGAAAGGCTCCTGCGCCAGGGCTATCACCGCCATGACGAGGAGCACGACCACGAATGTCGCGCCGGCGATCAGGAGCGGCTTGGGAAAATGCGATTCGGAAGGGAGAGACGCGCGAGAGAGGATGCGCGCATCAGCTGGCAGGTCGTTGCCGTCATTGCGTGAGGAAGCCTCGCGATAGCGCGTTAGGTAGGATTCCAGCAATTGGCGCTGCGCCTCGGCTTCGCGCTCCAATGCCCTCAATTCCTCCTCGGAAATCTGCTGCGCGGCAGGCGTCGTGCCATCGGCGGATTGAATGCTGTAAGCGGCGACGCGCGCCTCGGCTTGCCTGACCCGCTGCGAAAGCTTCTCGATCTCGGGTTGCAGCAGGTCCGCGGCGTCCGAGGCGGGAATCTTCCGCTCCACGTTCCGGGACGCGATATAGGCGTCGGCCAGCGCGTTGGGAATGTCCGCAGCCAGTTGGGGGTCCTGCGATGACATGCCGATCGCGATCACCGGGCCCCGCTCGGCGCGGGATATGTTCAGCCTTTCGCGCAAGGCCTCGATCACCCGCTGCTCGGGCGTCATTTCGCCGGGATCGCCCTTCCGTCCGATAAGAACGAGCATCCTTTCGAGGAAAGACATCGTCGCGCCGGGATCGGATTCCGGTGTTCCAGCGAGATTCAGCTTGAGCGCGACATCCCTCAACAGGTCATCCGAAGCGATAACCTGCCTCTGCCGGGTCAATATCTCCTCGTCGATCGACGTTAGCTCTTCGCTTGAGGATTGCGGCTCCGTGGAGACCATTTCGGACGATCCGATCAGGATGCGCGCCTCGCTCATGTAGCGGGGTGTCGCCTGCCAGGCGAAAGCGAGTGCAAGGCCCGCAGCAGCTAGGGCGAGCAACGTCATGCGTGTCCAGCGCGCGCGGGGGCCGCCGGACAACGTTCCGCCTATCTCGCTGTCAGATGGCTGGAAGCCCGACATGCACCTTTCGCTCCGAACAATGGCAAACGCACGGTAAACAAGTATGGTAACCCAGCGGTTAAGACAGCCCCTCTCCCTATGCACGGTTTTCGCGCTCACCGACGCTCCAGCTGCACGCCCTTTACCCGCCATTAACCCTAACGGGAGGATAACGACCCTGCACTCTCCGCCGGGTATGTCCGCATCCGGCAGCAGTCGAGGTCATGTGTTCCGCCGATGAAACCGCTCAGGCTCGTTACATATATACTGCTGGCCGGGCTCATGCTGGCGGGCTGCTCGGGCTACCGCCCCGCGCCCAATGCTTTTCACGAAATGCTGAAGCAGCCTTACAGGCTTGGCGAGGGAGACAGGGTGCGCGTCACCGTCTTCGAGCAGGACAGCCTCACCAACACCTACAACGTCGATCAGTCGGGCTATATCGCCTTCCCGCTGGTCGGCTCGGTGCCCGCGCGCGGCCACACCGCCAAGCAGCTCGAGGCGACGCTCGCCACGAAGCTGCGCCAGGGCTATCTGCGCGATCCCGACGTATCGGTGGAGGTCGACCGCTACCGCCCGATCTTCGTCATGGGCGAGGTCGGATCAGCGGGCCAGTATTCCTATGTTCCGGGCCTTACCGTCCAGCGCGCGGTCGCCATCGCCGGTGGCTTCAGCCCGCGCGCCAACCAGAGCAATGCGGACGTCACGCGCACCATCGACGGCAAGGTGATGACCGGGCGCGTCAGCATCTCCGACCCGCTGCTTCCCGGCGACACGCTTTTCGTGCGCGAACGTCTCTTCTGAGCAGCGGGCAGGCCGTGACCCCGAAGCTGCGAACCGTAGCATACACCCCGATGCAGCGCCGATCCGGCCACGGCGGAATCGCCGTCGGTCGCGCTGTGGGGATCATCGAAAAATTGCAGTCGGATTTGCTGCGCGTATACGGCGCCAAAGGTGGCGCTCATTCGCGCGTGTCCGGCTCACAGTTGCGGGTTTTCAGGTGTCGCGTAGCCCGCCTCCATTCCCCGCCCGGCGCAAACCTGCGCGATGACGAAAGGGCCGTGCTCCGCTGACCGTCCAGTCGACCGCTCGCCCTTGTTCAAGGGTTTCTTAGCTATCATCTGCTAGCAGGAAGCCGATGTAAGGGGCAGCACAGACATGAACAGGATGGAGCCTCCCAAGCGCTTCCCGAAAGAGGCGACGCCCAGGGAAGGCAACCGGGGCGGCGGCAAGGCTTCCGGCCTCAACAAGACGGCGATGCAGGTGGCCTCGCAATACAGGCGCGACACCATGTCTCCTACCATGGTCAGCGGCCTACTGCGCATCGTCGAATGCTTCCTGCTTTTCGCATCCGGCATGGCCGTCTTCGTGAACTATGTAGGCTTCGGCTACGGGCTCGACTGGCACTATCCCGTCGCCGTCGCCTTCGGCTCGGTGCTGGCCGTCATCCTGCTCGACATCGTCGACTGCTATCAACTGCCGGCGATGATCCGGCCGGGACCCAATGTGACCCGCATTGCGCTGGTGTGGGCCGGCACCCTTGCCTTCATCGCGGTCGTCGGCTTCTTCCTCAAGCTGTCGGAAGATTTTTCGCGTGTCTGGTTCGGCGGCTGGTTCGTCGCGGGCCTGCTGCTGCTGATCATCCCGCGGCTGTTCCTCGCGCGCCTGATCCGGCGCTGGGCGCGCAACGGTCGGATGGAACGCCGCGCCGTCATCGTTGGCGGCGGCAAGGCCGCGGAAGCGCTTATCCGCTCCATCGAGCAGCAGCCCGACAACGACATCCGCATCTGCGGCATCTTCGACGACCGCGACGACACGCGCTCCCCGCCGCTGGTGGCGGGCTATCCCAAGCTGGGCACGATCCCGGAGCTGGTGGAGTTCGCCCGCATCGCGCGCATCGACATGCTCATCGTCTCGCTGCCGCTGACGGCCGAGGCGCGCGTCCTTTCGCTCCTGAAGAAGCTGTGGGTGCTGCCGGTGGACATCCGCCTTTCGGCGCACACGAACCAGCTCCAGTTCCGCCCGCGCTCCTACAGCTATATCGGCACGGTGCCGCTGCTCGACATATTCGACAAGCCGATCAGCGACTGGGATTCGGTTGCCAAGCGGGCGTTCGACATCGTCTTCAGCCTGCTCGGCATCATCCTGCTGTCGCCCGTCATGGCCGCCGCCGCCGTCGCCATCAAGCTCGACAGCAAGGGTCCGGTGATCTTCAAGCAGAAGCGCCACGGCTTCAACAACGAGGTCATCGAGGTCTACAAGTTCCGCTCGATGTATACCGATCAGGCCGACCCCACCGCCATCCGCCCCGTCAGCAAGGGCGACCCGCGCGTGACCCGTGTCGGCCGCTTCATCCGCAAGACGTCCATCGACGAGCTTCCGCAATTCTTCAACGCGCTGTTCGGCTCTCTTTCGCTGGTCGGCCCACGGCCGCACGCCATCGCCGCGCAGTCTCACAACCTTCTCTACAACGAGGTGGTGGACGGCTATTTCGCTCGCCACCGCGTCAAGCCCGGCGTTACCGGATGGGCGCAGATCAACGGCTGGCGCGGCGAAATGGACACCGACGAGAAGATCAGGATGCGTACCGAGCTCGACCTCTACTACATCGAGAACTGGTCTCTATGGTTCGACCTCACCATCCTGTTCCTGACGCCGATCCGCCTGCTCAACACCGAAAACGCCTATTGAGCGCATTCGCGCGCAGGCGTCCTATCCGGTACCCGGCGTTTAGGGACAAGCTAACCACTGCGACATGAAATCGTAATTTCCGCATCCCATCCCCTCCGGTAAGGCTCGCATCCAAACCTCCGTCGGAACCGAGCCTACCCGCCCGGGGAGCCAGAAAGGGACGCTATATGTCAGTGGAGAAGACAGACACGCTGGTGGTCGGCGCAGGCCAGGCTGGCGTGGCCATGAGCGAGCATCTGGGCAAGTCCGGCGTGCCTCACCTCGTGCTGGAGCGCAACCGGATCGCCGAGCGCTGGCGCTCCGAACGCTGGGATTCGCTGGTCGCGAACGGTCCCGCCTGGCACGATCGCTTCCCGGGCATGGAATTCGCTGGCGCCGGTCCCGACGACTTCGTCGCCAAGGAGGACGTCGCCGACTATTTCGTCGCCTATGCGAAGAAGCTCAATGCGCCGATCCGCACGGGCGTGGAGGTCAAGGAGGTCCGCAGGCTGCCGGGCCGGCGCGGCTTCCATGTCGAAACCTCGCAGGGCGTTGTGGAGGCCGACAATATCGTCGTCGCCACCGGAGCCTTCCAGAAGCCGATCATACCGGCCGTCGTTCCGGAAGATTGCGGCATCATGCAGATCCATTCCAGCGCCTACCGCAATCCCGGCCAGTTGCCCGAAGGCGCGGTGCTGGTGGTGGGAGCTGGATCGTCTGGTACCCAGATCGCCGATGAGCTGACGCGGGCGGGCAAGCGCGTATATCTCTCTGTCGGCCCGCATGACCGCCCTCCCCGCGCCTATCGCGGCCGCGATTTCTGCTGGTGGCTAGGCGTACTTGGAAAATGGGACATGTCTGCCCCAAGACCGGGCACTGAGCACGTCACCATTGCGGTCAGCGGCGCGCGCGGCGGCGAGACGATAGACTTCCGCCGGCTCGCCCGACAGGGCATGATCCTTGTCGGCCGGACGCAGTCCTACAAGGACGGCGTGATGCGCTTCGAGCCCGATCTCGTCGAAAACCTGAACCGCGGCGACGCCAACTACAGGTCGCTGCTCGACGAAGCCGACGCCTATGTCGCCCGCAACGGCATCGACCTGCCGGAGGAGCCGGAGGCCCGCAAGGTCGAGCCCGATCCGGATTGCGTTACCAATCCCATCCCCGAACTCGACCTCTCCAAGGCCGGCGTGACTTCCATCATCTGGGCAACCGGCTTTTCCACCGATTATAGCTGGCTGAAAGTCGACGTGCTGGACGAGAAGGGCAAGCCGAGGCACCAGCGCGGCGTCTCGACCGAGCCCGGCATCTATTTCCTCGGCCTGCCGTGGCAGTCGCGCCGGGGCTCCACCTTCATCTGGGGGGTGTGGCACGACGCCAAGCACGTGGCCGACCACATCGCCACGCAGCGCAAATACCTCGACTACCACGCGGCCGCGACGCGCGAGCTGCAAGACGCCTGAGCTTAAGGGAACGACTGTTCTTCCAGGCCGGCGCGGGCCGTGAAAATGATCGCGCAACGGAGACCAAGATGGCGCATACGCGAATTCGCAAGTTCAACACGAAGGACACCTATCCCGAGCAGAAGCTCGACAACGACCTGTGCCAGGCCGTCGTGACGCGCGGCGGCAGGACGGTCTATCTGCGCGGCCAGTGCCCGCAGGACCTCGACACCGCCAAAAACATCGACAGCCACGATCCGGCCGAGCAGACACACAAGGTCATGCAGAACATAAGGCAGCTCATCGAGGAATGCGGCGGCACGATGGAGCATCTCGTCAAGGTCGTGGTCTACATCACCGACGTGCGCCATCGCGAGACTGTCTATCGCACCATGGGCGAATATCTGAAGGGCGTTCATCCAGTCTCGACGGGCCTCGTCGTGCAGGCGCTGGCGCGCCCCGACTGGCTGGTCGAGATCGACGGCACCGCCGTCATCCCGGACTGATCGGCATGACCTTCTCCATCGTTGCGCGGTGCGCGAAGACGGGCATGTTCGGGGTTGCCGTCTCGTCGTCGTCGCCCGCGGTCGCCGCGCGCTGCGCCTATGCGCAGGCCGGCGTCGGCGCGGTTGCCAGCCAGAACATCACCGATCCGACCTTGGGCACGCGCGGGCTCGAACTGATGGCGCGCGGCGCGTCCGCCGCCGAGACCATCGCAATACTGAAGCGCACGGCGGCCCATGCCGACTACCGGCAGGTTCTCGCCGTCGATGCGAACGGGCAGTCCGCCATCCATTCGGGACCCAACGCGCTCGGCATCTGGTCGCAGGCGCTGGGCGAGAACGTCGCCTGCGGCGGCAATCTGCTTGCCAATGAGGACGTGCCGCAGGCCATGGTCAATGCGTTCCTGTCCTCGGAAGGGCATCTCGGAGACCGCATCATCGCCACGATGCGGGCCGCCCTCAAGGCCGGCGGCGAGGCCGGACCGGTCCACTCAGCGGGCATGAAGCTGGTGCGTGAGGTCGCCTGGCCCGTCGCCGACCTGCGCTGCGACTGGACGGACGACTGCCCGATCGAGCAGCTGGCCGCGCTTTGGGATCTCTACAAGCCCCAGCTCGACGCTTATGTGACGCGGGCAATCAACCCATCGGACGCGCCGAGCTACGGCGTGCCTGGCGACGAATAACGCCGACGAGCAACGATCAGAACAGCAGGAGCGCGCGATGACCCAACTCGGCCACAAGGACTGGATCGCGAAAGCGTCGGCAATTCGCTTCCCCGACAAGGCCTTCATCGACGGCAAGGCCGTGCCCGCGCGCTCGGGACGCACGTTCCCCAGCATCAACCCGGCGACCGGCGAGACGCTCGCACAAGTCGCGTCCTGCGGCGAGGAGGATATCGACCTCGCGGTCGCCGCCGCGCGGCGCAGCTTCGAATCAGGCGCATGGTCGCGCGCCAGTCCCTCGGACCGCAAGGAGGTGCTGCTGCGGCTGGCCCAACTGCTGCGGGAGAACCTGCACGAGCTGGCACTGCTGGAATCGCTCGACATGGGCAAGCTCGTCAACGACGCCGTCACGGTGGACGTACCGGGCTCGGCCGCGATCTTCCAGTGGTATGCCGAAGCCATCGACAAGATCTACGACGAGGTGGCGCCCGCCGCCGAAGGCAATCTCGTGCTGGTGCGGCGTGAGCCGCTCGGCGTGGTCGGCGCTGTCGTGCCGTGGAACTTCCCGCTCGACATGGCCACCTGGAAATGCGCCCCTGCCCTTGCCGCCGGCAATTCGATCGTGCTCAAGCCTGCCGAGCAGTCGCCCTTTTCGGCGCTGCGCCTCGCCGAGCTGGCGATGGAGGCGGGCCTGCCCGCGGGCGTGCTCAACGTCGTTCCCGGCCTCGGCGAAACGGCTGGCCAGGCGCTTGGGCGTCACATGGACGTGGATTGCCTCGCCTTCACCGGATCGACGGCCGTGGGCAAGCTGTTCCTCCAGTATTCCGGCCAGTCCAACATGAAGCAGGTCTGGCTGGAAACCGGCGGCAAGAGCCCCAACCTCGTCTTCGCCGACTGCTCCGACCTCGACGCGGCGGCCGACATGGCCGCTTTCGGCATCTTCTTCAACCAGGGCGAGATCTGCTCGGCCAATTCGCGGCTGCTCGTGCAGCGCGACATCAAGGATGCGCTGGTCGAGAAGCTGATCGCGCGCGCCGCGGCCACCCAGCCGGGCGACCCGCTCGACCCGGCTTCGAAGATGGGCGCCATGGTGGACGCCGGGCACACCAAGAACGTCATGCGCTTCATCGATGCCGGCAAGAAATCCGCCCGTCTGGTCGCCGGCGGCGAGCAGGTCAGCATCAACGGGCGCGGCAGCTTCGTCCAGCCGACCATCTTCGACGATGTCGCGCATGGCGATCCGCTGGCGCGCGACGAGATATTCGGGCCTGTGCTTGCGGTCATTCCGTTCGACGACGAGGAAGAGGCGATCCGCATCGCCAATGACAGCATCTACGGGCTTGCCGCATCGCTTTGGACGGACAGCCTTTCGCGCGCGCACCGGGTTTCCGGCCGCTTGCGCGCGGGAACCGTCTCGGTCAACACGGTCGATGCGCTGAGCCCGATGACCCCGTTCGGCGGCGTCAAGCAATCCGGCTTCGGGCGCGATCTCTCGCTGCATTCCTTCGACAAGTATACTGCCCTCAAGACCACATGGATAAAGTATTGAGGACAGGGATTTATCCGGGCGGCTTGATCTACGCGTTCAAAAGGGCAACATAGCCGCCCATGCCCTTACGCTTTACGCTTAGACAGCTCGAATATTTCGTTGCCGTAGGCGAAGCCGGCTCCATTGCCAAGGCCGCCGAGCAGGTCAACGTGTCGCCACCGTCGATATCGGCCTCGATCGCACAGCTCGAGGCGGAGTTCGGCGTGCAGCTCTTCGTACGCAAGCATTCGCATGGCCTGTCTCTCACTGCCGGCGGCCGCATTTTCCTCAAGGAAGCCAAGAAGCTCCTCGCCAGCGCCGATGCGCTGCACGATATTGCCGGCGACATCGCCAAGAAGGTGCGTGGGCCGCTTGCCATAGGCTGCCTGCTGACCTTCGCCCAGATCGTCCTGCCGGCGCTGCGCATGAAGTTCGAGCGCAGCTATCCCGACGTGCGCATCAGGCAGTTCGAGCGCAACCAGGGGCAGCTGCTGGCCATGCTCCAGCGCGGCGAGATCGATGTCGCGCTGACCTACGACCTCGATCTGTCGCAGGACCTGACATTCGAGCCGCTGATGGAAGTGCCAGCTTATGTGATGCTGGCGCATGATCACAAATTCGCGGGCAGAGAATCCATCACGCCGGAAGAGCTCGCCGACGAGCCGATGGTCCTGCTCGACCTGCCTTTCAGCCGCGAATATTTCCTCTCGGCGTTTCACCAGCGCGGCGTGCAGCCCAACATCGCCGAGCGCACCGGCGACATCGCGGTAATGCGCTCCATGGTTGCCAACGGTTTCGGCTACGGCATCGCCAACATGCGGCCGCTGAACACGCTGGCTCCGGACGGAAAGCCCATGGCCTTCGTGCCGCTCGAAGGCAATCTGCGGCCCCTCGTTCTCGGGGCGGCGCTGCCACAAGCCGAACATCGCACGCAGACCATCCAGGCCTTCATCGACCATTGCCGCAGCTTCGTCGTCGAACAGGGCGTGTTCGGCACCGAACGCGTTGTCACGGGAGATGAGAAGGTCAAGCCGAAAGCGGTGAAGGCTTCGTCAGACGGTGCAGCAGCTTCTCCAGCATCTCGTCGCAACGCCGCAACTGTTCGATAGACACGAATTCGTCGGGCTTGTGGCCCTGCGCCATCGAACCGGGCCCGCAGACCACGGTCGGGGTGCCGACCTCGCGGCTGAACAGGCCGCCCTCGGTTCCGAAGGCGACCTTCATCGTGCCGTTCGCTCCGGTCAGCGACTTCACGAAAGCCACCGCCTGGGCGGCGGCCGGCGTATCGAGGCCGGGATAGGTGTTGAAGACCTCGATGTCGATGGCAGCCTCGGGCGCGATCGATTTGGCTTCCGCCGCGATACGCTCCGCCTCGGCGCGCAGACGATCGAGGATGTCTTGCGCATTCTCCGCCGCCACGTTGCGTATCTCGAAATCGAGCTGGCACAGGTTCGGCACGATGTTCAGCGCCACGCCTGCATTCATCTTGCCGACATGCACGGTGGTATAAGGGATGTCGTAATCGCCGTCGCGCGCGCCTTCGGCGGCGAGCCTTTCCTGTTCGCGCCGCAGCGCGGCCACGAAATCGCAGCCGAGATGGATAGCGTTCAGCGCCAGCGGCGCAAGCGCGGAATGACCCTCGCGGCCACGGCAGAAGGCCCGCGCGCCGATCTTGCCCTTGTGGCCGGTCGCGACCTGCATGCTGGTCGGCTCGCCGACGATGCACAGCAACGGCTTCTGCGGAGAGCTTTTCAGCATGTCGATCAGGCTGTGCACGCCGATGCAGCCGAGCTCCTCGTCATAGGACAGCGCCAGATGTAGCGGGGTGCGCAAATCCATCTTCGAGGCGGCGATGCAGGCAGAAAGCGCAGACGCGATGAAGCCCTTCATGTCGGCCGCCCCGCGCCCGAACAGCTTGCCGTCGCGCTCGGTCATCGCGAAGGGCGGCAGCGTCCAGTCCTGTCCGTCCACCGGAACGACGTCGCTGTGACCCGACAGCATCACACCGGAAAGATCGGCCGGCCCGACGGTTGCAAAGAGGTTCGCCTTGTGGCCGTCCTCGCTGGGGATGACCTGGGATCTGATGCCGTGGCTCTCGAGCAGCTCGACGACGAAACGGATAAGCTCGAGATTGGAGTCGCGGCTCACGGTCGGAAAACTGATCAGCCTCTCAAGGATCTGGATGGTGTTCATTCGAAAATCTGCCCTTTGGATTCGGCGCTAGATATCACTCGATCTTGCGATGGGCGAGTTCGCATTTCCCATTTTCCCGTTAGGCGGTTCCTAATCGGTGGGAAAGGAAATCAGTCGTTTTCCGCGCCATGCTTCGAACTATGACTTGCAGACGGCACCAACCCAATGGCCGAGGGCCAGACCGACCGGGGTACGCATCGGCGGTCGCAGGAAGGGATCTAGAATGCGCGACCCACGTTACGACATCCTGTTCGAGCCGATGAAGATCGGCCCGGTGACGGCGAAGAACCGCTTCTACCAGGTGCCGCACTGCAATGGCGGCGGTTATCGCGATCCGTCCGCCGCCGCCGAGATGCGCCGCATCAAGTCCGAAGGCGGCTGGGGCGTCATCTTCACCGAGCAGACCGAGATGCACCACACCTCGGAGATCACGCCCTTCATCGAGCTGCGGCTTTGGGACGATGCGGACATACCGGCTCTGGCGAAGATGGCGAAGGCCATGCACCAGCACGGCGCGCTCGCCGGCATCCAGCTCGCCTATTCCGGCATCAACGGTCCCAACCTCTATACGAAGGAAGTGCCGCGCGGGCCGTCCGCCCTGCCCATCCGCACCTTCACCAACGACCCCGTGCAGGCGCGCGCCATGGACAAGCAGGACATCCGCGACCTGCGCCGCTGGCACCGCAACGCCTTCCTGCGCGCCAAGCAGGCAGGGTTCGACCTCGTCTGCCTCTACGGAGCGCACGGTTTCGGCATCATCCAGCACTTCCTGTCCACCGCCACCAACCAGCGCACGGACGAATATGGCGGCTCGCTGGAGAACCGCTCGCGCCTCATGCGCGAGCTGATCGAGGAAGGCCGCGACGCCATCGGCGACACCTGCGGGCTGACGCTTCGCCTGTCGCTCGACGAGATGATCGGCGATCTCGGCTTCGCAAATTCCGAGGTGCGCGACATGATCGAGATGCATGCGGACCTGCCGGACCTGTGGGACCTCGCGCATGGCGCATGGGAGGATTGCTCAGGTCCGTCGCGCTTCAAGGAGGAGGCCGCGCAGGAAAGCCTCGTCTCCGGCATCAAGAAGCTCACGTCGAAGCCCGTCGTCGGCGTCGGCCGCTTCACCTCGCCCGACGTCATGGCCAGGATGATCAGGTCCGGCACGCTCGATTTCATCGGCTGCGCGCGCCCCTCGATTGCCGACCCCTTCCTGCCCAGAAAGGTCGAGGAAGGTCGTATCGAAGACATCCGCGAATGCATCGGCTGCAATATCTGCATCACCGGCGACATGACCATGTCGATCTCGCGTTGTACGCAGAACCCGACCTTCATGGAGGAGTGGCGCAAGGGCTGGCATCCTGAACGGATGCAGGCGAAGGGCGACAGCGAAAGCGTGCTGATCGTCGGCGCTGGCCCGGCCGGCCTGGAGGCCGCCCGTGCGCTCGGACGGCGCGGCTATCAGGTCGCGCTCGCAGAAGCCGGAACAGAGCTTGGCGGGCGCGTCGCGCGTGAATGCCTGCTGCCCGGTCTTTCCGCATGGGGCCGCGTGCGCGACTACCGCCAGTACCAGATCGGCCAGATGCCCAATGTCGACATATATTTCGACAGCCGGCTCTCAGCCGACGACATCCTCGGCTTCGGCTTCCAGAACGTGGCGATCGCAACCGGCTCCACGTGGCGTCGCGACGGTGTGGCCCGCGCGCATGTCGTCGCGATGCCTATCGACCCGGCCATGCCGGTCTACACGCCCGACGACCTCATGGCCGGAACAGTGCCCGGCGGCAATGTCGTGCTGTTCGACGACGACCACTACTATATGGGCGGCGTGCTCGCGGAACTGATGGCGCGGCAGGGCGCGAAGGTCACGCTGGTCACGTCATCCGCCTATGTCTCGGACTGGACGCGCAACACGCTGGAGCAAGGCGCGATCCACCGCCGTCTTGTCGAGGCCGGCGTGGAGATCGTCCTCAATCGTCCCGTCACACGAATCCTGGGCGACAGCGTCGTCACGGCCTGCGTCTACACCGGAATGGAGCAGACGATGGCGGCCGACGCGGTCGTACTGGTGACCTCGCGCGGCCAGAACGACGAGCTTTGGCAGGAACTGAAGGCCCGGCGGGACGAGTGGGCGGACAACGGCATAAGCTCGATCAAGGTGATCGGCGACGCCGAGGCGCCCGGCCCGATCGCATGGGCCACCTATGCCGGCCATCGCTTCGCGCGCGAGCTGGACGAGCCGGATATCGGCGACGCCCTGCCCTTCCGGCGCGAGGTCACGGCGCTGGCTGCGGAATGATCCACAGCCTTCGCGGCGTTCCCGCTATTCATTAGACCAGTTCAGTTTTTGACGGAAACAGCCCCTCACCCTTACCCTCTCCCCGCAAGCGGGGAGAGGGGGCGCCAGCGTTGCGGCCAGCCTCCTTCTCCCTGTGAACGGGGAGAAGGTCCCGGCAGGGGGATGAGGGTCCATTCTTCCTGAAGCTGAATGGCTCCAGAATCACGCGAACGCCGTATCCCTTTGTTCTGTAAGCCGGAAATCCGGTCGACCTTATCCGCGCAGGATCATTTCCGCGGCGCGCTGGCCGATCATCATGGTCGGCGCGTTCGTGTTGCCGCTGATCAGCATCGGCATGATGGAGGCGTCGGCAACGCGTAAGCCCTCGACGCCGCGCACCTTCAGCGTGCCGGGATCAACGACTGCCATGGCGTCCCTGCCCATCTTGCAGGTGCCGACGGGGTGGTAGACCGTCAGGGCCTCCGCGCGCAGATAGGCGAGAATCTCGTCGTCGGTCTTCACGTCCTTGCCCGGCAGCATCTCGACGCCGCGTATCGCGTCGAACTCCGGCGAGGCGAAGATGTTGCGTGCGACCTTGATGCCCTCGACCAGCACCTTCGCGTCATGCTCGTCGGAGAAGAAGCGGTGATCGATCAGCAGGTCGCGCCGCGACGCATCCTGCGACAGGCGGATCTCGCCGACGCTCCTCGGCCTCAGCACGCAGGTGTGGATCGCGTAGCCGTGGCCATACTCGATCAGCCTGCCGCGATGGCTGCGATAGCCCGGCACGAAATGAAACTGGATATCGGGTTCGCCTTCGGAATACTTCGTCTTCGCGAAGCCTCCGGCCTCCACGTAGTTCGTCGTCAGCATCCCCTTGCGGCCCATGAAATACTGGAACGGCGCGGCCACCATGCGCGGCAGGTTCATGAGCGACAGGCCCAGCGTCATGGTGCTGGAGGAGCGCACGGTGATCATGCCGTCGACATGGTCCTGCAGGTTCTTGCCGACACCCGGCAGGTCGACGACCGGCTCGATCCCGATCTCGCGCAGCTCCGACGCAGGGCCTATCCCCGAAACCATCAGGATCTTGGGCGAGTTGACCGCGCCCGCCGACAACACGATCTCGCGCGTCGCCGAGATCGTCCTCGTTTCGCCATCGGCGCGAACCCGAACGCCCGTCGCCCTGCCCCCGGCAAGAACGAGGTCGATCACTTCGCACTTGCTCAGCACCGCCAGGTTCGGGCGATTCAGCACGTGCCGCACGAACGCCGTATAGGCGCTGAAGCGCTGCGCGCGATCCTGCGTGACGTTGTAGATGCCGAGGCCGAACTGGTTCCCGGCGTTGAAATCGTCATTGGCCGGAATGCCGGCATGACGGCCCGCCCTGACGAACATTTCGGAAAGGATGTTGGGATCGCGCGGCCTGTCGACGAGAAGCTCGCCCCGCGTGCCGTGATAGCGCGCATCCTGCCCGATCAGATTGCGCTCGAGCGCCTTGAACACCGGCAGCACATCGCCATAGGACCAGCCCTCGCAACCCAGCTCGGCCCATTGGTCGTAGTCGCGCGCGGAGCCGCGTATATAGACCATCGAATTGATGGAGGTGGACCCGCCCAGCGCCTTGCCGCGATTGACAGGTATCCGCCGGTTGTTGAGCTGCGGCTGCGGGACGCCGACATAGCAATAGTCGTAGTTGGCGTTGCCGTAGAGCGAGAGGATGCCTGCCGGCACCCTGACGCGGATGCTCTCATCGCTGCCGCCACCCTCGATCAGGCACACCCTGACGGACGGATCGGCGCTCAGCCGGTTGGCGAGCACGCAGCCCGCCGAGCCCGCGCCGACGATGATGTAGTCATAGCTGTCCAACGATATGGTCCCTCAGCGGCTGCGGCAAGACATGAAAAAGGCCGGGATGTGTACATCCCGGCCTCATGGCGTCATTTTACTGGAGAAGCTGCGTCCAGACCTTGGTCACGAGTTCCTGCGCAGCCGGCGAGCAGGCCTCACCCATCTTGACCGGCACGGTCGGGAACAGCTCGGGCGCGTTCTCCTTGTTGTAAAGCGCCTTGCTTTCGTCGATCTTCACCGGAGCGGAATGGCCATAGTAATTGTACTGGTCCGTCGCGTTCTCGATTTCGGACATGAAGTTGATGAACTTCTTGGCGTTCTCGATGTTCGCGGCGCCCTTTGGCACTACCAGAGAGTCGAGCCAGCCGACGAGACCTTCCTTCGGCATTGCATATTCGACATTCGCCTTGTCGTTGCGGCGCACGCGCATCGTGTTGCCGTCCCACCAGAAATGCGCGGCGACTTCGCCGCTGCCGATGCGGTTCTCGATGTTGTCGCTGGAATAGACCGCGACATAGGGCTTCTGCGCCATCAGCAGGTCCAGCACGCGCTTCATCTCGGCCGGGTCCTCGCTGCAATAGTCGATGCCGAGATAGTTCTGCGCGGCAGGGATCACCTCGTCGGCCTGCGCCAGGCTGGCGATCTTGCCCTGCAGTTCCTCGGTCGGCTCGAAATAGACCCTCCAGCTGTCGACCGGACCCTTGTACTGGTCGCGGTTCACCGTGAAGCCTGCATTGCCGTAGGCTAGCGGGATCGAGTAGTTGCCGGTCGGATCCCACCAGGGCTTCTGCCATTCGGGCAGCACCTGCTGGAAGGCGGGCATCTCGGTTGCGTTGATGTCCTCGAGCAGGCCGCTGTCGAGCATGATCTTGAGGAAGTGCTGCGACGGCGTCACCACGTCGTAGCCCGACGAGCCGGCCTGCAGCTTGGTCAGCAGGTCCTCGTTGGACGAGAAGGCGTCCACCGTGACCTTGATGCCCGTCTCCTTCTCGAATTTCGCGACCACTTCCGGGGCGATCGAGTCGGCCCACGCATAGATCGACAGGCTGCCTTCGGCGCTTGCGGAGGCCGTCAATGCAAGACCGATTGCGCATGCGCCCGCGAGCGCCTGCGTCAACTTGTTCTTCGACATATATTTATTCCCCTTTGTGTTGATTGCCGGAGGCGACGATAGCAAACCGGGGAAGAGGATAAATTTGATTCACCCGATGCGCTGATTAGGAAAAGCTGACTGCTCGCCTCCGCGCCAATGAATCTCCGAAGTCACACATAGCCATTTCCGAATTTCGCGGCCGCGCCGTTGGAATTACAGTTGCGCTGCATTCGGGAGTATGATCGCCTTCTGGCCGCTAGGTCCGTGGCGGAATGCTATAGTTGTGGTTTAGGGCCGCCTGGCGGACCGCAAAGTCTGATCTGCCGCATCGTCTGCACCGACGTCGCGGCGTCCATGTCCGGGACGTATATGAAAAGCATCACCTTAACCCGGCAGGGGAAAGCGGTAGAGATCAAGGGCGTCTCCAAGACGTTCGGCAATTTCCAGGCGCTCAAGCCCGTCACTTTTGACATATACGAGAACGAGTTCTTCACCCTGCTGGGGCCGAGCGGCTGCGGCAAGACCACGCTGCTGCGGATGATCGCCGGCTTCGAATTGCCCAGCACCGGCGAGATCGCGCTTCGCGGCACAGACATACAGGGGCTCCCGCCGCACAAGCGGCGCGTCAACACCGTGTTCCAGAGCTACGCGCTCTTCCCCCACATGACGCTGGAGCAGAACATCGCCTTCGGGCTGGAAAATCTCGGCTGGGACAAGCAGCGCCGCGAGGCGCGCGTGGCCGACATGCTGCGCCTCGTCCACATGGAGAAATTCGCGTCGCGCAAGCCGCAGCAGTTGTCGGGCGGCCAGCGCCAGCGCATCGCGCTCGCCCGCGCGCTTGCGCCCGAGCCGGAGGTTCTCCTGCTCGACGAGCCGCTTTCGGCGCTGGACCTTAAGCTGCGCCAGGCCATGCGCGACGAACTGCGCACACTGCAGCGTCA
>WPCJ01226427.1_pt1 | contig 30673 bp, 27 predicted proteins | sample 5399831 | NCBI WGS metagenome assembly WPCJ01 (sample SAMN12869470, study PRJNA574797) | sludge metagenome | isolation source: wastewater treatment of pH10 | place: China:Beijing | collected 2019-05-20 | reverse complement strand
GCCGCCATTGAGGATGCGGGCGTGGCGGCCGAAAGCGTCGACCTCGTCATCTGCGCCTCCTCGCATCTCCAGCGGATGTATCCGTCCATCGGCATCGAGATCCAGCAGGAGATCGGCGCGAAGGGCGCGGCCTTTGACCTGTCGCTCGGCTGTTCCTCCGCGGCGGCCGGCCTGCATACCGCGTTCAATCTCGTGCGCGCCGGGGCACACCGGCGCGCGCTCGTGGTCACGCCGGAAATCATCACCGCGCATCTCAACTTCCGCGACCGGCAGACGCATTTCATCTTCGGCGACGCCGCGACCGCGCTGCTGATCGAGGCGGCGGAGGACGGCGAGGCGCGGCCCGGTCGGTTCGAGGTTCTGGACACGCGCAACTGGACGCAGTTCTCGAACAATATCCGCTCGAATTTCGGCTACCTGAACCGCGCGGCCCAGCGCGACGTCAGCATCATCCCGTCAGAGGGAAACCTCATCAAGCAGCAGGGCAACAAGGTATTCAAGGACGTGACGGTGGCCAGCCACCGCTTCATCGTCGACTTCCTCGCCGAGCATGGCCGCACGCCGGAGACGGTGCGGCGCTTCTGGCTGCATCAGGCCAATGCGCGGATGAACCAGATGATCCTCAAGCTGGCGTTCGGCCGCGAGATCGGCCACGACGTCGCGCCGATGGTGCTGGAGGAACTGGGCAACACGGCCGCCGCCGGCGCGGTGGTGGCGCTGGCGCAGAACCATCGCGACATGAAGGCCGGCGACTACGGCCTCGTGTGCACCTATGGCGCGGGTTATTCGATCGGCGGCGCGCTGCTGCGCATGATGTAGCCATCACCTGCATTCATGGGCGCGTCAGCGGTTTTGACTGGACCCGCCGCATCGCCGCGGGCATGGTCGCCTCCCAATCTTCAGGAGGACGGGCGGCGATGACGACGCTGTTTCCGCTGCGGGACGACGAGATCGAGATCCACCCGGCGCGAAAGCTGCTCGGCCGGGTCGCGGGCGTCTATGTCGCGCCGGGCGACACCTTCGAGACAGTCGCCGCGCCGGCGCTCACGCTGTCCTTCGAGGGGATCGCCGGCGACTATCACGCGGGACCGACCCGGCGCTCCGGCGGGCGCGAGCCGTGGTATCCGCGCGGTACGCAGATGCGCAACGAGCGCCAGCTTTCCATCGTCGCACCGGACGAACTGGCCGTCGTGGCCCGCCGCATGGGCCTGAGCGAGATACTTCCCGAATGGATCGGGGCCAATCTGCTGCTTGACGGCGTGCCTCGGCTGTCGATGCTGCCTTCCGGCACGCTGCTGTTCTTCTCGGGAGGGGTGACGCTCAAGGTCGACGGCCAGAACAAGCCTTGCCGGATCGCCGGCAGGCTGGTCGCGACACGCGCGGCGATGGCCGATCTCGACGGTGGCGAACTGGCGTTTCCGAAATCGGCGCAGAGACTGCGCGGCCTCGTCGCCTGGGTGGAGAAGCCGGGGCGCATCGAGACGGGCGAGAAGGTTTCCGTGCGGGTGCCGGAGCAGTGGGTATATTGAGGGAATAGCGAGTAGCGAATAGCGTCGCCTTCATGAAAGGCTGCGATCCCTTTCTACTCACTACTCACTTTCCTCGTTCTCTTCCAACAGCCGCGTCGCCCGCCACCGCGTCAGCGTCTCGTTGATCTGGTCGACCACGAAGAAGCGCGCGGCGTCGCGGTCGTAGCCCTCGGCGAGAAGCCCGTCATAGTCGCTGTGCTCGTGCCGGACATGGGCGATCGTCGCCAGCCAGACGGCGATGGAGGCGGGCAGCTCGCGCATGTCGCGGGCGCTTGCAGCCATCCTGATCGCCTCGATGTCGGCATAGGGCGCCATCGGCAGCAGCGCGGTCAGCGCCTTGGCGATGGCTTTTTGCCGCCCGGTGGCGCGATTCATGCAGGGTCCCTGCTGGGGATTGCCGCTTCGGCGATGGCATCGACAGAGGGGAAATAGGGCTTGATGTCGAGCACCGGCGTGCCGTCCAGCACGTCGATGGCGTCGAGCTCCATGGTGCCCGTTCCGGCATCGATACGCATGATCCTCGCCGTATGCAATCCGATCGGGTTCGGCCGCGCCGGCGAGCGCAGCGCGAAAACACCTTTGGCATCAGGCGCATGGCGCGGTTTCTGGACAATCAGATTCCGCGGCGCATGGTGCAGCCAGGTCAGGATATGGACGTGGCTGTAGCCTTCGAGCCCGGCAAGGCCTTCCCGATAGGCGGGGTCCAGCACAAGAGTCGCCGTCGCATTGCGCTCGCGCGCCTGGCGCATGTTCTTCGGGCAGTCCGCGCGCTCCGTCCACGGGGAGGCAATGCGGCCGATGAAGACGACATGGCCGTCCGGCTCCATCCGCGCGGGATCGTCAGCCAGGGTCCGTTCGTCCTTGCGTGGCTCGAACATGGCTAGCGCCTCCCGCCCGTCCACAGGGCAGAGCAAATCACCCATTGCGCTTTTTCCGAAAATGACATAAACATATCTTTATATCTTTCTTGAGTGGCTTTCCGGATGGGCAAGGACATGAACGTCGCGCTCGATACGATGGTAGATACATTGAAGGCGGCTGCCGAATCCAGCCGGCTGCGCATCCTCGTGCTGCTGGCGCAGGGCGACCTCACCGTCTCCGACCTTACCGAAATCCTCAGCCAGTCGCAGCCGCGCGTCTCGCGCCATCTCAAGCTGCTCATGGAAGCGGGACTGATCGGCCGCTACCAGGAGGGCTCGTGGGCGTTCTTCCGCCTTTCCGACCAGGATATGGCGCGCGCCTTCGTGCTACGGCTGATCGCCGGCATCGATACCGCCGATCCGCAGGTCGAGCGCGACATGGAGCGGCTCGCCACGGTGAAGCGCCGGCGGCAGGAGAGGGCGACGGAGTATTTTTCGCAGAACGCCGCGAGCTGGGACGAGATCCGCTCCCTGCATGTGCCCGACAGGGCCGTGGAGGCGGCGCTGCTGGAGCTGGTCGGGAAGCGGCCGTTCCAGTCCATGCTCGACCTCGGCACCGGCACCGGGCGGCTGCTCGAGATTCTCGCCCCGCTCTACCGGCGCGGCGTCGGCATCGACATGTCGCGCGAGATGCTGGCCGTGGCGCGCGCCAATCTGGACCACGCCGGCATCACCAATGCGCAGGTGCGGCAGGGCGATATCTTCGCGCCGCCGGTCGAGCGCGATGCCTATGACCTCGTCACCATCCACCAGGTGCTGCACTATCTCGACGATCCCGCTCGCGCTATCGCCGAAGCGGCGCGGCTGCTGCGTCCGTCCGGCCGGCTGATCATCGTCGATTTCGCGCCGCACACACTGGAATTCCTGCGTGAGGAGCACGCCCACCAGCGGCTCGGCTTCTCGGACAAGCAGATCGAGGAATGGTTCGCTGAAGCGGGGCTCGACCTTGAAAGCAGCCAGGAGTTCGAGCCGCGCGGTAACAACGGCGCCAAGCTCACCGTCAAGCTGTGGCTCGGCCGCGATCGGCGCCTGCTGATCGCCGATCCCGCACAAACCCTACATGCAGCCCAGATCGGGGAAGTTGCCTGATGAGTCAGTTCCGTTTCTCGCGTCGCCCCGATCTCGGCGACAGCATCCGCGTTTCCTTCGAATTCTTCCCGCCGAAGACGGACGAGATGGAAGCGCGCCTGTGGGAGACCGTCACCCGCCTGAAGCCGCTGCACCCGGATTTCGTGTCGGTGACCTATGGCGCCGGCGGCTCGACGCGCGAGCGCACGGCGCGCACCGTCGCCCGCATCCTGCATCAGACGCATCTTGCGCCCGCCGCGCACCTGACCTGCATCGACGCGTCGCGCGACGAGGTCGATGCGGTGATCCGCCAGTTCGCGGAACTCGGCGTGAAGCGCTTCGTAGCGTTACGCGGCGACCCGGCCTCCGGCGTCGGCACCGGCTACCAGCCGCATCCGCAAGGCTATGCCAACGGGGCGGAAATGGTGGCGGCGCTGCGCCGCCAGGGCGATTTCGACATTTCCGTTTCCGCCTATCCGGAAAAGCATCCCGAGAGCCCGGATTTCGCCACCGACATCGACATGCTCAAGCGCAAGGTCGACAATGGCGCCACGCGGGCGATCACCCAGTTCTTCTTCGACAACGACATCTATGAGCGGTATGTCGAGCGGGTACGCCGGGCGGGCATCTATATCCCCATCGTGCCGGGCATATTGCCGGTGCACAACATCGTGCAGGTCGCCAATTTCTCGGCGCGGGCCGGCGCGCACGTGCCGGCGTGGCTACGCGAGCGCTTCGACGGGCTGGAGGCCGACCCGCAGACCCACGCGCTCGTCGCCGCCGCTGTGGCCGCCGAGCAGGTGCAGGACCTGATCGAGCGCGGGGTGGGGGATTTCCATTTCTACACCATGAATCGGGCCGACCTCGCCTATGCCGTGTGCCATATGATCGGCATCCGCCCGCGCCCGAACGAGGGTGCCAGTGCGAAGTCCGCTGCCGCCTGAAAGGCCGTTTCGAACCTTTGACAGGGCAGAATCAAGAAAGGCCGGGGGTGGAGCCCGGCCTTTCGCTTGATCCATGTTTTCAGGTACTGGGTCTTTTTAACTGGCCTACCGGCTTATGCGGGTCAAGGAAGAACGCCTATGATCAGAGCGCCGACGAAAGCGAAAGCGGCGCAAACTATCAATGCGTTTAGCGGCCTTGTAAGTCCCATGGATAGCCTCCTTCTGAAAAGCTATTCATGGAATCTAGAAATATTCGGCCAACAGACAAGCGAAAATTTTGCTGCATTGCGGCGGATTTGTGGATCGTTTTCCGTACGTGCGTTGAAATTGCTGGCGAAAATGCCCTTAAGCTTTGTGCATAAATTGTGACGGGGTGCGGTTGGAATCCGTAAATCCGGCATTTCGCCGCCCGGTTGCCCGCTACCGCTTTCGGCGGATGCGGCCTGGGGCGGCAACCCGGATTCGGTCCCGGCGGTCGGCCTACAGCTTCATCAGAAGGTCGGGGGTCGGCCATCCGTCGACGGCGAAGCCGAGGCGCATCTGCTCCTGGCGCACCGCATCGCGGGTGTTGGTGCCGAGGATGCCGTCCACGGTTCCGACATCGTGGCCCCTGGCCTCCAGCTTGCGCTGCAATTCCTTCATCTGCTCCATGCTGAGGCCCGGCTCCGGCGAACGCGGATCGTAGGGCGGCGCACCGTCGAGGCGCGTGGCAAGCACGGCCGCCGTCAGCGCGTAGGTGAAGGACTGGTTCCACTTCAGGTAGACTTCGAAATTATCATAGGTGAAGAAGGCGGGACCCTTGCGGCCCATGGGCAGGGCGAGGCCGGCGGTCAGGCCGTTGTCCTCCAGCGGGCTGCCGTCGCGATAGGTCACGCCCCATTCGTTCCAGCGCGAAATGGGCAGCTTGTTGGTGCGGCTGGTCTCTTCCCAGGGCAGGTCGTCGGGGAGGCGAACCTCCTCGATCCACGGCTGGCCGGGGACCCAGCCGCGCGACTGGATCTTCTTGGCCGTCGTCATGATGGCGTCGGGGGCGCTGTTGCGCAGGTCGACGATGCCGTCATTGTCGCCATCGACACCGTTGTTGAGATAATCCGCCGGAAGGATCTGGGTCTGGCCGATCTCGCCGGCCCAGGCGCCCTTGACATCGGCGGGCAGCACGCCCCGGTCGATCAGGGTCAGCAGCGGCACCAGATGCGGGCGGAATAGTTGCGGGCGGCGGCAATCATGGGCCAGCGTCACCAGCGCGTTGAGCGTCGGGAAATCGCCCTGCACGGCGCCGAAATCGGTTTCCAGCGCCCAGAAGGCGGTGATGACCGGCGCCGGCGCGCCGTATTCCTGCTCGGCCCGGTCGAAGACGGAGGCGTATTTGCGCATGTTGGCCGCGCCGTGCTTGAGGCGGTAGTCCGAGATCATGCGGCCGGAGAACTCGACGAAGGTCTGCGAGAACACGCCTTGCGAGCGGTCGCGGGCCAGAACGCGGGTGTCGATGTCGGCCCCCTGCAGCGCCCCCAGGCCGGCTTCGCCGACGCCGGCGGCGCGGGCTTCTTCGGCCACGCCCTGCTTCCAAGCCTCGAAATCGATGCCGCATTCCTGGGCGGCGGCAACTCCGGAAAATGCCGTCAGCAGCGTGGCGATGGCAAGAATAGGCGGTCGCATGGGTGTCCTTCCGGCTCGACGGTTTTGGGCAGTGCCTCTTTGGAGCATTTCCGCATTTCTCCGAATCGCAGAAACGCTCCAATCCTTTAATTTTGACGCAATTCCGAACGCAAAACCGCTTCGCACTTTTGCTGGAATTGCTCTCAAGGCGTGCTCTATGGCCGCCGCTTATGTCGAAAAGCGGGCATGGGCCATGGCCGGAACCATGAATGCGATTGGCTTTACGCTGTCAACGGGTGTTCTGCCGTAGCCATTTCTGCCAGGCGGCCTGGGTGCCGTTGAAGACGTTGATGTCGGCATTGCCCCTGATGCCTGGCACGATGCCGGTGCCCGTATATTGCCAGAAGGTGAAGGGGTGCGAGCCATAGCGCATGGAAGGGTGGCCGGCGACCGAACGCAGCCAGTAGGGATAGCCGTGGAAGGTCGAAAGCTTGTTGTCGTCGAAGAAGTCGATCGAGGTGTAGATGATAGGCTTCTTGCCGTAGTGCTTCTCGACGATGGACAGGAAGATGGACATTTCGCGGCGGACCGTTTCATGCGGCGGGCGCAGCCTGCAGGTCGGCGAATGCGGATTCCACTCCATGTCGAGCACCGGCGGCAGCGCGGCGGGGTCCTTCGGCACATTGGCGATGAACCAGCGCGCCTGCTCGGCCGCCGGCCGGCAGAAATAGTAGAAATGATAGGCGCCGCGCGGCACGCCGGCCGCCTTGGCGTCGCGCCAGTGCTGCTTGAAATAGTCGTCCAGCCGGTCGCCGCCCTCCGTCGCCTTGATGAAGGCAAAGGAGATGCCGGCCGCCTTGGCCTGATTCCAGTCGACCGAGGTCTGGTATTTGGAGACGTCGGTTCCGTGCACGGCATAGTGCCAAGGTGCTGCGCCCTGCCAGTCGTGGGGGTCGCTGTCTCCGAAGCGGGGCGCCTTGCCGGCGGTGCCGGCCGGCGTCGATGCGGAGGGCGCGCCTGTCGGAGCCATGTCCTCCAGCGTGGCGGAACAGGCGCCGAGCAGAGCCAGTGCAAGAAGCGGTGCAAGTCGGCGCATCGTGTTCCCCAAACCCGTTGATGGCTGCGGTGGATGCCCGAGCCGCTTCGGAGCGCTTCCGTTTTCTGGAATTGCCCTGTCCCGGTGATTGCCGAACATGGTTGATATTCGGTTGATGGCCACCGGCAGAACCGCAAATATGAGGGGAAATGCGCGGCGAATCGAGGGGCGGGAAGCGATGCGGCTGATCTTCAGACTGTTGCGGACGCTGGTGCTGCTCCTTCTCGTCGCCATTGCAGGGCTGTTCGCGTGGCTTTATGCGGCACCGCCGGAACTGATCCGCGTCGGTTCCGGCTATGCCGCCAAGATCGTCTGCTCCAATGTCTTCCTTGCCGGCCGCGACCCGCAACAGGTGCTGGAAGTGGATGTGCAGGCGCCGGGCCACCCGCTGCTGAAGCTGATGCGGGTTTCGGTGGACCGGGACGAAAAGGTCGTGCGCGCCGGACTGCTCGGCTTTCTGGGCGAGAGCGTGGCTGTGGCGCGCGGCGGGCTCGGCTGCGCCAATGTGCCGGACGGCGACCTGGCGCGGGCCAGCGCTGCGCAATTGCCGGATATGCCGATGCCGTCGCCGCCGCCGGATGCGGCGTGGCCCGAGGGTGAACGGGTCGAGCCGGCCACGGCGGAGGTTGCCGCCGTTCTGGCCGACGACAACCTTGCGGGCGAGGGCCTGCGGGCCATCGTGGTGGTGCGTGACGGGCGCATCGCCGGCGAACGCTATGGCGAGGGTTTCTCAGCGGATACGCCCCTGCTCGGCTGGTCCATGTCCAAGACGGTGAATGCCGCGATCATCGGCACGCTGCTGCGCGACGGCAGGATGTCGCTAGAGAAGGGCCGCCTGCTTCCAGGCTGGGAGGCGGACGGGCGCGCGGCGATCACTCTTGCCGACCTGATGGCCATGTCGAGCGGCCTCGAGTTCAACGAGGATTATGGCGATGTCACCGATGTGACCCGCATGCTCTATCTGGAACCGGATATGGCGGGCTTCGCCGGCGCCAAGCCGCTGGCGGCGCCGGTGGGCGAGGTGTTTTCCTATTCGAGCGGAACCGCCGTGCTGCTTTCGCGGCTGTGGCAGGAGGCTCTGGGCGATGCCGGCGAGGCGCTGCAATGGCCGCGCCGGGCGCTGTTTTCGCCGCTCGGCATGGACAGCGCGGTGATCGAGGCAGATGAGAGCGGCACTTTCGTCGGTTCCTCCTACATTTATGCCACCGCCCGCGACTGGGCACGCCTTGGCCAGTTCCTGTTGCAGGGCGGCGTGTGGAGCGGCGAGCAGATATTGCCGCCGGGCTTCGTGTCCTGGATGCGCGAGCCGGCGCCGGCCTCGGATGGCGTCTATGGCCGGGGCCAGGTCTGGCTGGAGGTGCCGGGCGGCAATGGCAGCCGGATGGGCGTGCCGGCAGATACGTTCTGGCTGAAGGGCCATGACGGGCAGACGGTTGCCGTTATCCCTTCACAACGCATGGTGGTGGTGCGCATGGGGCTGACGCCGAAGAAGCTCGGCTACGGGCCGGAGCTTCTGGTGTCGGCCTTGGTGGCGGCGCTCAACCCGCCGGGCGGGCAAGAATAGAAGATCATTGCCGATAATAATGCAAAAGCAAAGGCTTGCGCCGTACTGCACAGATTTGGAGTCTGGAAGCTCATGCGATGATTCAAGGCAACTTCGAGGCGGATGAAATACGTTCCGTCGAATAGGCCGGAGTGGCCGCCGCAAGAAGCTGTTACAGGCCGAAACGCAACGTTATGAAACAGATAGCGTCTTTCGGCATTACATTTGCAACCGTCCATGAGGCGGGGGTGTGAATGTTTGTAAGGAGACATAAAATGAAGAAGCTCGTTCTTGCATCGGTTTCCGCTCTGGCACTGTTCGGCATCGCCGCGTGCAGCGACAGCGGTTCCGACGCCACTACGACGCAGAGCACCACGCCGCCGGCGGGCGAGCAGCCGATGACTCCCGATTCCACGGCTCCCGCCACGCCTCCGGCCACGGATGGCTCGACCACGCAGAGCATCACGCCGGCGCCGAGCGACGGCGGCTCGCAGCCCGATGCAACGCCTCAGCCTGCGGAATAAGCTCTGCTGCCATCCTCCCGAAGGGGCCGGCCTTGCCGGCCCTTTTTCATGCCGGCCTTTTTCGCGTCGGCTTTTTTTGTGGGAGTGATTCCCCTTTTCGATTCGATGCTCTAAACAGCCCCCATGTCCATCTGGAACCGCATTGGCGATTTCATCCAGCGTCTTTCCTCCTCTACGGCGGCCGGAGTGGCCGACATGGTGGAGGCGGTGCGCACCCTGTTTGCAGGCGACCCCGAACTGCGCCGGAAAGTGGCGTTTTCAGTCGCCATGATCGCGCTTTCCGCCAAGATGGCCAAGGCCGACGGCGTCGTCACGCAGGACGAGGTGCGGGCCTTCCAGGCGATTTTCGAGGTGCCGCCGCAGGAGGCACACAATGTCGCCCGCCTCTATGACCTCGCCAAGCGCGATACGGCCGGTTTCGAAGCCTATGCGCGGCAGATGGCGGGGCTCTGCGGCAATGGCGGCCCCAATTGTATGATGCTGGAGGACATACTCGACGGGTTGTTCTACATCGCAACCGCCGACGGCGTCCTGCATGAACGCGAGGAAGGCTTCCTGCATCGGGTGGCCGAGATTTTCAGCATCGCGGAAGACCACTACCAGACGATACTTGCGCGCCATGTCCAGCTTGGCGTCGCCGATCCCTATGTCGTGCTCGGCATCGAACGCGGCCGGCCGCTGGCCGAAGTGAAGAAGCACTATCGCCGGCTGGTGGCGGAAAACCATCCTGACAAGCTGATGGGGCGCGGGCTGCCGCAGGAATTCATCGCCATCGCCACCACGCGGCTGGCGGCCATCAATGCCGCCTACGAGATCATCGAGCGGAGCCTGCAGGCGGCATGAGCGGCTTCGCTCCCGACCATCCAGGAGCGGAAGTCAGGGTCTCGCCCAATTTCGGGCCGAGGCGCGACGGGCAGCGCCCGGACATGATCATCCTGCACTACACCGGCATGGCGAGCGGCCATGCGGCCGAGGAGCGGCTGTGCGATCCCGAAAGCGAGGTCTCGTCGCACTACCTGGTGCATGAGGACGGGCGCATCGTGCAGATGGTGCGCGAGAGCGATCGCGCCTGGCATGCCGGCAAGAGCTCGTGGCGGGGCGTGAACGACATAAACTCCTGTTCGGTCGGCATCGAGATCGTCAATCCGGGCCATGAACTGGGCTATGCCCCTTTTCCGGAACGGCAGATCGAGGCCGTCATCGCGCTGTGCCGGGGCATCGTCGCGCGGCATCGGGTGCCGCCGGTGCAGGTGCTTGCCCATTCCGACGTCGCCCCGGGGCGCAAGGTCGACCCGGGCGAGAAGTTTCCCTGGCAGAGCCTGTTCGAGGCGGGTGTCGGCCATCTGGTCGAGCCGTCGCCGATCTCTTCGGGGCCGTGCCTTGGCGAGGGCGACAGCGGGCCGGACGTGGAAAAACTGCAGTCCATGCTGGCGCTCTACGGCTATGGAGTGGAGATCACCGGCGCCTACGATGCGCAGACGCGCATCGTCGTCGAGGCGTTCCAGCGCCATTTTCGGCCCCGCCTGGTGGATGGGATCGCCGACGGTTCCACATTTCGTACCCTCGAGCGACTTCTGGCTTCCGTCGCGCAAGATCTTGAATAAGCAGCACTATCGTTTTCGTTGTAATATAATTTAATTCAAATTGAACGGCGCTGCCATTTTTGGCCCGGCATCTCACTCCAGAGGAATGCCCGAGCCGGCCGGACATGCCCCCAAGTAACTCCCGGTCGCGTCGAAGCCCCCGGCGCGCACTTTTCCTTGCGCGCCTGATACAGAACAGGACCAAATGAAGAAGTTGACCGTTTTTACGGCAGCTGTTGCTGCCGCTATGCTCACTGTTGCCTCAGGCTCTGCCATGGCAGACCGTTTCGACCCGCAACTCGGCGGGCGCGGCCTCGTCGTGAAGAAGGCGGCCGAAACCGAAAAGGCCGAGGCAAAGCCCGAGCAGGCAGTTGCGAAGAAGGCGGCACCCACGAAAAAGGCGGCATCCAGGAAGGTGGTTTCCAAGAAGGTGGTTTCCAAGAAGGCGGTTTCCAAGAAGCCTGCGGTTTCCAAGAAGGCAGCGAAGTCGACGAAGGTCGTGAAGCGGTCTTCGCGCACGGCCAGCGTGGCAGTCGAAACCACCGGCACCACCTATTCCAAGATCATCGACCACTATGCCGTGGCCTATGGCGTTCCGGTTTCGCTCGCCCATGCCGTGGTCAAGGTGGAAAGCAATTATCGTCCGAACGTGGTCGGCAGTGCCGGCGAGATCGGCCTCATGCAGATCAAGCCATCCACGGCCCGCATGATGGGCTACAGCGGTACCGCGAAGGGCCTTTTCAACCCCGATACCAATATAAAGTACGGCATGAAGTACCTGGCGAAGGCTCACAATCTGGGCGGCGGCACGACCTGCGGCACGATTCTCAAATACAATGCCGGCCATGCCGCCAAACGGATGAACCCGGTTTCTTCCGCCTATTGCAGCAAGGTGAAGGTGCATATCGCCTCGCTCGCCCCTTCAAGCTGAGGGTGGCGGCAGCTTTTCTGTTGCCTTTTGGCTGCGGAATACCTTTATACGCATCTGCCAGCCGGCCGGGCGGCCGCACCCCATGATGCCGAAAGGCTGCGGGTGAGGAAAGTCCGGGCTCCATGGAAACACGGTGCCGGCTAACAGCCGGCGGGGGTAACCCTAGGGAAAGTGCCACAGAAAGCAAACCGCCGCGCATTTTGTGCGGCAAGGGTGAAAGGGTGGGGTAAGAGCCCACCGCGCGACCGGTAACGGAAGCGGCACGGTAAACCCCACCGGGAGCAAGACCGAATAGGGGCGGCGCGAGGGGCGACCCTCGGGGGCTGTTTCCAGCCCGCCGTCCGGGTAGGTTGCGTGAGGCGTCCGGCAACGGGCGCCCAAGATGAAGGGCCACCACGTTTCCGCGCCGCAAGGCGCGGAGGCCATACAGAACCCGGCTTACAGGCCGGCTGGCACCTTGTCTCCTTACTTGCGCATTGTGCATCGCTCCGGCCTTCGCGGCCGGGGCGCGCATGCGGGCGCGGCGGGAAAATCTAAACACTTCGTTAGGCTTAATGGAAGATAAAGGAGGATACCGCAGGTGTCCGCCGAGGTGGGGCCGGGCGGTGTGATCGTGCAAGTTGTTCCCGTTGACGCCCATAAACCCCCATGTTATCCCATTTGCAGTTTCAAGCTTTCGTTTCGTGTCAGGGTGAAGCGTATGCCGGATGGGCGGCCGCGGCGGCCGTTCGTGCGATGGCGCGCGCCTGCGCGACGGATGGCTGGAACGTGGACGAGGGACCGCACCGCGGCGGCGCGGGTGCGACGATGGAAAGGGGTGCGGCGGCAAAAGCGGCTGTAGCGCGTCATGGACCGTTTTCTGTCAAGCTCTGTGAACCGGATCGACGCCAAGGGACGGGTGTCGGTGCCGGCCCATTTCCGCTCCGTGGTGCTCAAGCGGGGCTATGCGGAACTCTATGCGCTGCGGTGCCTGGATCAGCCGGCCATGGATGTCGGCGGGTTCGACCTGCTCGACCGCTACGAGCAGCGCATCGCGCAGGAAGACCCTTTCCGGCAGGCGGCGGACGACATGTCCTTCTTCTGCCATGGCGACGGCGCCTTCCTGAAGCTGGATCAGGACGGGCGCATCACGGTGACGGACTTCATTCGCGAGCATACGGGTATCGGCCAGGAGGTGGCTTTCGTTGGGCGAGGCCGGTTCTTCCAGATCTGGGAGCCGGAGCGGCTGGCTGCGCATGGCGCGAAGGTGCGCGAGCGGCTTCTGAAACTCAGGCAGGCGGCAAGCGGAGGGCAGGCGTGATGACGACCGGTTCCGACGCCGAAGCGCCGCACCTTCCGGTCCTGCTCGACGAAGTCATCGCGGCACTCGCGCCGAAGCCGGGCGAGGTGATCGTCGACGGCACGTTCGGGGCCGGCGGCTACACGCGCGCCATCCTCGCCACCGGCGCATCCGTCATCGCCATCGATCGCGATCCCGACGCCATCGCCGCGGGCAGGGCGTTGGAAGCCGGGCATGAGGGCCGGCTGCGGCTGGTGCAGGCGCCGTTCTCCTCGCTCGATGAGCATGTGGAGCAGGTCGACGGCGTGGTGCTCGACATCGGCGTTTCGTCCATGCAACTCGATCAGGCCGAGCGCGGCTTTTCCTTCCGCGCCGACGGGCCGCTCGACATGCGCATGGCGCAGGCAGGGCCGACTGCCGCCGATATCGTCAACACTTATAAGGCTTCGGACCTCACCCGCATCTTCGGGCTGCTGGGCGAGGAGCGCCATGCCGGGCGCATCGCCCGCATGATCGAGGCGCGGCGGGAGAAGCGACCCTTCACCCGCACGCTGGAACTGGCCGACGCCATCGAGACGCTGGTCGGGCGCTCGCCCAAGGACAAGATCCATCCCGCCACGCGCGTGTTCCAGGCGCTGCGCATCTATGTCAACGACGAACTGGGCGAGCTGTCGCGCGCGCTGGTCGCGGCCGAAAGGGCGCTGAAGCCCGCCGGGCGGCTGGTGGTGGTGACCTTCCATTCGCTGGAGGACCGCATCGTCAAGCGCTTCCTTGCCGACCGCGACGAGACGGTCGCCGGCTCGCGCCATCTGCCGCAGGTCGTGGTGAAGGCGGCGACCTTCAGGCGCAAGGGCGGCGGCATCGCCCCCGGCGAGGCGGAAGTCGAGCGCAATCCGCGCGCCCGCTCGGCAAGGCTGCGGGCGGCGGTGCGCACAGACGCATCGCCACGCGGCGACGATCCTTCGGTTTTCGGGCTTCCAAAGCTTCCCGCCATTTCGGGAGAGAGGTGAGATCATGTTCCGCACCAGCGATATCGTCCTGATAGGCGTCATGGTGGCCGCGGCAGCCATGACCTACACGATCAAGCGCGATGCCGGCGAGCAGCTTGCCACGGTGCGCAAGATTCAGGCGCAGATCCGCACCGAGGAAGAAACCATCGACTTGCTGAAGGCTGACTGGAGCCTGCTTACCCAGCCGGGGCGGCTGCAAAGGCTGGTCGAGCGCTATCAGGACCAGCTCGGGCTGGAACCGGCCACGCCGCATCAGTTCGCCCGCGTGGACAGCCTGCCGCAGCGGCCGCTGACCATCGAGGACATCACCGCCGCCGATGCCGCAGGCAAGCTTATCGATCCAACCCAGACCGGAGCCGTCGAATGATCGGCAAGCTCAATCCCTTCCGGCGCACGCGCCAGCCGGCCGACGACACCTCCATCGTGATGGATTCGGCCCGCAAGTCGACCGGCGGGCGCACGCGCAACCGCGTGGTCATGACCATGGCGGTGTTCTTCGGCATCTATGCCATCATCGGCGGACGCCTCGTCTATCTCGGCTTCCAGGACCCGATGCCCTCCGGTGCGCCCGCAAGCCGGGTGACGGCGGCGCGCCCCGATATCGTCGATCGCAACGGCGAGGTGCTGGCGACCGACATCAAGACGTCTTCGCTATTCGCCGAGCCGCGCCACATCGTCGATGCCGACGAGGCGATCGAGAAGCTGTCCACGGTGCTGCCGGAGATCGACTACGAGCAGACCTACAACAAGCTGAAAAGCGGCGCCGGCTTCGTCTGGCTCCAGCGCCAGCTCACGCCGCGCCAGCAGAGCGAGATCATGCAGCTCGGCATTCCCGGCGTCGGTTTCCGCACAGAGACGCGGCGTTTCTACCCGGCCGGCCCGACCACCGCCTATATCGTCGGTCTCACCAATATCGACAACCAGGGCATTTCCGGCCTCGAGAAGTACATAGACGGGCAGGGGCTGGCCGACCTGCAGCAGAGCGGCCTTGCGCTGCCGAAGGACCTGGCCCCGGTGCGCCTGTCGATCGACCTGCGCGTGCAGCACATCGTGCATGACGAGATCACCGCCGCCATGGATCGCTACAAGGCGATCGCCGCCGGCGCCGTGGTGCTGAACGCCAAGACCGGCGAGGTCGTCGCCATGGCCTCGGTGCCGGATTTCGACCCCAACAATCCGATCCATGCGCAGGACAAGGACCGCCTCAATCGCATGTCGGCGGGCCTCTACGAGATGGGCTCGACGGTGAAGAGCTTCACCACCGCCATGGCGCTGGATTCCGGCAAGGCAACGCTGAATTCGACCTTCGACGCGACGCGGCCCATCACCATCGGCCGCCAGACCATCCGCGACTTCCACGGCAAGGGCCGGGTGCTGACGCTGCCGGAGGTGTTCATCTACTCCTCCAACATCGGCTCTGCCCGCGAGGCCGATATCGTCGGCATCGAGGGACACCGCGAATTCCTGCACCGCCTCGGAATCCTGGAGCGGATGCAGACCGAGCTGCCGGAAGTGGCGCGGCCGGTCGAGCCGAAGGTTTGGAAGAAGGTTCATTCGATAACCGCTTCTTTCGGCCATGGTTTTACCACCACGCCCTTGCAGACGGCGGTGGGCGCAGCGGCGCTGATGAACGGCGGCTACCTGATGAACCCGACCTTCCTGATGCGCAGCGCCGAGGAGGCGATGGCGAACGCTAAGCGCGTCATCAACGAGAAGACCAGCGCCGACATGCGCTATCTCTATCGCCTCAACGCCGAAAAGGGCTCCGGCAAGCGCGCCGAGGTGCCCGGCTACCGCGTCGGCGGCAAGACCGGCACGGCCGAGAAGGTGGTGAACGGACGCTATGTCAGCGGCAAGCGCTTCAACGCCTTCCTCGCCGCGTTCCCGATGGATGATCCGCAATATATCGTGCTGTCGGTCATCGACGAGCCGCAATCGGAGAAGCCGGGCATGGGCGCGACCGCCGGCCTCAACGCCGCTCCGATCGTCGCCAACATCATCCGCCGCTCGGCCGCGATGCTTGGCGTGGAGCCGGATTTCGGCCATGAAAATACGGCAACGCTTGCGTCCTATTAAGTGATTCTGCGGCGGATGCGCCGCTTTCAAGAGGTGACCAGAACCAGATGAAACTCGATGATCTGACCGGCATAGTGCCTCTCCACGAGGCGTTTCCCTCCGATACGGAGATTGCCGGCCTGTCGTCGGATTCGCGCACCGTCCAGCCGGGCATGCTGTTCTTCGCGCTCGCCGGCACCAAGGCGGACGGCGCCGACTATGCCGCCGATGCGGCGGCCCGGGGTGCGCTCGCGGTTGTTGCCGCGATGGGGCGCACGAACGGGGCGGTTTCCGTGCCGGTGATCGAGGTCGAGGACCCGCGCCGGGCGCTGGCGCTGGCCGCCGCCAAATTCTACGGCGCCCAGCCCGATACGATGGTGGCGGTGACCGGCACCAGCGGTAAGACCTCGGTGGCCGCCTTCACCCGCCAGATCTGGGAACATGCCGGCTTTGCCGCCGCTTCCATCGGCACCACCGGCGTCGTCGCGCCGGGGCGCAATGAATATGGTTCGCTGACCACGCCCGATCCGGTCGCACTGCACAAGCTGCTGGCCGAACTGGCCGGGGCCGGCGTCACCCACGCCTCCATGGAAGCCTCCAGCCACGGGCTCGACCAGCACCGGCTGGACGGCGTGCGGCTCGCCGCCGGCGCCTTCACCAATCTCGGCCGCGACCATATGGATTATCATCCGACGGTCGAGGAATACCACGCCGCCAAGATGCGCCTGTTCCGCGATCTGCTGCCCAGGGGCATGCCGGCAATCGTCTTCGCCGACGATCCCTGGTCGCAGGCCACCATCGATGCGGCGACCGTTGCCGGCATCGAGGTGCTGACCGTTGGCCGCAAGGGCACGTTCCTCAAGCTCAACCGCGTCGAGCACGAGCGAGCCAAGCAGCGCGCCGAAATCGTGCATGACGGGGAGATCTACGAGATCGACCTGCCGCTGGCCGGCGATTTCCAGATCGCCAATGCGCTGGTTTCCGCCGGCCTTGCCATCGCCACGGGCACTTCCGCCCCCACTGTCATGGCGGCGCTGGAGAAACTGAAAGGCGCGCCGGGGCGGCTCGATCTGGTCGGTGTCACGCCCGCCGGCGCGCCGGTCTATGTCGACTACGCCCACAAGCCCGATGCGCTGGAGAATGTGCTGGCCTCGGTCCGCCCGTTCACCACAGGCCGCGTCGTGGTGGTGTTCGGCTGCGGCGGCGACCGCGACCGCGGCAAGCGTCCGATCATGGGTGAGATCGCCACGCGGCTCGCCGATGTCACCATCGTCACCGACGACACTCCGCGCACGGAAGTGCCGGCCGAAATCCGCGCCGCCATTCTTGCGGCGGCTCCGGGCGCCATCGAGATCGGCGACCGCCGCAAGGCGATCCACGAGGCGGTGGCCATGCTGCGCGCCGGCGACACGCTGATCGTGGCCGGCAAGGGCCATGAGGAAGGCCAGACCATCGGCGCCGAGACGTTCCCCTTCTCCGATCATGAGGAGGTGCGCGCGGCGCTGAAGGAGGTGGCCGGATGAGCTATCTCTGGACAATCGAGGCGCTGGTCGAGGCGATGGGCGGACGCCCGCTCGGCCAGATGCCGGACGGGGTGCACGGCATTTCCATCGATACCCGGACCCTTGAGCCGGGCGATGCCTTCTTCGCCATCAAGGGCGAGACCATGGACGGGCACGACTTCGCCACCGCTGCCGTCAAGGCGGGAGCGGCGGTGCTGGTCGTCGCCGAGGGCAAGCTGCCGGCGCTGGGGCGCCTGACGGCGCCGAAGATCGTCGTGCCGGACGTTCTGGCGGCCATGGAAAAGCTGGCCGTCGCCGCGCGGGCGCGGGCGAAGGGCCGGGTCATCGCGGTGACGGGCTCGGCCGGCAAGACGACCACCAAGGAGGCGCTGCGCCATGTCCTTGGCTCGGTCGGTTCCGTCCATGCTTCCGACAAGTCGTTCAACAACCACTGGGGCGTGCCGCTGACGCTTGCGCGCCTGCCGGAAGACACCGAATATGCCGTCTTCGAGATCGGCATGAACCATCCGGGCGAAATCCGCCCGCTGGTGAAGATGGTGCGCCCGCATGTCGCCATCGTCACGCTGGTGGCCGCCGCGCATCTCGGTTTCTTCCGCGACCTCGACGAGATCGCCGCCGCCAAGGCGGAGATTTTCGAGGGCATCGAGCCGGGCGGCACCGCGCTGCTCAACCGCGACGATCCGCGCGCCAACTTGTTGGGCAAGATGGCGCGGCAGGCGGGCGTCGAGCATGTGCTGGGCTTCGGCGAGCACCAGCGCTCGACCTACCGGCTGATCGATTGCGTGCTCAACGCCGATCATTCGACGATGACGGCCCGCATCGGCCGTCGCGAGCTGGTGGCGCGCATCGGCGCGCCCGGCCGCCACATGGTGCAGAATGCGCTGGCGGTCCTGGGCGCGGCCGATCTGGTCGGCGCCGACATCGACCGGGTGGCGATGGCGCTGGGCACCTTGCCCACACAGCAGGGGCGCGGCCGACGCCACGTGCTGTCCCATGCGGGCGGGCCTTTCACGCTGATCGACGAAAGCTACAACGCCAATCCGGCCTCGATGAAGGCGGCGCTCGACCTGCTCGACGCCACGCCCGTTGCCGGCGACGGCCGCCGCATCGCCGTGCTGGGCGACATGCTGGAGCTGGGCGAGCACTCCGAGAAGCTGCATGCGGACCTGTCCGAGCTGATCGTCGGCACGGGCATCAGCCATGTGCTGCTGGGCGGACCGCATATGAAGGCGCTGGCCGAGGTTCTGCCGAGCGATATCGCCGTCGTCCACCGCGATGCGGCCGACGATCTCAGCCGGCTGCTCCTCGATACGGTGCAGCCGGGCGACGTGATCATGGTGAAGTCATCGAAGGGGATCGGCTTTTCCGGGATCGTCGAGGCGCTGGTGAACAGGTTTCCGGCATACGCCGAGAGTTGATGAAGGGGCCAGGTCGGCCCAGGGGACGAAAAACGCATGCTGACGCTGCTCGTGGAATTCGCGGACCGGATCACGGTCTTCAACGTGTTCCGGTACATCACCTTCCGCACGGGCGGCGCGCTGATCACGGCGGCGCTGATCGTCTTCATCTTCGGCCCGGCCATCATCGATTCGCTGCGCCTGCGGCAGGGCAAGGGCCAGCCGATCCGCGCGGACGGCCCGCAGACCCACTTCAAGAAGGCCGGCACGCCGACCATGGGCGGGCTGATGATCATGACCGGCATCATCATCTCGTCGCTGCTGTGGGCCAATCTTTCCAGCGTCTACGTCTGGGTCGTGCTTCTGGTGACGCTTGGCTTCGGCGCCATCGGCTTCTACGACGATTATCTGAAGGTGACCAAGCAGTCGCATCTCGGCTTTTCCGGCAAGGCGCGGCTGGCCTTCGAGTTCCTGATCGCCGGCATCGCCGCCTGGGTCATCATGCATAACGGGCAGGAGCCGTTCTCCTCCTCGCTGACCTTCCCCTTCGCCAAGGAATTCATCATCAATCTCGGCTGGTTCTTCATCCCCTTCGCCGCCTTCGTGGTGGTGGGGGCGGGCAACGCCGTCAACATCACCGACGGGCTCGACGGGCTTGCCATCGTGCCGATCATGATCGCGGCCGCGTCCTTCGGCGTCATCGCCTATCTGTCGGGCAACGCCATCTTCGCCGACTACCTGCAAATCCATTTCGTGCCCGGCACGGGTGAACTGGCCGTCATCCTCGGCGCGGTGATCGGGGCGGGGCTCGGCTTCCTGTGGTTCAACGCGCCGCCGGCCGCCATCTTCATGGGCGACACCGGCTCGCTGGCGCTGGGCGGGCTGATCGGCACCATCGCGGTGGCCACCAAGCACGAGATCGTGCTGGCCATCATCGGCGGCCTGTTCGTGGTCGAAATCCTGTCGGTCATCATCCAGGTCGGCTATTTCAAGATGACCGGCAAGCGGGTCTTCCTGATGGCGCCGATCCATCACCATTTCGAGAAGCTCGGCTGGACCGAGAGCCAGGTGGTGATCCGCTTCTGGATCATCGCCGTCATCCTCGCCCTGATCGGGCTTTCCACCCTGAAGCTGCGGTAGGCGCCAGATGATCCCGGCCAGTTCCTTCGCAGGCAGGCAGGTGGTGCTCTTCGGGCTCGGCGGCTCGGGGCTGGCGACGGCGCATGCGCTGGTCGAAGGCGGTGCCGAGGTGCTGGCGTGGGACGACAATCCGCAAAGCGTGGAGAAGGCGGGTGCCGAGGGCATCGCCACCGGCGATTTGCGCGAGGCCGACTGGTCGCGCTTCGCCGCCTTCGTGCTGTCCCCCGGCGTGCCGCTGACCCATCCCAAGCCGCACTGGACGGTGGAACTGGCGCGGGCCGCCGGCGTCGAGGTGATCGGCGATGTCGAACTGTTCGTGCGCGAGCGCAATGCCCGCGCGCCCGGCGCCCCCTTCATCGCCATCACCGGCACCAACGGCAAGTCCACGACCACGGCGCTGATCGCGCATATCCTGCAAGCGACCGGCCGCGACACCCAGATGGGCGGCAATATCGGCCGCGCGGTGATGACGCTCGATCCGCCCGCGCCGCAGCGCCACTATGTGGTGGAATGCTCGTCCTACCAGATCGACCTCGCCCCCTCGATCAACCCGACGGCGGGCGTGCTGCTCAACCTGACGCCCGACCATCTCGACCGCCATGGCACCATGCAGCACTATGCTGAAATCAAGGAGCGGCTGGTGGCGGGCTCCGACACGGCCATCATCGGGGTGGACGACAGCTGGTGCGCGCAGATCGCCGAGCGGCTGGAGCGCGCCGGCCGCAAGGTGGTGCGCATCTCCAAGCGCCTGCCACTCAAGGACGGCTATTTCGCCGAAGGAACCGATCTGCTCGAGGCGGTGGACGGCCGCCACACCCGCGTCGCCTCGCTGGACGGCATCGGCTCGCTGCGTGGCCAGCACAATGCCCAGAACGCGCTGGCCGCGCTTGCCGCCTGCCGCAGCGTGGGGCTGACGGTGGAGGAGATACAGGCCGGGCTCGAGAGCTTCCCCGGACTGGCGCACCGCATGGAGCAGGTGGGCCGCAAGGGGCATGTGCTGTTCGTCAACGATTCCAAGGCGACCAATGCCGATGCGGCCGCACCGGCCCTGTCGAGCTTCGAACGCATCTACTGGATCGCCGGGGGGCTGCCCAAGGAAGGCGGCATCGAGCCGCTGCGCGGGCTCTTCCCCCACATCGCCAAGGCCTATCTGATCGGCGAGGCGGCGCCCGCCTTTTCGGTGACGCTGGGCGAGGCGGTGCCTTACGAGATTTCCGGCACGCTGGCGGCCGCCGTGGAACATGCCGCCGCAGATGCCGGGCGCGAGGGCGGCAGCGAAGGCGTGGTGCTTCTGTCGCCGGCCTGTGCCAGCTTCGACCAGTTCAGGAATTTCGAGGTGCGCGGCGAAGCCTTCAGGCAAGCCGTCCATGCCATTGATGGGATCGAACCCATCGGAGGGACACGATAATGCAGAGCCGTCTCGACACCAGCCCCGTTTCCAATTGGTGGTGGACCATCGACCGATGGTTCCTGGCAGCGTTCCTGTCGCTGCTGGGCCTCGGCATCGTGCTGTCCTTCGCCGCGAGCCCGGCCGTGGCCGAGCGTATCGGGCTCGATTCCTTCCACTTCGCAACGAGGCAGATCATCTTCACCATTCCCGCGCTGTGCGTGATGCTGGCCGTGTCGTTCCTCAACACGCGCCAGATCAGGCGCCTGGCGCTCGGCATGCTGTGCGTGATGCTGGTGATGATGGTGGCCGTGCTCTATGTCGGCGTCGAGGTGAAGGGCGCGCGGCGGTGGCTGTCGCTGGCCGGGTTGTCGATCCAGCCTTCGGAATTCCTCAAGCCGGCCTTCGTCGTCATCTGCGCCTGGCTGTTCGCCGAGCACAAGCGGCAGCCCGAAATCCCGGGAAACCTCTTCGCCATGATCCTGCTCGGCCTCGTTCTTGCGCTGCTGCTGGCGCAGCCGGACATGGGCCAGACCCTTCTGGTGGTCGGCACCTGGGGCGTGATGTTCTTCATGGCCGGGCTGTCGTGGATATGGATCGTCGCGCTTGGCGGGCTGGGCGTCGTCGGGCTGTTCGCCGCCTATGAGATATTCCCGCACGTTGCCGGCCGCATCGACCGCTTCCTGACCGGCGAGGGCGACACCTTCCAGGTCGACATGGGCCATGAGGCGTTGGTCAATGGCGGCTGGTTCGGCCTGGGGCCGGGCGAGGGCAGCATCAAGCGCCTGATCCCCGACAGCCATGCCGACTTCGTCTTCGCCGTGGCCGGCGAGGAGTTCGGCCTGATCACCTGCATGGTCATCATGCTGATCTTTGCCTTCATCGTGCTGCGCGGCCTGTCCGTCTCGCTGAAGGAGCATGACGACTTCACCCGCTATGCCATCGGCGGGCTGGTCACCATCTTCGGCTTCCAGTCGGTCATCAACATGTGCGTGAACCTGCAACTCATGCCGGCCAAGGGCATGACGCTGCCGTTCATTTCCTATGGCGGCTCCTCGCAGATCGCCATCGCCATCTCCATGGGCATGGTGCTGGCGCTGACCCGCCGCAAGCCGCAGAAGCGCAAGCCGCTCGCCTACGGTTTTTCCAGTTCCATCCTTCCGGCGGAATAAATGGCGAAGGGCACCATTCTGTTGGCCGCCGGCGGTACCGGCGGCCATCTGTTTCCGGCCGAGGCGCTGGCGCATGAGCTGAAGGCGCGCGGCTGGAGCGTGCATCTGGCCACCGACGACCGGGCCGAGCGCTTTGCCGGGCAGTTTCCGGCCGATGCCATCCACCCGATCCCGTCCGCCACCATCGGCTCGAAGAACCCGCTGGCACTGGCGAGGACGTTCTGGAAACTGTGGAAGGGTGTGCGGCAGGCCTCGACGGTCATCGCGAGGATCAGGCCGGCGGCTGTCGTCGGCTTCGGCGGCTATCCGACCCTGCCGCCGCTCTATGCCGCGACGCGGCGTGGCCGCCCGACGCTGGTCCATGAGCAGAACGCGGTGATGGGCCGTGCCAACCGGGCGCTGGCGGCCCGGGTGACGGCGATCGCCGGCGGCTTCCTGCCGGAGGATGCGAGTGCCGCCGGGCGCAAGACGGTCACTACCGGCAATCCGGTGCGGCCGGCGGTGATCGAAGCCGCCGCGCAGCCTTATCAGGTTTCGCAGGAAGGCGAGCCCTTCCGGCTTCTGGTGTTCGGCGGCAGCCAGGGCGCGCAGTTCTTTTCCGATGCCATGCCTGCGGCCGTGAGGCAGCTTCCCGACGCCTTGCGCAACCGGCTCGTCGTGACCCAGCAGGCGCGCAAGGAGGATGTGGACCGGGTGGCGGCCGCCTATGCGGAACTCGGGCTTCCCGCCGAAATATCGCCCTTCTTCACCGACATGGCCGAGCGCATGGCCAATGCCCAACTCGTCATTTCGCGCTCGGGCGCTTCGACCGTCTCCGAAATCGCGGTGATCGGCCGGCCGGCGCTGCTGGTTCCCTATCCGCATGCGCTGGACCACGACCAGGCTGCCAACGCCGCGGCGCTTGCTGCGGCCGGCGGGGCGGAGGTTCACGTTCAATCGTCGCTCGACGCGGCGAAGCTGGCTGGGCTGATCGGTGCGCTGATGGCCGCGCCCGAACGGTTGCGGACGATGGCCGGGGCGGCGCGCTCGGTCGGCCGTCCCAATGCCGCCGGCTTGCTCGCCGATCTGACAGAGGCTATTGCGTCGGGCCAATCGCTCGACCAGTTCAGGAAGGAACACAACGCATGAAGATGCCGCAGACGATAGGCCTCGTGCACTTCATCGGCATAGGCGGCATCGGCATGAGCGGCATTGCCGAGGCGCTGCACAATCTCGGCTACAAGGTGCAGGGTTCCGACCAGAACGACAGCGCCAATGTGCAGCGGCTGCGTGACAAGGGCATCGAATGCTTCGTCGGCCACCGGGCCGAAAACATCGGCGATTCCGAGGTGGTCGTGGTGTCGACCGCCATCCGCGCCAACAATCCCGAACTGGTGGCGGCGCGCGAGAAGCTGCTGCCGGTGGTGCGCCGGGCCGAGATGCTGGCCGAGCTGATGCGCTTCCGCAACGCCATCGCCATCGGCGGCACCCATGGCAAGACCACCACCACCTCGATGGTGGCGACGCTGTTGGAAGCGGGCGGGCTCGACCCGACCGTCATCAATGGCGGCATCATCAACGCCTATGGCACCAATGCGCGCATGGGCGACGGCGAATGGATGGTGGTCGAGGCGGACGAGAGCGACGGCACGTTCCTGAAGCTGCCCGCCGATATCGCCGTGGTCACCAATATCGACCCCGAGCATCTCGACCACTACGGCTCCTTCGACAAGGTGCGCGAGGCGTTCCGTCAATTCGTGGAGAACGTGCCGTTCTATGGCTTCGGCGTCATGTGCATCGACCATCCCGAGGTGCAAGCGCTGGTCAGCCGCATTGGCGACCGCCGCGTCATCACCTATGGCGAGAACGCGCAGGCCGACGTGCGCTTCGCCAACCATCGCATGGACGGCGCCGTCTCGGTGTTCGACGTGGTCATCCGCAACCGCAAGACCGGCGCGGAGAAATCGATCGCCGACCTGCGCCTGCCGATGCCGGGCCGCCACAACGTCTCCAACGCCACGGCGGCGATTGCCGTCGCCAGCGAGCTTGGCCTGACCGACGAGGCGATCCGCAAGGGCCTGTCCTCCTTCGGCGGCGTGAAGCGGCGCTTCACCCACACAGGTTCGTGGAACGGCGTCGAGATCTTCGACGACTATGGACACCATCCGGTCGAGATCAAGGCGGTGCTGAAGGCGGCGCGCGACGCCACCAAGGGCCGCGTCATCGCCGTTGCCCAGCCGCATCGCTTCACCCGGCTTCGCGACCTGTTCGACGACTTCGCCGTCTGCTTCAACGATGCCGATACGGTGATGGTGGCTCCGGTCTATGCGGCGGGCGAGGACCCCATCGACGGTATTTCCAGCGATACGCTGGTGGCGCGCATGCGTGCCGGCGGCCACCGCGATGCCCGCCATATCGCGGATGCGGCAGCCGTTGCGCCGCTGGTGCGCGAACTGGCGCAGCCGGGCGACTTCGTCGTGTTCCTGGGGGCCGGCAACATCACCCAATGGGCCTATGCCCTGCCGAAGGAACTGAACGGAGCGGTGAATTGACCCGGGGCCAGGCATTGCTCGACAGTCTGGGCGACAGGCTTTCCGGCCTGCGCGGCCGTGTCACGCCCGATGCGGAAATGGACAAGATCACCTGGTTCCGTGCCGGCGGCCTTGCCGCCGCGCTGTTCCAGCCGGCGGATGAGGACGACCTTTCGGCATTCCTCAAGGCGGTGCCGGAAGAAGTGCCGGTGATGGTCGTGGGCATCGGCTCCAACCTTCTGGTGCGCGACGGCGGCATTCCGGGCTTCGTGGTGCGGCTCTCGGCCAAGGGTTTCGGGGCGGTCGAGGCGATTTCGGAAACCCGGCTTCACGCCGGAACGGCCGTGCCGGACAAGCGCGTGGCCGCTGCGGCGCTGGAAGCAGGCATCGGCGGCTTCCATTTCTATCACGGCATTCCCGGAGCCGTCGGCGGGGCGCTGCGTATGAATGCCGGCGCCAATGGCGTGGAGACGCGCGAGCGGGTCGTCGAGGTGAGGGCGCTCGACCGCAAGGGTGAACTGCATGTCCTCACCAATGCCGACATGGGCTATACTTATCGCCATTGCTCGGCACCGAAAGACCTGATCTTCACGTCCGTTGTCATGGAAGGCTATGCCGAGGACAAGGATGTGATCCGCGCGGCGATGGACGAGGTCCAGCACCATCGCGAGACGGTGCAGCCGATCAAGGAGAAGACCGGCGGCTCGACCTTCAAGAATCCCGAAGGCACGTCCGCCTGGAAGGAGATCGACAAGGCCGGCTGCCGTGGACTGATGATCGGCGGGGCGCAGATGTCGCCCATGCATTGCAACTTCATGATCAACACCGGCTCGGCCACCGGCTACGACCTTGAAACGCTGGGCGAGACGGTGCGCGCACGCGTGCTGGAGAATTCCGGCATCCGCCTGCATTGGGAGATCAGGCGCATCGGCGAATTCCGTCCCGGCCAGACGGTCCAGGAGTTCCTCGGACAGTTGCTTTGAGGACTCACGAAGCGCAAATTTTCATTCAAATTTGCAGAAAGTGAATCTCTCGGAATCCTAAGGGCTTGTCACGGAATCAACTCTCTGATTCTTTGGGTTCAAGCGTTTCCTGATTGAGTCGTTCGGCGCGTAGGTCGCGGTCCCCGACGGGGCTGTGGCCATGGACTCGGACTCTGACTCGGGAAACTAGGATGAGTGCCCGCCAAGGGGATGACGGGATATGACCAAGAAGCACGTTGCTGTCCTGATGGGAGGGTTCTCGTCCGAAAGGCCGGTCTCCCTTTCCTCGGGCAATGCGTGCGCCGACACTCTCGAGGCCGAGGGTTTCAGGGTCACCCGCGTCGATGTGGATCGCAATGTCGGCGCCGTGCTTGCCGAGCTGAAGCCCGATGTGGCCTTCAATGCGCTGCACGGCCCGTTCGGCGAGGATGGCACCATCCAGGGCATCCTTGAGTATCTGGCCATCCCCTATACGCATTCGGGCGTGCTTTCTTCGGCGCTTGCCATGAACAAGGAGCAGGCCAAGAAGGTTGCGCGCGCGGCCGGCATTCCCGTGGCGGACTCGAAGATCGTCAACCGCTTTGCCGTCGAGGGCGAGCATCCGATGGCGCCGCCCTATGTGGTCAAGCCGATCGCCGAGGGGTCCAGCTTCGGCGTGGTCATCGTGAAGGAAGACCAGTCGCATCCGCCGCAGATCATCTCGTCGCCGGACTGGAGCTACGGCGAGCAGGTGATGGTGGAGCGCTACGTCCACGGGCGTGAGCTGACCTGCGCGGTGATGGGCGATGTGGCGCTTGGCGTGTGCGAGATCGTTCCGACCGGGCACGCCTTCTACGATTACGATTCGAAATATGTTCCGGGCGGCTCAAAACACGAAACCCCCGCGAAAGTTTCACCGAATATTTACCAAAAAATACAGACACTGGCGCTTAAGGCTCATCAAGCGATCGGCTGCCGGGGCGTGTCCCGGTCTGACTTCCGCTACGACGACCGCCATTCCGAAAATGGCGAGGTCGTGTGGCTGGAGGTCAATACCCAGCCGGGCATGACGCCGACGTCCCTGGTGCCTGAGATCGCCGCGCATGCAGGACATTCCTTCGGCGATCTGTTGAGTTGGATGGTGGAGGACGCTTCGTGTCTTCGTTGAGGTCGGGCCGAATGGGTGAAGGAGGGCTGGCAGGGCTGCTGCCCGCCATGCATCCCGTCATGCCGCGCTGGCTGCGCCGTCCCCTGCGTATGGTTTCCCGGCTGGGCGAGGATGCCTATCGGGCGCCGCCCTTCGCTGCGACGATCCTGTCGGCTGCGCTCCTGTCTTCAAGCGCCACTTACGGCGCCTATCTCGGCGGTCAGCTCGAAGGCTTCGTGCAGGGCGTGACGGCGCGGACAGGCTTCGCCGTCGACCAGATCAAGGTGGTCGGCAACCAATACACGTCCGAGATCGATATTCTCGACAGGCTGGAGCTGAATGGATGGACTGCGCTGGTCGGCCTTGATGTGGGCGATGCGCGCGACCGGATCGCGTCGCTGCCCTGGGTCGAGCATGCGACGGTTCGCAAGATCTATCCCGACACGCTGGAAGTGCGCGTCGATGAGCGCGAGCCCTTTGCCATCTGGCAGCAGGGGCGGGTGCTGAGCGTCATCGAGAAATCGGGCCGGATCATCGCGCCCTACACTGGCGGCCGGCTGGCTGCCTTGCCGCTGATCGTGGGCAGTGGCGCGCCCGAAAACGCGCCCGTGCTGCTGGCCCGCATCGCGCAGGTTCCGGAACTGGCCGGGCGGGTCAAGGGCTATGTGCGCGTCGGCGACCGCCGCTGGGACCTGCATCTCGACAATGGCGTGACGGTCAAGCTTCCAGAGCATGGCATCGATGCCGCCCTCGAGCGGCTGGCCAGCATGGACCGCGAGCAGGATTTGCTGGGGCGCGACATCGTCGCGGTTGACCTGCGCATTCCGGACCGGGTGGCGGTGGCGTTGTCGCCGGATGCTTCCGAGGCACGAATGGCGGCGCTCAAGAAAGCAGCGCGCAAACCGGGGAGCCGCATATGAACTGGCTGCGTAGAAACGGCGACGCATCGGCCAGGCGCTCCGGCATCCTCACCGTGCTCGATGTCGGGTCGAGCAAGGTATGCTGCGTGGTTGCCAAGCTGAAGCCCTGCGAGGACGGCAATCTGCTGCGCGGGCGTACCCACCGCATCCAGGTGATCGGCATCGGCCACCAGAAGTCGCAGGGCATGAAGTCCGGCGTGGTCATCGACCTGGAGCGCGCCGAGCACGCGATCCGGCTGGCCGTGGACTCGGCCGAGCGCATGGCCGGGCTGACCGTCGATTCCCTGATCGTCAACATGACGGCGGGCCGCCTGAAGAGTGAGACCTTCTCCGCCACCGTCAACCTCGGCGGTCACGAGGTGGACGAAAGCGACATCAAGCGCGTCCTGGCGGCCGGCGCGCGGCAGGCGCTGAAGTCGGAGCGCGAGGTGATCCATTCGCTGCCCGTGAGCTTCTCGCTGGACGCCGAACGCGGGGTACGAGACCCGCGCGGCATGGTGGGCGACACGCTAGGCGTCGACATGCATGTGCTGACCGGCGATGCCGCGCCGCTGCGCAACATCGAACTGGCCATTAACCGTTCGCATCTGTCGGTCGAGCGCATGGTGGCCACCCCTTACGCCAGCGGTCTTGCGGCGCTGGTCGACGACGAGCTGGAGATGGGCGCGGCCTGCATCGACATGGGTGGCGGCACGACGACCATATCCATCTTCTCCGAAGGCAATTTCGTGCATGGCGACGCGATTCCGGTCGGCGGCAACCATGTGACGCTGGACCTCGCCAAGGGCCTGTCCACCACTATCGAGGCGGCGGAGAGGCTGAAGGTCATGCACGGTTCGGCGCTGCCCGGCAGCGCCGACGACCGCGACCTGGTCACCATCCATCCGATCGGCGACGACCATGGCGCGCCGATGCAGATTCCGCGTGCGGTGATGACGCGCATCATCCGCGCCCGCGTCGAGGAAACGCTGGAAATGCTGCGCGACCGGATCGGCAAATCAGGTTATGGCAGCGCGATCGGCAAGCGAATCGTGCTGACGGGCGGCGCCAGCCAGCTCGCCGGCCTTCCGGAAGCGGCGCGCCGCATTTTCGGACGTAACGTGCGCGCCGGGCGGCCGCTCGGCGTCGCGGGGCTGCCCGAGGCAGCCAAGGGGCCCGCGTTCTCGACGGTGGTCGGGCTCCTGATCTATCCGCAAGTGGCGAATTTCGAGAGTCGCCCTGCAAAAGGGGGTTCCGGGTTCAGGATGACCGGAACGGACGGGCGACTGTATCGCGTAAGTCAGTGGTTGAGAGACAGTTTCTAGAGTTAACGGGGACAGCCCCCAGGCGGCCGCTTTGGCGAAGCGGCGGGAAAGGCAAAGGACGAGGACAATGGCAATCAATCTGCAAAAGCCGGACATCACCGAGCTGAAGCCGCGCATCACCGTTTTCGGTGTCGGCGGCGGCGGCGGCAATGCCGTCAACAACATGATCACCGCCGGTCTGCGCGGCGTCGAGTTCGTGGTGGCGAACACCGATGCCCAGGCGCTGACCATGTCGAAGTCCGAGCGGCTCATCCAGCTCGGCGCGCACGTGACCGAGGGCCTGGGCGCCGGCTCGCAGCCTGAAGTCGGCCGCGCCGCCGCCGAGGAGTGCATCGACGAGATCAACGATCACCTGTCCAACACCCACATGTGCTTCGTCACCGCCGGCATGGGCGGCGGCACCGGCACGGGTGCTGCTCCGGTCGTCGCCCGCGCCGCCCGCGAGAAGGGCATCCTGACCGTCGGCGTCGTCACCAAGCCGTTCCACTTCGAGGGCCAGCGCCGCATGAAGACGGCGGACCTCGGCATCGAGGAACTGCAGAAGTGCGTCGATACGCTGATCGTCATTCCGAACCAGAACCTGTTCCGCCTGGCCAACGACAAGACGACCTTTGCCGACGCCTTCGCCATGGCCGACCAGGTGCTCTATTCGGGCGTTGCCTGCATCACCGACCTGATGGTCAAGGAAGGCCTCATCAACCTCGACTTCGCCGACGTGCGTTCGGTGATGCGGGAGATGGGCAAGGCCATGATGGGCACCGGCGAGGCTTCCGGCGAGGGCCGCGCGATGGCCGCCGCCGAGGCCGCGATCGCCAACCCGCTGCTCGACGAGACCTCGATGAAGGGGGCCAAGGGCCTGCTGATCTCGATCACCGGCGGCCGGGACCTCACCCTGTTCGAGGTGGACGAGGCGGCGACCCGCATCCGCGAGGAAGTCGACCAGGACGCCAACATCATCCTGGGCGCCACCTTCGACGAGGAACTGGAAGGCGTCATCCGCGTGTCGGTCGTGGCGACCGGTATCGACAAGTCGGCCGAGGACATCGCGGCCGCTCCGATCGCCATCCGTCCGGCCCAGACCAAGCCGGCCGTGCGCCCGGCGGCTCCCGCCGCCGAAGCCCGTCCGGTCCAGC
>WPCJ01260946.1_pt1 | contig 30677 bp, 20 predicted proteins | sample 5399831 | NCBI WGS metagenome assembly WPCJ01 (sample SAMN12869470, study PRJNA574797) | sludge metagenome | isolation source: wastewater treatment of pH10 | place: China:Beijing | collected 2019-05-20 | reverse complement strand
CTGTTTCAGCTCAAATAACCGGCGACGTTCCGCCAAAGTGATCTGTGAATAGCAATTTGACATCCAATTTCCTCCATGGCTAACCACATGAATTCATTGGCATGTTGCAGTTTAAAATAGAATGTACCCCCTGTTATAAGTTTTGATCAGATAAGATATGTTATGGAACTTGTACGCTTCTTTGCCCATGCCATAGCAGCTCATGCTACCGGGTTGTTCAAATTGATTTATTTGCAGTTTCTAATATATTATATTGACTGCGCATTAATAAATTATAAACCATGAAAAGTTATAAATTATCAAAGGTATTATTGAGGTTTGCCGCCCTGTCACATGCAAAATCAGCTTTGATCTGGCTGCCTTTATAAAGTTTGTTGCTCAAATATGAGGTTTACAAAATTGGTGATTTGGCGTGCCGGCTTCAGCATAATCATCAGCTTGTTACTGGCTTCTTGTGCAACACAAGATCCTTCCAGCCTTGCCTATGGCAAACGTGATGTGGGTATTGATGAAGCTTTTGTGCTGCCGGCTAATTATTCTGTGGTTGGTATTACCAGCGAGCGCGCCAGCAATGCGATGACTCAGACCATTGTATTAAGCACCAAAGCTTACAATAGCGGTGAAAATTATTTCCGTGTTACCCTGATGGGCCCGGTTAATAGTGAAGGCGCCGGTGAACAAACATTATCTTACACCGCTTTGACGGAAGGCCGTATCAGCCGCGAATTGCGCAGCCAAATGCCCGGCATCGCCATGAGCCGCTCGCCATTCTATGTCCAAAATAATTACGGTGCATTCAGCTACGCAACCGGCACAACCACCGGCGGCGATCAGTGTATCTATGCCTGGCAGCAAATTCGTGCGCCGGCACATACACAAAACTTTTTCCAAAATCGTGGCCGGATTGATCTTCGTCTGCGGTTGTGTGAAACCGGTGCCAGTCAGGAAAAGCTGCTGGCAACCATGTATGAATTTACCATTAATAGCACAATCGCCGCCAGTAGCTGGAACCCTTATGGTGAACCGGCCGGCCCTTCGCCGGAGCTCGGCCGCCCCGGCAATCCATTATTGGCGCCTGCCGTTCAGACCAATCTAAACGGGCTCTATCCGGCAACGGATTTAAACGCCGCGCGGTTGAATGCAGCACAAAACCAGCAGGATATGCAGGCTGAACAAAAACCGGTGATACGCCGGCCAAAAACGCAGTATCAACAGGCGGCGCAGCAGAGCCCGGCTGAGATGCAGCCGCTCTATCAGCCGGTAGCGCCGGTCTATAATCCGGCAAGTCATTATCCTCAGGCGCCTGTTGTAGTGCCGCCTCCCCAAGCGCAGCCTCATGCTACCAATAGCGGGGTTCCTAGTGGCGGGCAGGCAGCAGCGCCAATAGTTCAAAGCCCGGTAAGCCAGCCGCCGCAGATACAGGTGCCATCTCCGAATATGGCGCCCAATATAGCGGGCAGCGCAACCCAGCCGGTCGCGGTGCCGCGTGCGCCTTCGCAACCGGTTTCTACAATCATTGTGCCTTCACCGTGCAAAACTGCACCTCATCAAGGCTCTGGTAATGGTCAGCCAAGCTCAAATATAAATGCAGCCGATGCGGCGAATGTGGTGTGCCCGTGATGAATAAATTTGGTATTTTTCTGTGTTGGTTTTGTGCGGCATGTTGCGTGTTATTGCTGACATTCATGCCGATCAACCTGCCGACACAGCTGATACTTGGTGTGAGCGTGCTGGTGATTGTGGCCGTGCTCAAACATTTTAAACTCGGCGGGCAATGGCGGCTGGTGGTTCTGGCACTCGGCACATCAATTGTGCTGCGCTATGTCTATTGGCGCACCACCCAAACTCTGCCACCGGTAAACCAGCTGCAAAATTTTATCCCGGGCATTTTGCTGTATCTGGTTGAAATGTACAGTGTGATGATGCTGGCATTGTCGATGTTTGTGGTGTCTTTTCCGCGGATATCGCCTGCGGCGGTGCAATTGCGGCCGGAAGAAATGCCGGCAGTTGATGTCTTCATCCCGACCTATAATGAAGATTCAAAATTGCTGGCCAATACTTTGGCTGCGGCCGTGAATATGGATTATCCGGCCGATAAGCTAACGATCTGGCTGCTCGATGACGGTGGCACCGATCAGAAATGCGATTCTGTTAATCTGCTGGAAAGCCGCAGAGCCACCGCGCGCCGTGCCGAATTACAGGCGCTTTGCGCCGATTTTGGCGTGAATTATCTGACCCGTGCGCGCAATGAACATGCCAAAGCCGGCAATCTGAATAATGGACTGGCGCATTCGAACGGCAAATTGGTGGCGGTGTTTGATGCAGACCACGCCCCTGCCCGCAATTTTTTGACAGAAACCGTTGGTTATTTTCGTGATAATGCCAAATTATTTTTGGTGCAGACCCCGCATTTCTTTCTCAACCCCGATCCGGTTGAACGGAATTTGCGCACGTTTAATCAGATGCCCAGTGAAAATGAAATGTTCTACGGCATGATCCAGCGCGGGCTGGATAAATGGAATGCGGCTTTTTTCTGCGGTTCTGCGGCCTTGCTCAATCGTGAGGCGCTGGCCACCACCAATGGTTTCAGCGGTGTCAGTATTACGGAAGATTGTGAAACCGCTGTCAATCTGCATGCGCAGGGGTGGGAAAGTGTCTATATTGACCGGCCGCTGATTGCAGGTTTGCAGCCGGCCACATTTGCCAGCTTTATCGGCCAGCGCAGCCGCTGGGCACAGGGTATGATGCAAATTCTGCGTTATCGCTTTCCGCCGTTTTTGCCCGGCCTCACGCTGCCGCAGCGTTTTTGCTATATGTCATCAACTTTGTTCTGGCTGTTTCCGTTTGCGCGGATCACCTTTTTGATTTCGCCGCTCTTTTATCTGTTCTTTGACCTGCAGATTTTTGTGGCATCGGGCGGCGAATTTTTGGCCTATACGCTGACTTATCTGTGTATCAACCTGATGTTGCAGAACTATCTTTATGGCGTTTATCGCTGGCCTTGGATTTCCGAGCTCTATGAATATGTGCAATCGGTGCATTTGCTGCCGGCGATTATTTCGGTCATCCTCAATCCGAGCAAGCCTACTTTTAACGTAACAGCCAAGGATGAATCTATCCTGGTCAGCCGTCTTTCTGAAATTGCCCGGCCGTTTTTCATCATTTTTCTGGTGCTGGTGGTTGCGCTGATCTATGCCGCTTACCGGATCTATACCGAGCCTTATAAAGCCGATGTGTTGCTGGTGGTTGGCGGCTGGACATTGTTCAACCTGATTATGGCCGGCTGTGCGCTTGGTGTGGTGTCAGAGCGTGGTGAACGCTCATCTTCGGTCCGTGTCAAAGTCACCCGGCGCTGTGAAATGCTGATTGATGAGCGCTGGCACGCCGCCACCATCAATGATGTGTCGGCCAATGGTATGCAGATCACACTTTATGCGGGCGATGCGGCGGCGATGCATATCGGCCAGCAGACTTCGGCGCGTTTTATCACCCATGCTGATGAGCAAAGCGGCCATTTGCCGATTGAAATCCGCAATATTTCGCGTGATGGCGATCTGTTGTCGATTGGTTGCCTGTATAAGCCGCAAGATGCCATGCATCATCGCTATGTTGCCGATTTGATTTTTGCAAATTCCGCACGCTGGAGCGAAATTCAGCGCGAACGGCGCACCAATCCCGGCGTGATACAGGCGACAATCTGGTTTTTGGGGCTGGCGCTCTATCAAACCGGCAGAGGGCTGAGCTATTTCCTTGGTCTGAAAAAAGACGACACTACCAACAAGCCGGCAGGGCACCCTGCTGCCGTGACTGCCGCTGCCAGTGCCGCAGCGGATAGCGCACAGAAAGGGGGCAAAGCATGAAACAGATCGCGAAGCACCCTTATCAGCCACGCCAACACGCCATGGCGCGCAGCCATAAATCCTGGTTGCTGGCCAGCTCTTTTGCACTGTTGAGCTTAACAGCCCTTGCTGTTGTGCCACTGAATGCAATGGCCGACCCGCTGGATATTAAGCCATTTGATATGGCGCCGGAAGGCGCGGTACTGGCGCCGGTTACCCCGCCGCCAGCCGCTGCAACGCCGCCTATACCACCACTTGCCACATCGCCCGCCCCTGCAGTAGCCCCGCAAGCGGCTATCGCCGATGCAAAGCTGCGGCAATGGCGGCGTTATATTGTGCCGTCTGATACCTTGTCGTTTAATGGCGAGCATTATCAGCACAGCTGGACAATCAATCTCACGGCACGTGAAGCCGCCAGCAGCGTTCAGCTCAATCTTGGCTATCAGAATGCAATATTGGTTGCTCCTGAAAGCTCGTATTTCGTTATTTCAATCAATAATGTTGAGATTTTGCATCAGCCGATCCAATCATCTGAGCATTTGTCTGAAATTGTGGTGGACCTGCCCAAAGATTTATTAAAGGCCGGTGCCAATATTGTTTCCATTCGTGCGCAGCAGCGCCATCGCACCGATTGCACGATTGAATCGACTTATGAATTATGGACCAATATTGACGGTGCCAAAACATTTCTGAATTTTGCGCTGCCGCCACAACAAGCGGAGACGGTGGTTGAAACCTTGCCGTTTCAGGAAACCATTGCGGCAATCGGGGTGAATGCCAAAGGCGGCACGCATTTTGATCTGATTGCGCCGGGTCTTAGCAAAGGTGATAATGGCAGCCATTTGCTCAGCCTGTCGCAAGCTTTGGCGATGCTCGGCAATATGCCCAATCAAAGCTTTTCAGTGGAGAAGTTTTTAACCGCGGCAAGCCTTGATAAAGCCTATAGCCAGTCTGGTGAATTACTGGTTTTGGTGGGCACCAAAGCGGAACTGACCCCGATTTTAGAGGATTTGCAGCTGCAAAATGCGGATCCGGCGCTTAAATCCTTGCGCTTTATCAGCCATAACCCGTCCGGCCGGCAGATTTTGCTGGTTTCAGGCGAGAGCTGGCGTGAGGTTGAGCAGAATATTGCGCAATTGGTGGTCATGACCGAGCGGCCGGCCAATACATTGCGTGCCAGTTTGAAAACACAAAACTGGAATATGCCGGATGCCAAAATCCTGCGTGAAAGCTCAAGCCTGACTTTTGCCGAATTGGGCATTGCAACGCAGGAATTCAGCGGCCGGCGGTTGCGCAATGAATTTACCTTCGGCGTGCCGGCAGATTTTTATGCCAATGCCTATGGTTCCGCCACTGTGCTGCTCGATGCCGCCTATTCTGCCGAAGTGCTGCCGGGCAGCCGCATTGATATTTATGTCAACGGCAATATTGCCACAACCATACCGATTTCCAATAGTGGTGGCGGTGTGATGAAGCAATTGCCGATTAATATGGCGATGCGCAATTTCAGCCCCGGTTTGAATACGGTGACGATTGAAGCGGTGTTACTGACCAAGGCCGATACAATTTGTACCCCCGGCACTGCTTCAGCCGCTACGCCGCGTTTTGCATTATTTGATACGTCAAAATTCAAAATGCCGGCCTTTGGCCGCATTGGCCAAACCCCAAATCTGGCAGCAACAGCCGGAGTTGCCTATCCGTATAATTATGCCAGCAGCCCGATGCAGGTTTTTGCCAATCTCAATGATTATAATGTGTTATCGGCATCGGCGACAATTTTAGGTAATCTGGCCAATGCCGCCGGCAAAGTGCTGCCGCTGAGCCCGGCGCGTCCGGAACAAGGGCTGAACAACAGCAATGCACTGATTGTCGGCGCTATTACCAATCTGCCGGATCTGGTGCTGGCACAGGTCGGTATCAGCCCGAAGGCGAAAGGGATCTGGAGCGATGATGATGCTGCAGAACCAAAGAATGAGCAGAGCAGATCCACGCTCAATCAGTGGCAGGAGCAGCTGCAATCCGGCTGGTCCGGCCGGCTGAAAAATTTCTATGCCAATATCCGCGAGACTTTCAACCTCTCCGAAGGCTTGCGGCTGCTGCCGGGCGAAGATGTGCAATTCATTCCTTCCAAAGCCGACAGCGTATTGGCGGCGCAGGGTGTGGGGCCGGTTGCCAGCGGTGCCTGGACAATCTTCACGGCACCGGACACGGTGATGCTGCGTAAAGGCGCGGAAATCCTGACCCGTCAGGAAAACTGGAACAAGATTGAAGGGCGCATTTCTACCTATAATCGTGAAACCCAGTCGATCGATATTGTGGCCGCGCAAAATATGCGGTTTCAATTGACCCAGCCGCTGTCCTTTACCAATCTGCGCCTGATTGCCACCAATTGGTTTTCCAGCAATGCGCTAGCTTATGTGTTGACTTTGCTGGTTATTTTGCTGATTTTAGGCCTGTCGACCTCTGCCATGCTGTCGCGTTTTGGAAGGCACGCCGATGATCAATAACAGCTATGGCTCCCGCTCTCCGATTGTGCAGATTTTGGCGCATTGGCATCGCTTTGTGCTGGTATTGCCCGCTCTGTTAACGGTATTGTTATTGGCGGTGCAACCACTGCGGGCAGAAAATATTACGGCGATGAATGATCAGAATGCTGGGGTCAGCCAACAGGACTGGGCGGCCTATTCAGCCCATTTTATCAGTAAAGACGGCCGGGTGATTGATGATGCCAATGGCAATATCAGCCATAGTGAAGGTCAGGGCTATGGTTTGCTGCTGGCTTTTATGGCCGGGCAAAAAGCAGATTTTGAACTGATCTGGAGCTTTACCCAGACGGAAATGCTGATCCGCAATGATGGTTTGTCGGTGTGGAAATGGGATCCGGCAACCCGCCCGCATATTACCGATACCAATAATGCTTCAGATGGTGATTTATTAATATCCTATGCTCTGGCACTGGCCGGCAAATATTGGGACAATCCGGATTATCGCAGCAAAGCCGCGATGATTGCCGGCACCTTGTTGAAAAAACAGGTGGTGATGCATGAGGGTGAAACAATTTTGCTGCCGGCAATGCGCGGCTTTGCTGCGACGGAGCGTGAAGACGGCCCGGTTATTAACCTTTCTTACTGGGTGTTTGAGGCCTTTCCGCTGCTCAATGAGCTGGTGCCTTCCGATCAATGGGCGGCATTGAGCGCCAGCGGTTTGAAGCTGCTTCAAAACAGCCGGTTTGGGGCTGCGCATTTGCCATCGGACTGGATCAGCCTGCATCAGGCGCCCCACCCTGCCAGCGGTTTTGCCCCAGAATTTGGTTATAATAATCTGCGGATTGCGCTTTATCTGGCGCGGGCAGGTTTTGCTGGCCAGCAACTGAGCCGTCAGATCGCTGCTGCGATGGCTGATCAACAGGGGCAAGTCACCCTCGTGAATGTGGAATCCGATCAGACAACCAGTATTTTGCGCGAGGCCGGCTATCGTATTATTCCGCAGCTGACAGCCTGTATCAATGACAAGGCCAAATTGAGTGCCGATGTTATTGATTTTGTGCCAACCCAATATTATCCCTCAACCCTGCAGCTTTTGGCGCTTGCTTATGCCAAACAACATTATGCGGAGTGCTTATGAAAAACCTGTTCATAGTCGCTTTGCTGGCTTCAACCGCGATTGCAGGCGGCGTTATCGTTTCCAGTAATCTGATGTCTGATTTAGACAAGGATAGTCTGGTCGACAGTTCAGCTGCTGCGGTTATCAGCGATGAGCATCAGCCGGCAGTGGCACCCGCTGCCAATGGCAAAACTTCACAGCCGGTTGCCAATAAAGTGGATGGTGTGGATGAAAGTGCGCTGCGCTATTTTGCGTCACGCGGCGATAAAGTACGTCTGCAGGCAGAGATTGCACGGCTGAAAGCACTTTATCCGGAATGGACGCCGCCGGAAGATCCGCTGGCGCCGGTGCCAATGCGCGATACCAAGCTCGATGCTTTGTGGAAATTATATGCCGATGGCCAATATGCAGAATTGCGCAAGACCATCGCCGAGCGCAAAATTGCCGAACCGGAATGGGAAGTCCCAAGCGATCTTGCTGCCAGCCTTGATCTTGCCGAGGCACGCCTGCGCCTGATCAATGCTTCGGATAATCAACAATATGAGATGGTGGTTAGTCTTGCTGCCAAAACGCCGGATCTTTTGACCTGTAATGAAGTGGATATGCTGTGGCGCTTGGCAGAGGCTTTTGCCAAGCTTGGTAAAACCGACCGGGCAACGGATGGCTATTCCTATATTTTGAAAAATTGTACGGTCGCGCAAGATCGGCTGGTGACAGTGCAAAAAGCGCTTGAAAATTTGCCTTATGCACAGGCACAGCAGATTTTTGCCCAGCAAAAAACCAATGCCGATGGCAGCAAGGAATTTGCGGCATTGCAAAATGATGCCGCCCGCCGGTTCACCGCACTTGCGGCAGAAGATCCGGAGCTGAAGCTTGATCCGTCCTATCTGAACGTGCTGGAAGCACTGGCAGAAAAAGACGGTACCGCCAGTGATGCGGAAATGCTCGGCTGGTATTATTTGCGCCGTGACGACATGGCGGCGGCTGAAAAATGGTTTTTGCGCGCCAAGGAAAAAGCCGACAGCGTAACGATTTCGCAAGGGCTGGCACTGGTGTTTAACGGCCGCGGTGATTATGCACAGGCTGAAAATACCATGTATCGCTGGCGCAATGAAACACCGCAGGCGGGTGCGGTTTATTTTGCTGCAACGGCAAATTTGCTGGCAAGCGACCCGCCGGCACGGATGCCCGCGGCGATTGCACAAGAGGTGATGACCCGCATTGCCGATGCTGTCATCCGTGAAAAAAATGTGACCACTGCCGAGCAGCTTGGCTGGTATGCCCGCGCTATCGGCCAGCATCCAACCGCGATACAATGGTTTCAGACCGCGCTGTCATGGGATAATGCCAATGAGCCCGCAGCCTATGGTTTAGGTGTCAGCCTGTTTACCGTGAATGACCGCGCCGGGCTTGAACAGGTCAAAAAGATTTGGGCGCCGCTTTCACAGCGCATTGCCGATATTGGCACGGTGCGTGATCAATATAGCCGCACAGTGCTGCCCGCTCCAACCGCTGTGCCGGTTTACCAGCAGCAGCAGGCCTATCAGCCGGTACAACCGTTGCAGCAGACGCGTCCGGCGCCGGTCAGCCGTGAGCAGGCTGCCATGCGTGCCGCACCGGCTAAGCCGGCAGGCCGTCAGGCTGCGCGCAGTTGCAGCACCACCCTTGCCGGGCCGATGCCCAGCGGTGGGCAGGCGGTGAGCCATGGCTGGTGTTTGATGGAACTTAACCGCCCGCTTGAAGCGGTTAAAAGCTTTGAAGCCGCACTCAATAGCGGTTCTGCGCAGGATCGTTCTGAGGCCGCCTATGGCCAGAGCCTGGCTTATTTACGGGTCGGTCTGGTTGATAAAGCCTCGGTAGCGGCCATTAAAGCGCCGATGAGCAAAGCGCGCCAGAAGGAATTGCGGGTTGCTATCTTGTCAGACCGCGCAGTGGCGGCCTATCGTGGCGGTAATTTTCGCGAGACGTTGTTTATCCTTGAGCAGCGGGCCCAGCTTGCACCGCCGCGGCGGGATTTAATGGCATTGCAAGCCGCCTCTTATCTCAAATTACGGCGGCTCAATGATGCCCGCATTGTCTATGAAGCCTTGGCAGCTTCCGGCGATCGTGAGGGTATTCGTGGCCTTGCCGCCGTGCGCGATATGCAGCGCCAGTAAACGGACATTTTGTGAATTTTAAACCCCCGCACTGAAAATGCGGGGGTTTTTGTTTTGCAGCAAATAATCGTACTGATCAGGCCATTTTATTAATCATTTAATGTTAACCATAAATATTAACCACAGCTGCACAGAGAACGAGGTGCAGTGATTTGCCGCTTATGCATGTTCTATCGCTCCGGATTGCACTGTTATGAAATCATTGCACCAAACCAATCAGACACCACTCATTCTGGCCCGTCATGCCGGTTTGTTGTATACTGGCGTTGCCCTGCTATTGCTGGCTGTGCCGGTACAAAGCGCCAATGCTGCAGAGCCGTTTCAGCTGCTGGCGAGTGATCTGGAGCCTGAGCACAGTGCTATTGCTGCGCAAGATAATGTTCCGGCACCGGCCTTCAAAATGCTGGCCAGTGATCTTAAAACCGCAAGGGTGACGATTTATCAGGGCAGTGAAACCGCCGGTGACAGCCAGATCACCAATCATGCCGGTGATGGCGTATTGTTTAAAGATCAAAGTTCGGCTGATGCCGCCAGCATTATCAATAATAGCGGCGGGATGACTGATTTTGCTGATCAAACGACAGCCGCCAATGCGCTTATCACCAATAATGCTGATGCAGTGCTGCATTTTCAGCAACTCAGCACCGCTGCGGATGCCCGTATCACCAATAATAATGGCGGCCATATGGTGTTTCACGATCAGTCGGCTGCCGGCAGCGCGGTGATTACCAATAATGGCACGCTGGCTTTTCATGACCAAACAAGCGCTGACAATGCGCTGATTACCATTAATGCCAGCGGTTTGATTGTGTTTAACGACCAGTCCGGCGCGGGAAAGCGTAATATTTATAATAATGGCCAGATTGGTTTTAATCAGCAAAGCAGCGCAGAAAACAGCCTGATCGATAATAACCAAACCGGTGCGATTGTTTTTTCCAATCAGAGCACTGCCGGCAATGCCATGATCAATAATAGTGGTGCGCTTGTGATGCGCGATGCAAGTTCCGGCGCAGATATGGTGGCGGTGAACAATGCCAGCGGTACGATTGCATGGCAGGATAGCGCAGATGCCGGTGATGCCACCATAACCAATAGCGGGCATGTGAGTTTTGACGGCACCAGCAGTGCGGGCCACGCCAATCTGATTAATAATGCGCAAGCCATGCTGCAATTTGACGGCAGTTCCAGCGCCGGTAATGCGATGATTACCAATGCCGGAACCTTACAATTTTCCGGCGCAAGCACAGCGGCGCAGGCCACTATTCTGGCCGGTGCCGGCAGTCAGGTGCAATTCAGCCAACAGGCACAGGGCGGTAGTGCCAGCCTGCATCTTGATCAGGATGCGCAGCTCGATGTCAGCCAGATGGCGCAGCATCAATTATCACTTGGCGGATTAACCAGTGCCGGTCGCATCGATCTGGGCAAAACGAGCTTAACAGTCGCAGACAAAGCGGTGCTTAATCAAAGCTCCAAACTTAGTCTGGTGCTGGGTTACGGGCAGCTGGTTGCCAAAGAGGTCGAATTGCAGGGCGGCAGTCTTGAACTGCAGCGTGCAGTTGATCTGCTATACCGGCTCGGCGAAACTTACCAGATTATTGCCGGCCAAAGCTTTTCCGGTACTAATTTTAATGAAGTGATTGCCCATGATTTTGCCTTTGCAACCCCCAATATCACTGCGGATGGCAGTGCGATTATATTGGAGCGCAATGATGTGGCTTTCAACACCGCGGCACAGAGCGCCAATCAATCGGCAGTCGCCAATGCCTTAGAGCAGCTCGAGCCGGAGCGTGCGGTCTATCGGGCGATTATCAGCGCCGATAAAGCGCAAGCCAGTGCCAGTTTCGACCAGCTTTCCGGCGAAATTCATGCCAGCGTTACCGGATTTTTGCATCAGAACAGCGATCTGTTGCGGAATGCTTTGTTGCAACGCTCACAACAAGCTACAGCGCAGCGCCTGCCGGGGCAGCCGGCATGGCAAAGCTGGCTGAATGCAACAGGTGGCGTGATGCAGAATAGCACCAGCTCTGGCATTGCCGCCAGCAGTGCCAGCGGTTACGGGGTGAGTGGCGGCATGGATTATGCCGTGACTGATCAGCTGATTGCCGGATTTGCCGGGCATTATCAGCATAATGATTTCAAACTCAGTTCACGCGCCAGCAGCGCGGATATCACGAGTTGGGGCGGCGGGCTTTATGCCGGCTGGCAACAGCACAGTGAGAGCGCAACACCAGACCAGCTTGTTACCGTGCCGCAGGGTTTTGGCCTTCGTGGGGGTGCCAGCTACCAGCATCATAATATTGCCAGCAAACGCACGCTTGATCTGCCGGCGCTGAACGGCACCATTCAGAGCGATTATACCGGCTGGACCGCACAGGCTTTTGCCGAGGCCGGCTATCAGTTCAATCTTGGAAATCTGGCTGTCGAGCCTTTTACCGGCGTGAGTTATGTTTATAGCAAATTCGATAATTTTGCCGAGACAGGTCTTGCGGATGCAGCGCTAAACGGTGATGCCTCCAGCCTCGATAGTCGTATAGCCCGGCTTGGTATCAGAATGAACCAACGTTTTGTGCTCGGCTCCGGCATGATGGTGGATGCAAAATTTGAAGCAGCATGGAACCGTGCGTTTGGCGGCACCGCTGTGAACCGCCAGCTGGCCTTTTCCTCGGGGCTGCCTTTTGATATTAATGGTACAGCGCTGAGCAAAGATTATCTGTCGCTTGATGCAAAATTATCTTTTCTGCGCTCTGAGCGCTTGGATGTCAGCGTGATTTATAGCGGTTTACTCGGTGCACAGCTCAAAAACCATCATTTTGGCACTTCCGCTTCATTGCGGTTCTAACCAATACAGGGTGCTGCTCATTGGCAGCACCCTGTTTGACCGTGTTCCGCTTGGCTTAGCTTTTTTTGCTTTCGACAAGGCGTTTGCGGCGCAATTCTCCAGGTGTGGTCATCCGGCATTTTTTTAATGCCGTTGTCATATGGCTCTGGCTTGAAAATCCGGCGCGGTCAGCAATCTCCGCCAATGAAATGTCGGTACCGACCAGCATTTCCTCAGCCGCATTCAAACGCAGCATCAATAAAAACTGATGCGGGGTCTGGCCAAAGCTCTCACGAAATGAAGTGAGAAAATGCCCGCCGGAAACGCCGAGAATTTTGGCCATTTTTTCGATCGAGAGTTTGCGCATATAGTTCTCACGCAAATAGGCTTCGATCCGGCGCGAGCCCTGATAAGATAATCCGCCATGGTCCGAGCGCGCATTATTGGTGCGTAAAAATGAGTGATTTTGTACCAGCTGCACCATGATTATAGACAGCAATGCTTGCATATAGCCGCTACAGACCGGTGCATTTTTAAGCAGCTCCGCCCGCACCAGATTGGCAATCAGCAGAATCTTAGGATTAGCCAACCGGCTGGGATGCGGAAATAATTCGCTGATTGTGAGCGAACCGGCAATATCCTGTAATGATGCTAATAATTGATCATCGAGTGCGAGCTGAATGAATTCAGCCTCGATCGGCAAGGTAATGGTATAATCTGTTTGTTGCGGAATAATCAGCACCGAGCCTGCCGGAGCATCAAAACTTTCACTGAATTTATTATTCAGTGACCAACGCAGATCTTTGAGTGCGTTTAAGGTGATGATGACCACATGGTGATCATGGTCATAGTGAAACTCACCTGCCCTGCCGATAAGATAGGCGATCTGATTGTTGTGATGAATAAATGTTTTAAATGTATCAATAAATTTATTATTAGCCTGAATATCGCTTGGCCGGAACAGGCTGGCGGGCGGCAGCGCTGCAGGCTCAGGCAGGGTCTTTGCAAATATGGTTTCCATAATATCCCCCAATCAATAATATAATCATTCAAATATGGGTCATGGTGCTAGGCGCAACCGTGCTGAATACAGCAACCAGCTGCTAAATGGCTGCCTGATCCGGCGGCAACTCATTTGTTAACCTTGATTTGCAAATCACCTAATATCTACCACAGGTTGTATTTATTCTGCAAATTAAAAAAATATTGTAAGCGCGAATTTTTTGCAATTTCACTCGACTTTTTAACAAGTATTTGATTGTAATGATTATTTTATTTTAGATTTTACAAGCTATATCAGCAAGTGAGATTTTATATTGTTTCGCGTTATGCAATCTGGGTATTTACAATTTATGGTTGCATTAATATTTTGAAAAACAACCTTGCGAACCGGCATCACAACCGGTTCGCGCGTATGATGCTGTTTAAGCAGAAGGATTGGGGTGGTTTGGCGCTGACTGATCGGTTTTTTTGCTTTTAACCTCATCAGCCACCAGCTCATACCACATTGCATTCAGCACTGCGAAAGCTGCGGCAAGCGGCAAACCTAGCAACCATGAAAAATAATGCATATCACACACCTGTTCTGTCGTTAGACTGGTATATTTTTAAAATTTGCAGCCCGATATTAAGAGTGGGCTGCAAAACAGCCATTGTTAATACCGGGCTGTACAACAGCCATTGTTAATAATGACCGTCGCCAACCGTTTTCGCTGTCACTTTACCGCGCAGAATATAATAGACCCAGCTGGTATAGAGCAGAATAATCGGCAGGAAGATGACTGTGCTGACCAGCATGATAAACAGGGTCAGATGGCTGGAAGAGCTGTCCCACACCGTCAGGCTGGATTGCGGATCAATCGAGGATGGCAGAATAAACGGAAACATCGCAACGCCAACGGAAGCGATAATCCCGAAAATGGCCAATTTGCTGAAAATCAGCGCCAACACAGCCCGCTTCAGCCAGAGCAGTGCAATCACCAGCAACGGGCAGAGCACGCCGAGTGCCGGAATGGCCCATAGTGCCGGATAGCGCAGATAATTGTGCAGCCAGGCACCCTGTTCAATAATCGCGGTTTTAAACAGCGGGTTCGATGGTCCGTTGGGGTCAATCACACTGGTAACCCGATATCCCATGCCGGATTGCCACAGATAAAAGCCACCGGCCAGATAGAGCGCAATTGTCAGTAATGCCGCAATTGTACCGTAACGTTTGGCACGAGTGGCGATAATATCAGTGGTTTTAACCGCCAGCCAGGCACTGCCATGCATGGCCAGCATCAGCACAGATAACAGGCCTGCCAACAGGGCAAACGGGCTGAGCAGGGCAAAAAACGACCCTTCATAGAAAATCCGCATATCAGTATTGATACGGAATGGTACGCCCAGCAAGACATTGCCGACTGCCACACCAAAGATCAGTGATGGCACAAATCCGCCAATGAACAAGGCCCAGTCCCAGCTGTTGCGCCAGCGGTCGCTCTCACGCTTATTGCGATATTTAAAGCCGACGGGCCGCAATATCAGCGCAAACAGAATGAGAAACATTGCCAGGTAAAAACCGGAGAAAGACACGGCATAAAGCTGTGGCCATGCGGCAAAAACCGCACCGCCGGCAAGAATAAGCCAGACCTGATTGCCTTCCCAGACCGGTTCAATCGTGCCAAGCACAATCCGGCGTTCCAGATCATTACGGGCAACCACAGGCAGCATGGTTTCAATACCCAGATCAAAACCATCCATCGCGGCAAAGCCAATCAGCAACACGCCGAGCAATACCCACCAGATCAGCCGTAATGTTGAGTAATCAATGAATTCTGAAAGGATCATTAGAATGCCTCCCTGCTGAGTTCTGGTCTTGTTTCACTATGCGGTGCATTGTTGGCAAAAGCGGCTGAAACCGGCGCATCATCGGGCTGCGGTCCGTTGCGTATCGCACGCAGCATCACGCTCATTTCAATAATAAACAGCACGGTATAAATCGCAATAAAGCCAAGCAGCGTGAACAATACCGCACCGACTGACAGATGCGAAACAGCCGCAGCGGTTGGCAATACACCTTCAATAATCCAGGGTTGGCGGCCAAATTCTGCAACAAACCAGCCCATCTCTGCTGCCAGCCATGGCAGCGGAATTGAAAATACCGCAATCCGTAATAACCACGGATAGGCATCGAGTTTGCGGCGCGCCGACAGCACGAAAAACACCGCAGTAAGCACCAGAAAATACAGGCTGAGGCCAACCATAATGCGGAAAGAAAAGAACAGCGGCAGCACCGCCGGCACGGTATCATTGGCAGCAGCAAGGATTTGCTCCTGTGTTGCCTGTCGCGGATCTTCGACATATTTTTTCAAAAGCAATGCATAGCCCAAGTGACCGCCATATTGGTCAAATGCCGCTTTGGCTTCTGCTGGGGGTGTTTCACCACGCGGCGTAGCCTGAATGGTCTGCAAAGCATCATAGGCTTTGACGCCATCCTGAATATAGCCAACCGCATTACGGGTTAATTCATTAATACCGGCAATCTCAATCGTCAGAGAACGGGTGCCGATCAGCCCCATCACATAGGGAATGTGAATGGCATAATTGGTGACACGTTGATCCTGATCCGGAATACCAATCAGGGTAAATGAGGCCGGTGCCGGTTCGGTTTCCCACATCGCTTCAATGGCCGCGAGCTTCATCTTCTGATGTTCAGAGGACAGATAACCGCTCTCATCACCGAGCACGATCACCGATAGCGCTGCCGCAAGGCCGAAAGAGGCAGCAACGGTCATCGAACGGCGCGCCAGCGCCTGATGGCGGTTTTTCAGCAAAAACCAGGCTGAAATGCCAAGAACAAAAACCGAGGCGGTCACATAGCCTGCGGAAACCGTATGCACAAATTTGGCCTGCGCCACCGGATTGAACAGGACCGAGAAGAAATCATTGATTTCCATGCGCATGGTTTCAGGGTTGAAATGCGCGCCCACCGGATTTTGCATCCAGCCATTGGCGATCAAAATCCACAGCGCTGAAAGATTGGAACCAAGCGCCACCAGATAAGTGACAACCAGATGGCCGACCTTTGACAATTTATCCCAGCCGAAGAAAAACAGCCCGACAAATGTCGCCTCAAGGAAAAACGCCATCAGCCCTTCCAGCGCCAGCGGGGCGCCAAAAATATCGCCGACATAATGGCTGTAATAACTCCAGTTCATACCAAACTGAAATTCCATAACAATCCCGGTGGCAACGCCGGTAACAAAATTGATACCAAACAGCGTGCCCCAAAATTTTGTCATTTGCCGCCAGATCTCACGGCCCGTCATCACATAGACGGTTTCCATAATCGCCAGCAACACTGAAAGCCCGAGCGTTAAAGGAACGAACAAAAAATGGTACAGAGCTGTTACTGCAAATTGCAGACGGGATAGTGAAACAATATCAAGTTCCATCATCTTTCACCGCGGGGGCGGTGCTCCTGTTCACATATTCAGTTGCCGGCAATATTGCACAGCAACATTTGAAAAATAGACTGCAGGTCTTTCAGTTGAACTGATAAGACCTTAATACACTATTTTATTTAACTAAGATATATTCGAATCCTAACTTGTATTGGTCTTATATGCGGCTCTTCAGCCCGGTTTAAATCGGGCGCAATTCTTGCAGGATTTTGGTAAATTGCGCCGTGTTTTTTTCAGCTTGATGCGAAATCTGGCCATTGCGCAGTACGATAATCCGATCAGCTATTGCCGCCTCGCGGCGTAAATGGGTGGCAATAATCAGTGTGCGTTCCTGCTGCTGGTCGGTTTGTTGCACCAGACAATCCAAAATATCTTGTGCCGTTGCCTGATCCAGCCCTTCCGTTGGCTCATCGAGCAACCAGAGCGGGGTATTGTGCAAGAACAACCGCGCCAAAGCGAGGCGGCGTGCCTGCCCGCCTGACAGGCCAAGCCCGCCCTCACCCAGCATTGTTTCAAGCCGGTTTGGCATGGCGGCAACCGTATCGGCTAAACCGGCCATGGCCAGTGCCTGATATAATTCTTCATCACTGGCGCCGGCTTGTGCAAGGCGTAAATTCTCTGCCAGACTATCTTGGAACAGCTGGGTTTTCTGCGTCAATAAAGTCGAGGCCAGATGGCGCACTGTGCCGCTTTGAGGCGCGATTTCACCGGCAAGCAAGGCCATTAAGGTCGATTTTCCGGCGCCACTGGTGCCGACAATGGCGAGCTTTTCGCCCTTGCGCACCTGCAGGCGGATATCATGCAGCACTGCTTTCGCACGGTCTTGATAGCGGATATTGACCTGATGAAGATAAACGGCCTCATGGGGATCTGCCGGTGGTACCGGCAGGTAAAATTGCGGCGCGCTGTTGTAACGCTCATTCAGCCGCTGTGCGGCCATGAAGATCCGGCCAAGCTCCATTGCCCCGCGCCGTAAGGCGGCAAAGGGCTCCATCGCGCCAAGCGCCATCAGCAGCGCAAAAGCGGCCAGCGGCGGCGAAATTACCTGCGCTTGCGTGAGCAGCACCACAGCAAACAGTGTAACACTTAACAGCAATGCCGAGGCAAGCGAAAAGCCGGCACCAATCCCGATTTCGATTTTATTCAGCCGGTCATCGGCCTCTGCGCCGCGCTGATCCGCTTTGGCGATCGCCTCAGTCTGGTTTTCAAGCTGACCGGCCATCAGCAAGTCGGTTTGTCCTGAAACCATATCAATCGTGCGGGCACGCAATGCCTCAATCGCTTTGGCGCCCCGGCGCATTGGTTTGCGCGCCATCTGGGCGGCAATCACCGGCAGACCAAGGCCGGCTACCGCCAGGAGCACAACAATGGCGAATGCAAAGAGCGGCGCCAGCCAGTAAAAAGCAAAGCCGATCATGGCAATGGTGGCAAATGCGGCACCGACCGGTACCAGAACACGTAAATACAGCCCGTCCAGCGCATCAATATCAGCGGTCAGCCGGAATAATAGCCGTGAAGGCCGGCGTAATAATTGTTTTGCCGCCTGCGGGGCTGCCCAGCTGCGAAACAGCTTTTCGCGCAGCGCCGCCAGCACAGCAAGGGTTGCATCATGGGTAACCAGCCGCTCGCCATAGCGTGAAGCGGTACGCATAATTGCCAGCAGACGGATACCGGCAGCCGGTGCAAAGACATCAAACACCACAGCAGTGGCCAGTGAAAAACCGGCAATGGCGGTTGCGGTGATAAACCAGCCAGAAAGCCCGAGCAGCAAAATACCGCACAGCACTGTTAATGCGGCAAGGCCAATACCGGCCCATAATTTGCCGCGTTTGGCATTAAAAAACAGCGTTACAACCGGTTTTAACACTGCAAATTGGCTGGTGAACCTGTTCATTGCGCATCCTTATTGCTGCGGCTTGCAGGCTTGGTGGCAACAGCAGTCTCGCAGCCACTATCCTCAGCAATTTGCAAACGGCCATCGATGATGACCAACCGGATAATACGGGTCATTTTTTGCGCCAGTTCTTCATCATGAGTGGCAATGATCAGGGTTTTATGGCGGGCAAGTTCCAGTAAGCCGGCGCTGACACTGGCTGCGGTTTCACGGTCGAGATGCGCGGTTGGTTCATCGGCAAACAGAATTTGCGCATCGCGTTTGAGCGCGGCGCGCGCTAAAGCCAGCCGCAATCCTTCACCGCCGGACAGGCCGGTGCCCTGTTCCCCCAGATCCCGGTGGGTTGCGGCAGCAATCGTCTGATCCAGCGCTGCGGATGCCAGCGCTGTTTTAACCGCGGCCTGATCATAGCCGGCGCGACCAAGCGTAATATTGGCCTGCACGCTGCCGGAAAAAATATGCGGTTGCTGGCCGATCCATGAAAATTGCCGGCGCAATTGCGCGGCACTGTCCTGATCGAGCGGTTGGCCTTGCACAAAAACCGTGCCGGCGCCTGGCGCCACCAGCCCGGCCATTAATGCCAGTATTGTGGATTTACCGGTGCCGCTTGGCGCCAGCAAGGCAAGATGTTCGCCCTCGGCAACCGTAAGGCTGAAATCTTGCAGCAAACCGCTCTGCGCTTTACCATCATAAGCAAAATCAACCCGATCAAGCCGCAATGCCGGCTGGCTCTGCGCGCTTGCTGAAGCAATATAAGGATCTGTTGGCGCAGAAGATTGCGGTGCCGCTGTCAGCGGGAGCGTGGTTTTGCTCATGGTTTCAAGTGCATCAATTGCCGCTTCGCCGGCCGCACGGTCATGCCAGACTGCGGAGAGCTCGCGCAGCGGCTCAAAGAAACTTGGCGCCAGCAGCAGGATAAACAGCCCCTGCCCCAATGTGAGCATTTCGCCCCAGCTGCCAAAATTAAGCTGGCCCAATAGATGAAAGCCGATATAGACCGCGACCATCGCCACACCAAGGGCTGAAAACAGCTCGAGCACAGCGGAGGATAAAAACGCAATCCGCAATACGATCATGGTTTTATGGCGCAGAGTTTCGGCATTGTTACGCAGCCGCTGCGCGGTCAGATCAACAGCATGAAAACTGCGGATGGTGGCAAGGCCACGTAAACGATCGAGCAGAAAGCCGTTCATCTGCCCCATTTCAACCAGTTGCTGTTCACTGGCCGCTTTGGCACGATAGCCGATTAAAGCCATAAACAGCGGAATAAGGGGGGCTGCCACCAGCAGCACCAAGGCTGCCGCCCAGGAATACCAGAATACAAACAGCAGCAGGATCGGCGGTACAACCATCACCCGCAGCTGCACCGGCTGATAGCGCGACCAATAGACCGCGGCCATTTCAGCCTGTTCTGCAATAATGCTGGCGGCCTGACCGGAGGCCGGCCGGTTGCGATCTAATGGTGAGCCCACCGCCAATGCTGCCAATGCAGCGCCGCGCAATTGCGACAATGCCTGACGTGAGGCTTTAAACGCCATCCGTTCACCGCTGGCTTGCAGGGCGGTGCGCAGCAGACCAAGCACAAAAATTGCGGCAACGATCAGCAGAAGCTGGGTCACCGGCTGCTTGATGGCGAGCTGGTGCACGGCAAACGCCATCAAGCCGGCCTGCGGCACAAACAGCAACACGGCGATCAATTGCAGCAGACTGCCGCGTTTGAGCTGTGCGGCCTGCACCGGTTGCAGCTGATCTGTGCGCCGGCGGCGCCTTGCAGCACGCGGCTTGGCACCGGCAGCATCAACGCTGCCGGTCACATCGGCTGCAACAGCTGTGCGGGTTTCCGGTAGTTTGGCTCTGGCCAATATGCCGGAGGCAGCTTTACTCACTCTGGAGCCCCTTCCTGCTTGGAATTGCGATTGCGGCCAAGCGAAACGATCTTGTCTTTTGCTTCCAAAAAGCGCGTGACTTTTGAGCCCATGCTCAGCAGCATGGTCAGACGTTCTGTTTCCAGCGATTTCACATCATCATACCAATTGGTCAGACGCTCAATCAGGCCATGCATATCGCTCATCCGATGCTGAGCAAAAGCATCACTGTCGGTGGCCGGCTTTTCCATCAGAATTTCGCGCAATACACTCAAAGTCGGGTCGACTTCGCGTTTTTTGCGCTCTTCAGCGAGCGTGCGTAAAATTTGCCAGACATCTCCCGGTGTCGAGTAAAAATCACGTCGGTCGCCCGGAATATGTTTGAGAACCACCAGGTTCCAGCCCTGTAACTCACGTATTCCCATCGATACATTGGAACGCGATACGCCCAGTGCCTCAACGATCTCATCCGCGCAAAGCGGGTCTTTTGAAACATAGAGCAAGGCATAGATCTGCCCGACTGTCCGGTTAATCCCCCAGCGACTGGAAAAGCTATCCCAAGTGCATCATGCCGGTGGTGAGGGTATCTGATTAAGCTGCTTCCTGCAAAAGTTTAGCAAAGACCTCGGCTGGCGTCTTAAATCCAAGACACTTTCTTGGCGTTGCATTGAGCTTATGGGCGAGGGCAGTCAACTGCGCCTGGCTAACTTGTGTCAGGTCCGTATTGCTGGGTAAATACCGTCGGATGCGCTTGTTGATGTTCTCAATAGTGCCTTTTTGCCAGGGTGAATTTGGATCACAAAACCAGCTTCTTGCCCCCATTCCATCCTCCAAAGCCCTATAACCCATAAACTCGGAACCACGATCAAAGGTAAAACTGCGGCGTGCATGATAAGGCAGCGCTGCAAAGGCCTGAATGATTTTGTTCATGATAGGCTTTGAGTGCCGACTGCTGTTTTTAATGATGACGCAGTAACGACTTTTGCGTTCAACAAGTGTCATGACATTGGCTTCTCCGAGGTCACGATCAAAGATGATCAAATCACCCTCCCAATTGCCGAATTGCAGACGATTGCCAATAAAATCAGGACGTTGATGAATGCGAAATGCTTCTGGAATGCGGGAGCTGCGCGATCTTCTGGTGCCGCGTGGGCAGCGCTTTGTGCGCATCTCGGCCAGATGCTCATACAGCTTTAACCCATATTCTTCCTTTGAGTAAATGAAGCGATAGATCGCTTCTGCGCATAGACGTATCGCGCTCAGACCATGGCTAATCAATCGGCCGCAGATCTGCTCTGGTGACCAGTGTGCTTCCAATTGTTCAATGACGAACTTGCGCAGCTCTGGGTAACGTCTGAGCTTGCGCAACCGCGTTCTGCGGTCTTTGCTGATGTTGTCGGCAACAACACTATGATAGCCATTATAGTCTGGAATCTCGGCATCCCGAAAGCTGTTGCGCTTGATCTCGCGATAGATCGTCGAGCGATGACGGCCCATCAGCCGCGCAATATCGCCGAGAGGGAGTTTAAGCTGTTTCAGCTCAAATAACCGGCGACGTTCCGCCAAAGTGATCTGTGAATAGCAATTTGACATCCAATTTCCTCCATGGCTAACCACATGAATTCATTGGCATGTTGCAGTTTAAAATAGAATGTACCCTTGTGAGTTCATGCTGAAGCGCGACTTTTGCCCTTTCATTTTACGCATAACGATGTCTGTTTGCGAAGAGTTTCTGACGAAAGACTTCTGCAGGCGTTTTGTACCCCAAACATTTGCGCGGCGTATTGTTGAGCCGATGACAGATGAATGCGAGGTCTCTATCACTGAGAGTGCGTGGATCAAGGTCTCGGGAAAGCCAGCGTCTTGTACGTCTGTTGGTGTTCTCAACAGTGCCTTTCTGCCAGGGTGACTGCGGATCACAGAACCATGTTTGCGACCCTATCCCGTTTTGTAGATAAGACCACTCTGTAAACTCAGTTCCACGATCAAACGTAATCGATCGGCGGGCCATTTGGGGCAGGGGCTGGAGAGCCCTAATCACCCCATCCATTACCGGCCTTGATTGACGATCATTGTTACGTAGCAATACCGTGAAGCGGCTCACCCGCTCAACCAGAGACGTCACATTGGCCTTGCCAAATTTTTTGCGAAACTGGATAAGGTCGCACTCCCAATGCCCAAACTGCTTACGCCTGGCGACCATATCCGGGCGGTGTAAGATGCTCAGTTCCGGCGGAAAGCGGCGCCCGTGACGGCGTCTGGCATAGCGTGGACGTCGTTTGACACGACGTTCCGGCAGATACTTCCAAAGCCCTTCTTGGCGACCATCAGCGGAATACACAAACTGATAGATAGTTTCATGACTGACAGAAACGGGATGTTGCTCCAACCGCATTCTCCCGGCAATCTGTTGCGGCGACCAGCCATCACTGATGTGCTGGACCACAATCTTGCGCAATTGATCAAACCGGATGAGCTTGCGTTGCTTCGAGCGGCGCTCACACGCTTTCTGGTCAGCAATCGTACAGTAATAGCCGTTTAAATCCTTAATCTCATCATCGTTAAACTGATTGCGTTTAAGTTCACGAAAAATCGTCGAGCGATGCCTTCCAAGCTTCTCAGCAATAACGTCAACGGAAAGCTTTGCAGTGCGCCAGCGTGCTATTTTTCGACGTTCATCCAGGTCAATATGTGAATAGGTGCGGTCCATGAAGGGTTCCTTGCATTGGATAACTCATTGTTAATATTTGCAAGTCGCACTTCAAACTAGAACCCACCCCTGTTATAACCCTAGATTGCATAATAGTAATTATGGAACTTACGATTGTTCTTTGCTGTTATTGAAGCGTTCCGTTCGTGCTGTCGGCAGCTCTTCGAACCGCGTCGTGTAACGTGGTGATTGACGCTCAAAACGCGCCTGCCATTTTGCCTTCAGACCATTCGCCGCCGGCGCTAAAGCGCCACGGCCGAATCTGGAATTGACCGCATCGAGGGCGGTCATTAGGCGCGCAGACTTTTCCCGATCCCTTGCGCCAAAGAGCGGCCGCGGGGCAGCCTTAGCCGAAACGAGATCGTTCATAACGATGCCGGCTTTTGCATACCTGAAGCCGGGCTTGAAAATCCGGCGAGCTGCGATTTGCGCAGCGGCAATCAGATCCATCGTATCAGCGGAGCTCTCCGGCAGATGGACAACCGTTTGGGCAGAGTGCGCAGGATCACGTTCGTTGAAGCGAGACGTGTGCATGAAAACGAGCAGGTGCGTCGTTTCCAAGCCATGGCGGCGCAATTTCTCCCCTGCCCTTGTAGCGTAGCTGGAAACAGCTTCCAGCATTCCCGCCAGATCAGTTACCGGTTGTCCAAAGGATCGCGTCACAGCGCAGCCCTTGCGCTGCGGAGCGATGGTTTCCAGTGCGAGGCATGAGATGCCCTGTAGCTCGAATGCAGTCCGCTCACCGACTACGCCCATGAGCTGGCGAGCCAGTCGCCGATCCAGCTTTGAAAGATCGCCGGCGCTTTCGACGCCAATGCTCAGAAGCTTCCGTTCGGACGCAGCCCCGATGCCCCATACTTCGCCAACCTCGATACGATCGAGCCAGGCGGCGCGGTCATGGTCATTGGTTAGGTCGCAAACGCCGCCAAGACCGGGGTTTTTCTTGGCAACGTGGTTTGCGAGCTTCGCCAGTGTCTTTGTCTGACCAATTCCGACACAGGTAGGCCCTGTCGGCCCGAAGCTGCGATTTGGGCCAACTCGCAGAACGTTGTGGGAACACGGCGTGGAGGATTGACCCGAGAAGTGCCCGGTCGTGACATTGCGCTCCAATTTGAGGAGCGTTTTAATGAGTACGGGTATTTCGAGTTCGGATATTGTCGGCCAATGGAGCTTGAGCTTCGCCGACATTGATTTCATCAATTCCAAACCGACCGCGACGAGGCTCGGCTTGGCCTCGCAGTTGAAGTTTTTCAGCGCACGCGGCTTTTTCGCTGACGATGGCACATTGATCCCAAACGATGCTGTCGAATACCTGGCTGAGCAGATCGACGTCCGAGCCGACGAACTGTCCAGCTATGATTTCGGCGGGAGAACAGCACGTCGGCATTGCGCAGAGATTTTGCAGTATCTCGGCTTTGGCCGCATGACGCGACGAGACCGCGAAGCGCTTTCTTACTGGATTATCGGCGAGCTTTGCCCGTCCGGACAATCCGTCAGCGCCATGCTTGAGGCGGTGTTCCTCTGGTGCCGGGATCGCAATATCTATGGTCCATCTGCCAAGGAGCTTGAACGGCTCGTTCGTTCGCAACGGCAACAATATCTCGACGGCTGGCTTCATGAGGTGAACTCCGTGCTTCCGCCTGAGACTGTAATGGCGATGGAAAGCTCCCTGGCTGACGCGGAAGGGCCGACGGGCTTCAATGCGATGAAGGCCGATGCGGGGCGAGCAACGCTCGACAACATTCTGGAGGTGACCGCCCGGCTGGCGTTCATCCGAAAACTAAACCTCCCACGGGATATGCTTTCAAACATCAACCCGGCGTGGATTGAGCATGTTGCCCGCCGGGTTTCCGGCGAAAAGGCATCGGAGATGCGCCGTCACACGCAAATCCGCCAGCTCACGCTTTATGCGGTGTATCTGATGGCGCGGGAAACGGCGATGACCGATGCAATGGTCGAACTGCTTGTGGAAACGGTGCGCAAGATCACAACCCGGTCGAAACGGAAGGTGGTGGGTGACATCGCCAAGGATGTCGAACGGGTCTATGGCAAGGAACGGCTGCTCGTCGACATTGCAACCGCATCGATTGACGATCCGGACGGTCGCATCTGCGATGTCATCTTTCCGGTTGTCGGCAAGGAAAAGCTGGCGGCCATCATCAAGGAAAGCAGTGCCAAGGGTGCGCTTGACCGCCGCATCTATGCAGTCATGCGCAATTCATGGGCCAATCATTATCGGCGGATGCTACCAAGCCTGCTTTCCGTGCTGGAGTTCCGGTCGAACAATGCGGTTTGGCGACCAGTTTTGTCCGCCCTCAACTGGATCAGGGCAAGGCTGGAGGACGGGTGCCGGTTCGTGCCGCAGAAGGATGTGCCGATAGACGGTGTGATCCCGGCAAAGTGGCGCAGTTCGGTCATCGATGGAAATGGTCGCGTCAACCGGATCAGCTATGAACTCTGCGTCCTGACCCAACTGCGGGAATGCATCCGGTCCAAGGAAATCTGGGTTGTCGGCGCTGACCGTTACCGCAATCCCGATGATGATCTGCCGAAGGATTTTGCGGCTCGACGCTCCTCTTATTATTCCAAGCTGAACCTGACACAGGACGCACGCGAATTTGTGGCAATGGTTCGCAAGGAGCTGGAACACGAGTTGCTGCTTCTGAACGAAACAATGCCACGAAACGAGAAGGTGAGAATCCTCTGGCGCGGCGAAAACCGGATATCGATCACGCCTTTCAAACCCGCGCCGGAACCGAAGGGTCTTGCAGCGATCAAATCGGAGATTGGTCAACGCTGGCCGATGACGGGCCTTCTCGATGTGCTGAAGGAAGCAGCCCTCGACACCGGATTTCTTGACGCATTCGAGACCTCGGCCTCCCGTGTCGCGCTGCCGAAGGCTGTTCTGGAGCAACGACTGCTTCTTTGCCTCTATGGCCTCGGCACTAATGCCGGGCTGAAGCGGGTCGCCGGAGCCACCACCGATGCCAGTTATGAGGAACTGCTGCATGTGCATCGCCGCTTCATTCATGCGGGCGCTTTGCGGGAAGCCTGCGCTCGGGTTGCCAATGCAACGCTCGCAATTCGCAATGCAGCGGTCTGGGGTGATGCCGGAACGGCCTGTGCATCGGATTCCACGAAGTTCGGGGCCTGGGATCGCAACCTGATGACGGAGTGGCATGCCCGCTATGGCGGGCGCGGCGTCATGATCTACTGGCATGTCGAAAAGCGGGCCACCTGCGTCTATTCCCAGCTCAAGCGGTGCTCGTCGTCGGAAGTTGCATCGATGATCGAAGGTGTTCTTCGCCATTGCACCGATCTGGAAATCCAACGGCAATATGTCGATAGCCACGGCCAGAGCGCCGTTGGTTTTGCCTTCTGCCGCTTGCTCGGCTTTGAACTCGCCCCGCGCCTGAAGGCGATTGCCCGGCAGAAGCTGGCACTACCGGATGCGAGCTTCCGGGCAAGATTGGCGAACCTGCTTCCGATCCTTTCCAACCCGATCAACTGGGAGGAGATCGAGCAGCAATATGACGAAATGGTCAAATATGCCGCTGCCATGCAGACGCGCACGGCCGATCCGGAGGCGATCCTGCGCCGCTTCGCGCGGACGGAAGTCATGCATCCGACTTACAAGGCGCTGAGCGAACTCGGACGTGCGGTCAAGACGATCTTTCTATGCCGTTACCTTCGACAGGAAGCCTTCCGCAGGGAAATCCATGAAGGCCTAAACGTCGTCGAAAACTGGAACAGCGCCAACGGTTTCGTCTTTTTCGGCAAGGGCGGCGAAATGGCGACCAACCGCATCGATGAGCAGGAGGTTTCGGCGCTGGCCCTGCATCTTCTACAAGCCTCGCTCGTCTATGTGAACACGCGCATGCTGCAAACGGTGCTTGCCGAACCAACCTGGCACGGTCGTATGGCACGGGAAGATTATCGCGGCCTCACACCGCTGATCTACGCTCACGTCAATCCCTACGGCCGATTCGATCTCGATCTGGATAGCCGGATAGATTTCGGCAAAATCGCCGCCTGAGCAGCGGCGCGAAAATGCGCGTTGCAAAACTCAGGCGCGAAATTCCAACTTTTGTTGGGATTTTTGCGAATCCATGAACAACATCACGAACCCGCTCGTAGCGGCGAGTGGAACAGCTTAGGCGGCCTGCCAGAAGGCGGCCGCCTAAGCGAGCAAGGATCGTTGCGCGATCACGGTATCCGTGGTGGCCCAAGGACAATAGGCGTTACCTCAGACGATAAGGGTTTCCCCATCGCCAGGAGTGCGCAGCTTGTCGGCGAAACCGTTGGCACGGGCGAAAGCCCGAAGGTCAGCCCGGCTCACAGTGCAGTGGTTCACCGCTTCCATATGGCTGCCGATCAGGAGGGTTTCAGGGGCGGCCTTGTGGACCGAAAGCACATCTTGCGTTCCCATGATGATGCCGCCCTCGATCCCTACGACCATCGCATAGCCGGTGTTCAGGATCGCCACATCTGGACGATGCGTTTTCAGAGCTGTCGCTACCCGTTCGTGCCAGATCGTGTCGCCAGCCAGATAGACGGTCTTTAGTCCGGCTTTCTTGAACACGACACCGCACGCCTCACCGAGAAGGTTGCCGATCTTGGCGTAGTGCGCCTCGGTCCCGTGACGGCCGTCCGTCTTGATGAGCTGTACACCCTTGAAGCTGGACGTGTCCGAAAGCACGCGTACGTCGGAAAAACCCTGTCCCCGGATGGTTGCAGCATCCGCGTCGTTTTGCGCGAAAATCGGTAGGGTTTTCGGCAAAACCTTGCGCGCTTCCTCATCCCAATGGTCTTCGTGCAGATGGGTGACAATCACCGCATCCACGTCGATAATTTCTTCCTTCGTCATAGGAAGATGCACGAGAGGATTGCGTTCCTCGCTGTTCACCGAGCCTTTAAAACCTGGCCAGGAGTGTCGATCCGAAAGCATCGGATCGACAAGGAAACGAACGCCGCCATAGACGATATGGAGCGTCGCGTTGCGTATCTGCGTTATATTCACACTGCCCTGCGGTGTGGCGGCAACCTGCGCGCCTGCCGGAAAGGCACTGGCGACAAGCGCAGCGCCCGATAGGGCAAAAAGCTCTCTGCGTGTGGTCATGGATAGTCTTCTCCCGAACAGGTCGTTAGCGAGCGAGGAAGGCGTCGGTGGAGATCACTTCGCCATAGCCAAAGGAAAGCGCTGCCATCAGCGCCGCGTGCACCTGTGCTGCTGGAGTGGTGATGCCGTCGAAGTTCAGATCAAGCGTTGCGCAGGCATCGTGGATCGTCGTGGTTTTGTAGCCCATATCATTGGCCGCACGCACCGTCGCATCGACGCACATATGGCTCATCGCGCCGACGACCACGACTTCCTCAACGCCGTTTTCCTTGAGCAGATCGCTCAACCCGGTTTCGCGGAAGGAGTTAGGGAAGTGCTTGGTGATGACGGGCTCATCATCCTTCGGCAGTACGGCTTGATTGATCTTGGCACCGTCGCTGCCGGGCACGAAGAGTTGCGCTCCGGGCATCTCGTGGCGAATGTTAACGACCAGATCACCTTTCGCTCGGGCATGAGCCATGACGCGGGCGGCATTAGTGGAGGCGGCGTCGATGCCATGGAGCGGGAGGTTGCCCGATGGCCAATATTCATTTTGAAGGTCAACGACCAGAATAGCGCGCTTCGACATGTCGAAAAATCCTTTCAGAGTTAGTTGTTGCTTGCGCTGAATATCGTTTCAGGCGAGTGTTATCGCAACTGGCGAAATCGACAGAATCATGGGCAATATCGACAATGACACATGTGCGGATAGGAATCCTGCTTTACCCTGGCGCGCAGACATCGGCGGTGCTGGGACTGACCGATCTGTTCAAGGTCGCCTGCCGGACGGCTGATAACGCCGAGCACGCTACCCCGCGCCTGCTGGTGCGGCATTTGCGGATCGAGGGCGATGAAGAGCCCGTTGTGGTGTTCGACAGCGATCCCGATGCAACCGGGGAGGACACAGGCCCTTGCGACGTGCTGATCCTGCCGCCTTCGCTGGAGCCACCAATATCGGCTGAAGCTGCCGCGCCGCTTGCGCGCTGGCTGCGCACACGTCATGGCGAGGGTTCGGTACTGGCTTCCGTCTGCGCCGGGGCGTTCCTTCTGGCGGAAACCGGGCTTCTCGCCGGACGAACGATCACAACCCACTGGGGTTCTGCCGATGCCTTCCGCAACCGCTTTCCTGATGTGGCGCTCGATATAGATCGGCTGATTATCGATGGCGGAGATATCATTTCGGTGGGCGGACTGATGGCATGGACCGATCTTGGCCTGAAGCTTGTGGAGCGTTTTCTTGGTCCTGTGGTAATGGCACAGACCGCACGGATGCTGCTGATTGATCCACCGGGACGAGAGCAACGCTATTATAGCGGGTTCGCTCCACGGCTGACCCATGGGGACGCAGCAATCATTAAAGCGCAGCATTTTCTTCAGGCGAATGGAGGCAGAGAAGCACGGCTTGCGATTCTGGCCGAACAGGCGGGACTGGAGGAACGCACCTTCCTGCGACGCTTCCAGAAAGCCACGGGCATGACCGCCACCGACTACGCTCAACGCCTTCGGGTTGCCAAGGCCCAAGAGTTACTGCAGTTCGGGCATTCGCCGATTGAACGCATCGCGTGGGAGGTCGGCTATTCCGATCCCGGCGCGTTTAGCAAAATCTTCTTTCGGATCGTTGGACTGTCACCGGGAGAATACCGCCAGCGGTTTCGAGCATGACCGTGCCTCCCAGCCGTTGGGTGCTACACATATCCTGATTTTTCATCGGAAGCCTAGCGAACTGAGAACGCTCTCAAACTCGTGTTTTGCGCTGCGTCACTTTTGGGTGCACCCTAGAGTTACATCTAGTTGTGACGCCGTTGGGATGTAACAAAAGGGTGGATTTTCGATCAAAGTGACGTTACACAATCGAAGCCACCCTAATGTTACAGAATCGCCATGGCCCTCATCGGATACGCTCGCGTCAGCACCACAGATCAGGACCTCGATATTCAGAACGAGCGTCTGAAGGCCGCAGGTTGCGAAATCATCCGCTCGGAAACCGGATCAGGGGCGTCCCGAAAGGGGCGGTCCGAGCTGGAAACCATCATGCAGTTTTTGCACGCGGGCGACGAACTGGTGGTGCTGCGGCTTGATCGGCTCGGTCGTTCCACACGCGACGTTCTCAATCTCGTTCATGAGCTTGACGAAAAGGGCGCGTCACTCCGTATTCTTGAGCCCGAAGTCACGACAGCCGGAAGCATGGGTCGAATGGTCATCACCATCCTCGGCATGGTCGCCGACATGGAACTCAAGTTCATCAAAGA